>WBZM01003565.1_pt1 | contig 12057 bp, 11 predicted proteins | sample 5204271 | NCBI WGS metagenome assembly WBZM01 (sample SAMN12344346, study PRJNA552823) | activated sludge metagenome | biome: Activated sludge suspended growth; feature: Nitrification reactor; material: Wastewater; isolation source: activated sludge from nitrification reactor of wastewater...
TACCGGCGATAAACTGGTAAGACTATGTTCAACACGTTACGCAGCCGCTTGCTTCTTTCTTACATCGGCGTGATTGCCATTGCCTTGTGGGTGGTGGCCATGTCTTTGTTGTTTTTTGCTACCCGGCCGGGCGTGCGTTACTTGTCGACCATGCAACATTTGGCGGCGGTGGGCACCAGCAACCGCCAGGAGTTGTTCCGGCTGCTGGAAACCGGCGCGGACACAACGGCTTACGAGCGGCTGCTAAATGAAACGGCCGTTACCAACAACGTCCGCGTCCTCATCGCCGATATTTCCAGCAAACAAATTCTCTACGACAGCGACCCAAGTCAGAGCTGGTTGGGCGGCACTGTTGAGGGGGTGCAAAATTTGCGCCGCCTGCTGCCCAACGTCGACAGCAACGCCATAACCGGCCTCTTCCAATATTCCGACGGCTCTCGCTGGCTGGTGTACTCTCAGCCCATTTCAGCCAGCGGACTGGGGCGGCTGCAAATTTTTTACGTCGCCCCGGAACCGACCACGTTTTCGTTTTTCCGGCAATCTTTTTTACGGCCGTTAACCGTCGGCGCAGGCATTGCCTTGCTGCTGGCAGTTTTGCTGGCGGTGGGCATTGCCAATTGGGTGACACGGCCGTTGCGCCAGATGGTCGGCGCGGCCGAAGGCATCACCCGCGGCGATTATGACCAGCAGCTGTCGCTGGATGGCCCCGACGAAGTGCAGCGGTTGGCCGGTAGTTTTAACAGCATGGCCAGCCAGGTAAAAATGTCGCAGCAGGCGCAGCGCGATTTTGTCAGCAATGTGTCGCACGATCTCAAAACGCCGCTCACGTCCATTCTTGGGTGGAGCCAATCGTTGTTGGACGGCACGGCCGTTACCGAGCCGGAACGCCAGCAGGCGGCGACCATCATCCACAACGAAACAGAACGGATGCAGCGGATGGTGAATCAACTGCTGGACCTGGCGCGCATCGAATCCGGCCAATTAAAATTGGTGGGCGAACAGGTTGATTTGCAGCAAATGCTGCTCGAACTGCAAGAAAACCTCGCCCGGCGCGCCCAGGAACAATCGGTTCACCTGACGAGCGATTTGCAGCCAACGCCGCCTATCTGGGGCGATTATGACCGGCTGATGCAAGTTTTCAGCAATCTGGCCGACAACGCGCTGGTCCATACGCCATCGGGCGGACGCGTTCACCTGAGTTTGAAGGCACATGGGGAGCAGGCGGTTGAAGTGACTGTTCAGGATACCGGCGCAGGCATTGCCGCCGAAGATTTGCCGCGTATTTTTGAACGGTTTTATCAGGCAGATAAATCACGGGCGCGGGGGAACGGCCGTCCGGGTTCTGGTTTAGGTCTGGCTATTGTGCGGGAGCTGGTCGAAGCCCATCGGGGAACGATACGCGCTTACAGCCAGCCGGGCAAAGGCAGCGCATTTGTGGTGCGGCTGCCGCTCCGCAGACAACCAGAAGCCGCCGCGGCGACTCGGCCCGGCTGATAGTTTCTAACCTACGCCGACGCCGTTTGGCGCGCCCGACACGATTCGCAGCCTCTCAACAAATTCGCTGAGCATGATGGCGGTGGCTCCCCAAACTTTATGCCCTTGCACGGCAAAAAAAGGCACAGTTACCTGGCTGCCACGGAAATCCCAGGGTTCGGCGGTTGCTGAGGCGGGATCTAACAAATCGCGCAGGGGCACTTCGATAATCTCGGCAACCTCTTCTACGGACGGGCGGAAGTGGGGGTGCTGGTCGGATTGGTACCAGCCGATAAACGGGTGAACCATAAACCCGGAAGGTGGGATGTAAATGGGGGTTAACTGACCGAGGGGGGAAACGGCCGTGCCGGCCACCCCAATTTCTTCCTCAGTTTCGCGCAGGGCCGTGTCGAGTAAAGATTCCCCTTGTTCCTGCCGCCCGCCGGGAAAGGAAATTTGCCCGGCGTGCGACGGTAAATCATCCCGCCGCCGGGTCAAGACCAGATACAACTCCCCATCATGACAGTACAGCAGCAGCAGCACTGCGCCAATGCGCAATGGTTCGTTGTCGGCTGGCAATCGCCGCCCGGCGCCGCCAAAAGGCATCATCTTTTTCTGGGCGGATTCTATGTCAAACGCTGTCAGGGACAGCGCTTTTTCTATGTTATCTAACATGCAAGATTGTTTCATAACCAGATGCAAACGGCCGTTTTTGCCAGATTGACAAATTACCCGTCAGACGCAAGGATCGCGCCTCTCCCCACCGTGAAATTTATAGCCTGTTCCCCGTTCGGAAACAATGTATTGCGGGCGAGATTTGTCTGTATGATCTTCGATTTTTCGACGCAGCCGGTGCATATGCACATGCAAGCGGTCTTCGTAAGCCGGTTCCAGCGGCCACAACCGGCGCAAAATGTATTCTGTGGTCACCGTCTGCCCTGCCTGGCGCATGAGAATGTATAACAATTTCGTTTCTGTGGGCGTCAGGGTGACGGGATCGCCATGAATCAACGCTTTGCGCTGGGGGAAATCAATCACCAGGCGGTCGTCAATTCGCGTCAGGGCGTCCAGGTGGAAGGCAAAGCCGCCCAGATGCTTGAGTACACGGCGGACGCGGGCGACCAATTCGCCGGGGTTGAAGGGCTTGATTATGTAATCTTCGGCGTATTTTTCTAGCCCTTCGATGACGGTTTCTTCTTCGTTAACGGCCGTCAGCATAATAATCGGCAAATCACTAAATTGATGAACCGTATGGCAAAACTCAAACCCACTCATGCCGGGGGGCATATGCAAGTCTACAACGGCCAGATGAGGCAATCCCTCCGTATGCAAAATACCCAAAGCCTCTTCACCGGAAGAAGCCGTGATGGCTTTGAAAGAGGCATTTTGCAAAGCAAATTGTACAATCCGCAGCGTATACTGGTTGTCATCAACCACAAGGATCAAAATGTCTTGTTCTGAATTTTCCATGAATAGTCGTTAAAGCCTCGAATCCATTCTCTGTAGGGCAGCAAGTGAGACAGCAATATTGGCAGCGTATTTTAGGCGTCATGCCAAAACACGTAGCCAATTCCGCGTTGTGAGCGGATGTACTGGGGATGTGTTGGGTCTTTTTCAATTTTGGTACGCAGGCGATGAATGTAAACGCGCAGGCGTTCATCATGGTCTACATCGTGGGGCCACACGCGCCGCAGCAAGTAATCGTTGGTGATAGGTTTCCCGGCCGAACGAATCAAGATATATAAAAGCTTTGTTTCTGTGGGCGTAAGGGTCACGGGCTTGCCATCCACAATGGCTTGCCCGCCGGTCAGGTTGAGGGTAAGCCGCGGATCGATCCGGGTGGAGGAGTTTAGGAGGTAGGGAGGATTGCCGATACGCCGCAGAATCCGGCGTACACGGGCGATGAGTTCTCCTGGCAAAAAGGGCTTGGTTAAATAGTCCTCTGCGAAGCGATCGATGGTCTGCGTGATGGTGTCTTCGTCTTCTATAGCGGTGAGCATGATGATGGGCAAATCGCAGAATGTGTGCACCACTTCGCAGAATTCCAGGCCGTCCATGCCAAACGGCATATTGATGTCTACCACGGCCAAACTAGGAAGCTGGTTGCGCCGGATCCAGTCCAGACCATCTTCGGCAGAGGGAACGGCCGTTACCTGAAACCCACTTCGGCTCAGGGCCTCTTCGATCATCTCCAACACCAGAATATCGTCATCGATGACCAAAATATGAAAAACGGTTGGGTCAAATTCACTCATGAATTGCCTTTACGATGTCATACAGCATGTACAACAAATCAGTGACCAGAAAAAGCGAACGCCCTGCCTTTTCAAGCTATGAAAAATGTTCACCGTTGTCCGTTGAGATGGGTAAAGTGACGGTTTCATGCCCTTGCAAGATGCCAATTGTAACAAAGCCGCTCCACATACTCAACTTTGTGGCGCACCGGAGGCCAGCCATTGGGCCTGAAGATAATAATTCGGCACATTTAGCGGTGGCTGGCAAACCGCAGCCTGGCGTCTGGCTGATTTTTCTACCGCCCTAAAAAACAAAGGTGTGGCTAATTAGGGGTTGGCGGGAACGGCCGTTATAATTGCCCATCTTTACCATCTATAAAATCAAGGAGCAACCCCATGTCTAAACCAATTCCGGAAGCCTACCAGGACCTGCTAACGGGTCCGGTCTCGGTCACAATGGCCACTATCATGCCCGATGGCGCGCCCCAACTATCGGTCGTCTGGTGCAGTTACGATGGCGAATTTGTTCTGGTCAATACAGCCCGTGGCCGGCAAAAAGACAAAAATCTCCAGGCGCGCCCTGTGGCCAGCATCCTGGCCATCGACCCGCAAAATCCGTACCGCTATCTGGAGATTCGCGGCAGCGTGGAACTAACCGAAGACGGCGCAAAAGAGCACATTAACGACATGGCGCGGCTGTATCGCGGCGTGCCCGCCTATTATGGCTTTTCCGCCCCGGCCGAATTGGAACAAACAGAAACCCGCGTTTTGTGCAAAATCACGCCCACTCATGTGGTGGCAAGAGGCTAACTCTGAACCAAACTGCCAACACGCCCCCACCACGACTGGCCGCGCTGCAATACCGCGATTTTCGCCTCTTTTGGATTGGCCGCTTCCTTTCCACCATCGGCTCGCAGATGCAGTTGATCGCCGTTAACTGGCATATTTTTGCTCTGCTCCGCGGCCAGGTTTTCACCTTGTCGCTGCTGGGGCGCGAATTTGACCTGGGCGCGGAAGCGTTGGGGCTGGGTACGCTGGGGTTGGTGCGCATTGTGCCCATTGTGTTGTTTGCCCTTCTGGGCGGCCTTCTGGCCGACACGGTAGATCGGCGGAAGCTGCTGATTTGGGCGCAGGTAGCGGCCATGTTTTTTGCGGCTGCGCTGGCGATTTTGACATTGAACGGCCGTATCACCATCCCTCTCATCTACCTGCTCACAGCCGCCGGTTCGGCCGCGGCCGCCTTCGACGAACCGGCGCGGCAATCCATCGTGCCCAATCTGGTGCCAAAAAAGCACCTGACCAACGCGGTCAGCCTGAACACCATGCTGTGGGAATTGGCGACCATTATCGGGCCGGCGTTGGGCGGCGTTCTGGTGGGGTCATTTGACGTGGGCATGGTCTATGCAGTGAATGCGGTATCGTTTACGGCCGTGATCATCGCCCTCCTCCTCATGAACTATCGCGGCAAGCCGGCCGCTATCAGCACCGGCCTGGGTTGGTCGGCGCTGGTAGAAGGCTTTCAATTTACCTACCGCACACGCATTATTTGGGGAACCATGCTGCTGGATTTCATGGCCACCTTTTTCAGTTCAGCGCGCACCATGCTGCCGATTGTAGCCACCGATTTGTTGGGGCTAGGGCCGGCCGGGTATGGCCTGCTGGCTACGGCGCAATCAGTAGGGGCGCTCATTGCCGGCGGTGTGATGGCCTTGCGCCGAGACATTTACCGGCAGGGCGCAGTTTTGTTGATCAGCGTGGCCGTCTACGGCGCGGCGACGGCGCTGTTCGGTTTTTCCACCGTTTTCTGGCTCTCGTATCTTTTGTTTGCCCTGACAGGCGCGGGTGACACGGTGTCTACGGTCATACGCGGCACGCTGCGGCAGCTTAACACGCCGGATCATCTGCGCGGGCGAATGACCAGCGTGAATATGATGTTTTTTATGGGCGGGCCGCAGTTGGGCGAGTTAGAAGCAGGTCTTGTGGCGGCGGCGTTTGGCGTGCCGTTTGCCATCATCACCGGCGGCGTGATTACGGTGGCGCTAACAGGGGTGATTGCCTGGCGTTATCCCAGTTTGCGCCATTATGTGGGCCAGCCAGCAGTTGACGAGTAAAGAGGGAGATGTGATCAGAACGGCCGTGTTTAATCCGACTGCCGCGTCAGGACGATCAGGCCGGCAAACAGGAGTCCGATGCCCAACCAGGCCGTGGGTCCTAATTGTTCGCCAACGACAAATATGCCCAGCAGACCGGCGGTGAGCGGTTCAGCCAGAGTCAGGCTGACGGCCGTTGCCGCCGACACCCGCTTCAAGCCCATCGTAAAGACCAGATAAGCCACGGCCATTGTCACCACTCCCAGATGCAGCCCCACCAGCAAACCACGCGGCTCAATCAACCAGCTCATGTCCAGCCGCCACCACAGCGGCAGCAAAAAAAGCGCCCCCAGGCCAAAAACCACGCCTGTCACCACATGCGGCGGTCTGTCGGCCAATAAAATCTTGCCAGCTATGGTAAAAATCGCATAAGCCAATCCGGCGCCCATCGCCAAAAACATGCCCAACACATCCACATGCACGCTGCTGCTGCCGGCCAAAATCAACAAGGCGCAGCCCGCAATCGCCAGAACGGTCGCCACAAACCAGTTTCGTCCCGGCCACTGCCGCCAAACCAACCAGGTGAGCAGTCCCGCCAAAATGGGCGAACTGCCGATGCCCACGATGGTTCCCACCGCCACGCCGGTGCGGGCCACCCCGGCAAAGAAAAAGAGTTGATAACCGGCGACGCCGGCCGTGGCTAACAACGTGGGCAGCACAGGCCAGCGTGGCCCATCACGCCAGCCGCCTCTAATGAGCACCAGCAGCACCAGGGCGATGCCGCCAAAGACCATACGCACACTCCCCACAGCCAGCGGCGACACCCCGGCCGGGGCAAACGTCTGCGCCGTGCCGGTTGTGCCCCACAAAACGGAAGCTGTCAGGACGAGCAGAGCGCCGGAAGATGGTTTAGTCGACATAATGGCGAGGGATTGAGGACTGGAGATTGGCGGCTGGCCCAATCTTTACGCGTCCATCTGTTTTAACCAAGTTAAGATGGTTTCGGCAACGAGTAACGGCCGTTCCATCGTCAGCATGTGGCCTGCATTTTCAATTTGCAGGAACGTGGCCTGAGGCTGTTTTTTCTGCCACAACTGCCACGCTTCAGGGAAAATCGTGTCGGTTTCGGCCGCCCGAATGCCCAAGGTGGGGTGAGTGACCTGGGGGATGGTATCCCAGACAGCCTGCGGCGGCGTGGCGTAAATTTGCGCTTCCCATTCTCGTGGGAAAGCCAGCGTCAGCTCAGGGCCATCTTCAACCAGAGCGTAATTGACATAATCCCGCAGGCTATCATCTGACCAACTCGCAAACACACCTTTACTGCGAAACCGGTCAAAAGCAGCCTGCCGCGAAGGCCAGCGATCGCGTCGGCGCAGCGCGCTTTGCACCATCGGCATCAGGAACGCCTGTTCAGGGTGAGCGGCGGCCATCTGCAAAATTTGCGGGGACAGAAAAACCGGCTCAATAAGAACCAGGGCACGGAAGAGAGACGGCCGTTTTGCCGCCGCATACATCGTGGCCACCGCTCCCAACGAATGACCAATACCGATCACCTGCTCCCAGCCTCGCTGTTCAAAAAAGTGGATCAAGTCATCGGCAATGATCTGCCAATCGCCCTGCAATTCGGCCGGCTCTGTGCCCGGCCACAAGGGGCGGTGATACACACCTTCAACATGATACTGCGCCAGAAAAGGCGCCAAAAACTGGCGGTAACAGGCCGGTGGATACGCATTGGCATGAGCAAAATGAATCACCGACCCATCGCCGCCAAAATTATGAAAAGGGATAACAGCTGCCAAAAAACAATCTCCTAAACTTCATAAACCCAAAGGCAAAATAAAAAGCCGAGGCATAACCTCGGCTTTTTATTATACGCGCTTCATTTTATTTAATCTTGCGAGATGGTGGAAACGGCCGTTTGCAATCCAGGCTCATCTGCCGCCGACTCTTGCCGGTCACTACGCCGCACCGACCAGACGATCAGGATAATACAAATCGCCACAATCACCATAATTGCCGGCGTCAAACCAGTATACTGCACCACAATCGGCGCCAAAATCAAAGCTACCAGGTTCATCACCTTGATCATCGGATTCAAAGCCGGACCGGCCGTATCCTTCAACGGATCGCCCACCGTGTCGCCGACAACCGAAGCTTTGTGATTTTCACTCCCCTTGCCGTTGTAATTGCCATCTTCCACATACTTCTTGGCGTTATCCCAGGCGCCGCCTGCGTTCGCCATAAACACCGCCAGCAGCTGCCCAGAAACAATAACGCCTGCCAGGAAACCACCCAACGCCTGCTCTTTGAGCAACAGACCCACAGCAATCGGGGACAGAATGGCAATCAACCCCAACGGAACCAGCTCCGACTGCGCCGCTTTCGTAGAAATCGTAACCGCATTCGCATAATCCGGCGTCTGCTCACCACTCATAATGGCCGGAATCCGCAGCTGACGTCGCACTTCAGCCATGATGTAGCCGGCCGCCCGATTAACCGCTTTAATCAGCAAGCCGCCAAACAACAGCGGCAGCGCGCCCCCAATCAACAAACCCACAAACACCGTCGGATCCGCCAGATTGATCACGCGTTGGAAGGAATCCATGCGCTCGGCCGGCAGCACCCGTTCGATATCGGTGAAAAACGCGCCAAAGAGAGAAACGGCCGCAATAACCGCAGAACCAATTGCAATACCTTTGGTAATGGCCTTGGTCGTATTACCCGCCGCATCCAGGTCAGCCAAAATCTGCCGCGATTCAGGCGAGAACTCTTCGCCCGCCAGTTCCGCAACGCCATTGGCATTATCGGCAATGGGACCAAACGTATCCATACTCACATTGTTGCCGGTGTGCGAAAGCATACCCACGCCAATCAATGACACACCAAACAAAATGTAGATAAACGGATCCCCATTGGCTACACCCTCACCTTGCATACTGATCAAGAACAGGGCGGCAACCATCGTCCACATGGCAAAGAAAAGACCGCTGACCATGTCTTTCCTCATATAACCACGAACCACAAAACCTACAGCAACGATTGCCGCAACCACCAGGGCTGGAATATACAGGCTGGTCGGGAAGACAACCGTATACACCAGAATCGAAGCCGAAATACTGGCTACAATCACCAACACCGACCAGACGCTGGACAAATAACCCAACGAAAGCCCTTCCAAAATAACCAGTGCCGGACCAAATGCGGTCGCTTTGGAGATATTGCGCACACGCGGGCTGTTGGCGCTGGTGGCCAAAGCGGTGAGCGGGTTAAAGACCACGGCCAAAGCCACGCCAACCGAAACCAGTGCGCCCAACGACAAGTGCGAAATCATGCTGCCATCCGGATACTGCGCGCTGGCATAAAATACAGAGATCAAAAACGTGGAGATGATGGTGATGCCGCTCGACAACTCGTAGCTTTTGTACATCGCCTCTTCAGCGTCTTCCACATTCCAAATGGAGACAGCGTACGTGCCTACAATCGAACTCACCACGCCAACGCCGCGCACCAACAAAGGCAAAACGATCCAGAACAGATGCCCGGTCATCGCCGTCAGGGCCAGACCCAAAATCAGGCTGGAAACGATGGTTACTTCATAGGATTCAAAGATGTCTGCGGCCATACCGGCGCAGTCACCCACATTATCGCCCACCAGGTCGGCAATAACGGCCGCGTTGCGCGGATCATCTTCTTCCATACCGGCTTCCACTTTACCAACCAGGTCTGCGCCTACGTCGGCAGCCTTGGTATAAATGCCGCCGCCCACGCGCATAAACAACGCCAGCAGCGTACCGCCAAAACCAAATCCCAGCAGCACATCCGGCGCAGCCTTACCAAACATGATAAAGATCAGGGTACCCCCTAACAACCCCAACCCATCTGTAAGCATACCGGTGATGGTTCCAGAACGATAAGCAATGGTCAACGCTTTCTTAAAACTGGTTCGCGAGGCAGCAGCAACACGCACGTTGCCCTGAACAGCCATGTTCATGCCAATAAACCCAACCGTCGCCGAGAACGTGGCGCCCATCATAAACGCAATCGCTCGACCACTGGCAATCCACCAGGTGGCGGCCGAACACGTAACAGATGCGCTTACCCGCTCCGGGTTAAAGGCTGCATATCCGTTTGCACTGGCAACTTCTTTGGGTGTTTGAGTTTGGAGAAGGGTTGAAACTTCGGCTTCGGTCAGACTGGTGTTGGCGGCGATATCTTGAGCATAAGCTGTTTCTACCGCGCTGCCACAGAACAACTCGTTAGCCTCTCCTGTGGGCTTTACCAAGGCCACACTCAAGAACATGGCTACAGTCAGGAGGGCGATTAGAATGACGATAGTGCGTAACTGTGTACGTAGATACGCATTGGCGCCATCCCGAATAAACCCCCAGATACGCTGCATGGCTTCGCTGCCTTTATCGGCGGCAAAAGTTTGCCGGGCGAGCCAATAGGCATATCCTAACGCAATAAAGGCCGTTGCTAAAACCACATAGATCATGGTCTGCTCAAACGGCGAGATCCCGTGCATCGCGGACATATATATAACCTCCTTGGGAAGAATTCCATTGTCTGATGGAATCCTGCTTGCCTCCACAGATGGGTTTGTTTGCGTGGAGGTGTTGTCAATCGCCAAATCGCGGGCATTTTCTCATAATGCCCGTTGCAAACGTATTGATAAATGTCACATCTATGTGTTGCCGTCTGTCATCTATCTTTTTTAGTATACTCTGTACATAATTTTTGGCACTAAATTCAGATGTTTTGTCCTTGATCGCTTTGGTGGGCAGCGATTATGCGCCTCAGAGACTAAGGGGGTAGATTGGACTAATCTCCAAGATTGGTCCAATCTACCTAACGCGAGGTATTTTTCGCTGCTTACGCAAGGTCTTCTAGATCGATTTGGAAGCTTTGCGGGCTTTACGGATGATGTTCGGGGTTGGGTTTTTCAGTGTTATAATTCTGCAGGGATACTACAGAAAGGAGAATAGACATCTGAAGGAACAATTTTTGTCAGGCCTGGTTACGAAAGCGATTAGTGGTTTTTTTACCGTTCAGACTGACCAGGGGGCTGTTGTGGCGCAGTTGCCGGGCCGTCTAAAGCAAGAGTGGCAAACGACTTCGATTGTTGCCGTTGGCGATCAGGTTTCAATTTCGGTAAATCGAGATGGCAGCGGAACGATTGAAACGATCGCTGAGCGCCGTTCTGTTCTTTCGCGGACACGGCCGTCGGCCGAAAACCGCCGTCTATTATCCGATCAGGAACAGGTGCTGGTTGCCAATCCGGACCAGTTGATTTTTGTTTTTGCCACGCAAAACCCGGCCACGAATCTGCGCAAACTAGATCGCTTTCTGGTTGTAGCTGAGGTAAATGAGTTAACGGCCGTTATCTGCGTCAACAAAATCGATCTCGTAGGTCTGGATGTGGCCCGTCGCCAATTCAAACTCTACCAAGATATTGGCTATCGGGTCATTTACACCAGCGCCGTCACCGGCGAAGGCGTCGCCGAACTGCGCGATTGCCTGCATGATAAATTATCTGTCCTCACCGGCTCCTCTGGCGTCGGCAAATCCAGCCTGCTAAACGCCATCGAGCCTGGGCTGGGGCTGAAGGTCCGCGATGTGAGCCAGACAACCGGCAAAGGGCTGCATACCACCCGCTATGCTGAATTGTTCCCTCTGGCCGGCGGCGGGTATCTGGCAGATACGCCAGGGATTCGCGGCCTGGCTTTGTATGATCTGGAACCGTGGGAATTGGATGCTTATTTTCGGGAAATTGCCCCGCTGGTGGAGGCGTGCCAGTTTAGCGATTGCAGCCACCGCCACGAACCAAACTGCGCGGTGCGCACGGCCGTCTTCGACGGCCGTATCTCCCCGGAACGCTACGACAGCTACTTGCGCCTGCGTGAAGAACATGAGATGCTAGACAAATCGGCATATGAATGAATAAGGGTTGATGGCAAGTTGGTTAGAAAATGGGCAAAAAGCGTTTGATTTTGCAGCTGCGGTGGATTGTCGTCTTGCTGGTCGGGCTGCTGGCAGCCTGCACAACAGGACCGGATTCAGCCACAACGGCCGTGGGCCGCAACGGCATCCCAGTCGCCCCGGAATTCCTCGATTTCTACACGCAAATGGGCGGCCAACGCCTGCTGGGCGACCCCATTACCGAGATGTTTGTCGCCGAGCCAGACGGCCGTTCCCTGCAATACTTCCAAAATATCCGCCTGGAATACGACGCCGCCCGCTAACGAATCAGCATCACGCCG
>WBZM01003569.1_pt1 | contig 12042 bp, 11 predicted proteins | sample 5204271 | NCBI WGS metagenome assembly WBZM01 (sample SAMN12344346, study PRJNA552823) | activated sludge metagenome | biome: Activated sludge suspended growth; feature: Nitrification reactor; material: Wastewater; isolation source: activated sludge from nitrification reactor of wastewater...
ATCGCTGTCCTCCAGCGCCTTGTAGAAACCGAGGACGTAATCGCCGGGCACGCCGAAGACGTGGCGCGCGCCAAGGTCTTGCAGGCGCTGGATGAGGTAGGTGCTGATCGTGGTGTTGGGCATGGGCGTCTCCTGAGTAGGGTGTGGTGTCGTTCAGGAGAATGATAGCCGATCCCACTTAGACCTGACAGGTTGGCGACGATGAAGTCGCTTGAAACCTGTCAGGTCTGGGTAAACGATCCTCAGCTCACCGCTTGCTTCACGAGCGTGCCGATCTTGGCCTCTACGTCGGCCGTCAACCCCTTCAGCGCGAAGGAGGTCGGCCACATCGCGCCGTCATCGAGGTTCGCCGCATCATTGAAGCCGAGCGTCGCATAGCGCGCGCCGAATTTTTGCGCGCTTTGGAAGAAACAGACGATCTTCCCGTCGTTGTTGGCATAGGCGGGCATCCCGTACCAGGTTTTCGGCATGAGGGTTGGTGCGCTCTCTGTCACGATTTCATGTAGCCGCGCGGCCATGGCGCGATCCGGTTCCGGCATCTCGGCGATTTTCGCCAGCAGATCGCTTTCGCCTTCCGCCCTGTTCTTGTTCGTGCGCGCTTCGGCCTTCAGCTCTTTGGCCCGCTCCTTCATCGCCGCGCGTTCATCGTCGGTGAAGCCGTCAGTTTTCTTGCGACTCGTCGCAGTCTTTTGAGTGATCTTTTCTGTGCTCATCTGCCTCTCCTTCATAAGGATTCACTGTCGTCTAGGCCATTGTCATATAAGAGATCTAATCCGCAGATGACGCCGATTGCCCGGTTTGGAAGAAAGTAATCTGTGCTCTCTGCGGATTTTTTCTGTCTGATGGAAATTTTTCGTACGAGCGCTCCGCTCATAGTCCGGTTAGATAATCCGCCAGGCTGCGTAGCGCCTGTTGCGCGCCGGCGGCCGCGCCGTATTGCGCCGCTTCCTCACGGGCGGCGGCCGTGGCGAACGTCAGCTGCAAGGTGACCCTGGTGCGGCCATTCTCTTCCGCGAAAGTCACGTGGGTACGTACCGGCTCAGGCGCATAATCCCCGTCAGCGCCATAGTCATAGACGAGCCGCGCCGGTTTGTCGATCTCGATGAACTTGACCTTGAACGGGTAGAGCGCGCCATCGGGGCCGGGCATGCTGTAGCGCCACAGTCCTCCTGGTTGTCCATTGTATTCATGGATCGTCGTGCCGCTCGGGACCCACCAGTTTGCAGCGTGTTCGAGCTCGGTGAATGCGGCGAAGACGAGTTCGCGCGGCGCGTCGAACAAGCGGGTGACGACAATTTCTCGTTCGGCTGTCGGTTCGGTCATCGTATTACCTCCGTCTGAAAAAGTTTGCAGACCAGTTAACTGTTCTTTTTCTCCTGAAGCCGGCGCAAATATTCTTCCAAGCGGTCGAAGCTTTCTTCCCAGTTCTGACGATAGGTCTCCAGCCATTGGAAAGCATCCTTCAGGGGCGCGGCTTGCAGTCGCGCCGGCCGCCATTGGGCCTCGCGGCCGCGCTCGATCAATCCGGCGTGTTCCAGCACCTTCAGATGCTTGGAGATCGCCGGCAAACTGATCTCGAACGGCTCGGCCAGCTCCTTCACCGTGGCCGGACCCTGCGCCAGGCGCTCCAGCATGGCCCGGCGGGTGGGGTCGGCCAGGGCGGCGAAGGTTAGGGTTAGGGGGTCGGTCATGGTTTGTATCTCATGTAGTTAACTAATTAGTTAAATAGTAAAATAAAACGAAAGAATTGTCAAGGGGGATTATTGCGCTATCTGAGAGGGAGATTCCTAAACTACAGCGACAACGGCTATGCCCTGCTCATCGCAGGTATTGATGACATCCAGGTTGCTATATTCCAGTGCCTTGTATAAGCCGAGGACTTGATTGCATGGTAGGCCGAAGACGTGGCGGGCGCCCAGGTCTTTCAAGCGGTGGATGAGGTAGGCGCGGATGGCGGTGTCGGGTATGGGTGTCTCCCGGATATGATGTGCTCTACAGGGCGATCGATAGACCACTCCGGCCGGAATCCGACGTCGATGGGTTGCCTTCCCTTTTGCGCAACCTTCCGCCTTCGCATTTTTGAATCCGGACGATCTGGTTTCAACTGAATTATGACTGTTTCCGTGGGCTAGTCCTGGACTTATTATCCCCGATTAGTCGCCGATGAACGCTGTTGGTTTAGCGATGGTTACCCGATCTCTTTTGATTACCGGACAATGAGAACAACGACCAACAAAAAGATTAACTCGGCCACAATTCCATACGCAATACGCCGACGAATATCGGTGGTGGTCTTCACTTCCATCATTTGCTGCATCATGTAAAAAGTCACGTTGATGGATTGGTGAAGCCCAATGACCAACCACAAGGAACCTGTACGGGCCAGGGCGTACGCTAGCGTCACGCCAACAAAAGGCAGATAGAACCAATCAACGATGGGTTTCGTGACAAGCCTGATCATATGATTGATAACGTAGAGCAGGGTAGAAACGGCCACAAAAACGACCAGGGGTTGCTCGCGCATGAAAAAGAAGGGATACCCGCGTGTGAGCAGGTCTTCTGCGGCAGCGGCCGGGAAGTTGGCGAAGAGAATAAACAGGAATTGACGGATCAGATTGGCAGCGTCGAAGTGAAAGCCGGAAACCTCTCTGATTTGAAGAAATATTCCAATCCTCTCCACCACGGCCAGCACGACTATGCCTAATAGCAACCCTCCGGCGTAATATTGCCACCAATTCGGCTCAAATCCCATCCCAAAAGACGCCAGTCCATTAAGCCCCAGGAGATAGGCGACCACTGCCACGACCACAATCGCCAGAATAAACAGGATAAATATGGAGAGGGGTTTTGGAGGAATAGAGAGAATGTCTTGCCCGTTTGCTTCGGCGACCTGGTAAACCAGGAATATCGCTAAATAGCCGGCCACGATTGCCAATGCCGCAGTCATACCCCCTCCGAATATATTTCCGGAATTTCCTGCCGCGCTTCCTCTACCAACTACTCCGCTACTTCCACCGACAACCCACCGTATACGGCGTTTTCAGGTACGACTTCACGGATCAAGGCAGATCGTGCCGCGTGCCTAATTCTTTTAGACGCTGAAGGAAATAGGCAGAGACAGCAGTGTTCGGCATAACACCTAAGCCCCGGTCGCGGCTATTCGCAGCCTCGCAACCTGCTTGTGTCCGTTGAGTGATGGCGGCGAACTTCTAGCCTTTTTTATCGAGGCGGTTCAACCTTTAGCATCTCCCACAGCTTTGCCTCGGCATCGGGCACAAGCTCATCATAGTAATCCTCCCATCCCCTGGGGCTTCCAATCCGCGGAACGTACAAGCGGTCGAGTTTTGGAAACGACCCGATCCCGGGCGCTTCGATTACCGTGGTCTTGCCGCCAATCCTGATGATCCATGCCCCGAATTCATAACCTTCTCTCTCGTACTTCATCGTGGCGCCACGTTGTTCAACTAAAGTCCGAATCTTGTCGTACGCTCGATTTGACATAACATTTCCCGTTCAAGACCGTTTCACTCGCCACCCCACCTCATCCAACCACACCCGACAAACTCCTACACGGCCGCCTTCAAATGCTTGGAGAGCTTCTCGGTGATGTAAGGGATGGCTGGGGATTGATCGCGTGCCGGCAGGGAGGCGGTGTGGATTCTCTTATTCACCATTTGGCTGTTTGTCTATAGAGCGCCTATTCAAATTGCAGCGGGTTCTCGGAAGGAAGGCCTTCAAGTCTTGCCGCTGAAATGAGATCTAAGTCCGCCGCCACAAAAATTAATCCCGTTAATCCGGCTTTCAACAACGATTCGTGAGTAACCGCAGCTGTCGCCAATTGAACACTATCATAGCCGCGTAGACGATGCGCTTGAGTCAGGTGAACGGCTCGATCCAAAATAGCCGGCGTTGTGCCGACTAACTGGTAATCAGCCTGCATATGCTTTGCCAATAGATCAACGGCCGCATCGCGTTGTTGGAGGGAGATGCCACTGGGCGCACGTTGACGAGCGGCAATGGCGGCCGCCACCTCTACCTGTGATATTTCGGCAACGATTATGACGTGCAGGCTGTCAGGTGCGGTCAGTTGTAAAACCCAGGGACTACCGTTTTCATGCAAATAACGCTTGGCAAGGGCGCTGGCATCCAGAAAATACGTTGTCATCCCTTGGGGCCGCGCATCTCAATGATTATCTCACTTAAAGGGTGACCCTCGGTGTTATCAAGCGCGGCTTGTATCTCATCCAGACTGGCTGTGGATCTGAGCGCGCGCTCCCGCATTTCCGGCCCAAGCTCGGTCGACAATCCTGAGGCTTGAAGGATTTTCAGTACTTGTTCTCTCTCGGTTGGCGCGGCAGCGATGCCAAGCTTCTCTTCCAACAAGCGTTGGGCGACGATCTCAACCGGATCGCCCATCACCTGGGCTTCCTGCGAGAGACGCTTGTACAATTCCGGCGGTATTTCCAATAACAAGATCGTCATGATGTCATTATACACCGTTACTGCCAGGAGCGTTCATCCACTACTGGCCCATCGCTTCCCACCTCCCCAAACCCCACCTCATCCACCCGCACCCGGCACACCCCCTGCACGGCCGCCTTTAGCCCCTCGGCGATGGCCACCTGGTCGGCGCTCTCGTCCGCCTGGACGCGCAGCGCGAAGTGATCGCGCACGCCGTCGGGCCGGGTGATGATGGCTTGAAAAGCCACCACGCCGGGCACCTGCGCGGCGGCAAAGCGCAACTGGTTGGGGTGCAGGAACATGCCGCGCACCTTCACCGCCTCGCCGCGGCGGCCGACGAGGATGATCGCCCGCTCCTCCTGCGCGCTCTCGCCCGGCCGCGGGTCGATGTTCATCGCCAGGTCGCCCGTGCCGAAGCGGATGAGCGGGTAGAGACGGTTGGTGTTGGTGACGACGACCTCGCCCGTTTCGCCGGGGCCGACGGGCTGGCCGGTATCGGGGTTGATGACCTGGATGAGCGGCTCGGGCAGCAGGCGCATGGCCATGCCCTCGCCGGTGTTGACGGCCAGCACGCCCAACTCGGCCGTGGCGTAGGTGTTGATCACCTCCAGCCCGTATTGCTCCACCAGCGTCTGGCGCAGGGCGGGTGGCAGCGGTTCGGCCGTGGTGACGGCGCGGCGCAACGCCAGGGTTATGCCCTTCTCCTCGGCCTTTTGCAACAAGCTCAGCAAGAAGCTCGGCGTGCCGACAAAGCCGGTCGCGCCCAGGTCATGGGCCATCTGCAATTGCAGCTCGGCCGGGCCGGTGCCGGCGGGGATGACCGTCGCGCCGAGGCGGGCAAACGCGCCGTCGAACAGGTAGCCGGCCGGGACGAGGTGATAGGAAAGGCTGTTGAGAATGACCTCCCCCGCGCTGAAGCCCACCTCGCGCAGCAGCCTCGCGGCGATATCCCACGCGGCGTCATCCGGCTCCGGCCCCGGCTCATAGAGCGGGCCGGGAGAGAAAAAGATGTGGCTGACGGCCGACAGCGGCGCGGCCAGCATGCCGCCGAAAGGCGGGTCGGCCTGTTGCCGGGCCACGGCGTCATCCTTGGTCAGAACGGGGACGAGATTCAGGTCGTCCACCGTGGCGATCTGTTCCGGACGGACGCCCGCGCCATCGAGCCGTTCCCGGAAGGCCGGTGAGTTGGCGTAGGCATGCTGGATGAGGTCTTGTAATTGTTGATTGTTCATGGTTTCCCCCAAATCGGACCACGGACGACAGAAAAGTTGGTGATCAAAGGACCTGCCACTTGCGACTTATTACCTGCAACGCGACGCATCGGTCTGTTGTCCGTCGTCCGCCGTCTAGCCCAGCCACCGCTTTCGCCGCTTGTAATGCTTCACGTCGCGGTAGCTCTTGCGCTCACCCACCGCCGTCAGTCCCAGGTAAAACTCCTTGATGTCGGCGTTCTGGGCCAGATTGTCGGCCGGGCCGTCAAGCACGATGCGGCCGTTCTCCATCACGTAGGCATAGTCGGCCGTCTGCAGGGCGACGTGGGCGTTTTGCTCCACCAGCAGGATGGACACCCCCGCGTCCTGGTTGATGCGCTTGATGATCTCGAAGATGTTCTGCACCAGCAACGGGGCCAGGCCCAGCGACGGCTCATCCAGCAGCATCAGGCGCGGCCGGGCCATCAACGCCCGACCGATGACGACCATTTGCTGTTCGCCGCCGGAGAGATAACCGCTGGTGCGCTGGCGGAAATCGCGCAGGCGCGGGAAGTAGTCGTATACGCGGTCGAGATCGGCGCGCAGCGCCGCGCCGGATGTGCCGCGAAACAGCGCCCCGGCGCGCAAGTTTTCCTCGACGGTCAGGTGCCGGAAAAGCGGCCGCCCTTCATGCACCTGCACCACGCCGCGTTTGACGATATCCTCCGGATACATCTGGTCGATGCGCTCGCCCTCAAATTCGACGTTGCCGCGCGTCACCTCGCCCTGCTGCGTGTGGAGCAGGCCGGAGATAGCCTTGAGCGTGGTGGACTTACCCGCGCCGTTCGCCCCCAGCAGAGCCACGATCTGCCCCGCGCCGACCTCCAGCGTCACCCCGCGCAAGACCAGGATCACGTCGTTGTAGACGACCTCGATGTTGTTGACTTTCAGCATAAGAACATGAATCCACAGATTTCACAGATTACACAGATTTACAGAAATTAATCTGTAAAATCTGTGTAATCTGTGGATCTCTTATCAGGCTTACGGCGCGGGCGGGCGGGTGTCGGGGAGTTCGAAGAAGTCCTCGACGACCACGAACTCGATCGCCCCGTCGTCATTCAGTTGCGCCTGGCGAATCTGTGCCTCGCGCGGGGAGCGGTCCTCACCGGCGGCATTCCACGTCGCCATCCCACCGACGTCGATCGTGCCCATGTCCTGCATGGCCTCGAATACCGCCTCGCCGGTCAGGCCCTCAAAGCCGACCGTGTTCATGGCGTGGCGCAGGATGTTGGCCACGCCGAACATCTGGCCGTAGCTGAGCAAGTAGCCGATGTCTTTCTTGGCGTCGGGCAGTCCGGCCGCCTCGAAGTCTTCCAGCGCCATCTGGATGCCGGCATTATCGGTGTCGTTCCACCAGTAATTGGGCACGATGCCGTAGTAGCCTTCCATCAACGCGGCGTTCTCGCCCAGGATGTTGACCACGTCGGTGTTCATGGTCCAGTTGACGCCGCTGGCGATGACTGAGTCCCATGCCCCCAGGGCGCGCAGCGTGCCGATCACCTGCGCCGGGCCGAAGGAGAGCGATTGGGCCCAGATGACATTTGCCCCGTTCGCCAGCAGGTTCTGCAACTGGCCGGTCACGTCGGCCGTCGGCGACACTTCCTGGCTTTCCAGCGGCAGCACGGTGATGCCGCGCCCTTCCAGATACTCCAGCGCGGCGGCGGTGGTCGCGCCCGCGCCGAAGGCGTTGGCCCAGCCGACGACGCCGACGACGATCTCGTCGCCCGCGCCTTCCGGCTTCACCTCATCCCAATTGTCCTGGAGCCAGCCCACGAAGCCGGCGAACTGGTCCGAATAGATCGGGCCGGTGCCGAAGGTGTAGCCGTTGCGGGGGATGTAGAATGCTTCGTCGTTGAGGCCGGCGGTGATGTGGGGGATCTTGTCCTCGATGACGCGGTCCTTCAGGACGATGGCCGCGCCGCTGCCATAGGTCAAATGGATCAGGGGCGGCGGGTCCTCGGCGCGGTACTGCTCGTAGATGGCCACCTCTTGTTCCGGGTCATACTGCGAATCTTCCAGGCGAAGCTCCAGCTGGACGCCGCACACGCCGCCGCCGGCATTAATGCGCTCCACGGCCGCCTGCGAACCGGTGATGAAGCCGTCGCCAAGAATCTGGGCCAGCGGGCCGGTGAGGCCGGCGGCCTGGTAGATGGTGATCATCTCGCCGTCGTAGGTCTCGGCGCATTCTTCAGTCGCGCCCTCGGCCACTTCCTCGGCTGGGGCCTCGGTGGCTTCGGGGGTCGCGGCTATAGACGTAGCCGCCGCTGCCACCGTCGCCGCGCCGGACTCGATGGCGGCATCCACGGTCGGCGCCAGTTCGGTTGCCGCCGCCTGCACGGTCGGCGCGATTTCCTCGACGGCCGCCTGGACGGTGGGGGCGAGTTGTTCGGCCGCCGCCTGGAGCGTGGGGGCCAGTTGTTCGATCTGCGGCGACGTGCCGCATGCGGCGACGGCCAGGGCCATCATCAACAGCAGTGATACCAGCAAAATCCTCTTCATCTCATTTTCTCCTTGTCAGTATTCTCACATGCTCACGCTTCGATTTCGGTATTCTCAACCGCATCTATCCCGATTGACCCACCTCCTTTTATGGAAGATTGATCCGCAGATTTCGCAGATCAAATTATAAATCTGCGAAATCTGCGGATTTTCTGCTTACCTTGCGAACGGCCGCAGCCGCCAGGCCGCCTTGATGGATTGCCAGCGATGGGCCAGTCCGCGTGGTTCGAATATCAGGAACAGCATCAGCACCAGGCCGAAAAAGATCGGCCGGAACGACGTCAGGAAGCGAGCCGCCTGCGATGGGAACCACTCGGCCATCCGCTGGCCGGTCACGCCGGCCATGTCCTCCAGCAGGATGACGGCCGTGACCCCCATAAACGGCCCCAGGTTTGTCCCCAGCCCGCCAATGACCAGCATGCCGAGCATGATGATCGACTCTTCCAGCCCGTAGCCGAACTCCGTGCCCACGCCGCGCTGGCTGTGGGCCTTGAGCGCCCCGGCCACGCCGGCCAGGAACGAGGCGATAAAGAAGGCGCGCAGCTTGTAGCTGAACAGGTTGACGCCCAGCAACTCGGCCGCCAGGTCGTTGTCGCGCAGCGACACCAGCGCCCGGCCCAGCCGCGACCGGCTGATGTTGAGCGTCAGCACGGTGGTCAGGATCAGCGCGATCAGCGAAATATAGAAGTAGTTGTTGACCTCGCCGAACGAAATGCCGAAGATAACCGGCACCGGGGCATCGATGCGCCCCGATGTGCCGCCCAGCAGATCCGGATAGAGATGGCGGCTTATCCAGGGAATGATGAACTGGGCCGCCAATGTAGCCATCGCCAGATAGAAGCCCTTGACGCGCAGCGAAGGCAGGCCAAAGAGCAGACCGAACAGCCCCGTGCCCAGCCCGGCGAGGAGGATGGTCAGGGGGAAGGGCAGGCCGAGGTGGGTGGTCAACAGGGCCGAGATGTAGCCGCCGACCAGCATAAACGCCGCCTGGCCCAGCGAAATTTGGCCGGTGTAGCCGACCAGGATATTGAGCCCCTGGACGGCGATGATCGTGTAGAAAATCTGGTTGGCGGTCGATACCAGATAGGCGCTGGCCCACAGGGGGGCGGTGGCCAAAGCCAGCAGCCCCAGCCCCAGCCCCAGCCATTGCCACGGCCGCCGGATGACGGACATGTCCTGTTCGTAGGTGCGATCGAAATCTCCCGCGGGTCGTAGTGCAGCCATAAATTACACCGTCTCTCTAGACTCGCTCGATTCGTTTTTCGCCAAACAGCCCTTCCGGGCGGATGAGCAGGACGATAAGCAACAGGATGTAGGGGGCGATCTCCGACGTGGAGCGCACCACCTGCACGGATGAGGCCTGGACTAGCGCCGTCGCCAGACCCACCAGCAACCCGCCGACGATGGCCCCGGGAAACGACTCCAGCCCGCCCAGCAGGATGGCCGGAAAGGCGACCAGGGCGACCACTGACAGGCTCAGGCTGACGCCGGTCAGAGTGGCCAGCAGCACCCCGCCGATGGTGGCGATGATCCCGGCGATGGCCCACGACAGGCCGAAGACACGCGGGACGTTGATGCCGACCCCGCGCGCCAACTCATGGTCTTCCGACGTGGCCCGCATGGCCAGGCCGGTGCGCGTGTACTGGAAGAAGAGTATGAAGACAATGGCGGCCAGGACGGCGACAATGGCTGTGGCCAGCAGCGCCTGTTTGATGATGATCGCCTCGTTGAACGCGCCGGGGAAGGGGATGGTGATGACGTCGCTGGGCGAAAAGGGCGCGGGAAAGTTGTTCTTGGGCTGGATGCCAAAGACAATGGCCGCCGAACCATCCAGAAACTGGGCCAGTCCCAGAGTCATCAGGACGATGGCGAGTAGCGGCTGGCCGGTCATCGGCCGCAGCGCCAGCCGCTCGATGAGCAGCCCCAGCCCGGCCATGACAATGATAGCCAGCGGGATGGCCCCCCACAGCGGTAGGTTGAAGATCTCACTGCCGTTCTCGTCGCCCCCGGCAAACCACCAGGTGAGAAACGCGCCAAGCATGACCAGTTGGCCGTGGGAGAAGTTGAACACCTCCGACGAGCGATAGATGAGGACAATGCCCAAGGCGATGATGGCGATGATGCCGCCGTTGAGCAGGCCGGTGGTGAATTGTTGGGGGACGAGTTGCCAGTTCATATAGCCAGTATCCGGTATCCAGTAAACCGTAGTAGGTCAGTAGGTCAGTGAGTCAGTGAACGCAAAATGCCTGACCTGCTGATTCACCGTCATCGTGACCTACTGTCCATTCAGGTTCATCACCTTAATTTCTGTCTCGATAAATCCTTCGCTGCCGTCCTGATAACGGACTGGCGCGCGGACCTGGATGGTTTCCTCACCGCCGTACATACAGTCGATGATGGCGCCATAGCGGTCATACAAGACGTTGCGCTTCAGCTTGCGCGTGCGCGTCATCTCCGCCTCGTCGGCGTCGAACTCCTTGTGCATCAGCACGAAGCGCTTGACCCGCGCCGCCGCCGGCAGCGACTCGTTCACCTCTTCCACCGTCCGGCGCACCAGGTCATACACCTGCGTTCGCTGCGACAGATCGACAAACGTCGTGTACGGGATGCGCTGCTTCTCGGCCCATTGGCCGACGTTCTCGAAGTCGATGATGACCAGTGCCGTCACGAACGCCCGGTTCTCGCCGCCCACAGCCATCACGTCGCGTACGTAGGGGCTGAACTTGAGCCGCCCCTCGATGAATTGCGGCGAAAAACGCTCGCCGTTGGCCAGCGTCAGCATATCCTTGACCCGGTCTAGGTAGATCAGGTGGCCGTCGTCGTCGATGTAGCCGGCGTCGCCGGAACGGAACCAGCGCCGGCCGTCTGCTTCCTCTAGTATGTCCTTGGCCGTGTTGGCCGGGTCCTTGTAATACCCCTGCATCACCATCGGCCCGGCGATCTGGATCTCGCCGTCGGCAGCAATGCGCAGTTCGACGCCCGGCGCGGGCTGGCCCACACTGGCGAACTTGATGTCGTTGTCACGATGAACGGTCGCGCCGCCGGTCACCTCGGTCGAGCCATAGATTTGCTTCAGATTCACGCCCAACGCGTGGAAGAAGCGCATGGCGTCGGGGCTGAGCGACGAGCCGGCAGTGTAGGCGGCGCGGATGCGCGCCAGCCCAAGCTGGTCGCGCAGCGGGGCGAAGACCAGCCGGTCGCCGAGGGCATAGGCCAGCCGCAGCCCCGCGCCGGCTTGCCGGCCGCTGAACCTGGCGTCGGCCATCCGATAGCCGACCGGCAGGAAGCGATTGAAGAGCGCCCGGTTGACGCGAGTGGCGTCGTTCATGCGCACCTGCACCATGCCCACCAGTGAGTCCCACAGCCTGGCGTTGTAGAACAGCATGTCCGGGGCGATCTCGCGAATGTTTTGCCGCACAGTCTCCGGCGCTTCGGGGAAATTGATGATCACCCCGGCATAAACATGGGCGGCAAAGCCCAGAATCGGCTCGGCTATCCATCCCAGTGGCAGAAAGCTGACATGGTTGTCGGTGTCGCGGCGCGGGTCGACCTGATGGTAGAGGTCAATCGTACTGAGAATGTTGCCATGGCTGAGCATAACGCCCTTGGGCAAGCCGGTCGTGCCCGACGTGTAGCAGATCATGGCGATGTCGTCGGCGCGGCCGAGGGCGACTTCGGTGTCGAACCGGCCGGTTTCACGCTCCACCACTTCGCGGCCAACCATTTGCACGTCGGCAAAGGGCACCAGCCACGGGTCGTCATAGTTCCACAGCCCGCGGTCGTCCCAGTAGATCACCTTGCGAATGTTGGGAATGCGATCGCGGATCTC
>WBZM01003570.1_pt1 | contig 12042 bp, 9 predicted proteins | sample 5204271 | NCBI WGS metagenome assembly WBZM01 (sample SAMN12344346, study PRJNA552823) | activated sludge metagenome | biome: Activated sludge suspended growth; feature: Nitrification reactor; material: Wastewater; isolation source: activated sludge from nitrification reactor of wastewater treatment...
CGGCATCATCCGCCTGTGGACGCGGCCGTACGAGTTGCGCATGACCAGCATGACCGACGGCGTTGTATCCTCCGGCGAACCCGTCCGCACGACCTTTGCGATCACCGAAAACATCGGCGGCAAGCTGGAAGATCCGCTCATCGTCGTGAAGTTGCCGGCGGGCGCGAGCTACGTCGCGGGCAGCGGCTTCGGCGGGCTGGGTCCGATGGACGAGACGCTGCGCGGCCGCTTGCGGCTCGACAGCGGCGCAACCTATCTGGTGTGGCAGGGCGACGACATCTGGACGGGCGCGTCCGTGCCGCCATTCGGCTTCGAATGGACGGCTGACGAAGGCGTGACCCACCTGTCGCTCGACGTCAGCGTCTACCGCGACGGAACGACGCTGGTGCAGTCGGAGTCGTTCGGCGTGAATGAGTTCCCGTATGGGGCGTTCCTGCCGCTAACGACGCGGTAGGGTGATGAGAAGACCTGTCAGGTTTCCGCCAGACCTGACAGGTCTTTTTCTCTCGCGGCTACGCCGCCAGGCGATAGCCGACGCCCGGCTCGGTCAGAATCAGGCGCGGCCGCGCGGGGTCGTCTTCCAGCTTTTGTCGCAACTGGGCGAAGTACACCCGCAGGTAATGGGTTTCGTCCATATACTCCGGCCCCCACACTTCCTTCAGGATTTGCCGGTGCGTCAGCACTCGCCCGGCGTGCTGGATCAGCAGGCGCAGCAGCGCGTACTCCGTCGGCGTCAGCCGCACCGGCGCGCCGTCGCGGCTGACACTGCGGCGGGCCAGATCGACGGCGATGTTGCCGGCGACGAAGACCGATGACTGCTCCCCCGGCTGGGCGTGGCGCTGGGCGACACGCATCCGGGCCATCAACTCCTCCAGGCTAAACGGCTTGGTCAGATAGTCATCGGCTCCGGCATCGAGCGCGGCGACCTTGTCCTGGTCGGAGTCGCGCACGGACAGGATGATCGTCGGCGTGGCCGTCCATTCGCGCAAGCGCCGCAACACCTCCAGCCCATCCATATCGGGCAAGCCCATATCCAGGATCACCAGGTCGGGGCGCAATCGGGCGGCTTCCTGAATCGCTTCGTCGCCGCGGGCGGTCTCAAAAACGCGATAGCCGTTGGCCTCCAGGGCGATGCGCAGGAAGCGGCGGATTTGCAGCTCGTCGTCGACCACGAGCACGCGCGGGCCTTCACTCATAGGGTCGCCTCGGTCACTGGCGGCGGCGCGCCCGTAATGGGCAGCCAGACAGTGAAACGCGCACCCGCGCCGCGCACGTTGGTCGCCGTCAGGGTTCCCCCGTGCGCCTCGGCCAATCCCCGGCTAATAGACAAGCCCAGGCCCGTGCCCCCGCTGGCCGCGCGGGGGGCGCGATAGAACTTGTCAAAGATGTGGTCGAGATCGGCCGCCGCGATACCCGCCCCGTGATCGGTCACCGACACGACCACGCCGCTGTCTTGGCGCGCCCCGTCGATCTCAATCGGCGTGCCGGACGGTGTATAGGCGCAGGCATTGTCCAGCAGATTCACGAATAGCTGCTCCATCAGCACGAAATCGAGGCGCAGCAGCGGCAGGCCGGCCGACACTTGGACAGCCACCGGCCGGCCCGCCAGGCGATTATCGACGCGCTTCAGCGCGACGCCGATAATGTCGCCGACGTCGCACCATTCCAGTTTCAGTTGCAGCCGGCCCGACTCAAGCCGCGACATGTCGAGCAAGTTGGCGACCAGCCGGTTCAGCCGCTCGCTCGCGTCGTAGATGTCGCGGGCCAACTGAACTCGGATCGCGCCGTCGCTGCTGGCCTGGGGATCGAGCAGGCTGCCGGCCGCGCCGGTGATGGCGGCGATGGGCGTCCGCAGTTCGTGGGAGATGGAATTGAGCAGGGTCGTGTAGAGGCGCTCTGACTCGCGAAGCATAGCCGTGTGCTGGGCGGCCTCGTCGAGCAATTCGCGCTCAATGGCTTGCGCGATCTGGCCGGCGAACGTCTCCAGCAGCAACTCCTGCTCAAATGAGGGCCGCGACGCGCTGTGGCCGCGCACGGCCAGAACGCCCACGATGCGGTCGGCCGCCTGGAGCGGCATGAACCGCGCCGACGCCAGCGGCAGGGTGTCGGTGTAGCGTCCGGCGGCCTTGCGATTCTCGAAGGCCCACACGGCGACGCTGTAGTCCTTGTCGTCAACCGCCAGGGTGCTGGCCGGGTGGGGCGAGCGGGCCAACCCACTGCCGGCGGCCGTCAGGATGGCTACCTCGGCGTCGAAGGCCCGGCCTGTCTCATTGACAGCGACGCGCATTACGTCATCCATGTCAACGGCGGCCGTTGTCTCGCGCGCCAGCGAATAGAGAGCCGTGGTGCGTTCGGCGCGGCCGCGCGCTAACTGTTCCTGGCTGCGCAGCCGGGCCGCCAGGTTGCCGGTGACGATGGCGATCGCGAAGTAAAGCAGGAATAAGACGATGTCCTGGGAGCGTGAGATCTGCAGCGTGAAGCGCGGATCGATGAAGAGAAAGTTCCAGGTGAAGGCGCTGAGCGCCGCGGTCAGCAGCGCCGGCCCGCGTCCCAAGCGCACCGCGACCAGCAGAACGATGAATAACTCGGTCAGGCCGACCGTGAGATAACTGATGATCGGGAACCGGCTTATTAGGAGGAGGTCTAGGAGGGTGACCCCCGTGATAAGCAGGGCGGCCCACAGGTAATTTTGCCACGGGGTGCGGGCAACCAAAGGCGGCAGCCGCAACGGGTGAGCCGGCGGCCCATCCGGTTCGTCGCCGGTAATCACGTACACATCGATGTCGCCGCTAACCTCGATGAGCTGGTCGACCAGGGAATGGCGGTCCAGAAGCCGGCGCCAGCGGGTCTGATGCGGCTTGCCGACGACCACTTGCGTCACGTTTCGCTGGCGCGCCAGTTGCAGCAGTGCGTCGGCCATGTCGTCGCCCGCGGTCGTCACGACTTCGCCGCCTAGTTTGCGGGCAAACGCCAGGTTGCGGCTTAGCTGCTGCTGGGCCTCGGGCGAAAGAACGGCCGTCGTCTCCACGTTGGCCGCCAGCCAGGGCGCTTCCAGATTGTAAGCCATCCGCCGCGTCCAGCGAATGAGCCTTTCGGAGAACGGGCTGGGCCCAACGGCCACCATCAGGCGCTCGGCCGACTTCCACGGCCCGGCGATGCGCTTGATGTCCATGTAGTCCTGGAGCTTATGATCGACGTGTTCGGCCGTCAGTCGCAGGGCCATCTCGCGCAGCGCCGTCAGGTTGCCGGTGCGAAAGAAGTTGCGCGCCGCGACCTCGCTGCGCTCGGCCGTATAGACCTTGCCCTCCGCCAGTCGCTTGCGCAATTCCTCCGGCGTCAGGTCGATGAGTTCGATCTCATCCACCCGTTCCAGAATGGAGTCGGGCACTGTCTCATGGACGGGCACGCCGGTTATCTGGCGCACGGCGTCGGCCCGGCTTTCGAAGTGCTGAACGTTCAGCGTGGTGTAAACGTCGATGCCGCTTTCCAGCAGTTCCAACACATCCTGGTAGCGCTTGGCATGGCGCGCGCCGGGCGCGTTGGTGTGGGCCAATTCGTCGACCAGCGCCAGTTCCGGCCGGCGGGCCAGGATGGCGTCAAGGTCCATTTCCTCAAGCGTCGTCCCGCGGTAATCGAGTTTCAGGCGCGGGATTTGCTCCAGGCCGGTCAGGAGTTCCTGCGTCTCGCTGCGGCCGTGGGTCTCGACGTAGCCCACGACGACGTCGAGGCCTTCGGCCCTGGCCTCGCGGCCGGCGGCGAGCATGCCATACGTCTTGCCGGCGCCCGCGGCCATGCCGAAGAAGATTTTCAGCCGGGCGCGCCCTTCCTGCGCCGACTGCCTCTGAATCGCGGCCAGCAACCTTTCTGGATCGGGGCGACGTTCGCCAACCATCTCTCTATTGTAATTCATCCAGCGCCAGATTCAGCGCCAGAACGTTGACGCGGGGCTGGCCGAGGAAACCAAGTTGCGGCCTTTCCACGTGAGCTTCCACCAGCGCGGCGACCCGCGCCTCGTCCAGCCCGCGCGCGGCGGACACGCGGCCCACCTGCAGGCGGGCCGCGGCCGGGCTGATGTGCGGGTCGAGACCGCTGCCGGAAGCAAAGAGCATCTCCACCGGCACGGCGGCGCCGGCCGGCAAGCCGTGGGCGGCGCGAAAGGTGGCGGCGCGCTGCGCGACGGCCGCGGCCAGGCTGGCGCTGGTCGGCGCGAGGTTGCTGCCGCCTGAAGGGAGCGCGTTGTAGGCCGTGGCCGACGGTCGCGGCCAGAAGTCGCGCGGGTCGTCATTCGCCTGCCCGATCAGCAGCGAGCCGGCGGGCCGCTCATCAACCATGACCACGCTGCCGTGGGCCTGGCGCGGGAACGCCACCTGCGCCACGCCGGTGACGACCAGCGGATAAACAACGCCGGTCAGCATCATCAGCAGCAACAACAGCGTTGCCGCCGGCCGCAATTGCCTAATCATCCTGCCTCTCCTCCCGGTCAAGTTCCTGCGCGCGCCACTGGCGGGTGTCGAACCGGGACGTACGTGAAGGCTGTTCCAGGCGGTCGCGGTTCACCATGAGCCAGAGGACGATCGCGCCATAGAAAAATACGACCCATACCCCTAGCGCCCAGGAATCAATTGCCGGCGGCAGCGGCAGCCGGACTTCCTCGGCCAGGCCGGCGCAGCCCAGCAGGACGATCACGGCCAGCAACCACCAGCGCGGGTCTTTCTGTGACTTCATGACATGTTCTCCTTTATAGAAGATGCATCCACAGATTTCCCAGATTACGCAGAGCTGGCAGATGCGAACCCGTGAAATCTGGGTCATCTGGGGATGTTCTCTCCATTAGATTAATCCAAGCGTCGTAATGGCCAGATCAATGAGCTTGATGCCGGCAAACGGGACGACCAGTCCCCCAAGGCCATAGATAAGCAGGTTGCGCCGGAGCGCTTCGGACGCGCCGATGGCTCGATAAGAGACCCCGCGCAGCGCCAGCGGGATCAGGGCGACGATGATCAGCGCGTTGAAAATGATCGCGCTCAGGATGGCGCTCTGCGGCGACGACAAGCGCATGAGGTTCAGCGCGTCGAGCGGTCCCGCGGCCGATCCGGTGGCATATAGCGCGCTGAACAGCGCCGGGAGAATAGCGAAGTACTTGGCCACGTCATTGGCGATGCTAAACGTGGTCAACGCACCGCGCGTCATCAGCAGTTGCTTGCCGATTTCGACCACCTCGATCAGCTTGGTCGGGTCGCTATCGAGGTCGACCATGTTGCCCGCCTCGCGGGCCGCCTGCGTGCCGGTATTCATCGCCACGCCGACGTTGGCCTGGGCCAGGGCCGGGGCATCATTGGTGCCGTCGCCGGTCATGGCGACCAGATGGCCGGCGGCTTGCTCGGCGCGGATGCGGCGCAGCTTGTCCTCCGGCGTGGCCTGGGCCATGAAGTCGTCGACGCCGGCTTCGGCGGCAATGGCGGCGGCCGTCAGCGGGTTGTCGCCGGTGATCATCACGGTGCGGATGCCCATCTTGCGCAAGCGGGCAAACCGCTCGCTCATGCCCCCTTTGACGATGTCCTTCAGCTCGATGACGCCCAGCACAACCTCATTGCGGGCAACTACGAGCGGCGTGCCGCCGCTGCGCGCGATCTGGCCGACCGTCGCCGCCACGTCCGCCGGGTACGCACCGCCCCGCTCCGTAACGTGGTCGCGGACCGCGTCGGCCGCGCCCTTGCGGATCGACACCGGGCCATTACCGTTAACGGCCGCGAAGTCGATGCCGCTCATGCGCGTTTGGGCGCTGAAAGGTACGAAGCTGGCGTGCGGCCGATCCAGTTCGCGGCCGCGCAGACCGTGCTTTTCCTTCGCCAGGACGACGATCGAGCGTCCCTCGGGTGTCTCATCGGCCAGCGAAGAGAGCTGGGCGGCATCGGCCAGTTGCGCGGCCGCCACGCCCGCGGCGGGATGGAAGGTCGTCGCCATGCGGTTGCCCAGCGTGATCGTGCCGGTTTTGTCCAGCAGCAGCACGTCCACGTCGCCCGCCGCCTCAACCGCCCGACCGCTCGTCGCCAATACGTTGCGCTGGATGAGCCGGTCCATGCCGCTAATGCCAATGGCGCTGAGCAGGCCGCCTATGGTCGTCGGGATGAGGCAGACGAGCAGGGCGATGAGCGCCGGCAAGGGCGTTGTCTGGCGGGTCAGCCCCGATTCGGCTTCGGCGTAGGCGGCGAACGGCCGCAGCGAGACAACGGCCAGCAGGAAGATGATCGTTAACCCGGATAGCAGGATGGTCAGGGCGATCTCGTTCGGCGTCTTTTGCCGTTTGGCGCCCTCAACCAGGGCGATCATCCGGTCGAGGAAGCTGCTGCCGGGTTCGGCCGTGACGCGAACGATTATTCGGTCGCTGAGTACCCGCGTGCCCCCAGTGACCGCGCTGCGGTCGCCGCCGCTCTCGCGGATGACCGGCGCCGACTCGCCGGTTATGGCCGACTCGTCAACACTGGCAATGCCCTCGATGACCTCGCCGTCACCCGGAATGAGATTGCCCGTCTCGCAAACGACAAGATCGCCGCGGCGTAGTTGGGAAGCGGGCACTTGCTCCTCTTTCCGGCCCCCGTTGCTGCCCACCAGCCGGCGCGCGGTCATCTCCTGGCGCGCGCGGCGTAAGCTATCGGCCTGGGCCTTGCCGCGCCCCTCGGCCATCGCTTCGGCGAAGTTGGCAAACAGCACCGTAAACCACAGCCACAGCGCGATCTGCACGTTGAAGAGCCAATCGTCGGTATTGCCACGGCCCAGGTCGGCAACCAGGACAATGGTGGTTAGCACCGCGCCGATAGCGACAACGAAAATGACCGGATTCTTGGCCTGTTGCCGTGGGCTCAGCTTGCGAAAAGAGTCCACGACCGCCCGCCGCGCAATGGGCAAGTCAAACAACGGCCGCATCTTTGCTCCATGTTCCATGTGACAAACTCTCCAGGTCAAGCGAGAAACGGCTGGCAGCGGCAGTAGGGTCAGCGCTGCCTCATGCGCCGGTCACAAGCCCAACCTATATCTCGTGTTTCGCTACAACCCCCGCCCCGCCAGCAGCAGGAAGTGTTCCGCAATGGGGCCAAGCGAGAGCGCCGGAAAGAAGGTGAGCGCGCCGACGATCAGGACGACGGCAATGAGCATCGCGGCAAACAGCGGCTGGTCGGTCGGGAACGTGCCCAGCGACGGCGGGGCCGCCGTCTTGCCGGCCATGCTGCCGGCGATGGCAAGCACGGGAATGATGACCCCAAAGCGGCCGATCCATAACGCCGCGCCCAGCGTCAGGTTATAGAAAGGCGTATTGGCGTTCAGCCCGGCGAACGCGCTGCCGTTGTTGCCAGCGGCCGAGGCATAGGCGTAGAGAATCTCGGTGAAACCGTGGGGGCCGCCGTTTAGCCGGCTCGCTAGCCCGGCGCCCGTCACCGAAGCAAGCGCCGTAAAGAGCAAGATGACCGCCGCCGGGAATAGCACGGCCAAGGTCGCCATCTTCACCTCGCGCGCCTCGATCTTCTTGCCCAGGTACTCCGGCGTGCGGCCGACCATCAACCCGGCGATGAAGACGGTCAGGATGACGAACACAAGCATCCCATACAGGCCCGCGCCGACGCCGCCAAAGATCACCTCGCCGAGCAAGATGTTGAGTAGCGCCACGCCGCCGGCGATGGGGCTGAGACTGCTAGGCATGGCATTGACTGAGCCATTGGAGGCCGACGTTGTCGCCGACGCCCACAGCACGCTGTTGGCGACCCCGAAGCGCGTTTCCTTGCCTTCCATCAGGCCGCCAGCGCCCAGCGCCGGGTTAGGGGCGTACTCAGCGAAGAGCATGACCGCCAGCAGGGCCAGCATCAGGGCGAGCATGGCGGCGAAAATGACCCAACCCTGGCGACTTGAGCCGACCATGCGGCCGTAGGTATTGGTGAGCGCCGCCGGAATGAGCAGGATGGCGAACATCTCCAGGAAGTTGCTCAAGGGCGTCGGATTCTCATAGGGGTGGGCGCTGTTGGCGTTGAAGAATCCGCCGCCGTTGGTGCCCAACTGCTTTATGGCGATCTGCGACGCGACCGGGCCTTGCGGCAGAACCTGGGTCTCGCCGGCGAGCGTCGTCACCGTCTTGTTGGCGTCGAAGTTCTGCACCACGCCCTGACTAACCAGGACGACGGCAAGGATGAGCGCCAGCGGCAATAGGACGTAGAGCGTCGCCCGAACCAGATCGACCCAGAAGTTGCCCAGCGTGGCCGCTGACTTGCGCGCCAGGCCGCGCGTGAGGGCCAGCAGCACGGCGATACCCGTCGCCGCGCTGAGGAAATTTTGCGCCCCGAGTCCTAGCATCTGCGTCAGCTGGCTCATCGTCGTCTCGCCGGCATAGGCCTGCCAGTTGGTGTTGGTCATGAAGCTGGTGGCCGTGTTGAAGGCCAGCAACGGTTCCACGCCCGGCAGCCGCTGCGGGTTTAACGGCAAGGCGCCTTGCAGCAGTTGCAGCAGAAACAGGGCGACGAAGCCCAACCCGTTGAAGGTTAGCAGGGCAAAAGTGTACTCGCGCCAGCGCTGCTCCTCGTTGGGATTGACGCCGCCGAGCCGGTACATCAGGCGCTCGACCGGGCCCAACGCGCGGCTCAGCAGCGTTGGCTCGCCGTCGAAGACGCGCCGCATGGTGCCGCCGAGCAGCGGCGTGCCGACGATCAGCAGCCCGAAATAGAACGCGATCTGGACGAGTTCCAGCGCGGACATATCAGAATTTCTCCGGGTAGAGCAGGGAGTAAACGAGATAGATCAGCAGGCCGAGGGCGATCAGCCCGGCCAGCAACGTGGCGGTATCCATAGCTTGGCCTCTTCAAGTCGAGCCTTCGCTACTTATTATGAATTTGCCTGCAGCCGGGCGCGCTCAAGATTCGCGGCAGCGCCGTCAAGAAAGTGTCAATATCGCGGGATTTCAAACAAAAACGCCGGAGCGCGATCTTGGCGCGCTCCGGCGTTTCCTGTGGAGGCAGGATGTCTGGCTCCGGCCCTTGCCGGTAGACTCCTGTCGTTAAGAGACTTGCTTCAGTTCGCGCTTGAGGATCTTCCCCGTCGCCGTCATCGGCAGCGCCTCGCGGAATTCGACCTGGCGCGGGTACTTATAGCCGGCCATGCAGCCCTTGCACCACTCGATGATCTCTTCCTCGTCCACCTCTTGCCCCGGCTTCAGAATGACGTACGCCTTCACCTCTTCGCCGTGGCTTTCGTGGGGCACGCCGACGATGGCCGCCAGGCTGACCGAGGGGTGAGTCATCAGCACTTCCTCGATCTCGCGCGGGTAGACGTTGAAGCCGCCGCGGATGATCATGTCCTTGACCCGGTCGGTGATGTAGAGGAAGCCGTCCTCATCGAACTTGCCGATGTCGCCGCTGTGGAACCAGCCGTTACGCATGGCTTCGGCCGTGGCTTCGGGCTTCTTGTAGTAGCCCTTCATGATGTTGTGGCCCTTGATGATGATCTCACCCATCTCCCCCTGCGGCACGTCGTTGTCGTCGAGGTCCACGACGCGCACCTGGACGCCCCACACCGGCAAGCCGACCGAGCCGGGCTTAGACGGCCGGTCGAGCCGGTTGAAGGTCGCCACCGGGCTCGTCTCCGACAGTCCGTAACCCTCCAGAATCTCCACACCGAACTTCTCGCCAAAGGCGCGCATGACCTCGACCGGCATGGCCGAGCCGCCGGAGACGGCCAGCCGCAGGTTGCGGGCGATCTTGCCCAGGTCGAACTTTTCCGGGTTGGGGTGATTCAGCATGGCCCAGTACATCGTCGGCACGCCGGCGAAGATGGTGACATTATCGCGCTCCATGATGCCCAGCGCCGCGTCGGGGTCGAAGCGCGGCAGCAGCGTCAGCGTCGCCTGATTGTAGAAGCCGGAATTCATCTGCACCGTCTGGCCGAACGAGTGGAAGAGCGGCAGGGTGACCAGGTGAACGTCGTGCTCCGCCTTGTGGTACATCGTGTCCGACAGGCGCGCGTTTAGCAGCATGTTATTGTGGCTCAGTTCGGCGCCCTTGGGCTTACCGGTCGTGCCGCTGGTGTAGAGGATGACAGCCGTGTCATCAGCGCCGGTCATCACCGTGTCGAACGCGGGCGACTTGCCGTACATGAGTTGGCCCAGCGTCTTCGTCCCTTCGATGGGCGATGGGCCGGCGGGGTCGGCGGTGATCATGAAGAAGTGCTCGCAGCCCTCGACCTGCTGGAAGCCTTCCCAGCCAAACTGGCCCATCGGTAGGTCGGGCGTGCCCTGGAAGCAGAAGTACGCTTTCGCGTCCGAGTCTTGCAGATGATAGGCGATCTCGCGTCCCTTTAGCAGGACATTGAGCGGCACAACAACCGCCCCGGCCTTGAGGATGCCATAGTAGACGATGGGGAAGTAGGGCAGATTGGGGCAGCTCAGGGCCACCTTGTCGCCCGGCTGGATTCCCAGACTCACCAGGCCGTTGGCGATCTGGTTAGCCGCAGCATTGACGGCCGCGTAGGGCAACTTGACGTCGTTGAAGATGACCGCCGTGCGCGCCGGCGCTTCCCGCGCGCTGTCCTCGAGCAGAACTGCCAGGTTGATCATCGATGTACCTCCTCTTCCTTTGTTCGATCGCTATCTGTGCCACCAACAGCATTCGGGTCAACAGTGGGCCGCAACTTTGAGAGGCAATTGCGCCCATGACGCGGACTACACGACCTGCCTGCCCTGCTCCCATTCCCGTCGCAATAGCCCGTATAAATACATGTCGTATCGCTGCCCGTCCCGCTCCAGATGCTCGCGAAAGACCCCCTCGCGCATGAAGCCCAGCGCTTCATACAGAGCAAGGGCGGGCGCATTATAGCTGAACACGGTCAGACAGACGCGGTGGAGGTTCAACTCGTGGAAGGCGAAGCGCAGGCCAGCAGCCATTGCGTCGCGGCCGTAGCCCCGTCCGCGGTATTCCGGCTGGCCGATGCCAATGCTGACGAACGTCGTCCGGTTTGCCCAGTCCACGCCGTCAAACTCCAGCAAACCGATGATGGCGTCGTCGTCCAGCGGACGGATGGCGAATAGGAACGTATCGGGGCTGGTCTGGCTGAAATCGAAACGGCGGGCGAGCTGGTCCTCGTTGCGCGGAGCCGCCGGGGCCGTGTTGTAGAGGCGCAGGAAGTCGGCGTCGGTCCACCAGCGGGTAATGGCCGGCAAGTCGGCCGCGGTCGCCGCTGTCAGCCGCACCTTTTCGCCGCGCAGCAGATTGGGTGCTATCATCGTCTCATCCCCGGCCCGACCATTCCTCTCACTTGGCGCCCTTTTCATCGACGGGGAGCGAGGAAACGACATGAGTATAGACACCTTCGCCATCAAGGACAATCACCGCCTTAACTTGCCGACAATCGACATGCCGCCGCGCATTTTGCTGGGCGCGGGGCCGTCGAACAGCCACCCGCGCGTCTTCGCCGCCATGCTTGCGCCCACGGTCGGCCACCTGGACCCGACCTTCATCAAGGTCATGGACGAAGTCAGCGAGCTGCTGCGCTACGCCTGGCAGACCGACAACGAGTTCACCATTGCCGTCAGCGGCACCGGCAGTTCGGGCATGGAATCGGCCTTCGCCAACGTTGTCGAGCCGGGCGACCGGGTGCTGATCGGCGTTGCCGGCTACTTTGGTCGCCGCATGGCCGACATGGCGGGCCGCTATGGTGCGGACGTGCGCTGCCTGGAGACGGAGTGGGGCGCGGCCTTCACCCTGGACGAGATTCGGGCCGGGCTGGAAACCCACCGGCCGCGCGCGCTGGCTCTCGTCCACGCCGAAACCTGCACCGGGGCGCGCCAGCCGCTGGAGGGCGTGGCCGAGCTATGCCGCGAACACGACTGCCTGCTGCTTGTCGATACGGTGACCAGCCTGGGCGGCGTGCCGCTCTATGTAGACGCCTGGGGTATCGACGTGGCCTGGAGCGGGTCGCAGAAGTGCCTCAGCGCGCCTTCAGGTCTCGCGCCCATCACGTTCAGCCCGCGGGCGCTGGATAGAATCCAGAACCGGCGCACGCCCATCGCCA
>WBZM01003572.1_pt1 | contig 12032 bp, 9 predicted proteins | sample 5204271 | NCBI WGS metagenome assembly WBZM01 (sample SAMN12344346, study PRJNA552823) | activated sludge metagenome | biome: Activated sludge suspended growth; feature: Nitrification reactor; material: Wastewater; isolation source: activated sludge from nitrification reactor of wastewater treatment...
GCAGCGAATGCCGTAGGGCGGGGCGACGCCGCCGTTGTCGTCCGCGGGGACGTCGCGAACCACATCGGCCGCGGCCTCTGACGCCTGGTCGGCGGCGGTGTCGAGCGCAGTGTCGGAGCCCGTGTCGGCGATCGCGTCGGGGGGCGTGGCGTCACCGGTGGAGCCGGTGGTCGACCCCCCGCAGTTGGCCATCGCGAGCCCGAAGGAGAACACCGCCGCGCGCTTCCACCCGCGCGTGTCGGGCACCACGTCAGCGCTGTAGGGGGCCGCGAGGGCCGCGTCGCAGAAGGGGCAGGCGCGCGCCCCGGACTTCACGTGGCGCTGGCAGCTCGGGCAGGGAAGCAGGGAAGGTCGCATCGACGGGGAGCATCGCGCGAAAGCCGCGGGGCGGGCAAGTCCCCGGCGGGCGCGACCACTGTTCGCGGGGGCCCCGGGGTGCTATGAGCACCCGCGATGGACCCGCAGCTCGAAGCGCTCCGCGCGGTGATGGCGTCGATGCCCTCGGCGCTCGTGTGCTTCTCCGGCGGCGTCGACAGCGCCTTCGTGCTGAAGGTGGCGCACGACGTCCTCGGAGATCGCGCCCTCGGCCTCACCGCCCTCTCCCCCGCCCTGCCCGCGTCCGAGCGCGAGGAGGCCGGCGCCCTCGCCCGCGAGCTCGGCGTCGCCCACGCGCTCGTCGACTCGCACGAGATCGACGACCCCCACTACGCCGCCAACCCCGTCAACCGCTGCTACTACTGCAAGAGCGAGCTCTACACGGTGGCCCAGCGCGAGGCGAAGGCGCGCGGGTTCGCGGCGATCCTCAACGGCACCAACCTCGACGACCTCGGCGACCACCGCCCCGGCCTCGACGCCGCGCGCGAGGCCGGCGTCCGCTCACCGCTGGTGGAGGCGGGGTTCACCAAGGCCGACGTACGGCGGTGCGCGCAGCTCGTGGGGCTTCGCGTGTGGGACAAGCCCGCCGCCGCGTGCCTCGCGTCGCGCATCCCCTACGGCACCTCGGTGACGCACGAGCGACTCCGCCAGATCGACCGCGCCGAGAGCGCCATCCGCGCGCTCGGGCTCCGCCAGCTCCGCGTCCGCTACCACGACCAGCTCGCGCGCGTGGAGGTGTCGCAGCCGGAGATGGAGCGGGCCTTCGCGCTGCGCAAGGAGATCGCCGCCGCCTGCCGCGCCGCGGGCTTCGCCTACGCCACGCTCGACCTGGAGGGCTACCGCCTGGGCTCGCACAACGAGGTGGTTCGGCTCAAGGTGCTCAACGCCTGACGGGGATGATCCGGGTCGCGTACTTCATCAACTCGCTCGAGCAGGGCGGGGCCGAGCGGCAGCTCTCGGAGCTCATCGCGGGCCTCGACCGCGCGCGCTTCGCGCCCTCCCTCGTCGTGTGCACGCGCCGCGGGGAGCTCGCGCCGCCGCCCGTCGAAGCGCTCCGCTCGCTCGACGACGCGCTCTTCCCGACGCCGTGGGGCGCGGCCCGCCTCGCGTCCGTGCTGCGCGACCTGCGGCCTGACATCCTCCACACCTCCAAGGGCCTGGAGAACGTCGTCGGCCGCGCGGTGGCGCGCGCGGTGGGCGTGCCCCGGGTGGTGGGCTCGGTGCGCTGCCCGACGCTGACGCCGCGCGAGGCGCTCGGGGAGCGCGCGACGTGGCGCATGGCCGACGCGCACATCGTCAACTCGGTGGGGATCCGCCGCGAGCTCCTCGCCCTCGGCGTCGCACCCGACGCGGTGGAGGTGGTGGAGAACGGCGTCGACCTCGCGCGCTTCTCTCCGCTCGACGACGACGCGCGGCGCGCGGTGCGGGCGGAGTTCGGCTTCGGCGAGGGCCCGCTGCTGGTCCACGTCGGCCGCCTCTCCCCGGAGAAGAACCAGCTCGCCGTGGTCGACGCGCTCGCCCGCCTGCGGCTCCCGCCCGGCGCGCGCGTGGCCTTCGCGGGGCGCGACTCGCTGCTGGTGTACGGCCGCGCGGTGAAGGCCCGCGCGCGGCTCCTCGGGGTGGCGGGGCGGTGCGCGTTCCTGGGCGCGGTGAAGGGCGTCGAGCGGCTGGTGGCGGCGGCGGACGTCACGCTGCTCCCGTCGCACTACGAGGGCCTGCCCAACGCGGTGATCGAGTCGCTCGCCTGCGGCGTCCCCGCGGTGGTGACGCCCGAGGCCAACGCCGACGCGGTGGTCACCGACGGCGAGGACGGCTTCGTCGCGCGCTCCACCCACGCGGACGACGTCGCGCTCGCGATCGCCCGCGCGCTCTCGCTCCCGCCCGACCGACGCCGCGCGATGGGCGCGCTCGGCCGGACCCGCGCCGTCGAGCGCTTCGCCCTCGCCCGCATGGTGCGGCGCACCGAGGCCGTCTACGATCGCGTGCTCCAAGGAAGGTGAACGTCCCCCCATGTGCGGCATCTCCGGCTACCTCTCGTTCGACCCCGCCGAGCGCGCCGACCTCCCCGCCGTCCGTCGGATGTGCGACGCGATCCGCCACCGCGGCCCCGACGCGGAAGGGACGTGGGCCGAGGGCCCCTGCGCGCTCGGCCACCGCCGCCTCTCGATCATCGACCTGTCGCCCGACGGCCGCCAGCCGATGGTCAACGAGGACGGCTCCGTGGCGATCGTGGTCAACGGCGAGTTCTACGACTTCGAACCGCTGCGCGACGAGCTGATCGCGAAGGGCCACACCTTCCGCTCGCACTCGGACAGCGAGGTGGCGCTCCACCTCTACGAGGAGATGGGCGACGCCTTCGTCGAGCGGCTGCACGGGATGTTCGCCCTCGCCGTGTACGACGTGCGGCGCAGGCGCCTGCTGCTCGCGCGCGATCGGGCCGGCAAGAAGCCCATCTACTACCGCGTGCTGCCGCGCGGCGTGGCGTTCGCGTCGGAGGTGCACGCGCTCGTGACGTGCTTCCCCGAGGCGCGCCCCGAGGTCGACCTGGAGGCCGTGGAGGAGTACCTCACGCTCGGCTACAACTGCGCGCCAGGGACGGTCTACAAAGGCGTCCACAAGCTCCGCGCGGCCCACACGCTGGTCATCGAGAACGGCCGCGTGGGCGAACCGCAGCGCTACTGGAAGGCGCCGCGCCACCCGCCGCTGCGGGGCTCCGAGGAGGACCTCGCGCAGGAGCTCCGCTGGCGCATCATGGAGGCGGTGAAGCGCCGGATGGTGGCCGACGTGCCGCTCGGGGCGTTCCTGTCGGGCGGGGTGGACTCGTCGACGGTGGTGGCGATGATGGCCACGCTCTCGACGCGGCCGGTGAAGACGTTCTCCATCGACTTCCCGCAGGACGCCTACTCCGAGGTGAAGTACGCGCGGATGGTGGCCGAGCGCTACGCCACCGAGCACCACGAGATGACCGTCACGGCCAACATGACGGACTGCGTGAAGGAGATCGTCCGCCACCACGGCGAGCCCTTCGCCGACTCGAGCTCGGTGGCCACCTACTACCTCGCGAAGATGACCCGCGAGCACGTCACCGTCTCCCTCTCCGGCGACGCCGGCGACGAGAACTTCGCGGGCTACAAGCGCTACAACACCGCGCGCCTCGCGCACCTCTACGACGCGCTCCCCGACGGCACGAAGCCCTTCGCGCGCGAGGGCCTGGCGGCCTTCGGCAGGGCCTTCTTCCCCTCCTTCGGGCGCTTCGCGCGGACGCTCGACGACGGCGAGGCGGCCCGCTACCTCCAGCTCGTCAACCAGTTCTCCCCCGACCGCCGCGCCGCCCTCGCGGGCCCGGCGCTGCGGGGCGTGAAGGGCGGCCGCGCGCTCCGTCGCTTCACGGAGGTGCTCGAGGAGAGCGACGGGCGCTTCCCGATGGCGCGGGTGCTCGACCTCGACTTCAGCACGTACCTCACCGACGACATCAACGCGAAGGTCGACATCGCCTCGATGGCCTTCGCGCTGGAGGTGCGGTGCCCGCTGCTCGACACCGAGGTGGTGGAGTTCGCCGCGCGGCTCCCGTCGCACCTGCTGATGCGGGCCCGCGGGAAGTACCTCCTGCGCAAGGCCGCCGAGCCGCTGCTGCCGTGGGAGATCCTCAACCGCCCGAAGATGGGCTTCGGCATCCCCCTGAGCCACTGGCTCCGCCACGACCTTCGCGCGCTCCTGCACGACACGCTGCTCGGCCGCGCGGCCCGGCAGCGCGGGATGTACGACCCGGGCTACGTCGAGCGGATGCTCGCGACGCTCGACACGCGCGCGCAGGAGACCTACGCCATCTGGGCGCTCTTCATCCTGGAGCTGTGGTTCCAGGAGTTCATCGACCGGGCGCCGGCGCGCGACGAGGTCAGCGCCACGCCTGCGTTGTGATCTCGCAGCGGTAGCGGGTCAGCGTGCCCGTGCTCGGGTCGTTGATCCGCTGCGCCACGGCGTCCTTCCACGGCGCCCCGTCGCGCTCGATGGAACAGCGCACCTGCTCCGGCTGCCACCCGCACGACAGCGGGACGTCGACCGTGAAGGCCACCTCCGCCGAGCCCGCCGCGGTCACCGGGGGCGACTCCCATGCGAGGGAGTTCTCCTCCTGCGCGGGCGCGCCGCCGACCTCGTGGCGCAGGGTCACGCGGCAGATCGGCGGCCCGTCGGCCTTGAACACGAGCTGGTGCGTCACGTTGCGGAGGCGCCAGTAGCCGTACCCCCGCCAAGCAGCGGCAGCGACCAGCGCGACGAGGACGACCCGCTTGATCCAGTCTCCCAGCATGCGCCCGATGCTACCGCACCCGCGCGCCGCCGCGTCACCCCTTGAACGACCGGTCGAACACCCGCACTCGCCGCAGGAACACGTCGATCACGAGCAGCGCCACCGCCGCGCCGACCGGCAAGCCCCACATCGCGCGGGTGTGACGGTTCACGTCGCCGTTCGCGGCCCACACCTCGCGCGGCGGCGGGGAGACCCTTCCGCCGGTGGAGCGGGCGAGCGCGGTGAGCATCGCCACGTCGGGCTCGAGCACGGCGTACTCGGTGGGGTACGGGTGGTTCACCTGGCCGCGGCTCTCGCCCACCACGCGCCCGTCGCGGCGGTGAACCGCGTGGAGCGTGAAGGCGCCGTAGCGGTCGAGCGGGTGCTCGGCCTCGTAGCGCCCCGGGGCCACCTGGCGGAGCGGGACGCGCTCCTCGCGGCCGCCGGGGAGCGGCCCGCGCAGGGTGAGCTCGGAGGTGAGCCCGTTCTCGAAGCGGTCGTCGTCGCCGATGGCGTCCACCGCGACATGAACCGCGCCCGCGACCATCTCCGCGCGCATCCCCACCTCGCGGCGCTGCCGCTGGCGCATGTGCTCGCGCACGAGCTGGGTCCAGAAGGCGCCCCAGCGCGGCCAGCGGATCCACTCGACGGCCCAGCGGTTCTTGAGGTCGCTCGTCCACGCGAGGCTCCACCCGAGCCCGGCGCGCCAGCGGGCGAGGAGGGGCTCCGGGGTGGCGCCGTCGGTCTCGAGGAGCACCTGCGCGGGCTCGGCCTTCGCGCGCGTGCTGACGTAGCCGTAGAGGTAGGGCGCGTCGCCGCCGAGCTCGCGGAGGAAGGTGGCCTGCGACGCCACGCGCGGCTGCACGGGCTCCTCGACGGCGGCGCTGCGCGCGATGAGGTTGGTCTCGCGGAGGAAGATCTGCGGGAGGTTGCCGGCGTCGGCGGTGAAGTAGCTGCGCCCGTGGCCGCGGTGCGCGATGCCCTCGAGCAGCGGGCGGTTGACGGTGGCGCCGAGGCCGACGGTGCTGACGGTGACGCCGTCGGCGAAGAGCGAGTCGGCGAGCACCTGGAGGCGCGGCGGCTCGTCGGGCTGCCCCTCGCCGTCGGTGAGGACGATCACGTGGCGCGTGACGGCGCGGGTGACGGCGAGGTCCTGCGCGGCCGCGTCGAGCGCGGGGAAGATCGCGGTGCCGCCGCCCGAGCGCAGGCGGCGGAGCTCGTTCTCGATGCGGACGCGGTTGCGCGCCGGCTGCATGCGGACGACGCGCTCGGGCTCGGAGTCGAAGGCGACCACCTCGATGAGGTCGTCCGGCCCCAGCGCGCGCGCGGCGGCGATCGCGGCGGACTGCGCGAGCAGGAGCGGCGGCCCCTGCATCGACCCCGAGCGGTCGATGACGAGCGAGAGGGCGACCGAGGGCACGTCGCGGCGGCGCTCGGCGTCCATGCGGACGGGCAGGAGCCGCTCGACCTCGGTGCCCTGCCAGCCCCCGAGCCCGAAGCCGCGCGGGCCGCCGGCCATCATGAAGCCGCCGCCGAGCTCGCGGACGTAGCGCCCGAGCGCGGCCTGCGCGCCCTGCGAGACGGCCTCCGCGCCGACGTCGGAGAGCACCACGAAGTCGTACCGCTCGAGCTCCGCGAGCGTCTGCGGGAACTCCCTCGCCCCCCGCGTCTCGACCTCGAAGTCGCCCCCCGCGAGCGCGCCGCGGAAGTAGCTCGCGTGGGCGGCGTCGCCCTCGACGTAGAGCACGGTCGGCGGCCCCGGCACATGCGCGGTGGCGACGTAGCGGTTGTTGTCGGCGAAGCGGTCGGGGCCGAGGGGCTCGAGGCGCAGCGCGTAGGTGACGTCGCCGGGCGCGCGCACCACCGAGCGGAAGCGCACCTCGTTGTCTCCAGCGGCGAGCTCGACGACGCGCGACCCGTCGAGCCCGTTGAGCGACTCTCCCTGCATCAGCGTGAGGCGCGCGCGGGACGGGCGGTTGGCGAAGACCGACGCGCGCACGTCGAAGGGCTCGTTCACGCGCACGCGCTCGGGCAGGCGCAGGTCGCGGACGGCGACCTCCGCGGGCGAGGCGACCCGCGCGGGGTAGGTCGAGACCCTGACGCCCAGGCGCGCCGCGCGCGCGGCCTCGCCGAGCACGTCGCCCTCCGTCTGCACCCCGTCGGAGAGCACCACCAGGCGCCGGATGCACCCAGGTGGGAAGAGCCCGTAGGAGAAGGCCACCGCCGCCGCGAAGTCCGTCCCCGCACCCGCCCCCTCGTGCCGCGCGAACAGCGGGAGGCGCCACGGCCTCGCGTCGGGCGGCGGCAGCTCGAGGGCGCGCGGGCGGCGGGCGAAGGTGACGACGCGGACCTCGTTCGCTCCGCGCGCGCGGACGGCCTCCTCGACGGTGGCTCGGAACGACGCGAGCGCCTCGTCCGACACGCTGTCGGACACGTCGACGTCGAAGACGGTGCACACGCGCGCGTCGGTGACCACCGCGGCGGGGCGCGCGAGCGCGACGAGGAGCAGCGACGCCAACGACGCGCGCACCAGGACGCCGAGCGCGCGCTGCAGGGGCGCGAGGTCGGTGAGCGACGCCTCCGCCGCGAGCGCGAGCGCGGGCAGGAGCGCGAGGCCCATCAGCGCGCGGCGGTGGAGGAGTTCGAAGGGGCCGCGGGGTCGGCCGGGGAGGAGGTGCGCGACGCGCTCGAGCGGCAGCGAGATGGGCCCCCCGCGCTGCACGAGCACCGGCCAGAGCGCCACAGCCAACAGCGCCGTCGCCGCGAGGCCGAGGCAGAGTCGCAGGAGGGTGGCGGAGCGTCGGGACACGGCGGCGTTCGGTCCGGCGCGGTGAGCGTACGCTCAACGGCGGCGCGGGGCCATGTGGAGACGCGCGAGGTGAGGGAGGGGCTTCACGCGGACGGCGCAGACGGCGCCGTCACCAGTTCGCGCGCGCGCCGAGGTAGGCGTCGAAGCGCGTCCAGTCGATCGGGAGCTGCTGCGCGCCGAGCTTCACGTCGGAGACGAGGGCCTCGCCGCGCGCGGTGGCGTTGATGCCGAAGACGTCGCTGATGCGGTACTCCGCGAAGAGCGTGCCGTCGACGCGGACGGTGTTGAAGCGCCCGGTGGTGGCGTCGACCCCCGACACCGGCGTGAGCGGAGCGCCCGTCGCGCGGTTGGCGACGTAGCCGTACTGGTTGAGCGAGACGCCGGCGTCGACCGAGAGGATGAAGCGGCCGGAGAAGGACTGCAGGTAGCTCACGTACCCGCGGTTGCGCGTGTAGAAGTTGCCGAAGGCCGACTGCTGCACGTCGCGCAGGAAGCCGCCGCGGAGCCGCGAGCGGGCGTCGATGAGCCACTGGAGCTCGGCCTGCCCGACGACGGTGTCGGCGTTGTCGCCGCGCTCGTAGAAGGTGCCCTGGTAGCCGGCCAGCACCAGCAGGGACACGCGGTTGGTGAGGAGGCCCGTCATCCCGAACCGGGTCGCCATCGGGGTCGCGTTGAAGAGGCCCGTCGAGGCCCCCGACGTGTCGAGGTACGAGAGGCTCCCCACCGACCCCTCCCAGACGAGCGCCGTCTTGGGGAGGAAGCGCCACCGCATGCGGGCGAAGCCCTGGTGGGTGAGCGAGTTGTTGAACCCGATGTTGTCGTAGATGTTGGCGAGGATGTTATACCCGAAGCGGAGCTCGAAGACCCCGCGCCCCGGGGCGTACGCCACGTCGAGCGCGCCGACGACCGTGTTGCGGTTGAACGTCTGCGACCCGACCGAGCGGATGGCGCTGCCGGCGACGACGTCGTCCGCCACGCCGGGCTGGATGACGCGCGTGTAGTCGGCGCCGAGCCCGAACTGCCAGGTGCGCTGGGGGAAGAAGTCGAACCGCAGCGTCGCCTGCGCGCCGAGGTTGCGCAGCGAGCTCACGTCGCGGGTGGTGGGCGCGCCGAGGCCGATCCACACGTGGTAGACGAGGCCGACGCCGCCGCGGAAGTTGACCGTGGGCAGCGCGGTGGTCGCGGAGTCCGAGTTGGTTGTGCGCTGCTGGCCGAGCGTGGCGACGTAGAAAGACGGGGCCGCGCGGACTCGGATGGCGGACTGCTGCGCGTTGGGCAGCGAGCTGCTCGCGTTGAAGACGTTGGAGTCGAAGCCGACGTCCACGCCGATGCCGGGGTGCAGCTCGAAGTTGCCGGCGCGGATGCCGCGCCCCTCGAGCAACGAGCGGTCCTGCAACCACACCGAGCGGTCGGCGAGTGAGGGCTGCCCCATCCCCGCCTGCGCCAGGGCGTCCCCCGCCGCGGCCACACCCGCGGCTGCAACAGCCGCCGACAGCAGACGCCTCATGATGATTGGATCTCCTGCGAATCGAAAAGCATGGGTGACGGAGCCCTTCGAGAGCCGCTCACATCACCGGGCTGCTGACGAGCGGACGGTCAGGCGTGAGCATGTCCGGCGTCAGGGTGGTGGTATCCTGGTCGGCGATGTTGGGGTCGACGATGAAGGTGTTCCGCGAGTCGCGGTCGAACGTCCCCGTGTCTTCGCCGATGCACTCGCGCGCCTCGGCCTCGAGGTTCTGCGCGCGCTGCCGGAAGATCGTCATGAGCTGGAACTCGTGGTTCCGCTGGCCGTCGTTGTTGATGCTCACGGCCGTCTGGAGGAGGTCTTGATGCTCGCGCGCCGAGCGGAGCGTCACGTCGATCTGCGTGAGCTTGTCGTTGAGGCAGTTGACCTTGATGATGTCGCGCTCCTGCCGCGCGCGGTCGAGCAGGTCGCTCACCTGGCGGCGCTGCCCGTTCATCGTCTCGATGACAGCGCCCGCCTCGCGAAGCTGATCCGCGCCTGAGAGCTGCGCCACGCGCTCGGTCCGGACCTCCGCGTTCCCGTTCCCCTGCGGGGCGTTCTGCGCGTTGGCAAGACCGATCGTCGCCATCGCGCCGAGGAACACGAAGACCGTTGTCGTGGAAATCCGCTTCATCGTGAACTTTCCTTCCCGGCTGAACGTGCCATCCAGGCCGAGGGTGGCCGCACTATAGGTGAACTCACTACCGTGTCAACGGTCGTCAGCACGGCGTGCTTGAGGTGATTTGTTGCGGGACAGGAGGGGTTCATTCAGCCCGCGCGAGGGGCGAGCCGGCGGGTATTTGCGTCTCCGGCGATCAGCCGCCGGGCGTGAACGTGAACGGGAAGCTGAAGTCGACCGAGCCGCCCGTGGGCGCGGGGAACACGAGCCCGCGGATGCGCTGGGCCACGCACGTACCGACCTCCGGCGCGGCGCCGAGGCCCGAGCTCGACGCGCTGGTCACACGGCCGGAGGTGCCGATGGTGAAGCGCACCTCGAGGCGGCCCGAGAGCGTGGGGTTGTTGCGCAACGCGCGCTCATAACAAGAACGGATGCCGCCGATCTGCCCGCGGATGATCGAGGCCACGCGGCCCGCGTCGATCTCACCTTCGCCGCCGAGCGTGTCGCCCGTGCCGAGGTTGGCGGAGCCGCGGATGACGCGCTCGCGCACCACCTCGCCGCCCGATCCGATGTTCTCGCCGCCGCCCTGGACGGTGCCGGCCGCGCCGAGCTGACGCCCGCCGAGCCCGCCACCCGCCGAGGCCGCGAGGCCGCTCCGGCGCACGCCGCCGCCCGACGCGGTGGAGATGCCGCCGAGGTTGGCGAGGTCGCGCTCGGTGCCCGCCATGAGGCCGCCTTGCGCGAGCGCGTCGCGGGCGCTTCCGCGGCCAGTGTCGGCGACGCCAGTGAGCGCGGCGAACTCCGCGCTGCTGTTGAGGGCCGCCATCGCCGCCTCGACCGCGCGGTTGGCCGCGGCGCTCTCGCGGCGGGCGGCGGTCTCCGCGCGCGCTCGCTGCTCCGCGGCGGAGGGCTGCGCCGGGCGCTGCTGCTGCTGTTGCTGTTGCTGCTGCTGCGCGGCCGCCTGGTCCTGGCCGTTCTCCGGGCTCTGCTCCTGCGGCTGCGGCTCCTCCGGCGCGGCGGGCTGCGACACGAGGCGCACGAACGCGGCGTCGTTCAGGATGTTCTCGTCGACGATCGGGTCGTAGACGTACTCGACGTACGCGATCCCCACGATCGCCATGAAGAGGAAGAAGGAGAAGCACGCGTTGTACGTCCAGTCGACGTTGCGCGACCAGCCCGCGCGGATCGCCGCGGGGAGCTGCGGCTTCGGCTGCGGCGGCGGCGGCACGACGAACTGGAAGAGGAAGGTGATGTCGCCGACCTGCACCTTGCCGCGCGACTGCTCAGTGAGGGCCACCTGCCAGTCGCTCCCGACGCGCTTGGCCTCCCCCGACTTGCGCATGTCCTCGAGGCTCTTCACGCCCGAGGCGAGCGCGAGGCGCCCCTCCATCTTGTCGGTGAAGCGCAGCGCGTACGACCCGTTGACCATCGGGAAGAGTTCGAAGGTCTCGGGCAGGTCGTGCGCCGCCACCGTGAAGGTGTTGCGTTCGTTGCGCCCGACCGTGATCGCCTCACGCTCACGGAGGATCCGCTCCTCCGTCATCTTCGTCCCCTGGATGATCCCGATGCGCAGGACCTTCGGCCCTGAGTGCGTCCGGGCCGCGGCCATGGCCATGGTCATCGCGCCGGGGCGCTGATTCCCCTTCGGCGGCTGCTGCTGGGTCATGCGAATCGATCTACCTTTCTGCCTGAATCTACGGTCACCGCTTCGACGACGAAAGCCGGTGGGCGTCGGTTGGACAACCGCGCCCCGCCGAATGTTCCAATCTCAGAAGGGCGCCCGCCGGACGGCGTCGAGGATGAGCTGGAGGAACTGGATCGGCTGATCGAAATACGTGTACCCCAGGCTCGAGCGGCCCGACACGGAGAACGCGTACGGGCGCTGGATTTCGCCTCGCACCTCGATCGTGGTGCTCGCGACGTAGACACGCCGTCCGCCTTCCGTCCGCACCGCGGTGGCGCCGGGCTGCGCCGCGGGCGCAGGCTGGTCGGGCTGGGCGGTCTGGGCCCATGCCGTTTGCGCACCGAGTGACATCATTCCGATGATCAACCAGGTTTTGAAAGTCTTCATTGGAATGATCCTTCTTGAATAAAGACCCGCACAGCTCATGGAAGAAGCGCTCGATTCAGGCTCCGGGAGCAGAAGGCGCGGGGGCCGGCGCAGGCGCGGGAGCAGCGCCGGTGCCGTTGTCGGGAGTCGGCGCGGGCACGGCGGGGGCAGGCGCCGCCGGCGTCTCGGAGGTTGGCGTGGGTGTCGGGGCAGGCTGCGCCGGAGCTCCTTCCGTCGGCGCCTGGGGTGCCGGGGTGGGGGTGCCCTCGGCCGGGGTCGCCGCGGGGATCGGGGTGGCGAAGGGCCTGCTGGCGATGCTCGCGGCCATCGGCCTCGAGATCCCGGCCACCGAGGTGGTCGTGAGCTCCGGTGCGATCGCGGCCGGCCTCG
>WBZM01003573.1_pt1 | contig 12029 bp, 12 predicted proteins | sample 5204271 | NCBI WGS metagenome assembly WBZM01 (sample SAMN12344346, study PRJNA552823) | activated sludge metagenome | biome: Activated sludge suspended growth; feature: Nitrification reactor; material: Wastewater; isolation source: activated sludge from nitrification reactor of wastewater...
CCAATACACGGCGGTAAAGGGAATGAAATCGGCCAGGATCAGCCCGCCGCCGGACGACAGCAGCATTCCAATCCGATAACCGTTGACGTAGAGCGAGGCGCCCAAACCTTGTTCATCATCGGCCAGTGACTCGCGCCGATAGGCGTCGATCACGATGTCCTGCGAAGCGGAGAAAAACGCCACCAGAAACGCCGCCAGCGTGACCAGCGGCAGGCTGCGGGTGGGGTCGGTGAACCCCAGCCCGGCGATGGCGACCGTCAGCGTCAGTTGGATCAAGAGCAGCCAGCCGCGCCGCCGGCCCATGCCCGACAGGGGCGCGAAGCGATCCAGCAGCGGCGCCCACAGAAATTTCAGCGTGTACGGCAGGCCGACCAAGGCGAACAGACCGATGGTGCCGAGATCGACGCCGGCCTCCTTCAGCCACGCTTGCAACACCGAGCCGGTGGCTAGCAGCAGCGGCAGACCGGAGGAAAAGCCCATCAGCAAAGCCGTCAGCATCCGGCCACTGAGGAAAATTTGGAGAATATCCCGACTGGAACGCTTAGAGTGTTTGATTGCTGATTCAGCTTTACTCTGGCGATGTACTTCAGCTTTTTGTTCTGAAGTTGCAAATTTATAATTATTTTCTGATTTTTTTAATGAAATATCATAGGTATTTCGCTTTTCCACATCAGATAAAATGTCATAAGCTTCTTGAATCAGCTTAAATTTTTCTTCGGTCAATTTGTCATTTGGGTTTTTGTCCGGGTGGTATCTTTGTGCAAGAACCCGATAACTGGCTTTGATAATCTCTGGTCTAGCTGATGGTTGTACCTCTAGGAGTTCATATAAATTTATATCTTGGAGCATTTTTCTGTACTCGCTACCTTTTCAAGAAGCTATGCAGGTTAGAAATCGTAGTCATAATTCATAGTCAGCGGCGCATGATCGGAAAAACGCCGGTCGCGATAGATGGCGGCGGCGCGGACTTTCTCCGCCAAGCCGGGCGTGACCACCTGATAATCGATCCGCCAGCCGACGTTTTTTTCCCGCGCCCGGCCGCGATTCGACCACCAGGTGTACTGATCCGGTTCGGGATTCACCACCCGGAAGGCGTCCACCCAGCCCAGCGGCCCGAACAGCTCGTCCATCCAGGCCCGTTCTTCGGGAAGAAAGCCGGAATGATCGCGGTTGGCTCGCCAGTTCTTCAGGTCGATTTCCTTGTGGGCGATGTTCCAGTCGCCGCACAGGATATAGTCGCGACCGCTGGCGCGCATCGCCCGCAACGGTTCGGCCAGCCGCGCCAGAAAGTCGAATTTCACCGCCTGCCGATCCGGGCTAGAGGAACCGGACGGCAGATACAAGGAGACCACGCTGAGCTTGCCGAACCGCGCTTCGAGCCAGCGGCCCTCCGCGTCGCATTCCGGCCAGCCCAAGCCGGTTCGCACCTCGTCCGGTTCACGGCGGGCGAAAACGGCCACTCCGCTGTAGCCCTTGCGCTCGGCGTCGTGGTAATGGCAATGATAACCGGCCGGATGGAAGATGTCGGGCGGCAACTGGTGGTTGTGGGCCTTGGTTTCCTGAAGGCAGACCACATCGGTGTTCTGTTCGGCCAGCCAGCCGAGAAAGCCCTTGCTGGCGGCGGAACGGATGCCGTTGGCGTTGAAGGTGATGACCCGCATGAGGCGATGATGGTCCGTTGGCAGGGTGGCGAAGCGCGCTATGATACCGACTATTCGGTATCCTCCAAGCCAGAATCTCGAACCGCGAACCCAGATAGACAGTTACATGATTCATCCCAGCCTGAATCTGCCCCGCGACAGAATCGCTGAATTCTGCCGTCAGCGCCGGATCAAATCGCTGTCGGTGTTCGGCTCCGCCACGCGCGATGACTTCCGACTAGACAGCGATGTGGATTTTTTGGTCGAGTTCGAAGAAAGCGCCAATATCGGTTTGTTCGAGATGGTCGAGATGCAGGATGAATTATCCGCGTTGCTAGATCGGCGGCCGGTCGATCTGGTCACCTCTAGCGTGTTGAACAATCCTTATCGACGCCGCGCGATTTTGAAAGATTTGGAGCCGGTTTATGGCACCTGAAGAACGCGATGGCGCTTATCTGTGGGACATGCTGGAGTACGCCAGGCATTGCGTTACGATCCTAGCGGGCAAGTCGGAGCGCGATTGGCATGGGGATCTTGCCGCAAGGCTCGCCATCGAACGCGGCCTGGAAATCATTGGCGAGGCGGCCCGAAGAGTGTCGGCAACATTCCGGGAACAGCATCCCGAAATTCCGTGGCGCAATATCATCGGCCAACGAAATATCCTGGCTCACGATTATGGCCAGATCGATCATGATCGGCTGTATAAAACCGCAACCCAAGATATTCCGCCGCTGATTCTACAACTGGAGGAATTGCTTCCTCCCGTCGAAGATGATCCATGATCGCCGCGATCACTCTCCGACACCTCTGAAACTAACGGTGGCACTCCGTGCGATACCACCCTGACAGCCGGAACCTGGAACCATGCGGGACTATCAGCGGGACTTTCTCGACTTCGCCATCGGCCGGGGCGTGTTACGCTTCGGCGAATTCACGCTGAAATCCGGGCGGATCAGCCCGTATTTCTTCAACGCCGGCTTGTTCGACAGCGGCGCGGCGCTGGCCCGGCTGGGCCGCTGTTACGCCGCCGCGATCATGGAGGCAGGGCTGGAGTTCGATGCCTTATTTGGACCGGCCTACAAGGGCATTCCGCTGGTGGCGACGGTCGCCGTCGCCCTGGCCGAGCAACACGGCCGCGATGTTCCCTGGTGCTTCAACCGCAAGGAAGCCAAGGATCACGGCGAGGGCGGGCTGATCGTCGGTGCTCCGTTAAAGGGTCGGGTCTTGATCGTGGACGATGTGATCACCGCCGGCACCGCTATCCGCGAAACGATGCAAATCCTGACCGCTCACGGCGCGACTCCGGCGGGCGTGCTGATCGCGCTGGATCGGCGGGAACGGGGGCAGGGTGAATTGTCGGCGGTGCAGGAGGTCGAGCGCGCCCACGGCATCGCCGTCACCAGCATCGCGAATCTGGACGATTTGGTGGCCTATCTGACCGAACGATCGGAGTCCGCGGAGCATTTGGAGAAGATGCGGGATTATCGGGCGCGGTATGGGGTTACGGGCCTTGCGGGGTAGGAGAGAGCCGCCATGCCCGACCACTTGAAAATCTACGACACCGCGACTCTGAGCGCCCTCAGCGCGGAAGCGACCCGCTCGCCCCGGCTTCGCAAGAACCTGAACGTGCATCCGGTGCTGGCAGACCCCGTGCAACGGCTGTTCAACGCCATGGAGCCCGGCACGTATGCCCGTCCTCACCGGCACGCTCGCGATAGCGGCTGGGAATTGATGGTAGTGGTGCGGGGCGCTTTTTCGGTGCTGCGCTTCGACGAGGCGGGCCGCGTCTTGGCCCGCGCCGATTTGCGCGTCGGCGATGGCGACTGTGCGGTGGAAATCCCGGCTTATGCGTGGCACTGCGCGGTCAGTCTCGCGCCCGGCACCATCATGTTCGAGGTCAAGCCCGGCCCTTATTCGCCCATCGAAGACAAGGACTTCGCCGTTTGGGCGCCGCCCGAAGGCGATCCCCGCGCGCCGGATTGGGTCCGTTGGTTCGAGACGGCCAAGCCCGGCGATTCCGCGCCCGGTTCGAGCGGCCTGCCGTGACCTCATCCGCCCTGAACGGTTTCAGCGCGTTGCGCCATCGCAATTTCGCCTTCTACCTCTCCGCCCGCTTGCTCGGCACCATCGCGGTGCAGATGCAAAACGTGGCGGTGGGCTGGCAGGTGTACGCGATCACCGGCGACGCGCTGGATTTGGGCTTGATCGGCCTCGCCCAGTTCGCGCCCTTCGTCGCGCTGGTGCTGGTCGCGGGTCAAGCCGCCGACCATTTCAATCGCCGCGCCATCATCATCGCCTGTCACGCGGTGGAATTGAGTTGCGCGCTGATTCTGTTGCTGTTCACGCTGGGCGGATTTCAGGCGCTATGGCCGGTGTTCGCGGCCTTGGCCCTGTTCGGCTCGGCCCGCGCCTTCCGCATGCCGACCAGCCAGGCGATTCTGATGAACCTGGTGCCACGGGCAAACTTCGGCAATGCCGTCGCCATCAGTTCATCCGGCTTTCATGTCGCGGTGATCGTGGGGCCGACCGTGGGCGGCTTGCTCTATCTGTTCGGTCCGGCCGTGGTGTACGGCGCGGCGGCGACGCTTTTTCTGCTCGCCATGCTGTTGATGGGGCTGACGCGCATCGAACAGCCGGCGACCGAAAAGGAAACGCCGAACTGGCACACGCTGCTGGAAGGATTGCGTTTCGTCCGGTCGCGGCCGGTCGTGCTGGGCGCGATTTCGCTCGATCTGTTCGCCGTGTTGTTCGGCGGCGCGACGGCGCTGTTGCCGGCTTACGCCAGCGACATTCTCCAGGTCGGGCCGCAGGGTCTCGGTCTGCTGCGCACGGCGCCGGGAGCCGGGGCCGCGCTGATGTCGATCCTGCTGGCGTTCAGGCCGATGTCGCGCCGGGTCGGGTACTGGATGTTCGGCGGGGTCGCCCTGTTCGGCGTGACCACCATCCTTTTCGGCGTCTCGCACAGCTTCTGGTTGTCCCTGGTCGCGCTGTTCGTCCTCGGGGCCAGCGACATGATCAGCGTTTACATCCGGCACCTGCTGGTGCAGATGGAAACGCCGGACGCCATCCGGGGCCGGGTCAGCGCGGTCAACGCAGTGTTCATCGGCGCCTCGAACGAGCTGGGGGAATTCGAGTCCGGCCTGACCGCCGCCTGGTTTGGCTTGGTGCCGGCCGTCGTGATCGGCGGGGTCGCCACCTTGGTGGTGACCGCCGTTTGGATGTGGCGCTTCCCGGCGTTGCGCCGCATGAATCGGTTTCCGGGAAGCGCTTGATCGTTTTGCGGGGGCGCCCTCGCCCGACAGCGAGAGATTGAAGGAAAACCCTCGCCCCCAACCCCTCTCTCAGCGAGAGAGGGGCATTTTTGACGGCTTCCGCCGACTTCTCACTTCATTTTCTTGGTCGCGGCCGATTCGACCGAAACCGCCAATTCCTGCACGTAATTGGCCTTGACTTGGTCGCCGACCTTGAGCCTGTTGATGTCGATGTCCTCGGGCACTTTCAGCGTGACCGCGTCCTGGGCGCCCTGGAGGGTGACCCGGCGGGTCTTCTTGTTCAGACCGGTGATGTTGGCGATGATCTCGACATCCTTGCGGACCGTTCCCGCCGGTTTCTGGCCCAGTTCGGCGCGGTCGGTGGTGACGGACTCCTTGCGCATGGCGACGCCGCCCGTCGTGTTCTTTTGGAGGTTTATCGCCAGCGCCTCGTAGTACGTCAGCACCACCCGGTCGCCGACCTTGACCCGCGGCAGGTTGCGGACCTCGTCGCCGACTTTGATGGTATGGAGCTTGCCGCTCTTGCCTTTGAGAACGACTTCGCGCTTTTCGAGGTCCACCGCCTGCACGATGGCGGTGGCGGTGATCTTGTCGCGCATCTCCAGATCGGCGGGCTGTTCGGTCGTCGTGGCGGTTTTGTCCTGCGCCGGTGGTTTGTCCGTGGTGGTGGCGCAGCCCGCCGCCAGCAGCAAACTCAACGCGCTCAGCGTCGCGAGGATACGTTTGTTCATTTTGATTGTTCCCAGGTTATGGTGTGCTTCGAACGGAATGTTATCGGATCATCATGGTGTCCGGCGGACCTTATGACCGCAGGAATTATAGTATCGGGTCCGGGCGATCGTAACCGATCAAACGGCTGAGATGGCCGGGACGGATCGATTTTCTTGTCGGGCAGGCGCACGGACGAGAAAGGCGAGCGGTCATGCATCCCGGCCGAACAGGCGGTAGCAATTGCGCCCCCCCTGTTTGGCGAGATACATGGCTTGGTCGGCGTGGCGCAGCAGCTCGTCCGGCTCGCCCCGATCCAGCGGGTAAAGGGTGACGCCGATGCTGGCCGATACCGTGGCCACGCCTTCCGCCAGCGCGTAGGGCGCGGCCAGCAGGACCAGCAGCCGCGCCACGGCGTGCTCGCAGTCCGCCACCGCGTCGAATCCGGCCAGCAGCAGCACGAATTCGTCGCCGCCCAGCCGCGAGACGGTGTCGCCGGCGCGCAGGCTGTCCCGCAAGCGGCCCGCCACCTCGATCAGCAGCCGGTCCCCCGCGTCGTGGCCCAGACGGTCGTTGACCGCCTTGAAACCGTCGAGATCGAGGTAGCAGACCGCGAGCAGCTTGCGGGCGCGGTCGGCTTGGGCGAACGCCACGCGCATCCGGTCCCCCAGCAGCAGGCGGTTGGGCAGATGGGTCAAGGGATCGTGGTGGGCCAGCCATTCCAGTTGCTGCTGGTGTTGCTTGTCGGCGGTGATGTCCTGCACCGTGCCGTTGATGCGCAGCAATTCGCCGTCCGGGTCGCGATTGACCTCGGCGCGTTCGCGCACCCATTTGATTTGGCCGTCCACCAGGATGCGATGCTCCATATCGTAAGAGGTTCCGGCCTGCGCGGCACCGAGGGCGGCCAGCACCGGATCGCGGTCTTCGGGGTGAATCCGCGCGAGAAAATCGTCCACGGTCGGCGTGGCGCTGCCCGATAAGCCGAAAATTCGGAATGTCTCGTCGGACCAGCGCATCGCGCGGGTCCGCAGATCCAGATACCAGCTACCGACGTTGGCGATGGCTTGGGCGCGCGCCAAATTGATCTTGCTGTCGGTCAGAACTTGCTCCAACCGCTTGCGTTCGCTGATGTCGCGGGCGACGGCCAGCACCAGGGGTTGCCCGCCCGAATCGAACAGGCAGGCGCGAAACTCCAGAGGGAGCCGTTCCTCCGACCGGGCAACCACCCATTTCTCGAACACCTGCCGACGGTCGCGCAGCAGGATCGCTCGCTCGTGGAGCAGCGCCGCCTTATCTTCCGGCGCCAGCAAATCCGGGAGCGAGAGGCGCAACAGCTCTTGCCGCGAGTAGCCCAAACGCTGGCAAGCGACCTCGTTGACCTCGAGAAAGTTGGCGAGCGCGCCCTCGCCCGTCATGGGATACAAAAAAATGAAATCGTCCAGGATCTCGAACAAGGTCCGATAGCGGGCTTCGCTTTCCCGCGCTACCCTTTCGGCTTGGCGACGCATGTCGGTCGCGCGCCGCAACCACAGAGCTAGCGGCAGCATCGCGCCCAAGAGCGCTACGACAATCAACGCGATATGGATTGGCATGAATTGCGCCCGATCCTCCGCCTGGTCCTCATGGAGCGAAATTTTGTCTAGGGAACGATTTTGAGCGTGACCGCATACCGCTCGGTCGTCGAACCCTCGCCGTCCCAGAAGCGCCAGTATTTCAATCGGAGCGTGACTTCGCCGGGCTGCCGGGCGGTGAAGGTGAAAATCCGCCGTCCGCGCGCCCCGATGAAGCCTTCGGTCGGCTCGGCGTATTCCGCGCCGTCCAGCGCCAGCAGACGACTATCGGTTTCGTCGATGGCCCAAGTGTAGCCGGTGCTGGGATTGTCCGGCAGACCGACCTTGACGCGTTCGCCGACCCGCAGTTCGGCGGTCCGGTTGTTGTCGGCGCTGGCCAGTATCAGCACGCCGTTTTCGCGGGTGCCGGCGGGCGGGACCGGGACGGGATCGACGCTTTTCTTGGAGGCGCAACCGGCGGTGAGCGCGACGGCCAATAGCGTCAGGATCGCCAGGAAAGCGAGCGGCGCGCGGCGGAACGATGATTTGCGGATAATGGGCATCGGGCGCGGGAGAGTGGTGTCGGTTGAGGAGAGCGGCGGCTCGAGCGCGCCACATACTACCTCATTTATCAAGTCTCCAAGAAGCTTACCGAAGCGGGAAGGCGAACATGCACTTGTCTGGCGGCGAATATCGGGAATCCCTGCGGCGTTATAGCCCAACCGTTTTCGTGAACGGTCGCCGGGTCGAATCGGTGGCCGACGAGCCGTTGCTGGCGCCGGGCATCGCGGGCGTGGCGGTCACTTACGATTTCGCGCTGCGCGAGGACTTGGCGCCGTGGATGCGGGCGAAAACCGCGGGTGGCGAGACGGTCAACCGGATGATCGCGATTCCCCGCGATGGGTCCGATCTGCTCGACAAGCTGGAAGCGGTGCGCTTGGTTTGCCGGGAGACCGGCTGCGCCCAACGCTATCTGGGCGGCGACGGATTGGCCGGCGTTTTTCAAGCTACCCACCGGCTGGACGCCGAGTTGGGCGGCGACTATCACCCGCGCTTGCTGGCCTATTTGCGGCACGTTTACGAGCAGGATTTGACTCTGGGCTTGGCGATGACCGACGCCAAGGGCGACCGCTCCTTGCGCCCTCATGCCCAGCCGAATCTGGATGCCTACCTCCGCATCGTCGAACGGAACGCGAAGGGCATCACAATTTCCGGGGTCAAGGCCATTGTCACCGGAGCGCCCTACATGCACGAGCTGCTGGTGATGCCGGGTCGGGCGATGACCGAGGCCGACCGGGAGTTCGCCGTGTGCTGCGCCGTGCCGGTGGACGCGCCGGGCCTGACCATCGTCGCCCGTCCCGCTGGCCGACCGGGCGAAGCCGCCGCCAAGTTCAGCGGCAAGTACGGGCAATCGACCGGGGTTTGCCTGTTCGATAACGTGTTCGTGCCTTGGGAGCGAGTGTTTTTGGCCGGCGAGTGGCGACATTCGGAGCATTTCACCTATTGCTACGCGACCCATCATCGCCATACCTGCATCGGGGCGCGGGCCGGTTTCGGCGATTTGTTGATCGGGGCGGGCGCTTTGGTCATCGAGGCGAACGGTCTCGATCCCAACCGCGCGCCCGCGCTGCGGGAGGCGATGGTGGAGTTGATCAAGATCGTCGAGGGGTTTTACGCCTGCGGCGTCGCGGCGTCGGTGTACGCCGAGGTCGATGCCGCCGGGGTCGCGTTGCCGGAGCCGGTGTTCGCCAACATCGGCAAGCTGTTGCTGGGGACGCAGATTTACGACATGCATCGCTTGGCCCACGAGGTGTCGGGCGGGATGGTGGTCGCGCTGCCAGGACCGGACGAGGACCACAATCCGGCGACCGCCGGCCGCATTTCGGAAGTGCTGACCGCTCGCTCCGACATTCCCTACGCGCGGCGGATCGAGGTGGCCCGCTTCATCGAGGACCTGACGGCCTCCTATCAGGGCGGCTGGTATTCGGTGATCAGCCTGCACGGCGGCGGTTCGCCGGAGGCGATGAAACGGGAGATTTACCGGCGTTATCCGATCGAGGAGCGGGTCGCGCTGGTGGAGCGATTGCTCGACCGGGGCGCGCACGCCGCCAGCGATCCCCGCTGGTTCGGTCGGCAGCCGGGCCGGTGCTGCCCCAGCGGTTGCCGGGGTTCGGAACTGGCGGGACCGGAGGGAGGGGGCGGCGACGCTGGCGGCGCGGCGGCGGGGACCACGGGGAAGCCCGATTAATGAGCGACCAGCCTCACCAGCATGAACGCCGCCACCGCCACGATCATTCCGGCGAACAGCTTTTGCAGAGCCGGGCCGGCGATGCGCCGTCCCACCGCGATGCCTAACGCCATGCCGCCCAAGCCGCCCAGCACGAAGCCGGTCGTGATCCCAATGTCCAGCCGATGGCCCGCAAGGATGTGGGACAGCAACCCGATCACGCTGATGATGGCGATCACCCACAGCGAGGTGGCGACCGCCCGCCGCATCGGCAGCGAAGCCACCAGCACCAGCGCGGGCACGATCATAAAGCCGCCGCCCACGCCGAACAGCCCGGACAACAGCCCGGTCGCAGAGCCAGTCAACGCCAGTCGCACCGCGCAGCGTGAAGTGAATTGCAGCCGTCCGGCAGGATCGTAGCGGCAGGCCGGACCGGCGTTGTCGGCGCCGGGGTCGGCGCCGGCGCGGACGATCCGGGTTTCCTCCGGTCGGCGGGTTGCCTGCCGCCACATGCGCAACGCCACCGCCAGCATCAGCAGGGCGAATCCGGCCAGCAGCGCCGTTTCGGGGAAGCGGGGATTCAACCAAGCGCCCAACGGTGCGCCGACGATGCCGGACAGGCCGAAGATGACCGCGATCCGGTATTCGGCCTGACCGTCGCGCCAGCGCGCCAAACCGCCGCCGAAAGCTGTGGTGCCCACCGCCGCCAGCGAGACGACCACCGCCTCGTGCGCCTGTACGCCCAAACCGTACACCAGCAAGGGGAGGGCGAACACGGAACCGCCGCCGCCGGTCAGACCCAGGGCAAAGCCGACGACGAGACCGAATAGCAGGCTGAGGATCACGGTACGTCAAACTGGACGGATGCGCTCAGGTCCCGATCTCGATTTCCGCCTCCATGAACGTGACCGCCCGGCCCGCCAGCTTGACCCGGTCGCGCTGCAACTCGCAGAGGACATCCCCGCCACGCTTGGAGACCTGCCGCGCCGACAGGCGGATTTTCCCCAGCCGAGCGGCCCAGTACGGCGTCAGTTCGCAGTGGGCCGAACCCGTTACGGGATCTTCGGGGATACCCAATTTGGGCGCGAAATAGCGGCTGACGAAATCCCTGTCCTGCCCCGGCGCCGTCACGATCACTCCTTGCCGTTCCAGGCGCCGCAGCTTTTCAAAATCCGGGACGATGGCGCGAACGCACGCTTCCGATTCGAACACGCAAAGGTAATTGACGGCCGCCAGCGTTTCGGTGGGCTGGCAACCCAAGCCTTCGACGAGCAGATCGGGCGTGGCGCAAGGCTTTGGCGATAAAGCGGGAAAATCCATCACCAGCAACGATCCCTGTCGCTCCACGAGCAGTTCTCCGCCGCGCGTTTGGAACGCGATAACCGGTTGTCGGTAGCCGAGAAGCTCGAACAGTACGTGGGCGGTCGCCAAGGTGGCGTGACCGCACAAATTCACCTCGGCGACCGGCGTGAACCAGCGCAGATGAAAACCGTTGGGGGAGGGCACGAAAAAAGCGGTTTCGGACAGGTTGTTTTCCTCGGCGATGGCCTGGAGGACACCATCGTCCGGCCAAGCGTCGAGCGGAACCACCGCCGCTGGATTACCCTCGAAAACTCGCGTCGCAAATGCATCGACTTGGTATAGCTTGAGTCGCGCCATGTCAGTTCCCGCCTCGCGTGGCGTCGGGATAAAAAACGGCGTTCCCGCCCGGTCATCAACCGTGACGCGAACGCCGCTCTGGTGTTTGGCGGTAGCCGACGCTTAGATCAAACGTCGGGACCCCAGCCGAACACTTCCACGGTGCGGAACAGGTCGTTGTCGGTGACCATGCCGACCGGCTTGCCGTCCATCTCGACCACCACGCGGCGGACGTTGGCCTCGGACATCCGTTGCGCGGCTTCGGCCAGCGACATTTCGCGCTTGACCGTCACCAGCGGCCGGGTGGTGACTTCGCCCACCTTGACCCGCGCCGGCGAGCGGTTGACGCTGATGATTTTCTTCAGCACGTCGCGGTCGGTCATGATACCCCACTGGCCGCTGGCGTCCGGCTCGACCATCACCGCGTTCACGCCGCTTTCGATCATCGAGTGCATGGCGACGTTGACCGGTTCCTCGTTCTTGACGACGACGACCGGGGACATGATGCCGCCCACGGTGTTCGGCATCCGGCCCGAAGCGATCATCGCCTGCACCGGATCGGCCACGCGGGCGGCTTCCAGCGCCTTGCGCGCTTCCGTCTGGGCGCGGCGGCGGCGCTCGATCTCCTGGCGCAACGCGGGTCCCTGCTCGCGCATCTTGGCGATGATCAGATCGCCGAACTTGCTGGTCGGGACCTCGGTGCCGCCGTCCATCAGCCGGGCGAAATCGTAGGTGACGGTCTTGTCGGCGATGACTTGGGTCAGCGCCGACTCGATCAGCTCGGCGGCTTCGGTCCAGCCCATGTATTGCAGCATCATCACCCCCGACAGCATCAGCGAGCCGGGGTTGACCTTGTCCAGGTTAGCGTACTTGGGCGCGGTGCCGTGGGTGGCCTCGAACACGCCGATAAAGTCGGCCATGTTGGCCCCCGGCGCGATCCCGATGCCGCCCACTTCCGCCGCCACGGCGTCGGACAGGTAGTCGCCGTTCAGAT
>WBZM01002822.1_pt1 | contig 12022 bp, 8 predicted proteins | sample 5204271 | NCBI WGS metagenome assembly WBZM01 (sample SAMN12344346, study PRJNA552823) | activated sludge metagenome | biome: Activated sludge suspended growth; feature: Nitrification reactor; material: Wastewater; isolation source: activated sludge from nitrification reactor of wastewater treatment...
GACAGGGGCAGACCGAGGATGGGTCCCCACAGTCGGAGAAAGGCCGCGGCATTGGCGCTGGCCTGGACGATGACCAGTTCCGGTTCCGTGACCACCAGCAGGGCGCCATGGGGCTGGATGGAACCGGCCAGGTGGATCTGTTCCCGCTCGCAATTGGTCAGGTCGGCCTCGCCGAAGCGGGGCGGAACCGCCGGAAGGAGCGGTTCGCAGCGGGGCAGGGTCATGGCGGATCGCAACGGGGCGGGGTCATCGCGGTTCGTGGGGGGGCAGGGTCATGGCAGTTCGCGGTGGGGCAGGGTCATGGCTGGGCCCCGGCCTTCTCGTCGCCCTCGATGCCATAACGGCCGAACTTGACGTAGAGGCTCTGGCGACTGATGCCGAGGAGTTCGGCGGCGACGGTCCGGTTCCCCCCGGCGAGGTCCAACGCGGCCTCGATGTAGTGACGTTCGATGACCTCCGTCGCCTCGTCGACCAGGCGCCGCAGGCTGGTCTTGCCCACCTGCTTGGACAGGATATCGAGCCAATGCCCCGAGGCGCTGGCCCGGTCCTCCGTGGACAGGCGCCGGTCGATGTTGCGGGTGCAGACGCCAATGTGACTGGGGTTGGTCGGCGCGTTGCCGACGGCGGAGATCTCGACCTCGATCTCGGAGCCCAGTTCGCCGTAGAGCTTGGTGGAGAAGAGACGCACGGTGCCGAGCCGCCGGACGTTGGCCATGAGCACCGTGAGATCGGCGCCCGGGCGTCCGAGCCAGCGGCCGAGGGGTTTGCCGAGGATCGAGGTCTCGGAGCCCATCTGCACCATGTCGAGGAAGGCGCGATTGGCCCGGAGGATGACGCCCTGGTGGTCGATGATGGCGAAGGCATCGGGGCTGCGCTCGACCAGATGATCGAGGGCGGGCTCGCTCCGGGTCGGATAGGCATGCACCAGCCCTTCCGTCGGGGCGAATTGGATGAGGAAGACCGGGTTGCCCCGGGCCGCCATGAGGGAGGCGCGGGCGAACCAGGGTTGTCGCGCCTCGCCGACCCTTACCAGAAGCGCGGGGGCACCGCCCCGTTCCTTGACCTCATGCAGCATGCCGAGGAAGGCGTCCCGATCCTCCGCGCGGAGGCTGTCCAGCAGACGGCGGGCGTGGTTGGCCTTCGGCGGGCCGGTACTCAGGCCGAAGGCTTGCACCGCCATGGGGTTGGCCTCCAGGACGCCCATATCCCGGGCATCCAACAACAGGATGGCCTCGCTGGAGGCATTGACCAGGAGTCGATAGCGGGTCTCGATCTCGCGCAGCTTCAGATAATCCTGGGTCATCGCCTGCTGCGTCTCGATCAGTCGGTTCTGGATCCCGGTGATCGCTTGCAGGCTCTTGCCCACCGCGACGATATCCTGTCGGCCCACCAGGCGGAGGGCGGTGTACTCCACCGGGACCTCACGGCCACTGGGCAACCGTTGGACGAGTTGACGAAAGGGGGACAGGCCGCAGGCCTGGACCTCGCCGAGGATGCGCCGCAGGAGGAACCCATCCCGTTCCGCCACGGTCGTCGCCCAGGGCAGGCCGATCCAGCCCGTCGCCGCTTCTTCCGCGAAGACCCCCGCCAGGGTGGCATTCCGGATGACGCCCTCCTGGTCCAGGGTGAGCATGATGTCTGGGGCAGCAAGCGGAGGAACGATCATGAGCACCACACCCTGGTGAGCTACCGGTTCGGCAAGGGTTGGCCTATGTTACCTAATCCTTGGAGGATGCGTACTTTATCCCCACATTGCCTCGCGGTTTTCGGGGCGCCAGTTCAGCCCAGGGGGGCCTGCGTCGTCGGTCCGGTGGCCGATACGCCGGTAATCGCCTCCAAGGCCTTCAGGGCCTCGCGGAAGCGCAGACGCCGGACCTTGGCGGCGATTGGGGCATAGGCGGCAGCCAGGGGGGTTGCCGCCACCAGGGACTCCAGGGCATCACTGGTCCGCTTGGCGTCATAGCGGTTGTGGGCCAGTTGCACGGCCAGGTCAGCCAGCAGCCGCTCTAGGCGGGAATCGGCCGTGAAGTCCCCCGCGACGGGGCTGGTTCCCGGGGCGGTGAGGGTCCCGGTGGCCTCGTCCGCTTGGCTGGTGGACGGGGGTGGGGGAGCAGCGGGGATGGAGGTCCGCACTGGTGGCCAGGGGGTGAGGGCGCTCAGCAGTTCCGCCAGGGCCTGCTTAAAGGCCTGGCGCCGGTCGTCAAGGTCCGGGACGGTGTCGGGGTCGGGGCCTTTAAGGGCCGTTTCAAACCGTTGACAGGCGTCCACCAGGCGCATGGCGCACACGCTGCCGGCGGAGCCCTTGAGTTGGTGCAGGGCGCGGGCGGCGGCGGGGTGGTCGCCCTGGTCAAGGCAGGCGGCGATGGTCTCGGCCTGTCCCCTGGCCCCACTAGCGAACTGGCCAAGGACGGCGAGGAAGAACTCCGGATCCCCCTCGAACTGGCGGCGGGCCCGTTCCCCGTCGATGCCGGGGAGGTCGGGAAAGTCATCGCCGGTCGGCGGGGGCGGCGTCCGCGGCTCCCCGGCCAGGACCGTGGGCGAGGCGGCCGGGACTGGGGGAGAGGCGGCCGGGACTGGGGGCGAGGAGGCGGGGATCGTGGGCGAGGCGGCGGGGAGGAGCCAGCGCGCCAGGACCGCCGCCAGTTGGTCCATGTCCACCGGCTTGGGGACGAAGTCGCTGACCCCGGCATCGAACATCTGGCGCTGCTCCTCCCGGAGTACCCCGGCGCTGAAGGCGATGACCGGCAGTTCCGTCAGTCCGAGCCGTTCCCGGATCTGGCGGGTGGCCGCGAAGCCATCCAGCACCGGCATCTGCATGTCCATGAGCACCGCGTCGAAGCCCCGCGGGTCCCGTTCGAGGCGCTGCACGGCCTGCTGACCGTCGCTGACCAGGGCCGGCGTGGCGCCCTCCCGTTGCAGGAAGCGGTCGATGACATCCAGATTGATCTGGCTGTCGTCGGCAACCAGGATCCGCGCCCCGGCCAGCCGGGGACCGGGGCGGGCGGGGGGGGCGGCGGCCCGGGTGTCGGCGATGGCGCGTACCCCCCGGCCCAGCGTGAGTTCGAACCAGAAGGTGCTGCCGACACCGGGCTGGCTCTCGACCCCAATCTGCCCCCCCATCAGTTCCACCAGCCGCTTGCAGATGGAGAGGCCCAGGCCGGTGCCGCCAAAACGCCGGGTGGTGCTGCCATCGGCCTGGGTAAAGGGGGCGAAGAGCCGGGCCTGGGTCCCGGCATCCAGGCCGATACCCGTGTCGGCGACCTCGAAGCGCAGCCGCGCCTGATTGGCCGACTCCTCCAGGATGCGGACGTTCAGCCGGACCGCGCCGTGGCTGGTGAACTTGATGGCATTGCCCGCCAGGTTCACCAGGACCTGTTCGATGCGCAGGCTGTCGCCCACCAGGGACCGGTCAAGGATGGGGCCCTCGATTCGCCAGTCAAGGTGCTTGGCCTGGGCCAGGGGGGCCATGAGGGTGCCCACCTGCTGGAGGAGGTCGTCGAGGACGAAGGGCTGGGGGTCGATGCGCAAGGCCCCGGCCTCGATGCGGGAGAGATCGAGGATGTCGTTGAGGATGCCCAGCAGACTGTGGCCCGCGGCACGGATGCGCTCCAGCATGTCACGCTGGCGGACGCTCCAGGCCTCGCCCTCCAGCAACTGGGCCATGCCGAGGACGGCATTGAGGGGGGTGCGAATCTCATGGCTCATGTTGGCCAGGAAGGCGGTCTTGGCGCGGTCGGCGGCCTCGGCCCGCTCCCGTGCCTGGCGTTGCTCGGTGACATCGATGTGGATACCGATGAGTCGTCGTGGCGTCCCGTCGCTGTCGCGCAGGGCCTTGGCCAGGGCCAGGACCCAGACATAGTGACCCTCCTTGTGACGCAGGCGATGGATGTTCTCGTAGACCTCCGTGGCGCCGCTGAGGTGGGCCGTCGCCAGTTCCCGGGAGTGGGCCAGGTCATCGGGATGGACGCGGGACTCCCATTCCTGACTCTCCTCGCCCAGTTCGTCGGGGCCATAGCCGATGATGGCCTTCCAGCGTTCGGAGGTGAAGAGGTGGTTGGTGGCGATCTCCCAATCCCAGAGCCCGGCGTGGCTGCCGTCCAGGGCCAGTTGCAGACGCTGCTGCTCGAGGCGCAACTGGGCCATCTGCCCCTCGATGGTGGCCTGGTCGGCACGGTTCTGGAGCAGGGCGCCAATCTGCTGGGCGAAGACGGTGAAGGCCTGGAGGTGCTCGGTGGCCAGCCCGGCATAAAAGTCGCCACTGGTGCCGCTGATGCCGGCGATGAGCAGGGCGAAGCGGGTGCCCCCGGGACCAATGCAGGGGCTGATGGCCAGTTGCTTGAGGCCCCCGAGGGTATGGACCGCCAGTTCCTCCGCGCTGAGCAGGCTGGTGCCGGCGCGCCGGAACCGTTCGGAGGCCACCATGGCGCGGAGCTGGCCGCAGTCCAGGCCGATGGCTTCGATGCCAATGGCGGCGCAGGGCGCCTCCTCGGGTCGGCCCATGGGACTGGTCGGCCAGAGCAGGGCGAACTCGACCTCGAAGAGTTCCAGGGCCGTCTCGGTGGTGACCTCGGCGAAGCGGGCGGGGTCGCGGATGGCGATCGCCCGGGTGTTGTAGGCCTGAATGCCGGCGAAGCGTTCGAGTTCCCGGTCGAGCCGGTCCCGGGTGTCGATCAGTTGCTGCTGGACTCCTGAAAGCCGGGCCAGGTGCGCCTGCAATTTGGCGATTTCAGCCTTCAGGGCCTCTGATTCGTTGACGGGGCTCATGGTGGCGGGCAGGAGTCAGGGGTGCTGGGGAAAGCGGGGATGGGCGTGGCCGAACGAGTCGTAAGGATGCGGAAGATGAGGACGATTGTAGCGGCATTTATACTGCGCTGTACTCAACCACGGGGCGGGTGCCACCATGCCACGCATGCAACCATGCCATCCCCCACCGTAGAAACCTGAAGCCATGCCTCGGCCCCCCAGGCTGAAATCCCACCAGTGACTGCCATGATCCCATCCTTTGCCATTGGCCGGCTGCCACGTATCGAGTTCGGAGCCGGTAGCCTCGCCACCCTGCCCGCGCTGGCCGGCCGCTATGGCCGGCGTTTGCTGCTCCTTACCGGCGGGCGCTCCTTCACGGCCTCGGCACACTGGCCCGACCTGGCGATCGTTCTGAAGTCCGCTGGTTTCGATTACGCCTTACTGCACATTGCCGGAGAACCTTCGCCGGAAGACATCGATGCCATCGTCCGGGACCAGCGGGAGGGGCGCTGGGACCTGGTCGTCGGTATCGGCGGTGGCAGTGTGCTGGATGGGGCCAAGGCCGTCGCCGGCTTGCTCAGGCCCGGCAACTCGGTCATGGACCACCTGGAGGGTGTCGGGCCTGAGTTGCCCTACCGTGGACCGACCACGCCCTTCATCGCCGTGCCCACCACCGCCGGGACGGGGTCGGAGGCGACCAAGAACGCCGTGCTCACCCGCCAGGGTCCCGAGGGTTTCAAGAAGTCCTTTCGCGACGAGGCCCTGATGGCCGAATACGCCATCGTCGATCCCGAGCTGCTGGCCTCCTGTCCACCGGACCTGATCGCCGCCAACGGCATGGATGCCCTGACCCAGTTGCTGGAGTCTTATCTCTCCACGCGGGCCAACCCCATCACCGACGCCCTGGCCCTGGCGGGTCTGGCCGCGGTGCGGGACGGTCTGCTGGCCTGGTACCAGGGGGGTGCCGAGGCCGCCGCCGGTCGGGAGCGCATGGCCCTGGCCGCCCTGCTGTCCGGGATCTGCCTGGCCCAGACCGGCCTGGGCTCGGTCCATGGGCTGGCGCAGCCCCTGGGCTCTCTGTTCCCCATCCCCCACGGCGTGGTCTGTGGCACCCTGGTGGCCGCCGCCTCCCGGGTCAATATCGCCGCCCTGCGGGAACGGGAGGCCGGCGGCCTGGGCCTGGCCAAATATGCCACCGTCGGGCGCCTGTTAGCGGACTCCTCACTGGCCAACGCGGACGCCCTGGAGGCCCTGGTGGCGACCCTGGAGGCGTGGACCGGGCTGATGCGGCTGCCGACCCTGGATCGCCTGGGCGTCACCGCGGCGGATTTCCCCCGCATCGTCGCCGCGTCCCGCAATTCCAGCATGAAGACCAACCCGATGGTGTTGACCGATGACGAGATCAAATACATCCTCCGGCGGCGTCTGGCCAACGGACCCTCGTCCCTGGGAGGTGGGTCCTGATGCCGGGAGCTGGCACCCGATCTGATCTCAGGATCTTCCCTGGGGCGAGGTCACCAGGACCTTGGCTGATCGCGGCCCTGCTGGTGTCCCTGCTGGCCGGCGGCTGTGGCTCGGCGGACAAGAAGGAGGTCGGCATGGCCTCCTGGTACGGGCCCCGGCATCATGGCAAGCAGACCGCCAGTGGCCAGCCTTTCAACCAGTATGCCCTCACCGCCGCCCACCCCGAGCTCCCCTTCGGGACCCGGGTGCGGGTAACCAATCTACGCAATGGCAAAGAGGTCATCGTGCGCATCAACGATCGTGGTCCCTACAAGGGCGGGCGGATCATCGACCTCTCCCGCGCCGCGGCGCGGCGCCTGGAGATGGAGGTCGACGGCGTCAGTCGGGTGCGGATCGAGGTCCTCGGAGACTGAGCCTATGACAACGGCTAGCCCCTCGTTCCAGGACCTGTTCCACCAGGTCTTCGGCGCGCTGCCGCGGCAGGGCCCGGGCAATCGCGTCTGCGCGGCGCGGGCGCTGGCCCTCTGCCCGGACCTGCCGGCCTACCCCGCCGTGCTGGACCTGGGCTGTGGCGTGGGTGGCCAGACGCTCCACCTGGCAGAGTTGACCGCGGGGTCGATCCTGGCGATTGACCGTCATCCCCCCTTCATTGGCCACCTGACCGCCACCCTGGCGGAGCGCGGCCTCACGGGCCGGGTCAGGGCGCGGGTCGGCGATCTGGCCGACCTGGGGCTGCCGGCCGCCAGCTTCGACCTGATCTGGTCCGAGGGGGCCCTGTACAACCTGGGGATTCCGCGGGCCCTGGCGATCTGCCGGCCCCTGCTGCGGTATGGCGGCTATCTGGCCTTCACCGACTGCGTCTGGCGGGTAGCGAACCCGTCCGCGGCGGTCCGGGCGGTCTTCGCCGCCGACTATCCGACCATGGGGCGGGTCGAGGATGTCCTTGCCCTGATCGGGGCGGGTGGGTTTGAGCTGGTGGGGCATTTCACCCTGCCGGACGCGGCCTGGTGGGAGGACTTCTACACCCCCATGGAGCGCCAGGTGCGGGCCCTGCGGGAGCGGTATCACGACGACCCCGCCGCCCTCGCCGTGCTGGCGGAGATCGGCCAGGAGCCCGATTTCCACCGCCGCCATGGCGATGCCTATGCTTACGAGTTCTTCGTGGCCCGCCGGTCATCAAAGTCAGGATCAATGGCCGGGCACGAGTTCAAAAAAGAACTTGAATGAATGCGTTACAGCTACCGCTATCATTCCGGCGCCCTCCGGTCCACCCAGGAGCTATCGGCAAGCTGCTGGTCGCCGTCCTCCTCAACGCCACGCTGCCCCTGGCGGCGGGTGATGAGCCCGTACCGGTGACACCGGCTTGTCTGACGCGGGGCGAGGGCGAGACGACCAGAGAGGCCGTCCTGAAGATCCAGCCCCCGGAGGTGGAATTGCTTGCCCGGCTGACTTACGCCGAGGCCAGTTCCACCGGATTTCAGGACGACCCACGCGTCTATGCCGGCATCGCCTGGGGGGTGATGAACCGGGTGCGACTCAGCGCGGTATCGGCCACGGCACGGCGAGACTATGGCAGCGGGGTTGCTGGGGTGATCTTCAAGCCCCAGCAGTTCAACCCGGCGGTCTCCCTCAAATCACCCTTTTCCCGCGACTTTCTCTGCCCACGGGATGCCGGCCGTTGGACGCTGGCCCAAAAGGCGGCATGCCGGGCGCTGGAGGCGGCGGATAATCCCTTCATCCAGACGCCCTGGGAACACAAGCAGGGCCTGTCCCTCGTGGTCAATTTCTACTATCCGCAATCTGTCCAGGCCCGTGGTCCGCTTGCCCCCTGGGAAGCAAGTCAGACCCTGCGCTTCATCGGTGATCCATCGGCGGATGGCAACCTGCCCAGCGCCGACCGTATCCGTTTTTACCGTCTCGCTCAGCCACCCGGAGATGTGGGGCGACCCTGATTCCGCTCCTATCCAGAGGCAGGTCCGGACCATGACACCATGAATGCGGTCAAAGCAACTGTTCGATCGCCTTGACCACCTTGTCGCTGTCCGGCCCGGTGATGCTGGCGAAGTAGTCGACATAGTTGCCGTTGCGGTCGATCAGGTACTTGTAGAAATTCCACTTGGGATAGGGGGCGCCGGCGGCGGCGAGACGCTCGAAGAGGGGCGTGGCACTGCCTTTTTTGACGCTGACCTTCTCGAACATGGGGAACTCCACGGCGTAGGTCAGGCGGCAGAACTTCTGGATCTCCTCCTCGTTGCCGGGCTCTTGGTTCATGAAGTCGTTGGAGGGAAAGCCGAGAACCACCAGGCCCTGGTCCCGGTACTTGCGGTAGAGGGCCTCCAGGCCCTCGTATTGACCGGTGAAGCCGCACTTGCTGGCGGTGTTGACCACCAGGATCACCTTGCCGCGGTAAGCCTCGCAGAGGTTGATCACCTCATCCCCGGCGAGCCGGCGGAGGCTGAGGTCGAGGAGGGGTGGGCAGGGGCCGGCCGGTGTCTGGGTCCCGGCCGGGGTGGCAGCGGGCGCCGGGGCGGTGGCGGAGGTGTTCGCGGCGACCCCGCCGCTGATGGCGGCCAGGGCGAGGGCGAAGAGGGTGTTTTTCATCAGGCTGACTCCAGGGTTGTCAGGGGAAGTGGTAAGCGATGACTTGGGGTCTACATGGTGCGGGTCTGGCCAATTTATAGACATCGCACACCAATTTCCGCTAATCCCTGTCGATGCGGAAAACTAATGCGATGTATGTAAAAGGCCCGCGGAACGATGGCTAGGGACCGGCCTGGGCGGCAAAACCGCTGCTCATCGCCTCCTTGAGCTGATCCCCCTCGCGGTAAATGAACAAGGCCCGCAGCCCCTCCGCCTCGGCCACCCGCAGCCCCTCGCCCTCGCCCAGGCAGAGGAGGGCGGTGGACCAGGCATCGGCCAGGGTCGGGTCCGGGTGGAGGAGGGTGGTGGACAGGAGCCGATGGGTGACGGGCATGCCGGTGCGGGGGTCGATGATGTGGGAAAAGGTCTGGCCATCGGCCTCGAAGTAATTCCGATAGGTGCCGGAGGTCATGACGGCGAGCCCCTCAGTCTGCTGCAATTCGAGGATGCGCTGGACCTCGCGGCTCATCGGGGTGGGCTTTTCCACCGCCACCCGCCAGGGGGCGCCGTTGGCTTTGCGGCCCTTGACCTTCATCTCGCCGCCGATCTCGGCCAGATAGTTGTGGATGCCGTGGCCTTCCAGGATCTTGGCCATGCCGGCGATGGTGTAGCCCTGGGCGATGGAGTCCAGACTGAGTTTGACCAGGGGGTCCCGCTTGCGCAGGATGTTGGCGGCGGTGTCGATCTCCAGCTTGTCCAGGCCGACATGGGCCAGGGTGGCCTGGATCTCCGCCGGGGCCGGCACCCGCTGCTCGTCCCGGGCGAAGCCCCAGAGCTCGGAGAGGGGCTGCACCGTGGGGTCGTAACAGCCGCCGGTCAGGTCATGAATCCGCCGCGTCAGATCGGTGACCAGGATCAGGTCGGCGGAGACCGTCTGGGGCTCGGTGGTCTCGCGCTGGTTGAAGCGGCTCAGCTCCGAGTCCTCCCGCCAGGTGGAAAAGTGCTCGTCGATGTGGCGAAACAGGGCCTCGACCTCCGCCTGGATCTGGTCCGGTTTGACCGCGACCCCGTCGAGAACCATCTTCAGGTGCCAGGTGGTGCCCTGGGTGTCACCGCTGAGGGCGGTCTCGACGGGTTGCTGGCAGCCGGTGGGGAGCCCGATCAGGGCTAGGAGGAGCAGGGGCAGGAGGCGGTGGAGGGCTTGCATCATTGGTGCTGGATACATTTCAAGTCATGGGGTTACTTAGGGCTGGGGGCGGTGCCTGGACTAGGAACACCCCAGCAGGATAGGCACCCGAACGGGCGCGTGTTCTCCAAATGATCGAATCGCGGGTTAAGGGGAACTACCTTCCCGTGAGTGAGTCTCCATGCGGCATACGCCAAGTATCCTTGCACTCGAGGAACTGCCATGGTGGCTGTGAAGGCCTCTGCTGAGATGCCATTTATGTTGGCCCGGACCTGTTTCCCGCTTCCCGTATCCCTGGGTGGCGATGATAATAGCTTCCAAACGAGGTAGAGTCCCCGCAGCCGGGGAGTGGAATGCCCACCCAGGCCAGTTACCCGCCGTGTCAGGGAGGGTCGGGGGGCGCCTGGCGGGGGTGTCGACCGCAGGGATGCGGTCGTCAAGCCTCCAGGGATGGATTCACGGCGTCCCCCGCCAGGCGCCACCCGACCCGGGAAGCCCGCAAGGGTCCGCCTCTCCCCACAAAACCATCCGATTACAGAGACCCCAGTGACATGGGGCGGTCACCATGACAATACCCAGCCTGCCAGACCATCAGCCTACTCCCCACCCGCAAGTCGCTCCCCGCGACGAGGCGTTCGTCTTTCTCGACCAGCAGGGCAAGCGCTGGCCCCGCTTCAAGCGTTATCTCCTGTTGCTGGGAGGCATGGCGACCCTGGCCCTGGTGCTCTTCATCCAGACCCTCATGGTCCCCTCCAGCCTCAGTCAGCCCCCGGCGGTGGAGGGTATCAAGACCCGGCTGATGGCCTACCCGGCGAGTGAGGCGGGCGTCGCCGCGGTAGCGGCAGCCAAGCCCCTGTGGCGGGATTTCGCCAGAACCAGCGCCGATTCCCCCGCCCTTCCCAACGCCGGTGCCCCCACCCTCACCAGCACCGGTGCTCCCGCCGTCACCGGCACTGTTCCCCCTGCCGTTACCGGCGTCGAGGCCAGGCCCCCCCCCGAGATCCGCCTGGGCTTCTTCGAGAACTGGGATCCCGCCAGCCTGACCTCCCTCAAGGACCATGTCGCCCACCTGACCCACCTGGCCCCCGACTGGCTCTACCTGGACGACGGCACGGGTGACCTGCGCGTCACCGCCAGCGAGGAGGTGGTGGAACTGGCTCACGACGAGGGACTGGCCCTGGTGCCCCTGCTACGCAACCTGGATGCCAACGATACCTGGCAGCCCGAGGCGATCGAGAACCTGCTCAACGGTCCCCAGGCCGAGACCCGCCAGGAGCGGCTGACGACCAACCTGGTGAAGGTCCTTCAGGATCTGGGCGCCCGGGGCGTCCTCATCGACTGGCAGGAGATCGACCCCTACTTCAAGGATGCCCTGACCGCCTTCATCGGTCGCCTGTCAGCCAGCCTCCATGCCGAAGGCCTGGAGCTGTGGCTCAGCGTCCCGGCGCGCCGTCAGCTCGTCCTCCTCGACCTGGAGGGGTTGGCGCCCCATGTGGATCGCTTCGTCGCCCAGCTCTACGACGAGAACGCCGAGCTGGACGACCCGGGTCCGGTGGCCTCCCAGGCCTTCTTCACCGGCTGGCTCGACACCCTGGTCAAGGGCTATGGCCGCCCCGACCAGTGGATCGTCGGCCTGGGCGCCTACGGCTATGACTGGCGCGCGGGGGACCCGGAGGCCAGCCTCATCAGCTTCGAGGACGCCATGGCCCGGGCCGGGCGCTCGGGGCAGCGGGGCCTGACCTTCGACCCTCAGGCCCTCAATCCCGGGTTCAGCTACCAGGACCAGGCCGCGGGGCACCAGGTCTGGTTTCTGGATGCCGTCACCTTCCTGAATCAACTGGCGGCAAGTCGGGCGAGCCAGGCCGGCGGCGTCGCCATCTTCCGGCTGGGGACGGAGGACCCGGACATCTGGCCGGTGCTGAGCCGTGACCCGGCGCGGCCACTGGGGCGGGAGGAACTGGCCCAGCTCGAGACCCTCAGCCCCGGCGAGGCCATGGCCCACGTCGGCCGTGGCAGCCTGCTGACCGTGGACGATCAGCGCAGCGAGGG
>WBZM01002013.1_pt2 | contig 12020 bp, 9 predicted proteins | sample 5204271 | NCBI WGS metagenome assembly WBZM01 (sample SAMN12344346, study PRJNA552823) | activated sludge metagenome | biome: Activated sludge suspended growth; feature: Nitrification reactor; material: Wastewater; isolation source: activated sludge from nitrification reactor of wastewater treatment...
ATCTCAATATCGCACTTATTCTTATATTGTTGCCGTCCCTGGTGAGGCGATGGATGTCCTCATGGTTGATGCCGATGATCCCCAAGCGATGAAAGAATGGCGCCAAGGGACGGGTAAATCGCCTTCTTCTGATGCTCGCAGTATCAGTTATAGGCCAAATATCCCGACCATCATGATCACCAAGGAGCTTCCTGAGGATTCTACTCTTTATTATATACGTCGACCATTTGTCGCGAGCCGGGTAATTAATGTCCTCGATCATGTGGCATTAAGAGAGCTGCAAGGTGATCGAGCCCGAATAATAGGTCTGGTGAATCAACCCAAACCCGTTGAAAAAAATATTCCTGCGATTGATGCAAAGCCGCAAGTTGATGAAGAGCCGAAGAACATCCTGACCGCGTTAGTGGTGGACGACAGTGGTCCGGTAAGAAAACAGATCGAGCTGGAATTGAAGCTGTTTGGAATTCAAGTTGATGCTGCCGCCACAGGGGAGCTAGCGATTGAGTACTTTAACAAAAACCGATATAACCTCATTTTTTTGGATGTGGTATTGCCGGGCGTTGATGGTTATCAACTTTGCAAGATGCTAAAGAAAGATAAAGCAAGGAAAAAAACTCCCGTAATTATGCTGACCAGTAAATCATCACCCTTTGATCGAGTCAAAGGTGCGCTGGCCGGTTGCGATGCTTATTTAACCAAACCTGTCAAACAAGAAACTTTTCAGAAAGTTGTAAAAAAATACTTGCGATAACTGATAGCTTGGTGAGACTAAGCAACATCTGGTTTTGATGAGTTGAACAGCTTGTACTCTTAATAGTTTGATTGATGTTTTGGGTTCGGATTCTCACATTTTACCGTGTGTTTGAGTAGATGAGTAGAGTTGTTCAATAATTTTAAACCGGCCAATCTGAAGATTTAACCCACATTTTGAGTTGAGGAGGGATGAAATGGCAATCAGTAAAGTTTTAGTTGTTGATGACTCACCCGCCGATCTGAAAAATATATCAAATATTGTTTCGGAGGCAGGTTTCTCTGTCGTGAGCGCCACTAACGGCAAGGATGCAGTTCAAATGGCAAAAGCTGAAAAGCCAAACATTATTTTCTTAGATATTATCATGCCTGCGATGGATGGTTTTGCCACCTGTCGAGCCTTGGCCAATGATAATGAAACTAAATAAATCCCAATTATTTTTGTTACCAGCAAAAACCAGAAAGCGGATCGTCTTTGGGCGCAGATGCAGGGAGCTAAGGGGTTCATCACAAAACCCTATTCTGCTGACGATATAATCGATCAGTTAAAACTGTTTAAGTAAATCGCTTTATTTTCTTATCATAAGATTTTTTTTAATTGAGGAAGGATTATGCAGATGGTTCGGCAAGATACAGAAATAGGGCAAGGCATGTTATCTCCAAGCGTTGCGCTAAGAAGTTTCAATCCAAAAAAAGGCGTGGTTACGGCTCTTAAAGCAAGGAGTCGGCAACGAGTACGTTATGGCTTTCGAATAGATAATCTTGGGTTTCTTATCGATAAAGACACGGTGAGTGAGATTGTCGAACAAGCAATCGTTTATCCGGTACCACACGCTCCACCGTGGTTGGCTGGACTCATCAATTTACGCGGTAATTTGGTGCCGGTGTTTGACTTGAAATTGTGTCTTGGATTAAAGAAAACCTCTGAAATTAAGCAGTACTTATTAGTGCTCGATAAGGGCGATGATGCGGTTTGCCTGTTGATCGACAATCTTCCTCTGCTTGTCAGTGAAGATCGGAAAATCGTGCATATGCCACCCCTACCGCCCAGTTTGCAGGGTTGTGTCTCCAAAACTTACAGTCATGATAAAATACTTTGGATCGAATTTGATCACCGGCATTTCTTTCAATCCCTAACCTCACAGATGCAGGAAAATACAATGCTATAGTGAGACAGCTTGGGATAGTAAGCGATCAGTAATCAATCAAAACTCTTAAAGGGGGATTGCTATGCCTATACTCATCCAGACAATTAGAACCTTGAAAGATTACTGGTTTGTTGTTGTACAAACCTGCTTATTCACCTTCTTGAGTTTTGCACCGTTTGCTAATACACAAGCTTTGGCGGAGGAAACCGGTGTCAGCAATACTACTATAAGAGTCGGCAGCGTATTGGATTTAGTAAGCGATTCTAGCGAACTGGGGATAGGTATGAAGGCTGGTATTGAGGCAGCCTTGAAAAATGAAAAAATCCAGGGCCGCGCGATTGAGTATGTTGCCGTTAATGACTCTTATGCGCCAGAGATCACGATTAAAGAAACTAAGCGGTTGATGGACCTCGGGATATTTGCCTTTTTAGGAAACGTAGGTACGCCACAAGCAAAGGCCGTGCTACCTCTACTTGCCAGTAATAAGGTTCCTGCTGTGGGGTTTTACACCGGCTCTGAATTATTACGCCCTGGCATTGGTGATATCGTCAATTTTCGTGCTAGCTATTTTCAGGAAGTGACCAGCGTGATTGAAGCAGCGCTCGCTGCTGGGATGAAGCCTCAACAAATTTGTGCTTACGTGCAAAATGACGATTTTGGTATGACAGGAGTATTAAGTATAAAAAACATACTTCAAAAAAATCCCGACACGAGCGAGATTGTCAAGAAATTCGAACAGATCGCCACCATTCCAGGGGAAGAACCGGCTCGTAACGATATCGGTCCAGTAGGCGTTTATTTGCGAAATACGCTGGCCGGAAGGGAAGGGTATAATTCACTGAAAAATTGGGAAAAGAAATCGGGTACGCCGTGCCGATTGGTGGTGACGGTTGGAACTCCTTTGCCGATCGCCAACTTTATCGGCTACTCGCGCTATAAGGGCGAAAATTGGATATTCAGCATGGTATCCGCCACGACTACCTATAACTTTAGAGAAGCTCTTAGGGCACAAAAAATGAATAGTGGCCTGGTTGCAACGAGCGTGGTGCCTCCCTTGGATTCTGCGTTGCCGATTGTCGAGGAAGCCCGAAAAAATTTACAAGATCAACTCAATAATGCTTCCTTGGAAGGCTTCATCGTTGGCAAGATGTTTTTGGCAATCATGCGCAATATTAAAGGCGAAATTACCCACAGCAATTTTCTCAAGGCTTTTAAAGGCCAAACTTTTGATATAGGCGGTTTGAAGCTCGATTTTTCCAACGATAATCAAGGATCTGATTTTATTCAAATCACCTCTTTCAATGGCGAGGAGTTTAAGCCCGTTTCGTCTCAACAGTTCGCGACAGTGTTCAAGTAACGACTTGTTGAAATGAAATTATTATTAATAACCCTTTTTGAGTGGAGAAGGCGATGCGAAATTTGAGAATTGGTATACGATTATTTTTGCTGATTGCCACTCTGTTGGTGATGCTGTTAATTGTTGGCCTTACCGGCTATACTGGTTTGGCACAGGCAGATAATACTGTGACGAAGCTTGGAGAAGCTATAAAAACACAATCCGCATCAGCGCAATTATCAGAGGCTATTAATGTAAATTTATATGGCTTGGCGACCAATTTGAATTTCGGCTCGATCACATGGGAGCAGGCCGCCAATAATCTGGCGAGATTGAAAGTGGAACTCGAAAAGCGTTGGGAGGACTTTTTACAATCAGTTCCCGATGTCGAGAAACAAGAGCTGGAGAAAAGCCATAAAGTGTTGAGCGGTTTTGTTTCCGAGATGGAAAATCTCGTTACTGCGCGTGATCGGAACAAGCTAAATTTCTTTGTGGCGAACGATTTGAGCGGGATGGTGGAATCGATCAGCGGCAAGGTTCTGAAACCTTATCGAGAGAGATTTGCAGAACAGGTAACAACGGTGCTCAATCGCTCGCAAACTTCCAGCCGGAACTTCCGATTCATCATGCTCGTGGTCGGAGTATTGGGCGTACTGGTCTCCGCCCTGTTGGGTAGCTTGATTTACAATTCGATCGCGAAGCCGGTCGAACGGATAGCCAGCACCGTCAAACAGATAACCGGCGGCGATTTTTCGGTGCGCACCGGGCTGACCGGCGGCGACGAACTCGCGGAGTTGGGCGGCGGCTTCGATCAATTGCTGGACGAGCGCTTGGCGGCCTTGTCCAAGGCCGAGCAAGAGAACGACAATTTGAACGTCTCGGTTATTTCCCTGCTGCAAGCGGTATCGCAGCTCAGCCAGCGCGACCTGACGGTCAAGGTGCCGGTCAACGAGGATATCACTGGACCGATGGCCGACGCCCTGAACTTGCTGACCTCCGAGACCGCGAAGGTGCTGGCGGAAGTTACCCAGGTATCCGAAGAAGTGGCCACGGCCTCCAACAAGGTGAAGGCCCAGTCCGATACCGTGATCGCCGTGGCGAACGACGAGCGCCAGGAGGTGGAGCGGGCCGCCCTCGAATTGACGGCGGCGGCGGAGGACATGAACCGCATCGCCGAACTGGCTAAAACCTGCAACCAGGCGGCGGAAGGGGCCATCGAAACCACGCGCAAGGCGCTGGAGACCGTGGTGAGTACCGTCGATGGCATCACCAGCACCCGCGATACCATCCGGGAGACGGAAAAGCGCATCAAGCGACTGGGCGAACGCTCCCAGGAAATCACCGGTGTGGTCAGCCTGATCAACACCATCGCCGAGCGCACCCATATCCTGGCCTTGAACGCCAGCATGCACGCGGCTTCCGCCGGCGAGGCCGGCCGCGGCTTCGCGGTGGTGGCCGACGAAGTGCAACGGCTGGCTGAAAACGCCCGGGAGGCCACCGCGCAAATCACCACCCTGGTCAGCAGTATTCAGGTGGAAACCGCCGATACCGTGAACGCGATGAACCTGGCGATCAGTCAGGTGGTGGAGGGCAGCCGCATGGCGGAACAGGCCGGCGAGCAGATGAAAAAGACCCAGCAGACCACGGCCGATCTGGTGGCGTCAGTGCAGCAAATCGCGGCTCGATCCCAGGATCAGGCGCGAGCCAGCAACGCGCTGCTGGAGCGGGCGCGGCAGATCCAAAACAGCACCGTGCTGACCGGCCAGCGTTTGCTGGAACAGAACGAATACACGGGCAACTTGGTGGGTTACGCCAAGACCTTGGTGGATTCGGTGCGGGTGTTCAAGCTGCCGGCCGCCGAACACGTCTGACAGCCGTATCGTCCCGCGTATCCTCGAAGGTTGCCCGGATCGCCGCGAGCAGGTGCTGAAAGCCAATGACCATACCCGACGAGACCTTTTCCGCGTTGGAAGCGGAAGTTGCCGCCCTCATCGACGTGTTGCTGGAGGCGTTTTCCGATCCCGAGGCCATGGAGGATGGCGCCATCGTCGCCGATGGCCTCGCGCGTTTTGGCGAGCGGGTGGAGCGGATTGGCGCGCTGGCGGAAGCGGGCGGGTTGGACGGGTTGGGTCGGGTTTGTGGGCTGTTTCTGGACCAGTTGCGGGCCATCGCTCGCCTGGAGAACCCCTTGGAGGACCGCCAGCGCGAACTGCTGGAGGAATGGCCGGGCTTGACCGTCGGCTATCTGGGAGATCCGGCGGACGCCGCAGCCGGCGAAGCCCTGGTAAGCCACCTGCAAAATCCGGCTTGGCCCAAGCCGCTGTCCGAGGTTGACGCCGCCCGGTTATCGGCTCGACTGGCCGCCCCATGGACGGCGGATTCGGAAGAGGGCACAACCGTTATTCTGCCGGAACACGCCGAGACCACGGAGCCGGTGATTGCCTGGAAAGAAACTTCCGAGAGGGCTGCCGTTGCGCCGACGGCGCAGCCCGAGGTTGAGGAAGCCGTCGGGATGGCGCCACCGTCACTGCCGGAAGAAGAAGAGGGGCTTTCACCGGCACTGGAGTACGCCGATAGACGGGTTCCGGCGGCTTCTCTCGGCGAATCGGCCCTATCGCCAGAACCGGCCGCTCCGGTGTTGTCCCGAGAACCGGATATGGCGTTTGAAGCGCCCGCCGCCACTCATCTCCCCGCCGAAACGGTCGGCGCGAAGCCACCCGAATCCGGCTTAAATGAAGCCGTGCCGGCACCAGCGCAGACGGCTGAAACCGAATTGATCGCGGACGGGTACGACCTGCCGGAACCGGAAGACAGGGAAACCGTCGCGGCGGAGAAAATGGCGGCGGTTCCGCTGGAGCCGAAGATTGAAACCCGCTCGCCGGAAGCCTTCCTGGCGGAGATGGCGCCGCAAACCTCAAGATTTGAGGCAGCGCCGCTGGCAGTGGAGCCGGAACTGCCGGAATCGGACGCCGCGCGGGTCGAAATCGAGGAGGCGGAACTGCCCGGATCGGACGCCGCCTCGGCGGAAGCCGAACCGGAACCGTCGGAATCTGAGACGGCACCGCTGGAAATGGAGGCGGAACTGCCGGAATCGGACGCCGCGCTGGAGGGAATGGAGCCAGAATTCCCGAGCGAGGTCGAGGAAACCTCGGCGCCGGCCGAGATTGATCAGGAGTTGGTGGAACTGCTGCGGGCCGAGGTCGGCTCGCTCGAGGAGGCGGGAGCGGATCTCAAGGCTGCCGCCATCGACCCGAGTGGCGACGCCGAGGCCCGGAGCGAAGCCTTGTTGAGCCATGCCGAGGAAATCGCGCGCTTCGCCGGCGCAGCCGAGGCGATGGGGTTTGTCGGCCTGCAGCAAGCGACCGATCGCTTTCACGGCAACGTGCTGGCTCTGGCTTCCCAAAGCCGGCCGCTAACCGGCATCGAATACGATTTGGTCGCCGGTTGGCCGGCCCGGGCCATGAACTATTTGCGCGGAGTGGCCGACCGGGATACCTGCCGAGCGTTGGTCGATCATCTCCGGCAGGCGGGCTGGCCGAAGCCCCTGCCCGCCGACGGGGCGGGTGCGCTCGCCGATCTGCTGATCGCGCCCACGCTGGCGTTACCCGAGCAGATGGTGCAGGAAGCCCGGCCGCTTGAAGCTTTGGCGGACGATGTTTCCCTGGTGTTGCCGGAGGACGTAAATCCCGAATTGCTCGACAGCCTGTTGCAGGAACTGCCCGCCCAGACGGCGGAACTCTCCGCCGCCATCCAGCGGCTGGCCGGGGGGGAAGGCGATTTGCGGGACGTAGCGGTGGCCCAGCGCATCGCGCATACGGTCAAGGGCGCGGGCAATACCGTCGGGGTGCGGGGCATCGCCAATCTGACCCACCACATGGAAGACATTCTGGTGGCGCTCTCGAAACGGAAGACCCTGCCCAACCGGCCGCTCGCCGAAGCGCTGTCGGCCGCCTCGGATTGCCTGGAAGGCATGAGCGAGGCGCTGGTGGGGCTGAGCCCGCCACCCCCCCAAGCCCGCACGGTGTTGCAGGCGATCCTCGATTGGGCCAACCGGATCGACCGGGAAGGCTTGACCGGCGGCGAGGAAATTGCTCCGCCCCCGCAGCCGGCCAAGATCCTGATGGAAACGGCCGCGCTTCCCGATTTTCCCGAGGCGGTCGAACCGGAGGAAGCGGCGGCGCCGTCCGCCGCCAAAGCCGAGCCGGCCGGTCTCGTGCCGATGCTGCGCGTGCCGGCGTCCCTGGTGGACGAGCTGTTGCGGTTGGTGGGGGAATCCATCATCCTGACCGGGCAGATTCAGGAGCGCGCTCGCAAGGCGTTGCGCCAAGCCCGCGGGGTACAGGCGCAACACCAGGTTTTCCAGCGGCTGACCGCCGATTTGGAGCAACTGGTGGAAATCCGGGGAATCGCCCCCGTCCAGGGCCGATCCGCCGGCAAGGGCGATTTCGACCTGCTGGAACTGGAACAGTACAACGAGCTGAATACGGTGACCCACCGCCTGCTGGAAGCCGCCGCCGACAGCCGCGCCCTGGATCAGGATATTCGCGAGGATCTGACCGCGCTCGATAACCTGCTGGTCACCCAAGGGCGCCTGCACCGCGAAAGCCAGGAGGCGGTGCTGCGGACCCGCATGGTTCCGGTCAAGACCATCGTGCCGCGCCTGCAACGCAGCGTGCGCCAGACCTGCCGCCTGACCGACAAGGAAGTGAAATTCACGGTCGGCGGCGACGAAACTCTGATGGACAGCAATCTGCTGGCGGATATCACCGATCCGCTGATGCACGTCTTGCGCAACGCCGTGGATCACGGCGTCGAATCGCCCGAACGGCGCCAGGCGCTCGGCAAGAATCCGGTGGGCCGGATCGACTTGTCTTTCATCCGGGAGGGCGACACCATCGTGGTGCGCTGTCGGGACGACGGCGCCGGCCTGGATTTCGCCGCCATCCGCCAGATCGCCCGGCAAAAAGGGCTGATCGCGGCCGACGCCGCGCCGGGAGAGGCGGAGCTGTGCCAGCTGATCCTGACCTCGGGGTTCACCACCCGGAGCGAAACCACCCAGACCTCCGGGCGGGGCATCGGCTTGGATGCGGTCAACAGCCGTTTGCAAGAATTGCGCGGATCTTTCCAGATCCGCTCCGAGGCCGGTCGGGGCTGTCAGGTGGAATTGCGCCTGCCGGTCACCTTGATCGCCATTCACGCCTTGCTGGCGCGCTTGCACGGGCAGCAGTTCGCCATTTCCAGCCGTGGCGTGCAGCAGATCCTCTACGCCGGGTTGGGGGAAATCCGCCGGTTGGGGGCGAAAACCCTCTATCAGCTCGGCGATGAGTACTACGAGTTCACTTCCCTGGAAACGCTGCTCGATCTTCCGCCCGATCGCCGCGCCAGCGATCGCCATATCCCTTCGCTGCTGTTGGTGCGGGAGGGTGGCGGGGCGACGCGCGCCGTTCTGGTCCAGGAGGTGCTGGACAGCCGCGATTTGGTGGTCAAACCGCTGGGCCGCTACTTCCCCAAGCTCGGCGGCATCATCGGCGCCACGATTTTGGGCGACGGGAGCGTGGTGCCGGTGCTGGATTTGCCGGAGCTGCTGCGCGCGCCATCGTCCGGCGCCGCCCCCCGACCGCGCGCCGGCGCCGCCCCCCCCTCGGCCAGCGCCCCCCGCCCCAAACGGCGCTCGGCCCTCGTGGTGGACGATTCTTTGAGCGCCCGGCGCGCGCTGGCGCTGGCGGTCGAGGAGGCCGGCCTGGAGGTGCGCACCGCGCGCGACGGCTTGGAAGCCGTGGCCATGATCGAGGCGCATCGCCCGGATTTGTTGCTGGTCGATTTGGAGATGCCGCGCATGAACGGGCTGGAGCTCACCTCCCATGTGCGGGCCAGGGAAACCACCCGCACCCTGCCGGTCATCATGGTCACCTCGCGTTCCACCGCCAAGCATCGCCGGGAAGCCCGGGCCGTGGGCGTCGATTTCTACCTGACCAAACCGTTCGCCGATGAGGAATTGTTCCAGACGATCACCGCCGCTTTGCGTGGCGGCGCGACCGTGGAAGGATGAGAGGGATTCCGAGGAAACGGGCATGAACCTGACGGCGACAGTTGGCGAGCAAGCTCCGGTTGACGATCCCCTGTTGGTGGCGTTCAGCATCGATGGCCGCCGTTTGCTGTTGTCCCAGCGGGTAGTGGTTTCGCTGGAATCGGTGCTGGACGTGCGCCGGGCCGGGGCCGACCCCCCGGCGGCGGGTTCGATCGAGTGGGCCGGAGAGGCGTGGCCGGTTTACTGCTTGGGCGGCGAGGCGCTGGCAACCACGGTGGCCATCCCGTCCGCGCGCCGCTTTTGCCTGCTGTTGGACGATGGCGAACGCCGGCTGGCCCTCGTCTGCGACCAGATCGAAATGCTGGGGCCGGCGCCTCGGCGGCGCCATCCGCTGCCGGTTTGCATGGCCGAGTCGGATGGTCTGGTCGAACTGCTGGTCGTGCGAGAGGAAACCGTCGATTGTCTGACCACGACTTCGCGCTTGGCGGCTTATTGCCGGCGCGACGCCATCGCGGACGCGGAACATGGCTGAGGCGTCCGCTTGGTTGTTGGCGCTCGACGCCGAAGTGCGGGCGGCCGTGGGCGCGCGCGAGCTGATCCATTTGGTGCAATTTCCCACGGTGTTCGAGATTCCCGACGCGCCTCCCCACTGCCGTCAGGTTTTGCTTTGGCAGGAGGAAATCGTGCCGGTCATGGACGTGGCGGCGTGGTTGCAGGGCGGGCGCGCCGGCGCTGCGCCGCCCCCGCTGGCCGGCATTTTCGCTTACCAGGCAACCCCGGAAAGCGTGGCCTATGGCGCCTTGCCGCTGCTGGTGACGCCCCTGCGGCGCCGGGTGAGCGACGATCAAGCCTGCGCCTTGCCCGAGCGACCTGCGGGCTGGAGCCGGATCGCGCTTTCTTGCTTTAGCGATGGCGACCGGAAGGTGCCGATTCTCAACCTTCGTTATCTCTTCTCCGGCGCCTTGCTCGGATGATGTCGAGCGGCCGGCCGAACCGAGCGGGAGCACATGAGCCGATGAGCGCGGAAAACTTGATCGAAGACGACCGGGATCTGGAGGAAAAGCGAGCCTACGAGCGCTACAGCGTCGAGTTTTATCTTTCGGTTTACGATCGCGACGCCGGCGCCCTGATCGGGCATGTCGTCGATATCAGCTTGGGCGGGCTGCAAATATTGAGCGAATCGCCGATTGGAGGGGGCGAGCAGTTCCGGTTTCGCATGGATGTTTCGCTGGAAAGCGGCCGAAAGGAAAACGTCGATTTCGAGGCGTGGCGCATCTGGCAGAGCGAGGATTTGAATCCGGGCTTTTATAGCGCCGGGTTTCAGTTCATCGATCTGTCGCCCGGCGCGGCTCAAAGCGTTCGGGCCATTATCGACGAGATCAGCGCCGGCTTGTGACGCGGCGAACCGGTCGGGGCCGGTGGCCCGATTTCGCGGGTTGACGCCCGATTCGGCGGGAAGATGGCGCGAGCCGGCCGCACGATTTCATCAAACCATAACAGTTAATCGGGATGATGGGGGTTTTAAACCTTGCCCGGCCGAGCCCCCAGCATGATCCGATCTCCCGAGCCCTATCTTCTCACCCCCGGCCCCTTGACCACCTCCCTGGCGACCAAATCCGCCATGCTGCGCGACTGGGGCTCGTGGGACGACGATTTCAACGAATTGACCGCCGGGGTTTGTCGCCATCTACTTTCGGTCGCTCACGCCGAAGACACCCACGTTTGCGTGCCCTTGCAGGGCAGTGGAACCTACGCTGTGGAAGCGGCGCTGGCCACTCTGCTGCCGTGGGACGGCAAGGCGCTGGTGCTGATGAACGGCGCTTACGGCCAGCGCATGGCCCGCATTCTCAAATACCTGGGCCGCGAGTTCGCCACGCTGGACATGGGCGACTACCTGCCGCCGCCGCCCGAGCGGGTCGAGGCGATGCTGGCGGTCGATCCGGACATCACGCACGTCGCGGTGGTCCACTGCGAGACGTCCTCCGGCATCCTCAATCCCCTTGAAGCCATCGCCGAGGTCGTCAGCCGACACCAGCGCCGACTGCTCGTGGACGCGATGAGTTCCTTCGGCGCGCTGCCGGTGGATGCGCGCGAACTGCCCTTCGACGGGTTGGTGTCCTCGGCCAACAAATGCTTCGAGGGCGTGCCCGGCTTCGGTTTCGCCCTGCTGCGGCGGGACGCGCTGGAACGATGCGCCGGCAACGCCCATTCCCTGAGCCTGGATCTGTACGACCAATGGTTGTATCTGGAGCGGACCGGCCAATGGCGCTTCACGCCGCCGACCCACGTCGTGGCGGCTTTCGCCAGCGCTCTGGAGCAGCACGCGGCCGAAGGCGGCGCGAACGGCCGGCTGGTGCGCTACGCCCAGAACAAGAAAGTGCTGGTCGAGGGGATGCGGGCGATGGGTTTTCGCACCCTGCTGGAGAATCGCTGGCTGTCGCCGATCATCGTCACCTTCCATTCTCCCGGCGATCCCCGCTTCGATTTCAAGGTCTTTTACCGGTCGATCAAGCGGCGCGGTTTCATCATCTATCCCGGCAAGCTGACCGAGGTGGACAGCTTCCGCATCGGCTGCATCGGCCAGTTGTTCGAGGAACAGATGCGCGGCGTGCTGGCCGCGATCCGCGCCACGCTGGACGAGATGGACATCCCGGACGGTTCGCCCCGGCCCGACGATCTGAACGCGGTCGAGTTTTGAAAACCGGTGCTTGTTTGGTCAGGGTTTTTACATCCATATCCACGTCAGGAAGACTATCCT
>WBZM01003575.1_pt1 | contig 12019 bp, 10 predicted proteins | sample 5204271 | NCBI WGS metagenome assembly WBZM01 (sample SAMN12344346, study PRJNA552823) | activated sludge metagenome | biome: Activated sludge suspended growth; feature: Nitrification reactor; material: Wastewater; isolation source: activated sludge from nitrification reactor of wastewater...
GGCACCCGGTCGCCCTTGGCCGAGTTGATATTCGTCGTCGTCGGCACGATGTTCCACAATAAGTCGTGAGCCACGTAGCTCCACGGCAGAAAGTGGTCAAGCGAGTACGCCCCACGGCCGACCAGTGTCCCTGAGTAGACACACGGCCGCGGCCCCAGCGCTTCCAGCGCCGCGTCCCAGTAGCGCCTGGCCCGGCTCATGTCCCGCACCCCTGGCTCAAAGAGCTTGGCCGCCAGGTTCGGCACGTTCGGGTTGTTCTTCTGCACGTAGAGCAGCAGATTCCACAGGCAGAAGTCCTTGAGGATGTGGGCGTGCGCCCTGAAGTAGCCATACCAGCCGGGGTGAAACTCAATCGCCAGCCGCCCAGCATCGGCCACAAACCGGTACAGGCACGGCCGCTCGCCATCGGCGAACGCCTCGTCCGCCAGCCGCTCGATGAGCCGGTTCTTTTCAGTGTCCTTCCTGCCGCGCAGTTCGGCCTCAAAGAACGGTGCGAGGAACCGCCGCGGCACATACACGCCCAGGTTACGAATCTGCCCACCGACGGCCGACCGTCCGTCGTGCATCTCCTCCAGAGTTGCCCGTCGCACGACCGCCGGCCGCTCGTGCGGCGCCAGCCCCCGTGCCTCACGCAGCCGCAGTGGAATGTCGTTCAACTGGTCCTGCTTGCCCAGCGACAGGCGGAACATGTTCGCTGGGTACCAGGCGAGGGCCACCATCTCGGCCAGCAGCTCGTCGACCGGCATGAGCCGGCCACGGTCATTCTGTGCCCGCTCCAGCATGGCCAGGAACCAGTAGAATTTGTAGGAGTTGGTGACCTGAGCGAAGACGGCCGCCAGCCGCTGCACCGGCAATTCGGCTGACAGTGGCAGGTATACGGGCACGGGCGAGCCTAACATAACAGTGAGGAGGATATCAAGCCCGCGACTTGTGCTGGATCGTAGTGCCACTCGGTCACTCTGTCAATTGCGGGCCCCGCTCCTATTAAGTGCTCTTTCGCCTCGCCATCTTTCACTCAATCTAAAATGAAGCCACTCAATCAGCTGCCCTTTCTGTGATTTAAGTATGCGCCTGAAGCACTCCTAATCCATCAGAGTTCCCCTGCCCCTGATTACCGGGTAACCAAGGAGATCATTCTCGAAGACAATCTTCTGATCCTGCCAACCATTCTCGCCGATCTTGATCCAACTCTCCCCATCGGGCACTCCTTGGGTACCATCCACATTGAGACAAGGAATATAGCCCACCCACACTTCCCTCGTATTCTCTATAGAGAGAAGCACCTGATCTGTGACTAGAATCTCCTCCTCCAGTTCGAATGTACAAAGAGCAGACCCAACACATGTTCCGATTGGCGAGCTTGCCAAGAGAGACAGTTCAAGAGTCGGGGATGCTGAAGACACTTGGTAGACATTCGCCCGGCCCTCCAGGTAGGGTGTGTTCCAGAAATCATAAGAGCCAACTGAAACCAAAACCTGATCCAGTAAAACGGGCTGTGGGAGATCGTATACCAGTCCAACCTCAAACGTGTTTTCAGTCGAGCAAATCACAGTACCACCGAAGTTGCCATTGTCTTTCTGTAGCACGATTGGCTCTGGCGTGCTTGTGGGTGTCTGGGTCGGTGTCGCTGTCGGGGTTGCCGTTGGTGTCACAGTTGGCGTTGCTGTCGGTGTAGATGTTGCTGTTGAGGTCGGAGGAGTAGTTGGCGTGGCTGTAGCTGTGGCAGTGTCCGTTGGAACGGTGGTCAATGTCGCCGTCGCGGTAGGCACCGGTGTTGGTCCGGCCCGGTCACTCAGTATAAGTGGTATCCACTGGGAATAGGATGCTGTCAACTCATCTATGTGAAGAACATTGCCGCTATCCGGCAAAGTACCCGCTGCATGAATCAAGAAGGCTCCGCTAATGAAAAGTGCGAAGACCAATACTCCGGCAATTACCTTGACGAGTCTCGTGTTTACCACTGATTCCCCCTTATATAAGGCTGTAATCTTAGCAGTTACGGCAGTTCGCCTATGATCTGTAAACCGTCAACTGCTCCATTGAATCCCACGAGGTTGCCGCTCCAATATGGCCCGCTAATCTTCTTGCTCACCATGTCAAAGGCATAAACCTTCGATGGTTGCCCGGCAACGCCGTCGGCGTTAAACGTTCCTTTCGTCGTGAAGTAAACGATGAGGCCATCATCCGTGGCGCTGATGCTGACAATAGCACCACCGGGCAGTCCCTCAGCCGAGCCGTCGATCACCTTGTGCCACAACCCAGCGGTGTTCGCCCCCACGTGCCACTGACAGAACCCGAGGACGTCCTCGCCACCAAACGGTAGGTTGCCCCCATTAGCGTCTTCAACAGACCCACCTGCAATGGTACTGATTAGAAGGTAGTTCTTGCAGTTATCACCAATAGGCGAGATGCGACCGGGCAGCACCGCAAGCGCGTCAATCTTCTCGCCGGCGGTGGTAAGACCCTCGTCGGATCCGTCGAAGAACATGGAGTAAGTTGCTCCATCGTAGGCAACGATGTCATGCACGGCAACCGGGCCGCTGACTCCTGGAACAGTGAGACTTTGCGCGAAGTTGAGATAGACGTTTTGCTCAGAAACGTCTGGCACCTCAAAAGCGTTGATATTGGCCTTGGGTAAGGAAGCGGCCTTGCCAGAATAGAAGAGTGACCACTGGGCACTATCCCACCGCAAGATGTCGCCCACGTTGTACGCCATCCCATTGGAAATAGTGCCGGCGGCGACCGCTGAGATGAGGATGTTCAGCGGTGTGGGTACAACCGGCTGCCAGTCAGGCTCGGAGTCATCCATTCCGTGATTTGTTATGCGGATACTGCTTGTCCCGCTCGCGTCAGCAGTATATACATCCCAACCCCCAAGAGCGGAATTGACAGCATACGAAAACTTCAAGCCATCTGGTGACCACACGGGCGCATGTTCATGAAGCGAAGGCGTGTTTGTCAGATTGACGACATTCGAAGTTCCGATGTCCTGATAGAAGATGTCAACCTGGTTATCGGAGTGGTGACCTTGAAACAAGATCTTGCTCCCATCCGGTGACCAGTCTGGAGACAAAGCTTCATTCGTAAAGTTGGTAAGCTGAGTTTGTTCGCCTCCTATAGACGGCATCGTGAAGATCTGGGTGCGGTCACTTATCATCCTCGTAAAAGCAATGGTGCTGCCGTCTGGCGACCACACGGGGTGCTCCTCTGCCCCCATGCTTTGAGTAAGCCGCGTCTGGTCTGTGCCGTCTGCGTTCATCGTATAAAGCTCAGCGTTCCCATCACGATAGCTTATAAAAACGATACGTTGGCCATCGGGAGACCAAGAAGGCCAGTGATCACCGAACGCATTGTTCGTCAGGCGTACGACGCGGGTCCCATCGGACTTCATTGTGTAGATTTCTTCTGGCCCTCCCTGCCTATCACTTGCGAAGACGATCTTGGTGCCGTCTGGAGACCACGATGGAGAGGAGTCCTGCCTTGTATTATTGGTCAGGTTGACAACATCGGACCCATCGGCGTTCGCCACATAGATATCATTGTCCCCGTCTCGAAGACTTGTGAAAACAATCTTCCCATTCTCTCCAGGAAACGCCGCTTCGACCGAGGGCAATCGACTTGTGGCGGCCACGAGAACGACTGCCGCAATAGCCAGCAGGAAAACTACTCGATACGAAGAGCGAGCGAACAGAGCGCAGATGTTCTGATAGGAAGCACGGCGTGTCATCGGATCCTCACATTGAACATCACATTGAACACAATAAGCAAAAGACCAAGCAACCGATTGCCTGAATTGACAGGAAACCCATCTGGCGAGGCTTTCACTCAGATTCCGACAGGTTAACATATCGTAGCACACACCTCACGTGACAATTGTCACTTATTGTGGCGATGAATTGTACTTTGTGCGTGGACAGTCAATGCTTGGCGCGTTTGCCCCTCCGACGCATCTTTAGCTTCTCTCCGATATCAAGCCACGTCTCGGCCGCTTGCAACCCTGCCAGCACCAGAGCTATCACCCCGCTTACAATCGCCACCACCTGCACGGCCGTCTCCAGGTTCACGTTTTCCATGGTCGCCTCCGTCCCCCAATCTCAACGCCCATTATGGCGGAGGGGGAAGGTGTGGGGCCAGTCAATTTCCGTCACATCGGCCGCGGCCCGTAACTCGTGCGAAAGAGATGACGATCGTCACTATGAACCCGATATTTCAATCTTGTATACTGCAGTAGCTGTCCAATCGTGCCTGTGCCTGGCCCCGTTTTTTTGGTGTCACGCTCAGTTTGGGTTCATTAGGAGGATGATATGGCCCGCCGCTTTCTGCTACCGCTCTTTCTCGTTCTTCTCTTCGCCTTACTGATAGCCGGCTTCCCCGACAACCATGCCGCAGCCCAGGACGGGTCAATCATCTCGCCTACACCGTCAGCAACAAGGGTTGCCAGCCCGGATTTATTGACGGAGCCTCCTCTCTTAACCTCAGCCGCTTCTCTCAACGTGGAGTTCGTCGGTCAGCACGTCTCAGGAGTATTCTTCGAGAATGTCACTGTCGACGGAGACTATGCCTACCTTGTCGATGCAGGGACTGGCCTTCACATCTACGATGTGTCGAATCCCGCTGCTCCGGACAGGATTAAGCTAGTAAACACACCGGGGCATAGCAATGACGTCGCGGTAGCTGGGGGCTACGCCTATCTTGCTCATGAACCCGGTATACGGGTGTTTGACGTCAGCGATCCCAGCAATTCGTTTGAAGTGGGATCAAGCGAAGTCCCAACTTACGCGCAAAGCATAGCCCTTCAAGGCGCCTCCGCCTTTATGATAGGCGGAGGTGGTTTGTCAGTCATCGACATCACGGATCCCGCTTCGCCAGAACAGGTCGGGCACGTTCCCGTGTATGCTGAAAGTGTTGTGGTGTCGGGTGACTTCGCCTATGTGTCCGGCGGCTCCTCTGGTAGCTTTTACATATTCAATGTTGCTACTCCAGCAAATCCGTTCATTGTTGGCTCCGATTATGTGGCGCCAGGTGCGTGGGACATCGCTGTGAGCAACAACTACGCCTACGTAACTTCAACCCGGGAAGGTCTGTTGGCATTCGATGTCAGCGACCCGGCTAACCCTGTACATGTCGCCACGCATGACACACCGGGGGTCGCCAACGGTGTTGCCGTCTCCGGGAATTACGCCTATGTTGCTGATATGGAAGCTGGCGTGCGCGTCCTGGACATCTCCAATCCGGCAAATCCGACCGAAGTTGGTTTCTACGACACTCCCGGTAGTGCCAACCGTTTGACCGTTTCCGGGGACTACATATTCGTCGCCGATAGCCTTGGAGGTCTGCTGATTCTGCGTTTTACAGGCGCAGAATTACCTGACCAGCAACTGGCAAATCGTTACGCCCCCATTGTGCGCATGCATGTTGAGGACAAAATGATCCCGATGGGCGTGGATATGGCTCTTGACTACGCCACTTGCCTCAAGCGACAGCCAGATCGTACCGCCGACTGCGAGACCTCAAATGTGACCCTCTCGCTGCTGGCCTCGGATATATGGCGGAACGACACAAACGCCTACATCGACTTCATGGGCAATCCGACCGGCATCGGTTCTGGCAGCTCGCAGGATCTCTACGAGAATTATATTATGGACCGGGCTAGACAGGCTCCCGTGGTGTACGCCCACATAACGCCTGACAATCGAAGCGACGGTCGCCGCGTCATCCAGTACTGGATTTACTACTACTACAACAACTGGAGGAACCAGCACGAAGGTGACTGGGAGATGGTCCAGGTGGAACTCGACTCAGGTGGCCGACCCGACTACGCCACCTACTCTCAGCACAACGATGGAACTCGGCGCGAGTGGGCAAGTGTAGCCACATCTGATGATCGCCCGATCGTCTATCCCGCTAAGGGCTCTCACGCCAGCTACTTTTTCCCGGGCTATTATCTGGGCCTACTGGATAGAACGGCAAGCGAATCGAGTTACGTGGAGTGGCAGCCACGAGCCCAACTCGTCGACGTGAACACCTCTGTCTGGTTGCAGTTTGCCGGCCACTGGGGCGAGAAAGATTTCAGGGCCAACTTGGGCTTCAGCGGCCCGTCCTCACCCGCCAAGACGCCCGAGCTCGAAAACCCGAAATGGTATGATCCGCTGTGGTGGTCGTCCCAGTTGCCGTTTGACGAACAGGCCGAACACAACAAGGGCAAGCCGCGCATTAGCGCTGCCCTCGATTGCCAACTGGGTATTGAAAATACCACCACCGGCACGAAGTGGGGCCGGATTGGCGATGGGGTTTATGACGAGATCAACGCAGTCGAAGCGATCCGGAACATCACCTTGTCGCGAACGACAACTATTCTCCATGGCGACGCTGGCCAATTCCAGCAGAAGTACCGTCTCTACCTGGAGGGCTGCAACATCTCTAGCGTTTCAGAACAGGGGGCGCTAGGCGCCGCAAGCAGCCCGCTTGTCGTTGTTGAGTTTGTTGATATCGCGACGGATGAGGTCGTGACGCTAACCTACGACGTCCCCATAGATTGGGACGCGGTGACGTCTACCGCGACAATCGTCCTCTCCCCCGACGAAGCGGCTGACCTGCGCGTCGATCTGGATGGCGATGAGTCGGTTGACGTTACCGAGCCTCCTGCGAGCATCAAGGAGGAGCCGCTATATCCTACTCCCCTGGCGAACCTTATTGCCGACCCCACGACGGGTAATGCTCCGCTGACCGTCACCTTCGGTGACGCCTCCACCGGATTCCCAACTGCTTGGCTATGGAACTTTGGCGACGGCGAAACCAGTACGGAACAACACCCCACACACGTGTACCTCAACGCAGGCAGCTATAACGTCAGCCTGACCGTAACCAACCCAACCGCCAGTGACATCGAGACCAAAACGTCATACGTGACTGTAACCCTGCCGGTAGCCGTGACGAGCTTCACCCCAACGTCTGGGCCCGTTGGTACTGTCGTTAGCATTACTGGCACCAGCCTGGGAGACGCGACCGGAGTTACCTTCAACGGCGTGGCCGCAGCCGCTTTTACAGCCCACTCGTCCACCCAAATCTCAGCGACAGTTCCGGACGGGGCAGTAACAGGTAAGATCCAGGTTACAACGCCTAGCGGCACGGCCGAGAGCGTCGATCTCTTCAGCGTCATTCCCGCATCCACGATTGGCGGTTTTAGCCCTCCCAATGGTCCTGTTGGCACATCGGTGACCATCACCGGTGCGAATTTCACCGGCGCAACAGCCGTCACTTTCAACGGCGTCAACGCCACCTCGTTCACTGTCGACTCTGTCACCCAGATAACCGCGGCTGTACCGACCGGGGCGACAACCGGCAAGATCGCCATTACCACCCCAGGCGGCACGGCAACGAGCGCAGCCGATTTCACCGTCATGCCGGCCCCAACGATCACCGGTTTCGACCCTACAACCGGTTCCGTTGGCTCCGTCGTGACTTTGACGGGTAATGGCTTCACCCAGGTGACGCAGATCTTGTTTGGCGATCAGCCGGCGACGACGTTCACTGAGGTATCGGACACCCAAATCGATGTCGTCGTGCCGGCAACGGCCGTGAGCGGCCCGATCACGGTGATCACGGAGGCTGGCGAGGCGGTGAGCAACGACTTCTTTCATGTGCTCCCCACGATCACCGGTTTCACGCCGGTGTCGGGCGTCGTGGGCACGGTAGTCACAATCAGCGGCACGACCCTGCAGGAAGTATTGGTGGTCGCGTTCAACAACGTACCCGCGCCCGACTTCAGCCTGATTTCGAACACCGAGATTGAGGTCACCGTACCAGCCGGGGCCACAACGGGGCCGATAGGCATTACGTCGTTCTCCGGGTCAGCAACCAGCGCGGCCGACTTTACCGTCACCGCGCCGCCACCGCCCGCCAGCTACCTCTCCCCCACCAGCACCGGTAAAGTGGGCATCGGCGCGGCGGCCAAGTCCTTCACCGGCGCTGACATTCTCTCCTACGTCAAGGCCACCAACACCTGGGACATCCTCTACGACGGCTCCTACATCAAGACGGCCAAGAACGTCGGTGCGTTCGCCTTCCAGGGTGACAATATCCTCCTCGGCTTCAGCGCCGCGCAGGTTGTCCCCGGTCTAGGAACGACGAAGGTCGCGCCGCAAGATCTCGTCCGCTTTACCCCCACGTCGCTCGGCTACAACAACACCGCCGGCGCCTTCGCTTGGTTCTTCGACGGCTCCGACGTCGGCCTGACCACCAGCGGTGAGATCATCGACGCGCTGTGGATCGATGCCGCCGGCAACCTCTACCTCAGCACGGCTGGTTCGGGATCCGTGCCGGTCAACTCGACCAATCCGAAAGGCCCCAAGATCAGCTTCCAGGACGAGGACATTCTACGCTTCACGCCGGCGGCCGGCAGCACCGGCATGACCACGGCCGGGACGTGGGCACTCTACTGGGACCCAACCAAGGTCACTGGCATGTCGGCTGAGGACATCAACGGCTACTGGGAAGACCCGGTCACGGGCCACCGCTATGTGACCATCGCCGGCGCGTTCAACCTCGGCAACGCGGCCTATGGCGGTAAGTACGCCGGCAACGGCACGAGCATCCTGCGCTTTGTGCCCAACGCTGCCGCGCCTGGCGGTTGGGCCCCGGCCGAAAAACTTACCTGGCTGGCCGCCGGCGCGACCTTGCCAGCGAAGTTCGCGATTGACGGCATCGAGATGGCTCGTTAGCTTCTGTACCTAGAAGGGCTTGCCGACTCATCCCGCCGGCGGGCCCTTCGTCCTTCTGAACCCGATCGCCGGTAACCCTTGTCGCTCCCCGCCGCGCCGGTTACCATCTCGTACGCTGTTTCCTTCGCGAGTTCAGGAGAAGTGCCGCCGATGCAACACGGCCGAGCCAATATTCTTATCGCCTCCACCGTGATTCTCGTTTCTGCCCTGCTTGGTATCAGCCACCTCACCGCCCTGGATGAAGGGAATACTCCAATCCTCCACATCTACCTGCCCATCATTCTGCGCGACGCTCGCAGTAACCCTGTCCCACCGACGGCCACTGGCACGGCCGTGGCGACCAACACCCCAACACTAGTTTCAACGCCCACAGCCACCAGTACAACACAACCGACCGGTACGGCAACCCCAACGTCAACACCCACGACGACACCCTCACGCACACCTACCTCAACGGTGACGGTCACGGCGACATCGACCAGCACCCCGCGGCCGTCGGCCACAGCTACGGTCACGCCAACACGGACGCCCAAACCTACGGCGACGCCTAAGCCAACACGCACTCCGAAGCCGACCGCCACCAGTGGTCCTGGCTGCGACCCGGCCTACCCGACGGTCTGCATCCCTTCTCCGCCGCCCGATCTGGACTGTGGTGAAATCGAGTACCGCAACTTCACTGTCCTGCCACCCGACCCGCATGGGTTCGACTCGGACCGGGACGGTATCGGCTGCGAGAGCAACTAGCGATGAACCGACCCAACCGTGCCCCACACCCCGGCGGCCGCTGGTGGGCCGTCAGCTTCGCCCCGTTTCTTCTGGTCTTCTACTTCGCGGCCACGGCGCTGACCTTACCCGCCCTGGCGTCCGGCCCAGCCGATGCGGCCTACCCCGGCCCCGACTCCGCCTACTACCTTCCCTCCGTCCACTACGGTTTTACCCCCACGCCGCCACCAACGCCGACAACCGCGCCGACGGCCGAACCCGGCACACGGGCTCAGGTCACTTACATCGTTGATGGCGACACGATCGATGTGAGTATCAGCGGTGCCATCTACCGCGTCCGCTACATCGGTATCAACACGCCGGAAATGGATGAGCCGTGCGGCCCTCTGGCTAAGGAGGCTAACGCTTCACTGGTAGCCGGAAAGACCGTGCGCCTTGTAAAGGATGTTAGCGAGACGGACAGGTTTGGCCGCTTGCTCCGCTACGTTTACGTAGGCAACGTGTTTGTGAACGGAGACCTGGTTCTCCACGGCTGGGCCGACGCGGTCCGCTACCCACCCGACACGGCGATGGCCGAACTGCTGGAATACTATGAGAGCATCGCTACCGGTGGCTGCCTTGTGGCTACTCCGGTGCCTACAACGCCGGCCGGCAACTGCGACCCCGCGTACCCCACGGTCTGTATCCCGTCGCCGCCGCCAGACTTAAACTGTGGCGATATCCCCTATCGCAACTTCACCGTTCTACCGCCCGATCCGCACAACTTCGACGGCAATCACGACGGTGTCGGCTGCGAGAGCGGGTGACATGCAACTCGGAATGGAGCTACTACTCGGCTACGACCAGCAACCACATCAACTGTTATGCAAGTCCGACGAAATGGAACGGTCTCTGCGCTAAGTGTGCCGCAACCGTTGGTCAGAAAGGAGCAATCATACTCCTACATGAAGTACCCGGCCGGTTCACTCATGCTAACAAGAGGCCAGCCAGAGATAGCCTAAGCGTAGACGAACAACCGACCGATGTTCGCGACCATGTACTCATAGTACTCCCGCTCAGCCGCTAGAATCCGGCTTCTTTCGGCATCGTCATTGCCTACGCCATCTAGGTAGTAGCTCGGCCGGGCGGCGACCTTTTCGGACACGAACTGTTCGGCGAACAGCGGATAGCGCTGTCTCATGCGCCGTTCCAGTCGTTTCCGGCGCAAAGCAGCTTTCGCTTCCGGCGTCATCTCGCGGTGGGGTGGGGGGAGATATTGGAAGGTTAGCGAATAGTGGTCGCCAGGACGCACCAGAGCCACAATAGCCTCCGGTGCTTGACGATGATCGCACGTGGCAATCTCAGCGCGAATACGTGGTTGTCCTTCGGGTGGTTCGGAATAGGGAGAATACCATTGGAGTCGCCAGACGTATAGAGGAGGGGAGATAGAATCATGCATGGTATAGTTAAGCTAAATAGCGTTAGTCATACCACACCATTCATACTCCCGACGCACCTCCATCATGTTCACCCATTATACGGGTGAAATGATGTCGGCAACGCGCACATATTATCCACTTTATCTCGGTGTCGGAGATATTGGGGGCAGATGAAGTTAACGAGATTAGTAAGCCATAGTACAATACCGATTGGAGATGTTTTCACAGGAGGTTGTAGTCATGTTTCGGAATTTGCTGGGGGCCTTAGAATTACTTGCTCTAGCTAAGGATTCTATAAATAGTGCCAAGCAAGCAAAAGACCTGGACAAACGCTTTGCTGCAGACGTCAGTGTTTATAACATGCTGACGCTTGCCTTCATGGGCAAGGATGAAACTATCGAAACTAACGTGCGACAGGTAAGCCCAGATCACATGGTTCATCTACGTTGGCGTGATGGAAAGTTCATGCGACCTGGAGTGCGTTACTTAGTTGAAGTCGACCCGAACGACAGGCGTGCGGCGACCTATTTTTTCACCACCCCTATGAGTGGACAGTTAATTACATTGGTACAGCAGTTTGTTACGTCATATACGCGGCATTTAGCTTTGGAGGTCGTTACCCGTTTCAACAACACAAGCCTTATGGGTCATGCGGCCACCGTTGGCCAAACACCACCCTACGCCTACAATGGCCAGTCAAGCTACGTCTACTGTTTCGCCGCTGCCCTGAACTATGGCGAGTGTGCGAAATCTCCGGCAGAAAAGGAACTGCTGGAAAATCTGACGGAGGCTACCGCTGATGCCGCAGTGCGACTTGGCCACGCCATTTATTACCTGGCGCATACCCAAGATAATCCGACTACGGCAGGTGCGCTCGGAGAGATGCCAAAGTCAAAGGTGCAGAAAAGCATGAAGGCTGAGGAGCGAAGGACCCTCGCTGAAGCATTCATTGCTGCAATTGTCGATGCGGGCTTACAGGTGTCATCCAGCGCCATATATGCCTGGACAGTACCTGGCAACTATGGGATCACAGACGCTTACGTCACCGAATCAGGCCACCTGGTTATCGAAAAACGGATAAACCAGGTTATCCCATCAGAACAACGTATTCCTATGGCGGATATCATCGACCAGGCGAACGAGCGCCTACTAGGAAAG
>WBZM01003576.1_pt1 | contig 12017 bp, 9 predicted proteins | sample 5204271 | NCBI WGS metagenome assembly WBZM01 (sample SAMN12344346, study PRJNA552823) | activated sludge metagenome | biome: Activated sludge suspended growth; feature: Nitrification reactor; material: Wastewater; isolation source: activated sludge from nitrification reactor of wastewater treatment...
GGTACGCAGGTTGAGTTGGGTGAACAGGAAGTGGTCGATGTCGTCCATTGTCAGCCCCGCCTTGTCGAGCGCGCCTTGCATCAGCTTGGGCCAGTACTCAGTGTTGAAGGTGCGCGGGAACTTCTTGACGAACGCGACTTTGGGCGGGCCGTATGTGGCTACGTTCTCCGGGGTACTGGGGAGGGCCGTGCCGCCGCCGTAGATGCCCAACGCATCGTAATACTCCCCCTTGGCCAGGAAATTGCTTGCCAGAAAGCCAGGCGCGTCCCCTGCGCTGAGTACGGCTGCGCCTGCACCGTCGGCGAAGAGATTGGCTGTTTTCTTGTCGGTCAGGTCGAGGAAGCGACTCATGCCATAGCCGCCGGTCACCAGCACGTAGTTGATCGTCTCATCGGTGGCGATATAGCGCGCGCCCTGGTCGAGGGCTGTTACCCACCCGGCACAGGCGCTGTTGACGTCATACGTCCCGGCATTGACCGCGCCCAGTTTATGCTGGACGACAACCGACGTGCCCGGCGACAGATAGTCGGGCGTGTCGGTGGACACGATGATGAGGTTCAGCTGCTCGGGGGCAACGCCGGCGCGGGTCAACGCCTTGCGCGCGGCTTCGACGATCAAATCGGACGTGGTCTGCTCGGGCGACATCCAGCGCCGCTCGCGGATGCCGACGTTGGCGACGAGCCAGTCGCCGGTCGGCTCGCCGATGAGGCTGTCCATCTCGGCGTTGGTGACGACACGCTCGGGCACGTAGCTGCCAGTGGAGAGAATTTGGGCGATTCGGGTCATGGGTTACCTGTATTTACGGAAGGGATGGTTTCATGGATAGATGGTGGACGATGGCTGACCGCGGACGGACGCCCGCCGCCGGATGGTAGACTGGCCGGGCGATAGGTGGCAAGTTGTATGTAGTATGAAGGAAAGAGGAGAAGCGGATTCAGCCGGGCATCCACCATCTCATTATCCCTAATTCCAAAGGCCTTCCATTGATCCGGGGTCATTCTTCCACCCCTTCGTCGGCCGTCAGGCTGACGAAGCGGCCGATGAATTCGACAGCCTCTTGCCAATGTAGGAATGCCAGCTCCTCGTTGGTTTGAACGTTGAGGATGGAGCCGCGCAGGACGACATTGTCCGGTGGCCCGCCGTGGATGAACCGGACGACAAAGGAAGTGATCGAGAGCGAATTTTCTTCCAAGGGATTTTTCCTGTATCCGTGTGCTTGCCCGCGCAGGACAACGCCGCGCTGTGACGAGTGGTATTACGATAGCAGACAAAGGGTACAGGTGAGTTACCAATATAGGGGCGTGTAACCGTGTATCCGGCTTCTTATTCCTGTCTCTACCTATGGTTCCCGCCTGTGTCTCCCATTTGAATACCGAATATCATCCCTTTATTCCATGAGTCTGCGCTATTTGTGTCCGCCAGTAGGAGCAGCGGGCGTATATGAACTGGCAGCAGCGGTTGCATACGCCGGTGCACCCCTCCCGGGTATCACTTTTCGCCGGAAGGTATTAGGCGACTGGTTATTGGTTGGGCTAGGGGCGCAGGTGTAGACGCCTGCGACGTGACTAAGAAGCTGCCGGTGACGACTGTGAGCATGAAGGCCACGGCGCGTCATTTTGCGGTGGGCGGCCGGAAATCCTTCTCTCCTGCCCGGATGGGCACAGCCAGCCAATTCTCCATTGGGAGCAGGGGGCAGCTATAGCCAGATTGATACGCGCAGTATGGGTTATAGGCAAAATTGAAATCTATTTCCACCATTTCCTCGTCCACGCGTAGCAGACCTGGCCGGTGGTTATCCAGATAGCGACCCGCGCCGTAGGTTTCATTGCCGCTGGTTGCGTCGCGGAAGGGCAGGAAGAACTCCATGCCCGCCGGGTCGCTATAGATCGTCAACCGCGCCGGCTCGCCGTCGACGTCGAACGCGAACGTCCCCCAGCGGCGAAACGGCCGTGTGTCGCCGGTGCTTGTCTCCATCTCGATCACTGGCTCGTCGTCGGGCAGGGGGTCGACGGCGGCGACGAAGACCAGAGCCGGGTTCTCGTCGTAATAGTCCAGCCCGGTGAAGCCGTCGCGCTGATCGTCGTCCAGCGGCGATTGGGGATGAAACTGCATAAAGTCATCCAGCTCAATGCGAAATTGTTGCAAGTGTTTTTCCATTTCGTATTACTCAATGGTGGCGCCGGCAGGTTTGCGAGCCAGCACAAAAAGATGGCCGCCCGTGGCCGCTTCGCCGCCCAGCGAATCGCCAATGACTTCTGACCACACCGTTTCGAACCCGGCCTGTCGCAACAGCTCGAGGTTGGTCGGCGCGTCATAGTGGCTCCAATACATTCGCGCGCCATAAAAGTCATCGTCGTAATCATCGTCGATATCCATCGCCCCCAGGCACAGAAAAGCCAGCCCGCCCGGCCGCAACAGGCGATAAAAGCCGGCCAGGATGCCGGTGTGTTCGGTGCGGGCGATGTGGATGATGGCGTAGTAGGAGACGATGGCATCGAAACTTTCGGCGGCGAAGGCCAATCGGGTCAAGTCCATGCGTGCCGTCGCCGCTGCGGGAACGTTGCCGGCGGCCAGCGCCGTTTGTCGCGCTGCGAAATCGACGCCGACCGCCTGATAGCGCTGCGCCAGGCGCCGCAGGATGGGCAGGCCCGCGCCGCATCCGGCATCGAGCACCCGCGCTCCGCACGGCAACTGCTCCATAAGCCGGTCGAGCGCTCTGATGTCGGGCGAATCCTGCGGCCGGGCGGCCAGATAGGCGTCGGCCGCTTGCTCATACCCGACACGGACGATTTCTTTGGGGTCCATCATCGGCCGCCGCGTCACGCCGCGCCGATCCCGCGCCAGAATGCCCGCGCCAAAATCATGTGACCAGTCAGATATGGATGCACCCGGTCTTGGCTGAGGACCGCCGCCGGCACATGGGCCAGTACAGCGTCGAACGCAGCCTGCGTGTCGATCAAGATCGCCTTGTGGCGCGCCGCCAGATTGGCCACCACTTGTCCATATCGATCCATCATGGCCCGCATCGGCATGCGGCGGTCGGGCTCGATAAAGAAAGGTGTCAGCAAAACAAGCCCATGCAGCCGCGGACGTATCTTGCTCAACAATTGCTCCAGGATGGATTCGAACTCGTCGAGCGGCACGGCCCGGCCGGCCGCCGGCGGATCCTCGAACCAGCCCCAGACGTCGTTGATGCCGATACAGACCGATAGCCAGTCCGGCTTTTGCTGCAGCACGTCGCTCGGCCATCGCGCTCGCAGATCGCGCGCGGTGTCGCCACCGACGCCCATGTTGACGACGTCCACCGGCCGTGTGGGGTGAGCGGCGCGGAGCCAGGCGTCCACCAGTGCCACATAGCCGTCTCCCAGGCCGTCGCCTGTGCCTACCGGACGGGCGCGGCCGCAATCGGTGATGGAGTCGCCGATCATCAGTAGTTTGCTTCCCGGTTGAATGATCATAAGCTTATGGACTGCCCTCGAACCCGGTTATTTTGCAAACCCAGATTCTTCCGTCTTAGAAACCCGGTTTCCAATCCTTCACCGATGCCGCTCCACGCTCACCTGCCGGCACATGTCGCGCACCGGGCAGGTTGAGCAGCGCGGCAACGTGCCGGTGCAGATATGCTTCCCGAAAGGAACGAGCAACCGGTTAATTGTCACCCAATACTCCCGGGGTAGCACTTTTTCCAGTTCGACCATCGTTTTTTCGGGCGTGGGCGCAACCACATACCCCCAGCGGTTGGTCACGCGGTGGACGTGGATATCGACGCTGATCCAGGGTTGGCCACAGCCGATGCCCAGCGCCAGATGGGCGCATTTGACGCCGATGCCGGAGAAAGACAATAGCACTTCCTCGTTGCAGGGTAGCTCGCCGCCATAGTGGTCCACCACCTGTTGGGCAATGGTCTGAATCTGATGGGCTTTGCGCTCGTGGAAGGTGCTGGGCGTGATCAGTCGGTCGATTTCATCCGGCGACAGGCGGGCCATCGCTGCCGGCGTGTTTGCCACGTCCAGCAGGCGGCGTGAGATAGGCAGCGACTCCTCATCCCGGGTGCGAATGGAGAGGATGCAGGCGATGAGTTGCTCGAAGGGCGAGCCATAGCCCAGCGCGGCCAGTTCGAACATGGCCGCCGGAGGATACGGGGCGACAGCCGACTCGATTAAGCGTATGACCTGGTGGATATCAAAAGGCTGCTCGGGCGTTGCGGCGCTCATGGCGGGAAGCGTAGCGCAAAGACGGGCATACGTAAAGTCGATTGACCGCAATCATTAGCGGCGCTTCTTTTGTGGGCGATCTCCGGCCTGTCCGTTACCAATTCCTAATTCTTACTTCTCAATTCTACCTTCCACCCCTTCAATCAACGCCTCAAACGCATCGGCAAACGACTGCACCCCCTCTCGCTCCAGCTGGTCGGTCACCTCGGTCATGTCGATGCCCAGCCCTGCCAGTCGATCGATGACCGCCCGCGCCTCATCCACCCCCCGCTCCAGCGTCAGCGCCGCTGCCCCGTGGTCCAGCAGCGCCGCCAGGGTGGCCGGTGGAACCGTGTTCACTGTGTCCGGACCGATCAGGTCATCGACGTAGACCACATCGCTATAGGCCGGGTTCTTCGTGCCGGTCGATGCCCACAATGGCCGCTGAACCCGCGCCCCCTTGGCTCGCAACGTCGCAAACCGCTCCGACCCGAACACGCGCTGGAAATCAGCGTAGGCCAGCTTCGCGTTGGCCACGGCCGCCCGGCCCAAGAGCGACTCGGCTTCTGCCGCCCGCGGCCCGCCGCCGGACACGATCGCCGCCAACCGCTTGTCCACATTCGTATCTACCCGCGACACAAAAAATGACGCCACCGAAGCGATCGATCCCAAAGGCAGTCCCGCTGCCGCCCGCTCTTCCAGCCCTTCCAGATAAGCGTCCATCACCGCTCCATACCGCTCGCGCGAAAAGATGAGCGTCACATTGACGTTGATGCCCGCCGCAATGGCTGCCCGCACTGCCGGGATACCCGCCCGTGTCGCCGGAATCTTGATCATCAGGTTAGGCCGATCCACTCGGTGCCACAGCGTCTGGGCCTCGATCAGCGTGGCCTCGGTGTCGTGGGCCAGCGACGGGTTAACCTCCAGGCTGACGAAGCCGTCGCCGCCGTTTGTGGCCTGATACAGCGGCCGGAACAGGTCGGCTGCGTTCTGGATATCCTCCACCGCCAGTTGCCAGAAGATCGCTTCGGCGCTCTGCCCGGCGGCTGCCAGTGGTGCCAGCCCCGTGTCATAATCGGCCGTCTTGGTGATGGCGTTCATGAAGATCGTCGGGTTCGACGTAACCCCGCGAATCTCGCCGCGGGCGACCATCGCGGCCATCTCCCCATTCTCCAGCAAGCCGCGCTCTATATTGTCATACCAGATCGACTGCCCCAGTTCGGCCAAACGTTGTACCGTATTCATCGCCATCCACTCCTCGGCCGCCCGGCCTCGCTCAGGCCCGGCCGTCCAATAATTCGGCCGCCGCTGTTGTAACGCGCTCGACCGTTAATCCCAACTCCGCGAACACCACCGCCGCCGGAGCCGACGCGCCGAAGCGATCGATCGCCAGCACGCGCCCCGCGTCGCCTACCCAGCGATGCCAGCCCAGCGACACGCCCGCTTCCACGGCCACGCGCCGGGTGATGTCCGGCGGCAACACCGTCGCGCGATAGGCTGCGTCCTGCTCAGTGAACAGCTCCCAACTGGGGAATGATACCAGCCGCACGGCGTGTCCCGCGGCAACTAGCGCCTGTCCTGCCTCGATGATGAGCGATACCTCGCTGCCCGATGCCATTAATATGATCTCCGGCCGCCCTTGGCCCAGATCGGCCAGCACGTAGGCCCCGCGCCGCAGCCCCTCGGCCGGCGCATACATTGTCCGATCGAGCGTCGGTAATGCCTGCCGCGTCAGCACCAGCGCCGTCGGCCGCTGCCGTTCGGCAATGGCGATCTTCCATGCTTCACGCACCTCATTGGCGTCGGCCGGACGCAATACGAGCAGATGGGGGATGGCCCGCAATGCCGCCAGATGCTCCACTGGCTGGTGGGTCGGCCCGTCCTCGCCCACGCCGATGCTGTCGTGGGTGAAAACCGTGATGGATCCCAGATGCGACAGCGCCGACAGCCGAATAGCCGGGCGCATGTAGTCGGAAAAGACCAGGAACGTGGCCCCATAAGGAATAACCGCCCCGTGATAGACCATGCCGTTCACAGCCGCGCCCATCGCGTGCTCGCGCACGCCGAAATGGATGTTGCGTCCCGCCCGATCGGTATCGAATGACGGTATGCCCGCCAGCCACGTATTGGTCGACGGGGCCAGGTCGGCCGAGCCGCCCATCAGCTCCGGCAGCCGCTCGGCCAGCGCGTTCAGTACCTTGCCCGACGATGCCCGCGTCGCCATACCCTTGGCATCGGGCGGGAACTCAGGCAGTCCCTCGTCCCACCCCACTGCCAGCTCGCCTGCCAGCCGCCGCGCCAAATCCGCGGCCAATTCAGGGTAGGCGTCGCGATAGGCGGCGAAGTGTGCGTCCCACTCTGCCTCGCGAGCCGCACCGTCGGCCACAGCCTGCCGGAACAGCCCTAGCGCCTCGTCGGGAATGTGGAACCGTGGCTCCACCGGCCAGCCCAGCGCTTCCTTGGCCGCGTTCAGCTCGTCATTGCCAGGCGGCTCGCCGTGGGCCTTGGCCGTCCCGGCGCGGGTCGGCAGCCCATAGCCGATGGTCGTCCGCGCCACGATGAGCGACGGCCGTGAATCAGCCTTGGCCTCGCGGATGGCATGGTCGATGGCGGCCACGTCTTGCCCGTCAGCCACATAAAGCACCTGCCAACCGTAGGCGGCGAAGCGCGCCCCGCGGTCCTCGGTGAAGGTGATGCCGGTCGATCCTTCGATGGTGATGTTGTTGTCATCATAGATATAGATCAGTTTGCCCAACCGCAGATGGCCTGCCAGCGAGGCCGCCTCGGCTGCCACCCCTTCCATCAGATCGCCGTCGGTCACGATGGCATAGACGTAATGGTCGAACAGGGTGTAACCGGGTCGGTTGAAGACGGCCGCCAGGTGAGCTTCAGCCATCGCCATGCCCACGCCGTTGGCAAAACCCTGCCCCAGCGGGCCGGTCGTCGTTTCCACTCCCGGCGTCAGCCCGAATTCCGGATGGCCCGGCGTCAGGCTTCCATACTGCCGGAAGCGCTTGATCTCTTCCAGTGGCAGGTCATAGCCGGTCAGGTGCAACAAGCTGTAGACCAGCGCCGAGCCGTGGCCGCCGGACAACACAAACCGGTCGCGGCCAGGCCAGCGCGGGTTGGCCGGGTTGTGCCGAAGGTGGCGCGTCCAGATCGTATAAGCTACCGCCGCTGTGCCCATCGGCAGGCCGGGGTGACCGGAATTCGCCTGCTGCACGGCGTCGACCGACAGGAAGCGAATGGTGTTGATTGCCAGATCTTGTAACTCTCGTGTTTCTTGCATAGTCCCAATTCTCTTGTTCGCACCTTAGTAACTCGGCTTCTATTTCTACCTAGAAACTCGGTTTCTATTTCTATCGACGGCTTGACGCACTGACCTATTCCGACTTCCGAGTCCCAACCGGCTCCCACTCTGTATGGAACACCCCGTCCCGGTCCGTCCGGTGATAGGTATGCGCCCCGAAGAAATCGCGCTGCGCCTGAATCAGGTTGGCCGGCAGCCGCTCCGACCGCAGCGCGTCGAAGTAGCCCAGCGCCGCCGCCAGCGCCAGCAGCGGGATGCCCAGATCGGCTCCCACTTTAATGACCTCGCGCCAGCCCTGTTGCCTCGCCGCCAGCGCCTCGGCGAAACGATCATCGAGGAACAGGCTCGATAGCTCAGGCTCGCGCTCGAAGGCGACCACAATGTCGTTCAGCAAGTCTGCCCGAATGATACAGCCCGCGCGCCAGACGCGCACGATCGCCGCAATGTCCAGCTGCCAGTCGTATTCGACCGACGCCGCCCGCAACAAATCCATGCCCTGGGCATAGGCCGTTACCTTACTGGCGAACAATGCATCCTCGGCCGCGGTCACCAGCGCTGCCGTGTCGCCGTTGTAGACTGTCGTCGCGCCCAAACGCCGGGCCACAGCCATCCGTCGATCCTTGGCCGCGCTGATCAGTCGCATCACCACCGCGGCGTTGATCGTCGGTGTCGGCGCGCCTACTTCCAGCGCGATCTGGCTGGTCCAGCGGCCGGTGCCCTTTTGGCCGGCGATGTCCATGATCATCTCGACCAGCGGCCGGCCCGTCGTCTCATCAATGTGGCGCAGTACCTTGCCGGTGATCTCGATCAGGTATGACCGCAATTCGCCTTCGTTCCAGCCCGCAAACACGTCGGCCAGCGCCGGACTGGATAACCCTGCGCCGCGATGAAGCAGGTCATACACCTCGGCGATAAGCTCCATGTCGCCGTACTCGATGCCGTTGTGGACCATTTTGACGTAATGGCCCGCACCACCGGGACCCATCCAGGCCACGGTCGGGGCGCCATCGTCGGCCACGGCAGCGATGGCCCGCAGCATCGGCGCGATGATCGGCCAGGCCGCCGCCGCGCCGCCGGGCATCAGGCTGGGTCCCCACAGCGCGCCGCTCTCGCCACCTGACACGCCCATGCCGACGAAATGAATGCCTTCTGTCGCCAGCGACGCCACCCGCCGCTCGGTATCGGCAAAGTAGGAGTTACCACCGTCGATAATAATGTCGCCGGCTTGCAAATAATCTTTCAATGAGCCTACCGCCGCGTCCACCGGCGCGCCGGCCGGCACCATCAGCAACACGACCCGCGGCGCGCCCAAACCGGCCGCCAGCGCTGCCGGCGAATCGACCACGGCCGCCGGGAAATCGGGAGACAGCTTGGGGTGGGGGTCATAGCCGATCACCCGATACCCGTGGCGCTCGAAATTCAGGGCCAGGCTGCGCCCCATTACACCCAGGCCCATGATGCCCACGTCAAACTTGTTGTCCATCAGTTGCTCCATCAAACGGTCAATGAGTGCTGCCGGTTGCTGCGCGATGTCGGCGTAAATGGCGCGCGCCGGCTCTTCCAGGTCGTCGAATTGGCTGCGAAGTAGCGACGCCGGCATGTAATGCCCCGACCGCTGTTGTAACCGCGCCCGGATCGCGTTGTAATCCCCTTTCAGGTAAACGAAGCGTACCTGTCGCGGGTCTACCCGCAATACGTCCCGATAGACCCGCTTCAGGGCCGAGCAGGCGACCACGCCGCTTTCACCCCGGGCCAGGCCGTCCACTATGATCGCCGCCAGCGCTGCCAGCCAGCCGGCCCGGTCATCGTCGTCGAGGGGGATGCCCGCGACCATCTTGGCGATGTTGGCCGGCGGGTGAAAGTCGTCGCCGTCGTAGAAGGGGCAGCCCAGCCGCTCAGCCAATCCCCGGCCGACGGTGGATTTACCGCTGCCGGCCACACCCATCACGACGATGAACACGCGCGGTCTACCCTCCCGGCCGGGCTGCGGCTTCCCGCCGCATTCCCGCCAGCCGCGCCTTCAGACGTTCTACCTCATCCTGTAGTTCAGCCGTGACGACTATCTGTTCTTCCAACAGCGCCATCTGCTCGCGCAGCTCTATCTCGTAGCGCTCCATTTCATTCACGGCCAGCTGGTTGAATCGGCTCTGCTGGGTCATCAGGTGGCCCAAATACCAGCGCGAGGCCACGTTGTTCCACGCCGTGCGGAAACGGGCGATGAGCGGTCCGATCAATGGTGTGTCAGAAGCGAAAGGCCGTTCCCGCAGCTCGGCCGCAGCTGATAGCCGGGCCAGCCCCGCGCTGTCGGCTCCGGCCCCGCGCGCGCGGTCGTGAAGCGCCGCCAGTCCTGCCGTAATGGTCGCCGCCTCATCTGTCGCCGGCGGTTCAGCGCCATCGCGCTCCCGCGCTGCCCAGATGGTAGGCAATTGCCGCAGGGTCGACAGATAGGCCAGTGACACCGCCCGCCGCTCGCTCTCGCCCAGACCGTCGAGCCAGGCCGCCTCGGCCGGCAGCGTCTGACCAGCGATCTCACCAGGCGGGAAATGTTTCAGCAGATAGCGCCAGCGACCGCTGTGGAACCGTTGCAGGTAGGCGAAGCTGCCCTTGCCCGTCGTGGCCGATTCAACGTGGATGCCGGTTGCCGCTGGGCAATAGACCACGCGGTAGCCGGCTCGCCAGGCGCGGGCGCACAGATCGGCGTCTTCGAAGTAGAGGAAGTAACCTTCGTCCAGCAGCCCGACGCGCTCCAGTACGTCGCGCCGCACGGCCGCCGCCGCGCCAATGACATACGCCACCTCACGTGGTGCCACCTCACGTGGCACAGCGTGCTCGCCCGTGTCGGGCTGGCCGATGCCGAAGTGGCCCGGCAGCGCCTGGGGATGGGTGATGAATCCGCCGGCGTGCTGGAGCGTGACCCCATCAGGATACCACAACTTTGCCCCGGTGATGCCGATCGTCGGGTCGTCGGCCAGCGCCCCGGCCAGAGCCGCCACCGCGCCGGCAGAAAGAATTACATCTGGGTTGAGCAGCACGATCACGTCGGCCGTCTCCTCGCGCAGCGCGACGTTGTTGCCCGCGGCGAAACCCAGATTGCCCCCCGTCTCGCGCACCACCACCCACGGATATCGCTCGCGGACATACGCCGCCGAGCCGTCGGTCGAGTCGTTATCGACCAGCACAACGCGGTCAGGCGGCGGCTCCTGCGAGGCCAGCGCGTTCAGGCAGCCTTCCAGATAGGCGCGGCCGTTCCAGTTCAGGATGATGACGGAAAGTGTGGGCCGGGCCAACTCTGTTTTGCCTAGCGCGTGATGCGCGGCACGAAGCTACGGTGCGTCCCGACAAATACGGTAAACACCTGGATGTTGTTGCTCTCGTTGGTCTCGACAACGGCATTACCCGGATCCGCCACGACATAAATCGTGTGCGTCCCGGGGCCGACACCGCTCCAGTTGACCGCCACTACAGCGCTATCGCCGCAGCCGGACAGGTCCACCACCTGGTCGTTGCCGATCTTCTGGCCGCCCTGGGCCGGGTTGCCGTTATAGAAGCGCACCACGAACGGGCCGGTCTTGCCCGCCAGATTGCCGCTATTGCTGACATGGGCCTTTAACTGGAGTGCCAGCGGCACGCCCTGGTAGTGAGGCGAGCCGGGGTGGGTCGCCAGCCGCCATGGAGCCAGATCCGTCTGCGCGGCAATAGCCGCCGAATGGGTAGCGAAGTTCTGGCCGATGGCGGTCAGTTGGCGGGTGCCAGAATCAAACAGCCAGCCGTTATAGGTTTCGTCGGTGGCGCTATACCACGACCACTTCTGCACCAGCCGGTAGCCGTCGGCCGGGTAGCCCAGCGCCGGATCGGCGGCCGTTGTCAGATAGTCGAACGTCTTGTTCATGAACGTGTTGACCCGCGCCGCGTCGAAGCCATAATCAGGCGGCATCAGGATGCCATACTCGCTCAGATAGAGTGGCTTGTCGATGTAGCCGCGGGCTTTCATCCATTGTCTGAACCGGATGATGCGTTCCACGAAGCGGTCGAAGTTATCGTTATCGTCGATAGTAACGATCTCGCCGAACGGCTCGTCAATTCCCGGCGGGACGTCGGCCCCCCAGCAGTTGGCTGGATCATAGGCGCAACTGACCTCGTTGAGAATGAAGTTGTGGATACTCCAGCCATCGACAGGCATCTCCTGGCCGAAAGTCTGGTGATAACTGTCCAGTACCATGTCCAGATAGCGCAACCGCAGAGGCGTCGGTTGGACGATGGTTCCGGCGATGACGCGGGCCGTCGGGTCGGCCTGCTTGATGAGCTGGTACAGTTCGTGGTAGGCGGCGGCATAGATGTGGGGTTCTACGTTGTCCTGAATAGACGTGCGCCGATCCGGCTCGTTGCCGATGAGCCAACGCGCCCCCGGGTTGTTGGTTATAGCGCTTTTCAGCGCCGCACCGCTGGGCGTATAGGAGAACTCTGTCTCGCTGATCTGATTGAGCCGAATCACCGGCACGAACTCCAGGTTTGAT
>WBZM01001809.1_pt2 | contig 12013 bp, 9 predicted proteins | sample 5204271 | NCBI WGS metagenome assembly WBZM01 (sample SAMN12344346, study PRJNA552823) | activated sludge metagenome | biome: Activated sludge suspended growth; feature: Nitrification reactor; material: Wastewater; isolation source: activated sludge from nitrification reactor of wastewater treatment...
CAGCACCTCGGCCTTGTCGTGCATCACGACCCGGCCGTTCTCGATCAGATAGCCGTGCGAGACGACGTCGAGCGCAGCGATGGCGTTCTGCTCGACGAGCAGGATGGACATGCCGTCTTCCCGATTGATGCGCCGTAGGATGTCGAAGATCTCCGCGACGATCACCGGCGCAAGGCCCAGGCTGGGTTCGTCGAGCATGAGTAGCTTGGGCTGCGTCATCAGCGCGCGGCCGATGGCCAGCATCTGCTGCTCGCCGCCCGAGAGGTAGCCGGCCTTGGCCGTGCGGCGCTGATGCAGGCGCGGGAAGTAGGCGTAGACGCGGTCACGGTTGCGTGCCATGTCGCGCCCGCCGTGCACCGCCGATGCCGCAATCAGGTTCTCGTCGGGCGTCAGGTGCTCGAACACGCGCCGGCCCTCGAGAACCTGCGCGATGCCGAGCTTGACGCGGTCCTGCGGCGGCAGCTTGCCGATGTCCTGGTCGAGGAAGCGCACGTCGCCGCGCGTGATCTCGCCGCGTTCGGACTTCAGCAAGCCGCTGATTGCCTTCAGCGTCGTGCTCTTGCCGGCGCCGTTCGCGCCGAGCAGGGCCACCATGCCACCCTTGGGCACTTCGACCGACACGCCCTTGATGGCGAGGAAGACCTGGTCGTAGATGACCTCGATGTTGTTGAGAGTGAGGGCGTTGGTCATCGGATTCTCGGAATTACGTCTAGCGCAGGTGCTACTTCGCGTTGGCTTTCGCGAAGTCGGCCGAATTCGCCTTCACCAGCGTATTGACGAGTCCGGTGTAGTCGGCGAACCAGTCGGTCTGCGCGACCCACTTCGTGCCGTCCCACATGTCGATGCGGGTCTTGCCGCCGCCGCCGTGGTCCTTGGGGGTCACGGTGATCGGCGCCATGAAACCCTTTGCGTCGAAGTTCTTGATGCCGTACATGCCCTGGCGGATCTTCTCGGGCGTCAGCGGCCAGCCCTGAGTCTTGATCGCCAGGCGCACGCCTTCGAACACCGACGAGTACACCGCGAGACCCGTGTTGTAGTAGGAGTCGGCTACCAGCTTGCGGTCGCCGTTGCCCTTGCCCTTGCCGTACAGTTCGCGGACGATGTCCTGCACCAGTGGGTGCTCCGCGCCGCCGCTGACCACCGCGGAGCGCTTCAGGCCCTTGGCGGCTGCGGCCCCGAAGTTGTTGATGTCGACTTCATTGATCCAGTTCACCGTGACGAGCCTTTCGATCGGCAGTCCGTTGCGCTGCATTTCGCGGAACGTGATCGGGTTCAGCGGCGAGAACGACCAGAGCACTACCCAGTCGGGTTGGAAGCGGCGAATTTGGGCGAACGCTGCGCTCTGGTCGTTGCCGGGCACCGGGAACGGGAAGGTCTGGAAGTCGAAGCGTTCGAGCCGCTTGAGGGCCTCGAATACCGGGATCGGCTCGCGTCCGAACGGCGTATCCAGGTACAGGAAGGCGATCTTCTTACCCTGCAGCTCGCCCTTGGCTTGCTTCTTGAAGTAGCTGACGATGTTGGCCGCCTGACCCCAGTAGGTGGGCGCCAGCGGGAACACGTTCTTGAAGATCTCGCCGTCGACCGCGTCTCCGCGGCCGACCAGCGGCTGCACGAGGATGTTGCCGTCCTGCATGATGCGCGGCAGCACCGCGCGCGACACCGGTGTCGAGAAGGTGTCGAACACCATCACGCCTTCGCGCTTCAGGCGCTCGTAGCAATCGATGCCGCGCTGCGGCTCGTTGCCGTGATCTTGCACGATCACCTCGATCGGATGGCCTTCGAGCCCGCCGCGCTGATTCAGCAAATCGGCGTAGTCCTTGGCCGCCTGCGCCACTTGCGGCACTGCGGCGACGTAGATCTTGGTGAGGTCGTAGCACAAGCCGACCTTCACCGGCTCGGCCGACAAGGCACTGAACGAAGCCAGCCCGGCAGCGGCGATGCCGATGGCGCGAGTCAAGAGTTGACGCATTGGAGAGCCTCCTGTAGGGGCCGCCGCAGTCCGGCAGGAACCGGTGCTGCGGCGCGCCTTCTGACGCTATTTGCCGACGGACTGAGCGAATTCGGCCGAGTGCTGCTTGACGGTGCTCCACACGATATCGGTGTAGTCGGCGAACCAGTCACTCTGGGCCACCCACTTCGTGCCGTCCCACATCTCGATGCGGCTCCTGCCGCCGCCCCCATGGTCCTTGGCGGTCACGGTGATGGCGGGCAGCAATCCGTTGGCGTTGTAGTTGTTCAGACTCTCGAGGCCCTTGCGCATCTTCTCGGCAGTGAGCGGCGCCTTTTCGTTCTTCAACGCCAGCCGCGCGGCTTCGAAGACGGGCGCATAGATCGCCAAGCCGGTCGTGTAGTAGATGTCGGACACGAACTTTCGGTCGCCGTTGCCCTTGCCCTTGTCGTAGAGCTCTTTCAGGATGTCCTGCAGGATGGGGTGATCGATGCCGCTTTGCACGGTCGTCACGCGACGGATGCCCTTGGCAGCCTCCGCACCGATGTTGTTCAGGTCGACGTCATTGAACCAGTTGACGGTGACCATGCGATCCAAGGGCACGCCGTTGCGTTTGGCTTCCTTGGCGGCCACCACGTGCATCGCCGAGAAGGCCCAGTGGATGATCAGATCGGGTTGGAAGCGGCGGATTTGAGACCAGGCAGACGACTGGTCGCTGCCCGGCAGCGGATACGGGAACAGTTCAAGCTCGAAGCCTTCGCGCTTCTGCAACTCCTTGAGCACCGGGATCGGCTCCTGTCCGAACGGGTAGTCGATGTAAAGGAACGCGATCTTCTTGCCCTTGAGGCTGCCGCCCGACTGCTTCTTGAAGTGCGACACGATGTTCGCCGCCTGGCCCCAGTAGGTCGGGCCGAGCGTGTAGACCCATTTGAACACCTCGCCGTCGACCGCATCGCCGCGGCCGGCCAGCGCCTGGACCATCACCTCGCCGTCCTTCATCGCCCGCGGCAGCGCGGCGCGCGACACCGGCGTCGAAAGGAAATCCACCGTCACTGCCTGACCCTTGACGCGCTCGTAGCACTCGATGCCGCGCTGCGGTTCGTTGCCGTGGTCCTGTACGATGATCTCGATCGGATGGCCCTCTATCCCGCCACGCATGTTGAGGAGGGCGGCGTAGTCCTTCGCCGCCTGTGCAACCTGTGGCGTGATGAAGGTGTAGGCCTTGGTCAGGTCGTAGCACAGCGCGAAGCGGATGGGCTCGGCGGCGAGGGCTGCCGGCACGCTCAGTGCTAGCGCAGCGGCGCCCAGCAGGGCTTTCAGCTTGAGGTACATGGAATGTCTCCTTGTGTCGGCGGTGGAATGGGGTACAGGCGCTACTTCCTGGCGTAGCCGAAAGGCCAGAAGATGAAATAGTTGCGCAGGTTGCTGTAGATCTTGGCAAGGCCGAGTGGTTCGAACAACAGGAACCCGATGATCAGCACGCCGTACAGGAACGCGGGGATGTGCGCGAGCAGTTCGATGCCGATCTTCAGGTCGGCCGCTTGCGCCGCGGCGAAGATCAGGTTCGCCACGATGCCCGGCAGCAGCAGGATGAACGCGACGCCGAAGTAGCAGCCGATCACGCTGCCCAGCCCGCCCACGATCACCATGGCCAGCACCTGGATCGACACGTTGACGGCGAACTGCTCCGGCGTCACTGCGTGGTAGAAGCAGAATACGAGGATCGCGCCGCTCACGCCGCCGATGAAGGACGACATCGCGAAGGCGACCAGCTTGTAGTAGAAGCTGTTCACCCCGATCACTGCGGCGGCGAAGTCCTTCTCGCGCACCGCCACCAGTGCGCGCCCGAGGCCGGTGCGCCGCAGGTTGAGCATGAACACGGTGACCAGGATGCACCACGCCAGCGCCACGTAGTAAAGGCCGGCATCGGAGGTGACGGGGTTGCCGAGAAGCCGCAGCGGCGGCGCCTGGATCGTCGCCTGCGTGCCGCCGCTGACGGCGGGCACCTTGTTGATCACCCAGTCCATCACGAACTGCAGTGCCAGCGTGCTCAGCGCGAGGTACAGGCCGCGCACACGCAGCGCCGTGATCGCGAAGGCGCAGCCGATCACGGTGGACATCGCCCCGGCCAACACCAACGCGATTTCGAAGGGGATGCGGTTCAGTGTGGCATGCACTGCGGTGTAGGCGCCAATGCCCATGATGGCCGCGTAGCCGAAGTGGAACTGGCCGGCCCAGCCCAGGATGAGATTGAGCCCCAGCGCGGCGGCCGTCCAGATGAGCCAAGGCAGCACGTAGCTCTTCATGTAGAGCGAGCTGACCACCGCCGGAACGAACAGCGCAAGCACCAGCAGCAGCCCGATCTGCCAGCGGTCGAACGGGATCGGGAACAGCTGCCGGTCGGCGCAGTAGTTGGTGTGGTGGATGCCTGCTTGACGGTAGAACATGATGCTCAGATTCTCTGGATGTCCTCACGGCCGAACAGGCCGTGCGGACGGATCAGGATGGTCAGGACCAGCGTGGCGGCGACGACCAGTTCGCGGCTGCCGCCGCCCACCAGGCGGTCGAGATAGCCCGACGCGACACCCTGGAACATGCCCAGCAGCAGTCCGGCGAGGATGGCGCCGCCGATGCTGTCGAGCCCGCCGAGCACGGCGACCGCGATGCCCATCAGCAGCAACTGCGACAGCGACTGGTCCACGCCCTGGATCGAGCCCCATAGCGCACCTGCCAGCGTGGCCACGACGGCCGACATTGCCCAGGACAGCGCAACGCCCCGCTCGACCGAGATGCCCACCGACCAGGAGGCGGTGTAGTCGTCGGAGATCGCTCGCAGCACGATGCCCATGCGGGTGCGGAAGAACAGCACGAAGAATGCGAACAGCAGCAGCGCCACCACGCCGCCGGCGACGTAGCTGCGGTTGATCAGGATCGGGCCGATGAACAGCGGGTCCGACGAGATCGGCAGCGGCAGCACGCGGTTCGTTCCGCCCCAGGCGACCATTGCCGCCGCGCGGACGAAGATGTCCAACGCGAGCGTCATCATCAGGATCATCACGAGCGGTCGGCCGGCAAGGCGGCGAAGCGTCGTCCGCTCGATGCCCATGCCGACGCCGAACATGGCAGCCATGCCCACTGGCAGCGCGAGCCAGATCGGCAACTTCAGTGTCTCGAACACCGCCAGCACGACGTAGGCGCCGAGCATGGCCAGCGCCCCCTGCGCGAGGTTGGGCACCGAAGACGACTTGTAGATCAGCACGATGCCCAGTGCCACGAGGGAATACATCAGGCCCGACAAGGCGCCGTTGATCGCCAGTTCCAGGAAGAGCGCCCAGTCCATCTCAAAGGCTCCTCACCGCGAGGGTGCGTTCGATGACGCCCTTGTCGCCAGTGTCGTAGGTGATCTGTGCTTTCATCACGACGGAGTCGGCGCCGCCGTACAGAGCGCCGATGACGTCGGCGTAGCGCTCCTCGATGACGTTGCGGCGCAGCTTGCGGGTGCGCGTGATCTCGCCGTCGTCGGGGTCGAACTCCTTGTGCAGGTCGACGAAGCGGCGCAGCCGCAAGCCCTCGGGCAGGGCCTCGTTGACGCGCCGGATCGCGGTGGCGACGAGCTCGCAGACCTGCGGCTTCTGCGACAGGTCCGCATAGCTGATGTAGGGAATGCCGCGCACCTCGGCCCAGTGGCCGACCGCCTCGGCGTCGATGCACACCATGGCGCAGAGGTGCTCGCGCCCGGCGCCCAGCACCGCCACGTCCTTGATGTACGGGCTGAACTTGAGCCGATTCTCGATGTAGTTCGGGATGAAGCGCTCACCCTTGGCGGTGTGCACGACTTCGGCCACCCGGCCGAGGACGACGAGGTGCCCGTCCTTCTCCAGGTAGCCCGCGTCGCCGGTGTGCAGCCAGCCGTCGACGAGCGTCTTGCGCGTCGCCTCGTCATTGCCGAAGTAGCCGCTGAACACGCTGTCGGAGCGGACCAGGATCTCGCCGTCATCGGCGATGCGGGCCTCGACACCCGGCAGCGGCCGACCGACCGTGTGCAGTCGCACCTCGTCGGCGGCCTGGACCGCGTTGAACGCGCTGCTCTCGGTCTGCCCGTAGAGCTGGCGCAGGTTGATGCCGAGCGCGCGGTAGAAGAGGAAGGTGTCCTCGCCCATCGCCTCCCCGCCGGTGAGGGCCACCCGCATGCGGTTCAGGCCGAACTGGTCTTTCACCGGGCCGAACACCAGCCATTCGCCCAGGCGGCACTGCAGACGCTGCCAGGCGGACGGCGCCTTGCCATCCAGCTTGAGCCGCTCGACCGCGACGCCGACGTCGATGAAGTGGTCGAACACGCGCTTCTTCAACGGGGTGGAGTCTTCCATGCGCACGCGGATCGAGGTGAGCATGTTGTCCCAGCTGCGCGGGGCCGCGAGGTACAGCGTCGGAGCGATCTCGCGCAGGTTGCGCAGCACCGTCTCCGAGCGCTCGGGGATGTTGATCGTGAAGCGCAGCGCCACGCCCGCGCCCATGGTCACGGCGAAGTCGCCGATCCAGGCCATCGGCAGGTAGGCGAGGATGCTTTCCTCCCAGTGGCAGACGTCACCCTTGAACGCATTGCGCACGCCCGCGATGACATTGCGCTGCTGCAGGACCACGCCCTTGGGCTTTCCGGTCGTGCCGGACGAGTGCACGAACACCGCCGGGCCGTCCGGTCGCGCGCGCTGGATGAGGTCGTCGCGCAGCGCCGGCCGGTCGCGCAGCCGCGCCGCGCCGGCATCGCGCAGCGCCTCCCAGCCCGTCAGGCCATCGACCTTGTAGTGGTTCAGCCCGCGCGGGTCGTCGTAGACGATGTGGCGCAGCGACTCGGCGCTTTCGCGCAACTCGAGCAGCTTGTCGACCTGTTCCTGGTCTTCGGCGAGCGCAAAGCGCGCCTGCGCCTCGCTGGCGAAGTGCAGCACCTCGTCGGGCGTGGCGTCCGGGTAGACCGGCATCGCGTAGCCGCCCAGCGCTCCGGCCGCCAGCATGCCCACGTACAGACGTACACGGTTGTCACCCAACACCAGCATGGAGTCGCCCTCGCGGAATCCCAGGCCCTCGAGGCCTGCGGCGACGGCAAGCACCTCGTCGAGCAGTTCCTGCCAGGTCATCTCCTGCCAGATTCCGAGCGCCTTCTCGCGCATGGCCACGCGCTTGCCGTGGCCGTGCGCGTTCGCGGCGAGCAGGCGGGTCAGCGTCGTGTCCGGATTCAGGTTCCACTGCGTTGCTGCCGCCGCAGGCCCAGCGAGGTCTTCACGCCGCATGCTGATGACCCTTTCCGAGATAGGCCTCGATCACGCGCGGGTTCGCCACCACGTCGCGTGGCAGCCCCGTGCCGATGACCTCGCCGTAGTTCAGCGCCATGATGCGATCGCAGATGCCGGTGACCACGTCCATGTGGTGCTCGATCAGCAGCACCGTGATACCGCGCTCGTCGCGCGCATCGAGGACGAAACGCGCCATGTACTCCTTCTCCTCCTGGTTCATGCCGGCCATCGGCTCGTCGAGGATGAGGAACGTGGGCTCGGCCACGAGGGCGCGGGCGAGCTCGACGCGCTTCTTCAGGCCGATCGGCAGCGACTCCACCGGCTCGTCGCGGACCCCCTGCAACTGCAGGAACTCGATGACGTCCTCGCAGGCGCGCCGGTGGAGGATCTCCGCCGGCTGCCCCAGCCACCAATACAAGGCGGTCTTGAGCACGCTGGGGTGCAGGTGTACATGGCGCCCGAGCAGGATGTTGTCCAGCACCGACATGCCGTTGAACAGCGCCAGGTTCTGGAACGTGCGTGCCAGCTTGCGGCGCGCCACCAAGTGCGGCTTGAGGCCCGTGATGTCGTCGCCGTCGAGTGCGATGCGGCCTTTCTGCGGCGGGTAGAAGCCGGTGATGGCGTTGACGAGCGTCGTCTTGCCGCTTCCGTTTGGGCCGACCAGACCGAAGATCTCGCCGCGCTCAATTCGGAGGTCGACGCCGGTCACGGCGACCAGGCCGCCGAAGCGCCGCTCAAGCCCTTGGACTTCAAGGACGGAGGTGGATTGGCTTCCGGAGGGTCTCATCGCCACAGCAGGCCAGGAAACTGCCAAACGTTAGAAACAAGAGACATGATGGATGAATGTATTCGCGGAGGTAGCACAACTTGAGCTTGGGCAGGCAACGTCCCGCATCAAGAACTCAAATCTAACGAGCGTTTGGGGAGACTGTCAATGCGTGGATGCTCGGCCCTGGCTGGACAATAGACGCAGAAACCCTGATTCTCTTGGGTACGCTGCGCAGCCAGGATCACTGGCCGCTCAACGGCTGTCGCAGACAGCGCGTCTAACAAATGTCCGACTTGCTTGATGAGAGGGAACTGTTGCCGCGCTGCTTTGGGCGCCGACGCTTTGGATGTTCGGGCCGTTTGCGCAGAAGAGGCGGTGTGATGCTGCTTCGTTCGTCGGAGACTCGACCATGACGCTCGCCCAGGACCTCGGCCGCTTCGTCGCCAACCTCGAACTCGGCGCGGTGCCGGCCGCAGTGGTGGAGAAGGCGCGCACCTGCCTGCTCAACGGCTACGGCATCGCGCTCGGCGGGCATGCGACCCCGTTCGCGCCGGTCGCACGCCGCGCCGCGCTCGCGCTGGACGGCGAGCGCGCCGGCGGCGCGACGCTGCTCGGCGACGGCCGCAAGACCGCGATCGACGGCGCGCTGCTCGCCAACGCAGCCCTGTTCCACGGCCGTGCGCAGGAGGACACCTGCGGCGCCGGTCATTTCGGCACGATCATGATCCCGCTGCTGACGGCACTGGTCGAGGCGCGCGGAGCACCGGTCGAACGCCTGCTGCCGGCGCTGATCGCGGGCTACGAGGTCGGCCGCCTGCTCGAGCAGGCCTACGGGCCGACGACCACGCCCGCCGGCCTGCGCGCCTCGCCGCTGTACGGCACGCTGGCGGGCGCGGCGGCGGCGGCGCACCTGCTCGGCCTGGATGCCGGGCGCAGCGCGGCGGCGCTCGCCAATGCGGCGTCGTTCAGCGGCGGCACGCTGCAGTCGTTCGCCGACGGCACCGACGAGTGGCGCTACCAGGTCGGCATCGCCGCGCGCAACGGCCTGGCTGCCGCGGAGCTGGCGCGCGCCGGCTCGCGCGCCGCGCCGCACGCCTTCGAAGGGCGCTCGGGCTTCGTGCGTGCGTACGCGCGCAGCGATTGCGACGTGGCGGCACTGCTCGGCCGGCTCGGCCACGACTGGTCGGTCATGCGCGTGACCTTCAAGCCGTTCCCGGTCTGCGCGTTCAACCAGACGCCGGTGACCGGCGCGCTGATCTTGCGCGAAAAGCTCGCCGGCCGCGCGCCGGCGCGCGTGCGCGTGCGCATGAACCCGTTCGAGACCGGCTATGCCGGCATGGACGCCAAGGGCCCGTTCGACTCGATCTCGGGCACGCTGATGAGCATCCCGTTCTGCATCGCGCTCACGCTGCTGCGCGGCGTGCCCAGCATGGCGGCGATGACGACCTATGACGACGCAGAGGTCAACGCGCTGACCAACCGCATCGACCTCGTCACCGACGAATCGGTGCCGGTGCTGTCGTGCATGATCGAGGTCGAGGCGGCCGACGGCGCGACGCTGGTCCAGGATCAGCGCATGACGGTGGCCGACTTCGCCTACGACTGGGAGACCGCTTCGCGGCTGGTGCGCCGCATCGGCGCCGAAGCTGGCGTGGCGCCGGCGGCGTACGACCGCATCGAGGCCTTCGCCCGCGCGCCCGAGCGCGTGGGCATCGACGCGGTGCTGGATGCGTTCGCGATGCTGCCGCGAACGGGCAGCGCCTGACACCGCGCTGAATCGCACCCGCTCAGCGCGCGGCCAGCATGGCGGCGGTCTCGCGCTGCGCGGCCGCGTATTCGGCGCCGATGCGCTCGATCAGTTCGGCAGCCGGCAGCACGGAGTCGACGGCCGACACCGTGTGCCCCGCGCTCCACACGTCGACCCAGCGCCGCAGGTGCGCCGAGCCGTCGGGGCCGAACACCTTGCGCGCTTCCTCGGGCGTCGGCGCGGGCAGCGCGGCCGGGTCGAGCCCGGCGGCGACGATCGAGGGACGCAGCATGTTGGTGTCCAGGCCGGTGAAGGCGCGCGTCAGCAGCACGTCGTCGACGCTGCTGTCCACCAGCATGCGGCGGTAGGCGTCTGACGCCATGCTCTCGGGCGTGGCGATGAAGCGCGTGCCCATCATGCCGAGGTCGCAGCCGAGCACGCGCGCCGCCCACAGCGCGGCGCCATCGTGCACGCCGCCTGCCAGCACCAGCGGGCCGGCGTGCAACGCGCGCACCGCGCGCACGAACGAGAAGCCGTTGATCCAGCCGGTCTGCCCGCCGGCGCCGGCGCTCAGCAGCACCAGGCCGTCGGCCCCGGCTTCGAGCGCCTTCTCCGCGTGGCGCAGCGAGGCGACGTCGACGTACACCTGACAGCCCGCGTCGTGCAGCGGGCCGACCACCGCGGCGGGCGAGCCCACGCTCACGATCACCATAGCCACGCGGTGGCGAACCAGCACCCGCAGGTCGTCGGCCACGGCAGCGGGGTCGCGCCGCATGATCAGGTTGGGGCAGGGCGGCGCGGTCAGCCGGCCGGCGCGCGCGCGGTCGGCGGCGATGCGGACGAGCCACGCATCCAGCTCCTGCGGCGTGCGTGCGTTGACCGTCGGGAACGCGCCGATCACGCCAGCGCAGCAGGCGGCCGACACCAGATCGGGGCCCGAGACGCGCAGCATCGGCGCCGCGATCAGCGGCAGACGCAGGCTTTCGTCGAGCGAGGCGGGCAGGGTCATGCGCGGGAAGCCGTGGGCGGGGCGTGCCTGGCCGTCAGCGCAGCAGGCATGCGGCCTCCGCTGCGTGCAGCCGCAGCAGCGCCTCGCGGCGCGCCGGGCCGCTGGCGAACTCGATGTCGCGCACGCGGCGCGGGTCGATGATGGTGCGCAGACGGTGCAGCAGCGCCGGGTCGGGCAGCGGCGTCGTCGGCGGCGCGTCGAGCGCCACGCCGGTCGGCGTGCGTTCGCGCAGCGTCTCGGCCGACACGCCCGGATGGCGGCTCAGCGCGCGCGCGCCGTCGCTCGTGAACTCGAACACCGCGAGGTCGGTGACGAGGATCACCCGGCCCGCGCCGCGCGCGTGCATGGCCAGCGGGTCGGCGACGACGAAGTCCACCGCATCGACGAAGCTGCGCCGGTCCTGCTGCGGCAGATAGGCGAGGAAGGGCTGCGCGATCTCGGCGAGCTCGGCCAGGCCGGCGAGCCCGGCGAAGCGCCGGTACCCACCCGAACGGCCGGCCACGCGCAGCGTGTTGATGCGCCCGCGGGCATCGATCTGCAGCGGGCGCACGAACTGGCGCACCCGCCCCGCCAGGCGCGGCATCATCTGGCCGATCCACTCCGGCGCCTCGAAACGGCGCGTTGCACCGGCGAGTGCCACGCGTTCGCTGCGCGCCAGGAACGCCTCGCGCGGCGTGCGCACGAGCGTCAGCGCGGCCGGGTCCTCGAGCGCGGGGCCGCGCTGGCCGGCGCGTGCCTGGGCGAGCAGCGCCGCCACCTGGTTCAGCGCCGAGGCCAGGCCGAGCTGAACCACCTCGGCATCGAGCAGCCACTCGCTCATCGCGAAGACCATGGTCTCCGCGGTGTCCGCCGGCGCGTCGTCGTGCTGCGGGCTGGTCATCGGACGCCCTCCAGCCGTGTGCGCGCCCAGCCGGCGACGGCGTCGCGCTCGAGCGCGGTGTAGTCCAGCAGCGCCGGCCAGTCCGCCTCGTACAGCGGCAGGCAGGCACCCGGAGCGGCGCCGCGAGGCGCGTGCACAACGTGGCTTACGATGGGCTCGGTCAGCTCGGCCAGCGCGCCGCCTGCTCTCGCGTCGTCGACGAGCTCCTCGCACAGCACCACCGTGCGCCGCGCGGCCAGCGCGAGCAGCCGGTCGGCGCCCTTGTGGCCGGGGAAGACCGCGTTGCCGCGCGCGTCGGCGCGCCAGGCGTGCACGTAGGCGACGTCGATGGGCAGCGGCGGGATCGCCAGCTGCTCGTCGCCGCTGTAGGGG
>WBZM01003578.1_pt1 | contig 12010 bp, 11 predicted proteins | sample 5204271 | NCBI WGS metagenome assembly WBZM01 (sample SAMN12344346, study PRJNA552823) | activated sludge metagenome | biome: Activated sludge suspended growth; feature: Nitrification reactor; material: Wastewater; isolation source: activated sludge from nitrification reactor of wastewater...
GTGAGCTACACTACGAGCGCATGCAGTACAACACGGTCGTCTCCGGCGCGATGAAGCTGCTCAACGCGCTCGAGGGCTTCAAGGGCACGGCGCCGGAAGTGCTGCGCGAAGGCTTCGGCATCCTGCTGCGCGCGCTGTACCCGGCCTGCCCGCACACGACTTGGGTGCTCTGGCAGGAGCTGGGCTACGCGAAGGAGCACGGCGACTTGCTCGACGCGCCCTGGCCGCTGGTCGACGAGGCCGCGCTGGTGCAGGATCGCATCGAACTGATGCTGCAGGTCAACGGCAAGCTGCGCGGTTCGATCCAGGTCGCGGCCGACGCCGACAAGGCCGCGATCGAAGCCGCCGCGATCGCCAGCCCGGACTTCCAGAAGTTCTCGCAGGGCCAGGCGATCAAGAAGGTGATCGTGATCGCCGGCCGGCTCGTCAACGTCGTGGTCGGATGAAGCGACGGCTCGCGCTCGGTCTGCTGGGCGCCACCGCCCTCGCCGGCTGCGGCTTCGAGCTGCGGCGCGCGCCGGAGCTGCACTTTCGCAGCATCGCGCTGAACGGCTTCAAGCCGCGATCGACGCTGGCCGAGGAACTGCGCCGGCAGATCGGCATGAGCACGACTACCAGCGTGGTCGACAACCCGCTGCAGGCGCAGGTGGTGCTGGATGCGCTCACCGATGCGCGCGAGAAGAGCGTGGTGGCCTCCACCGCCTTCGGCCAGGTGCGCGAACTGCAGCTGCGCTCTCGCTTCGGCTTCCGGCTGCGCACGCCGCAGGGCCGCGAGCTGATCCCGGCCACCGAGATCCTGCTCTCGCGCGACCTCAGCTACAGCGAGACCGCCGCGCTCGCCAAGGAGCAGGAGGAAGAAGCGCTGTACCGCTCGATGCACAACGACATCGCAGCCCAGGTGTTGCGCCGCCTCGCGTCGGTGCCGGCCGTCTGAGCACGCCATGCAGGTTCGCGCCGATCAGCTTGCCCCCCACCTCGCCAAGGGGCTGAAGCCGCTGTACACGGTGTGGGGCGACGAGCCGCTGCTCGCACAGGAGGCCGGCGACGCGATCCGCGCTGCCGCGCGCGCCGCCGGCTGCACCGAACGGCAGGTGCACACCGTCGCCGGTGCGCACTTCGACTGGAGCAGCCTGCTCGGCGCCTCGCAGGCGATGAGCCTGTTCGCCGAGCGACAGCTCATCGAGATCCGCATCCCCGGCGGCAAGCCCGGCAAGGACGGCTCCGAGGCGCTGCAGCGCTACTGCGAGCAGCTCTCCGACGACGTCGTCACGCTGGTGCAGCTGCCGCGCCTTGATCGCACGCAGCAGGGCAGCGCCTGGTTCGGCGCGCTCGATGCGCACGGCGTCACGGTGCGCGTCGATCCCGTCGAGCGCAAGGCGCTGCCGCAGTGGATCGCGCAGCGTCTGGCCGCACAGGGCCAGCGCGTGCAGGGCGGCGAGGAGGGGCAGCGCACGCTCGCCTTCTTCGCCGACCGCGTCGAGGGCAACCTGCTCGCCGCCCACCAGGAGATCCAGAAGCTTGCGCTGCTCTACCCGGCAGGCGAGCTGGCCTTCGAGCAGATCGAGGCGGCGGTGCTGAACGTTGCGCGCTACGACGTCTTCAAGCTCGGCGAGGCGGTGCTGGCCGGCCAGGTGGCGCGCGCCCTGCGCATGCTCGAGGGCCTGCAGGCCGAAGGCGAGGCCGCCGTGCTGGTGCACTGGACGCTGGCCGAGGACATCCGCGCGCTCAAGCGCGTGCGTGATGCGGTGAGCGGCGGCAAGCCGCTGCCGATGGCGCTGCGCGAGAACCGCGTCTGGGGCGTGAAGGAGCGGCTCTTCGAGCGTGCCGTGCCGCTGCTCACCGACAACGGCCTGGCCGCGCTGGTCGAGGCCGCACAGGTGTGCGACGGGCTCGTCAAGGGCCTGCGCCACCCCGACTGGCCGCTCGACGCCTGGGAGGCGCTGCGCCGCCTGGTGCTGATGCTGATCGAGCAGCTGTCGAGCAACGCGCCGGCCGGCGCGCGCGGCCGCACGGTGGCGACCCGGCTGGCGCTCGGTGCCTGAGCGGCGCCGGATTCAGTAGCCGCGCACGCGGTCGACGAGGTGCTCGAGCGGCGCGCCGCTGCGCAGGCGCCGCACGTTGGCCGCCGCGATGGCGGCAGCGCTGCGCGCATCGGTGGCCGCGGCCACGTGCGGCAGCAGCGTCACCTTCGCGTGCGACCAGAAGCGGTGCCCGGCCGGCAGCGGCTCCTGGTGGAACACGTCGAGCACGGCGTGTCGCAGGTGCCCGCGATCCAGCGCGGCTAGCAGCGCCTCGTCGACCACGTGGGCCCCGCGCGCAAGGTTCACGAGGCTCGCGCCCGGCCGCATCGCGGCCAGCCGCGCGGCATCGAACAGGCCGCGCGTGGCGGGCGTGAGCGGCAGCAGGTTGACCACCACCGCGGCCTCGGCAAGCCGCGGCTCGAGCGCACCGTCGCGCGAGCCCCAGGCCGTCACCGGGAAGCCGTTGGCCGCGAGGCGGCGCGCCGCCGTCGCACCCATCTGCCCGCGCCCGAGCACCAGCACGGGCCACTCCTGCGCGCGCCGTTGCGGGTGCGGCTGCCACTGCCCCGCGGCCTGCTGGCGCGCGTAGTCGAAGAAGTCGCGCTGCAGCGCAAGTACCGCCCACAGCGCCGTCTCGGCCATCGCCTCGTTCATGGCCGGGTCGACCATGCGCGCGATCGGCACGTCTCGCGGCACGCTCGCATCGGCCAGCAGCCGGTCGACGCCGGCCCACAGCGACTGGATCAGCGTGAGTTTCGGCAAGCCCTGCAGCGCGCCGGGCGGCGGGTTGGCGACAATGGCGACGTCGACCTCGGGGCCGGGCGCAAGCACCAACGTTTCCTGCGGCAGCTCGGCGCCGAGCAGCGCCAGCCACTCCTCGCGTTCGCCAGGCTCGAACTGGCCCGTCAACAGCACGCTCATGGCTGCTCCAGCGCGGCGCGCAGTTGCGCCAGCGCGCGCTGCACGGTCTGCTCGCGCACGGCGCTGCGGTCGCCGTCGAGCTGCAAGCGCTCGGCGAGCGTCACGACACCGTGGTACGCCAGCGCCAACCAGACCGTGCCCACCGGCTTGCCCGGCACGGCGCCGCCGGGACCGGCAATGCCGGTGACAGCCACAGACCACTGCGCCTTCGAATGCGCGAGCGCGCCTTCGGCCATCGCGCGCACCACCGGTTCGCTGACCGCGCCGTGCGCCGCGATCAGCGCCGCCGGCACGCCGAGGCTCTCGACCTTGGCGTCGTTCGAGTAGGTGACGAGGCCACGCTCGAACCAGTCGCTCGAGCCGGCCACCGAGGTGCAGGCGGCCGCAATGAGCCCGCCGGTGCACGACTCTGCCGTCGCGAGCCGCTCGCCGCGCGCACGCAGCGCGTCGCCGAGGGCGAGCACGTCGGCTTCGAAGCGGTTCACCACCACCTCCACAGCGCGATCACCATCAGCGTGCACAGCGCCGCCACGAGGTCGTCGAACAGGATGCCGAAGCCCTGCGCCCAGCCGATCGGCTGGCTGCGGCGGATCTTGAAGAGCTTGTCGGCCCAGGCCACCGGCCCGGGCTTGGCGGCGTCGAAGAAGCGGAACAGCGCAAACGCGACGGCCTGCCCGAGCAGGCTGGACGGCATCACCAGCCACAGCACCAGCCAGAAGGCGATCACCTCGTCCCACACGATCGCACCGGGGTCGGGCATCGCCATGTGGCGTGCGGTGGCCGTGCAGGCCCACCAGCCGACGAATAACGCGCCGAGCATCACCCAGGCCCACTCGGTGTCGCTCAGGCCCGGGCGCAGGATCAGGTAGGCCGCCCAGGCCCACAGCGTGCCGACCGTGCCGGGCGCCTTGGGCGCGAGCCCGGCGCCGAAGCCCAGCGCGATCGGGCGCGCCGGGTGCGAGAACATGAAGCGCCAGGTGGCGCGCCGCACCGGCACGGCCAGCGGCGGGTTCAGCGGCGGAGGGAACGGCGGCGTCGGCTCCACGCCCTCAGCTCCGGAAGTGGTCGAATGAGCCGAAGGTGTGCGCGACCGCATGCCCTTCGGCGTCGACCAGTCGCAGCCCCTGCCCCGCCTCGATGCGGCCGATGCGCGTGACGGCCGTGCCGGCCGCCTGCGCCGCGGCCTGCACCTGCGTCGCGCGTTCGGCCGGCGCGGTGAACAGCAGCTCGTAGTCGTCGCCGCCGGCCAGCGTGCATTCGCGCTGCAGCGCGAGCGGCTGGGCTGCCAGCACCGCGCTGCGCGGCACGGCATCGACGCTCACCTCGGCGGCCACGCCGGAGCGGCGCAGGATGTGGCCAAGGTCGCCCAGCAGCCCGTCGGACACATCGATGGCGCTGGAGGCGACGCCGCGCAGCGCCTGCCCCAGCGCGACACGCGGCTGCGGCTGCTCCATCGCCTCGCGCACCGCCTCGAAGTCGCGGCCGGGCAGGCTCACGGTGCCGCGGAATACCTCGAGCGCCAGGCGCGCGTCGCCGACGCGGCCGCTCACGTAGAGGTCGTCGCCGGGCCGGGCGCCCGAGCGCAGCAGCGCGCCGCCTCCCGGCACTTCGCCCATCACGGTGATGCACAGGTTCAGCGGGCCCTGCGTGGTGTCGCCGCCGACGAGCTCGATGCCGTGGGCGTCGGCCAGCGCGAACAGTCCGCGCGCGAAGCCTTCGAGGAAGATCTCGTCGGCACGCGGCAGCGCCAGCGCCAGCGTGAAGGCGAGCGGCCGGGCGCCGCAGGCGGCCAGGTCGCTGAGATTGACGGCCAGCGCCTTGTGGCCCAGCCGATCCGGCGCGACGGTCGACAGGAAGTGCCGCCCCTCGACCAGCATGTCGCTCGACACCGCGAGCTGCATGCCGGGGGCGGGCGCGAGCAGCGCGCAGTCGTCGCCGATGCCGAGCGCGGCGCGGCGCACCGGGCGGGTGAAATACGTTGCGATGAGGTCGAATTCGCCGAGCGACATGCGGGGATTGTGGCCCCTCACACGTCGCGCAGCAGGTTCGCCAGTTCGACGGCCGAGCGCACGTCCATCTTCTCGAAGACCCGCGCGCGGTGGACCTCGACGGTGCGCACGCTGATGTCGAGTTCGTCGGCAATGAGCTTGTTGGGCCGGCCCTCGATCACGAGGCGCATCACCTCGCGCTCGCGCTCGGTGAGCTCGCCCAGCCGCTTGCGCACCGACTCGCGGCCGAGCCGCGCGCGGATCGCGGCCTCGCTGCGTTGCAGCGCCTGCTCGATGCGGTCGACCAGCGCGTTGTCGGAGAACGGCTTCTCGACGAAGTCGAAGGCACCGCGCTTGACCGCCGCGACTGCGGTGGGCACGTCGCCGTGGCCGGTCAGGAAGATCACCGGCAGCGCATCGATCAGGCGGCGCTCGACCAGGTGCTCGAACAGCGACAGGCCGCTCATGCCGGGCATGCGCACGTCCAGCAGCAGGCAACTCGGCGCGACCGGCCACTCGGCCAGCGCTGCGGGCGACTTCGCGTCGAGCATCGCCTCGAAGGCCTCGGCGCTGGCGAAACCCTCCGACAGCAGCCGTCGCGAGCGCAGCAGCCAGCCGAGCGCGTCGCGCACCACATCCTCGTCGTCGACGAGGTAGACGATCGGCAATCCGAGCGAGGCGGTGGTGCTCATCCGTGGGCTTCGGCGGGGCGATCGGCGGCCCGCGCCGCCTTCTCCCCCGTGTCGGCCGGCAGCGTAAACCGAAACTCGGTGCCCGGGCCCCCGCCGTTACCCGCAGCATCGACGAAGTCCAGCGCGCCGCCGTGCTGCTCGATCACGGTGCGGCACAGGCTGAGGCCCAGGCCCATGCCCTCGGTGCGCGTCGTGAAGAAAGGCGTGAACAGGCGCGCCGCCACGTCGGCCGGGATGCCCGGCCCGCGGTCGATCACGCTGAAGCTCACCCAGCGCGCATGGGTCTGCCGCACGCGCAGCGTGAGCACACGCTGTGAGGGCTCGGCGGCCGTCTCCATGGCCTGGATGGCGTTGCGCGTCAGGTTCAGCAGCACCTGCTCGACCATGGTGCGGTCGCACACGACGCGCGGTGCCGGGTCGGGCAGGTCGAGCTCGATGCGTGCGCCGCTCTTGCGCGCCTGCAGCCGCACCAGCGGCATCACCGCCTCGAACAGCAGGTCGGCCCGCAGCGATTCGCGCGCCTGCTCGCGGCGCCGCACGAAGTCGTGCACGCTCTTGATGACGCGGCCGGCGCGCTCGGCCTGCTCGGCCACGCGCTGCGCCGCCTGGCGCAGCAGCGCCAGCGTCTCGGCGTCAGCGCTCGCCCCGTCGCCTTCGCCCAGCAGGTTCAGCGAGCCGGCGGCATAACTCGCGATCGCGGCCAGCGGCTGGTTCAGCTCGTGGCTCAGCAGCGAGGCCATCTCCCCGACCGTGGCCAGCCGCGCCGTGGCCTGCAGCCGCTCCTGCTGCTGTCGCGAGAGCTCCTCGGCACGCCGTTGCGCGCTCAGGTCGAGCACGCTGCTCATCCAGCCGGTGTGGCGGCCCTGGCCGTCGACCAGCGGAGCCTCGAAGATCAGCACCGGGAAGCGCTCGCCGTTGCGGCGCATGAAGACGGTCTCGAAGCCGGCCCGCGCCTCCTGCGCGCTGCGGCCGGGCGCCATCGGCGGGCCGCCCAGGCGCACGCTTTGTCGCCGCGCGTACTCGTCGGCCAGTTCGGGCGGCCAGTACGGCGGCGTGGCCGGGGCCATCAGCTCGTCGGGGCTGAAGCCGACCATCTCGCAGAAGGCGGGGTTCACGTGCGTGATGCGGCCGCTCAGGTCGCGGGCGCGCAGGCCGGTGACCAGCGAGTCCTCCATCGCCTTGCGGAACGAGAGCGCTTCGGCCAGCCGCGACTCGGCTGCAGCGCGTCGGCGCACGTCTCGCACCAGCAGCACCACCACCCCCGCCAGCGCCAGCGACAGGCCGAGCACCAGCGCGACGGCCAGGTTCGGGATCAGGCTGGGCGATCCGCGCGTGCTGTCCACGCGCAACTGCAGCGACTGGCCAGGCAGATCGATGATGCGCTCGGCCACGAACACGCCACCGCCGCGCCGCACGCCGGCTCGCGCGAGGCGCGTGCCGTCGCCTTCGACGAACGAGAGCTCGTGCGTGCGCGCCATCTCTGCGCCCACCGATTCCTCCAGCAGGCGGCCGAGCGCGAGCGTCGCCACCACCGCACCGTCGCTGCGGCCGGCGCGCTGCAGCGGGATGCACAGGTCGATCATCTCCATGCCCAGGCCGTCGGCCAGCGGCACGAAGTAGCTGCGCGAGAACGCGGGCGTGGCCAGGTGCTGCGCGGCGCCGCACGCGAGCTGCGCCTCGAGGTCGATCGCCTCGCGGGCGATGCGGCCGAACACCGGCCCCTGGTACGGCGAGTCGACCGCGTCCATGATGCGCAGTTCGGCATCGCGCCGCTCCACCCGCATCAGCTCTCGCCGGCTGTGCAGAAGCGCTGCGGCATCGGCGCGCCACTGCGCGGCGCCCGGCTCGTTCCATTGCAGCGCCTGCAGGCTCTGCAGCTGGCGCGAGAGCGTCTGGCGCACGTCGCCCGCGGCGGCGGTCGCGGCGGCGTCGACCTGCTCCTGCGCGCGAATGCGTTCGTAGTTGGCCGTCAGGTAGACGAGCAGCGTCTGCGCCACGGCCAGCAGCGCGACCAGCGCGCCCCACAGCACCAGTCGGCGGCTGCGCGGGCGCACGGGTGCGACGGCAAGCGATGGGTCCATGCCAGCAGTATTCATTCCCGCGGGTCAAAAGAGATACGCACTTTCGCGCATGGCTCCATGCCGAACGCGGATCGACACTGCGCACCCGGGCGGACACCCCGCTCCTACAATCCCCTCCCCCCTGCCGCCGGGCGGGATGCACCGAACCCTCCGCGAGACCCGCCATGTCGAACCCCGAAGAGAAGCGCGCCGAACTGCGCCGTGCCGCACTGGAATACCACGAGTTCCCGACGCCCGGCAAGATCGCCATCGCGGCGACCAAGCAGCTCGTCAACCAGCGCGACCTGGCCCTCGCCTACTCGCCCGGCGTGGCCGCCGCGTGCGAGGAGATCGTGGCCGACCCGGCCAACGCCTTCCGCTACACCTCGCGCGGCAACCTCGTCGCGGTGATCACCAATGGCACTGCGGTGCTGGGCCTGGGCGACATCGGCCCGCTGGCCGCCAAGCCGGTGATGGAAGGCAAGGGGGTGCTGTTCAAGAAGTTCGCCGGCATCGACGTGTTCGACATCGAGGTCAACGAGAAGAACCTCGACAAGCTGGTGGACATCATCGCCGCGCTCGAGCCGACCTTCGGCGGCGTGAACCTCGAGGACATCAAGGCGCCCGACTGCTTCTACGTCGAGCGCAAGCTGCGCGAGCGCATGAAGATCCCGGTCTTCCACGACGACCAGCACGGCACTGCGATCGTGGTCGGCGCGGCGATGCTCAATGCGCTGAAGGTGGCGGGCAAGGACATCAAGAAAGTCAAGCTCGTGTCTTCCGGCGCGGGCGCCGCGGCGCTCGCCTGCCTGGGCCTGCTGGTCAAGCTCGGGATGCCGCGCGAGAACATCTGGGTCACCGACCTGGCCGGCGTGGTCTACCAGGGCCGCAAGGAGCTGATGGACGACGACAAGGCGCAGTTCGCGCAGAAGACGACGCTGCGCACGCTGTCCGAGGCCATCGAGGGCGCGGACATCTTCCTCGGCCTCTCGGCCGGCGGCGTGCTGAAGAAGGAAATGGTCGCGAAGATGGCGCGCAGCCCGGTGGTGTTCGCGCTGGCCAACCCGACGCCGGAGATCATGCCGGAGGAGGTCAAGTCGGTGCGCGACGACGCGATCATGGCCACCGGCCGCACCGACTACCCGAACCAGGTCAACAACGTCCTGTGCTTCCCGTACATCTTCCGCGGCGCGCTCGACTGCGGCGCGACCACGGTCACCGACGAGATGGAGATCGCCGCAGTGCACGCCATCGCCGAGCTCGCGCAGGCCGAGCAGAGCGAGGTGGTGGCCGCCGCCTACTCCGGCGCCACGCTGAGCTTCGGGCCCGAGTACCTGATCCCCAAGCCTTTCGACCCGCGGCTGATGATGAAGATCGCGCCGGCGGTGGCCAAGGCTGCGGCCGATGCCGGCGTGGCACTGCGGCCGATCAAGGACTACGACGCCTACCGCGAGAAGCTGCACGCCTTCGTCTACGCCTCGGGCCAGACGATGAAGCCGATCTTCGCGCTGGCCAAGCGCGCCGCGGCCAAGCGCGTGGCCTATGCCGAGGGCGAGGACGAGCGCGTGCTGCGCGCGGTGCAGGTGGTGGTCGACGAAGGCCTCGCGCGGCCGACGCTGATCGGCCGGCCGGCGGTGATCGCGCAGCGCGTCGAGCGCTTCGGCCTGCGCCTGAAGGAAGGCATCGACTACGAGGTGGTCAACGTCGAGCAGGACCACCGCTACCGCGACTTCTGGCAGACCTACCACCAGATGACCGAGCGCAAGGGCGTGACGGTGCAGGTGGCCAAGATCGAGATGCGCCGTCGGCTGACGCTGATCGGCTCGATGCTGCTGCACAAGGGCGAGGTCGACGGCATGCTCTGCGGAACCTGGGGCACCACGGCCTCGCACCTGTTCTACATCGACCAGGTGATCGGCAAGCGACACGGCGGCAGCCCGAGCACGCCGCAGGACGTGCAGGTCTACGCCTGCATGAACGGGCTGATGCTGCCGGGCCGGCAGCTGTTCCTCGTCGACACGCACGTCAACGCCGACCCAACCGCCGAGGAGCTGGCCGAGATCACCGTGATGGCCGCCGAGGAGATGCTGCGCTTCGGCGTCGAGCCCAAGGCCGCGCTGCTGTCGCACTCGAACTTCGGCACCAGCGACCATCCGAGTGCCGCCAAGATGCGCCGCACGCTGGCCCTGCTGCGCGACCAGGCCCCCTGGCTGCAGGTGGACGGCGAGATGCACGGCGACGTCGCGCTCGACGGCTCGCTGCGCCACGCGATGATGCCCAACAGCACGCTCAAGGGCGACGCCAACCTGCTGGTGCTGCCCAACATCGACGCCGCGAACATCGCCTACAACCTGCTCAAGACGGCTGCCGGCGGCGGCATCGCCATCGGCCCGGTCCTGCTCGGCGCCGCGAAGCCGGTGCACGTGCTGACGCCGTCGGCCACCGTGCGCCGGATCGTGAACATGACGGCGCTGACGGTGGCTGACGCCAACGCCGCGCGGTGACATCGCACGGACATGCAGCCGGATTGAATGTCCAGCCCGCCCTCGAGAGCACTGCGGATGTGCGGGGGCTTTGCTGCGCCGCGGGAGCTTGCAGAGCTGTCTTGGCGCTTCGATCCAATCGCGTTTGATCCAATTCGGGCAACGCGTTTTCATTTAGTGAGCGCACGCTTCTAGTCATATGCCGTTGCCCCATTTTGAGGCAGCGACTTGTGATTTCACGCCCAATTCGGTACCATTCCGGCTTCTGGATTCAGGGATTACCCGTGTCTTCCTCCGGTCTGTCACTGCGGTGGCGTGGGCTTCGCCGAGCGGGGCTGGCGATCGTGGTGGCGGCGGCAGGCCTGGCCGGTGCAACGCTTCCGAACGGAAGCGTGCAGGCCAGGGAATCGGCGCCGACCACGGTCGTGAAGCTCGCCGAGCTGCCGCCCGAGGCCGTGAAGACGCATGGGTTGATCCTCTCCGGCGGGCCGTTTCCGTACGACAAGGATGGCTCGGTGTTCGGCAACCGCGAACGACTGCTGCCGCTGCAACCGCGCGGCTTCTATCGCGAATACACCGTCAAGACACCGGGCGCCAGGAATCGGGGCGCCCGACGGATCGTCTGCGGGGGCCGTCAGCCCACCGCACCTGAAGCCTGCTACTACAGCGCCGACCACTACGCGAGCTTTCGCCGCATCGTGGAGTGAGCGGCACGTGTTTTGGTGAAACGAGGAGGATCGCGACCATGCTCTTGCAGACCGTCCGTCCGAACATTGTCCAGGCCATCCGCGCGTACCGCGTGGAGGACTTGATGGCCGCCGCCGAAGGTGCCGGCCAGCATTTCCTCTACGCCAACCTCGCGGCGGCACAGTCGAAGCAGGAGGTGCTGGAAAGCATCGCCCAGGCCTTCATGTTCCCTGCCCACTTCGGCAAGAACCTGGATGCGCTGTACGACTGCATGACCGACCTGGTGCACAAGGCCGGAACGCAGCCGGGATTCGTGGTGGTGCTCGAGCAGCTGCCCGACAACCCGCGCTTCGACCGCGAGGCCCGCGAGCAGCTGCTCGACGTGTTCCGCGACGCCGCCGACTACTGGGGCGAGCGACGAATACCCTTCAGGTGCTTCTATTCTTTTCAGTAGCCCGCTCCCAGGAACAAGGGTCATGGGAGCGGGCGACGGAAACGACCCAGAACGTCGCCGCCGGCAAGCCGGCCGCCAAGAACGCGGCCAATGCCAGCTTCGGCATGAACATGCCGATGATGAGCAGCGCCTTCGACACCGCGATGTGGCTGAACGCCGCGTGACGTCGCGCTGAAGCGCAGCGAAGTTCTCGACGGCGGCCTGCGGGCCGCCGTCGTCATTTCGGCCCGGCGAGTTGCCGCGCGAGCGCGAGATACTCGGCCACCGGCACCTCCTCGGCGCGGCGCTGCAGGTCGAAGCCGGCCTGCGCGCCACGCGCCTCCAGCCAGCGGCCCAGCGTGTGGCGCAGCAGCTTGCGGCGCTGCGAGAACGCCACCGTCACCAGCTCGCCCAGCAGCGCGGCATCGACGCCCTCGGTGCCCGGCAGGGGCTGCATGCGCACCACCGCCGAATCGACGCGCGGCGGCGGCTCGAACGCTTCGGGCGGCACGTCGAGCAGCGACTCGATGTCGTAGCGCCACTGCAGCATCACGCTCAGCCGGCCGTAGTCCTTGACGCCCGGGTGGGCGGCCATGCGCTCGACCACCTCCTTCTGCAGCATGAAGGTCTGGTCGGCCACGCGGTCGGCCACGCCCAGCAGGTGGAACAGGATGGGCGTGGAGATGTTGTACGGCAGGTTGCCGACCACGCGCAGCTTCTGCCCG
>WBZM01003579.1_pt1 | contig 12010 bp, 18 predicted proteins | sample 5204271 | NCBI WGS metagenome assembly WBZM01 (sample SAMN12344346, study PRJNA552823) | activated sludge metagenome | biome: Activated sludge suspended growth; feature: Nitrification reactor; material: Wastewater; isolation source: activated sludge from nitrification reactor of wastewater...
GAGAACGCCCGCGCGATCTCGCGTTTGCCCACCTTGGTCTGCGACGACTGGATGAAGTCGAGGATCTGCTCCTTCGTCGGCAGCCCGCCCTCGCCGGACGCGGGCTTGCCCTTGCCCTTGGCCCCGGGGGTGCCGCGCGCGTCGCCGTGAGCAGCGTCGGAATGAGCCGCCTTGGAGCGCGGCGTCTTGATCTTGCGTGCCATTGCCACCGTCTACACCGGAAGTGGCGCGAGGGGGAGGGGAGATGTGGCTACCCTGGCGCTTCGTGGGCTGCGGAACCGGCGTATCTGCCTCGCGGGAGCTCGTAGAAGGGCGAACAATGACCGAGGGACAGCCCAGGTGCAGCCGCTGCATCGCCGGCATGGCTGCAGCACCTCAGAGACCGGAAGAAGGGGCGGCGACGTCATGGGCCAATAGTTGCCCTCCCGAGCCACGGACGATCAGACAACATGTGCTCTCCGCGCATAGCAAGCTGGCGGTTGTGGCCGCCGAAATCGCTGCAGCGCACCAGGCCAATGCTGGATTCCGGCACTGAGACTGCTTTCGGCCCGACCTCGTCGGTGGGCCTTTGAACTGCCAAACGGGAATCCGGACCCGAACCGACGACGTGCACGCGCTCGACACTAGTGTGCCAGTTTGACGGGAAGGGGCTGCTCCCGACGGCCAGTGGCCGGCCCGGCCACTGGCGACAAGTCGGGTGGAGATGTGTAGCGAACGGGCCCAATATGCAATCGTAACCTTCCATCGAAGAAGCTTTTGCGCGACGGAACTCCCGACATTGAGGGTCGTTGCTCGATACGGGATAAAGGAGGCCAGCATGGCCACGATCCTGATCGTCGAGGACGACCCTGTCATCGGCAGTAGCCTTCATCAGATCATCGCCGACACTTTCGACGCCGACGTGATCCTCGAGACCAGCATCGGCGGCGCCGAACAACACCTGTCGGGCCCGCTCCACTTCGTGCTACTCGACGTGAACGTGCGTGACCTGACCTCGTTCCTCCTGGCGCGCACGCTGGCCTTGTCCGGCGTACCGTTCGCGTTCGCGTCCGGATCGAGCCGATCCATCATTCCCGACGATTTGCGCAGCGCGCCGTTTCTGGCGAAACCCTGCTGTGCCCAGGCCATCTTGGATGCAGTCTGCTCGGCAATGCCGCTGCAGGCGCGTGCCGGCACGCGGCAGCCGAAGGGCGGTTAGGGGCAGGGGGGCCGCGGACCCTCAGTCGGTAGACCGGGGCGCCGTCACCGGCACGGTGATCGTGCAGACAACACTTCGGACCTCTGACGACCCGAGCATCCGGGGGCGTCCACGGGCGGTCACCGCCGTACCTCGTCGCACCAGACGCGGAACCCTTCGAGCACGTTAGGTCCGAAGGTCGTCACCATGGCGACATCGGCCGCGTCGCGACCTCGTGCGATCAGGATTCGGCCGATGCGAGGCTGGTTGTTGCGCGGATCGAAAGTGTACCAACCGCCTTCAAGATAAGCCTCGAACCAGGCCGCGAAATCGCCCGGCGGAAACGGAGGCGCCATGCCGGCGTCGCTCAGGTACCCAGTGCAGTAGCGGGCTGGGATGTTGAGAGCACGGCAGAAGGCAACGGCGAGGTGGGCGTAGTCGCGGCAGACGCCGATTTTATCATCGTAGGCTTGAGCGGCGGTGCGAGTGGCGCGCGCGTCCTTGTAGCTGAAGGCGATCCGCTTGTTGACGAAATCGCAGATCGCCTGGACTCGCTGCCATCCGGGCTTCGCCTTGCCGAACAGCTCCCACGACAGGTCGAGCAGCTTGTCCGTTTCGCAGAATCGGCTCGCCAGCAGAAACATCAAGGTTTCGTCGGGCAAGTGCTCGACGGGGATCTGTTGAGCTTGGGGGGCCTGTCGATCAGGCGCGCCATTGTCCCGGACAACGCTGTCACAATGTATCCTCACAGGGCCGGCTGGAGCGACCAGGCGCGTGCACCAGTTGCCAAAGCTGTCGCGATATCCTGACATCGCAACCGGCGGATCCAAGAGCGGATTGTCGGCGCGTTCCAGATCGGCCACGCGCGTGTGGTGGACGCACAGTGCCAGAATGCATGGAGTGGGTTGGGGAAAGCGGTAGATGAACTCGTAGCCGACTCGAAATTTCACGGAAAGCTCTCTATCCAGCGTTGCGCCACCGCGCACAAATGGTGCTTTGAGCAGCGGAATACATCACCGGGACCAAATCTTATCGCTGCCGCCGGGAACATGGCACTCCGGTACCACGTCCGCAGGCAGTCGGGTGTGCAACATCCACGCACCTCTGGAACATGAGCACCGACGCGGCGTTCCTCCCCGTCTCGCTGCCGAGAGAGCAGCCGGATCAGCCTCACAATCGAAGCTCATGGAAGTGGCCGCTCCCGGATAGGCCACAGAAAGACGGCCTATGCCTTTTCCTGACCGTGACTCCCGGTCGGCAGTCTCGCGCCCGGCTCTTGCAGGAGCCGGTGCGCTGCTCGCTTGCGCGGCCGCTGTGCGATACTTGGCATCTCGCGACGAGGAGGCCCGCCCGCAGCGAGGCAAGTTCTTGCATGTACGCGGTCACAAATTGCACCTCATCGACGAAGGCGAAGGGCCCTGCGTCATCCTCCTGCACGGCAATGGAAGCATGATCGAGGACCTGCACTCGAGCGGCCTCATCGACCTACTGAAGCAGGACCATCGTGTCGTCGCCTTCGACCGGCCGGGCTTCGGCCTGAGCGAACGACCGGATTGGGGCTGGACTCCGGAGGCAGAGGCGGCCTTCCTCTCCCAGGCCTTGGCCCTGCTCGACGTCGACGAGGCGATCATCGTTGCGCATTCGTGGGCCGCGCTCGTTGCGATCTGTATGGCTTTGCGTCCGGGTATCGTAGCGAACGGTTTGGTCCTCCTGTCCGGGTACTACTTTCCTACGGCACGTCTCGACACTGCTTTGCAGGCGCCCGCCACATGGCCGGTCGTCGGAGGCGCGCTCAGGTATACCGTTCTGCCGATCATGGCCAGGCTGATGGCGGGGGTCGAGTTCCGCAAGATGTTTGCGCCGCTGCCGGTCTCCCCGGAGTTCCTGGCAGAGTACCCTGTCGGGCTTGCCAGCCGGCCGTCGCAGCTCAAATCTCTGGCCGATGACACGGTCGAGATGCCGAAGGCTGCAGCACGCCTCTCTGGGCGTTACCGGGACCTTTCGCTCCCCGTTCACATCATCGCGGGTGCTGGCGACAAGATCGTCTCGACTGCTCACCAGTCGGCACAGCTTCACGGCATGCTGCCCACGAGCACTTTGCAGACTCTCGAGGATGCCGGCCACATGGTCCATCATGCTCATCCTGAGCTGGTGGTCGAAGCCGTCCGCGCTATGACGAAGGGAGGCAGTCCGCTAATATCGCCCGAGGAAAACAGAGTTGACAGCGTCGTTGCGGCACCGGCCAGGCCTTTCTAGCCGCTGCTGCGTCACCCGATCGGCGAGCACTGCATCAACGCTCTCCGCCTCTGCTCGCCATCCTCGACCTCCCTGCTCGTCCTCCAGCAACGCACCTCGTATTTGCAGCACATAATTTTCAGATCAAGTAGATCATCGAAGTGCAACGCTCGAGTGCAGTACAATTCGCGAAACTCAAGCATAGCATTTTTCTAAATGAGCACAAAAAAGAAGGGCCCCGGCGGCCAAGTTTGTGTCATCGAACACATTGCGAGCACAATTGAGTGCTAAATTGTTTTCGGGTTCAGCATGACCGGACCCGAGCTTTCTTGATCGACGTTGAAAGCGATACTTTGGAGAATAATATGACCAGCAATGAAAATCACGCTGTCCGCGGCAGCGACGACGCCTCTTCGGCAATGCGCAGCGAAATCGGGAAGAAGTGGGGCAAGTTCGATGAGGCGGAAGTCAAGGGTCTCAAGAGCAACGACGACCTTGTGACCCAGCTCGCGGCGAAGTACGGCCTCGACGCCAAACAGGCGCAGAAGCAGGTGGATGACTTGGCCAACGGCCGCCAGCTCTAGTTCCATCGAGGTGCCGTCCTCGATCGGATCGAGGGCGGTGCCACATCTGCCTCTCATGCGGTGAAGTGCCTTGAAAGACTGGTTCGTACCGCCCGTCGTCGTGCCGGCGCTGCTCGTCCTCATCCTCGTGCTCTATGTCGGGCTTCGGCACGGTGCGATGCCCTGAGTAGTAGGTCGAGAATTGCGTAGATTCGCTTCACGGGCGACGCTTATAGACAAGGTCGAGGGTGGATGATTTCGGGCATCGAAGGTCGAGAGCGTACAATTCGCGAGACGATCACTTTCCGTTACCCCTTCCAGCTGCCTGCCTCGGAAGAGGTTTTCCCAGCCGGGACATACGACATGGAAACGACGGAGCAGCGGCTCGATAGCCTCTCATTCAGCGGATGGCGCCGTACTATGACGACGATCGTGCTCCAGAGCGGATCGTCCGCAATTCGTCAAGTCGCCGAAGTGGAACTGATTGACCTGGCAGCGGCGCTGTCTGCGGATAAGGAGCGTTAAATGGAGCACCATCATTTCAAGGTCGGTCAGCTCGTGACGATCGAACCTTGCGCCGGTGCAGCCGATCACGCCGACGCTGCGCGCCGATACAAGATCCAGTGCCTCTTACCATCCATCGATGGCGGCTCCATGTATCGCATCAAGTCGATCATGGAGACGGAACCTCGCATGGTATCGGAATCAGAATGTCGAATCGCTGATTCGACCCTTTGAGCAGGACGCCTGTCACTGCCGGAGAGATGCAAGCCGGGCGAGGAGATAGCACGTGAACGACAACTTCATCCGCGTTACACAACGGGAAGAGGCATTTTGGACGGTAGTCCGGGGGCCCTCGGGTCTTGATCTACTCACGTTCCGCCGGAAGGCGCATGCGACCTCCTATGCGCGCGCGCTCTGCCACGCAGGAAATCTGGCGCTGTTCATCGACGATCAGTTCGGGTTTGCGGTCGAGCAAGAGACGGCGACGCTGACCTACCCTTGCGTTCTGAATTAGCCTGTCCAGAAAGTCCGAGAACCAGAAGCGACGGGCTGATATCGTCGAGCGGAATGACCCCGTTTTCCCTTGGGAAATAGCATTTCCCCGTGCCTGCCGGGGCAGCGCCAGTGCATGCTGCTGTTGAACAGCGAGCCGCTGGCTGAACTTCGATCGCCGGGCAGGACCTGTGCGCGTCAACCCGCCACAGATCGGGATCGGCCTTTACCCGACCCTTCAACTCAGACGCAAGCGCGCCAAAGTAGCACGCACCGGACGATTACTCGTATCAGGCACGATGTGCAGGCGCAGCTCGACGAGCTCGGACTGTTCAACCCGGTACTCTTCCACCTCCGTGATAGTATCAGGCGGGGTGAAATTGAACTGCTGACGTACGATCTCCCGCATATGTGCATCGCCGGCCGAGCGCGAACTAAGTACGAATTCCTGCTGGCGACCAACAACCGTCTCGCGGAATTCCAAATGGACGCGTTGCACTGAAACGGGCGGGTCGAATAGCAGCCGGATGGTTTGTGAGCCGTCTTCGGCCGCACGCCAGCCATCGCCTCCGAGCAGATCGATCGCACCTTCTATCGGGTATTCCGGATCTTCCGAGCTCAGCTCGGCCACGGCCAGTTTTGCGATGTCGAGCGCTGGATACTCGTCGACGGGAATCGCCGCCGACGATTTAATGATCCTTTTACGCATTAGTGTGCCGCCTTTCGGATCTTTGCATGCCGCGTCTCTTGGGGGCTCCGTCGCATAGAAGATGGCTAGATCAGCGGCGGCCGAACTCGATCCTCGAACGGCGCGGTGGATCAGGATTGGCGGTACGGGTCTCGTCAAAAATCGCTCGCTTGGCAGCGGCCAGCTGTTTGCGCTTAGCCTCACGCGCGGCAGTAGACCGCCAAGACACGACAGCCAAAGCCAGCCCGGCGGTCAATACGGCGAGTCCAATCAGCATCTCCGTCATCGGTAGCACCGTTATTTTTGTGTTGTCAGCTACGCCGACAATAAGTCGGTTGGAGCAGGCTCAAATCCTTTACAGGCTCCTCGACCTTCGGGTGGATCGGGAGGTCGGCAGCATCCTCGTCGTCAGGCTCCAGCAACGATTCGTTGGCTTCGCCTTTTTCGAGGTCCACCTCTTCGAGCTCGATCTCATTCTCGGCATCCGCCGCCACCTCGTCTTTGGACTCGAGCTCAGCCGGTTGCACGACATGAACCCGGAGGAGGCCCGTTTGCCTCGCAAAGCGCTGCTCGCGAGCCATAACGACGGGTGGCGCGACGGGCTTGTAAACCGCACCGCAGTTCGGACAGCTGAAATCGGCTCTGTTGAGATCGTAAAACGGCAGGCCGCAAGCCTCATCTTGACACCAGCGCTTCGTTCCTCTTACCGCTGCCTTCGACATTTCACGCCCTTTCGAGATTTTGAGCCGGAGTTCGGACCCGCCCGCGTCATATGCAACCTTTTCACGGCAGGGCCCGGCGGCTTGCTCACCAGCGTTCCCTGGGCATGACGCAGTTGTCTCCGCGCCGCTCAAATGGCCCTTCGCAGGACCAGCCATTGCCGGAAGAGTTCAGAAATGCGTGCTCGGGCAGGCGGATCGGCTGGCATTTATCACCGGACTTGTTGAAACCGCGATTGCATCGCCACTCGCGGCCGTTAGCGTCGAGATAGCTGTTTTCCGGCAAGAGAACCGCCGTGCAGCTGCTTTCATCGGCACGGAAGCCGCGTTCGCAAGACCACCCTTTTCCACTATATGCGGATAAATCAACAAACGCATTTGCCGGCACGGCGATCGCTACGCAGCCGGCATTTTGCACCCTGTATCCGCGGTTGCATTCCCACGCCCTGCTGCCATGCCCCCCGTCGGAAAGAAACGCGTTGGCCGGCACCTGGACGGCGCTACATGTTTTCCCTGTTCTAGAAAATCCGCGTTCACACTCCCACCCTTCGCTCGAGTAGCTGTCTGATAGAAATCCGTGCTCGGGGACGAGGATGAGCTGACATTCCCCACCCACCTCGCGATAACCTCGCCGGCACTCCCAGCCGCTCCCGTAGCTTGCCCCGTTGTGGAAGGCGTTTGCCGGCAAAGGTATTGGCACGCAGCCTTGATCCTCTTGCCGGAAGCCGCGGCGGCAATACCAGGTATCGCTGTAGGGGTGGGCGATCGCATTCGCGGGCAGGCTCGGCGGTCGCTTTTCGGCTACCGCGGTCCCGCTCATTGCTGCCAGCGAGGCCGCCAGGGCTGCAAGCGGGACGAGCGCCATGCATGAGAGCCGCCAACGGTGCAAACACATATCATCCTGCTCCTTGAGCGTTGGACACGCCACAAAGCGCAGCGCCATGAGCATGGCGCCGCGACGTCCGGCTTCAGTTCTTCCCACGGCAGACTGATCAGCGCGCGCTCCTGCGCCTCTGCCGGGGAAGTCCGCTATTCGAGTTCAATGCGGCTCACGGCAGTCTTGCCGTTGCGCCGGTCCAGCTCGGTATCGAAGGAGACCTTTCGGCGAGCCCGGATATGTCGGCACGCTCGAGAGCGCTGGCGTGCACGAACACGTCGCTGCCGCCATTCTCCGAAGCGATGAAGCCATATCCCTTGCGCCAACGAGCAGGCGGGCGCGCATAGTCACGCGAACGCCTGCTCTGATTTTCGATTTTTGGAGGGAATTCTGGAGCGAGCTCTGCTCGAGCGTTGCAGTCCGATTGTCCGGCCAAATCGATAGACTATTTAGACCTTCTGTGCGCCAAAAGCAAGGAAAATGTCTGGGTATTTTATCCCTGGTCGATTATTGGCCATGCCATCGACATTTCTCCCGATTTCGCCCATGCTGTCGCATCATCGGTCGTGAGAAAACTGGGCGCCGATGGCTGAGAGACGGTCGCGCTCCCGCCTGATTTCAGGAGAGAGCGTCATGAGCCCGTTCATCGGTCGCCCCGAAGGCTTCAGTACAGAGGCACTAGAGCTGCTCGATCGAGCCCATCGATACATGTGGGATGACGTGGTGCTCGCAAAGCGGCGAGGGGCTGCCATGCCGCCGAGCAAGCTACCCGGCTCGCAGCCCGGTCCGGGTAAGTGGACAGAGCGAACGACAGGCCGCCCCAAGGTGCCGGTCCAGCGCTGACTTTTCTCGCGAGCTGTTCGCCGTCCATGACCACGACGGTTGGCTCGGCGCTGCGGCTTTCGTCACACCAGGAGGGGTATGCGCATGGCGCAGCACAAGTTCAAAGTCGGACAGGACGTGGACTACACGCCCGGGAAGAACGTCGTGGCGGCATCGCGCTACAGGGTCGTTCGTCGCCTTCCCATCGAGCATGGCGAGCTGACCTATCGTATCAAGTCACCCATCGAGTTGTTCGAACGTGTCGTGCGAGAGAGCGAGATCGCCGCGACGACGCCCGACAAGTCGGGGCTCCGGGTCGGCTCCGGGAGGACGTGAAAGCCCGAAGGCGTGGGTGCCAAGGTCGTCACACTAGCGCCGACGACATCTGATACGCGTCGAGGTTCGGGCCGCCGAGGTGGCGGCTGACTGCGCGACACCGGGAGAGACAGCGAATTGCCTTTCGTCACAGAGCGGCCGGGCTCACGGACCATCTCGGATCTCAGAGGTGGTGCACGATTGGCCGTCGACGCAACCCTCGGCGTCACCGATATCGTCGAAGCCATGCATCGCAACATTGCTGGTCTTTCCCCGATCATCGGGGCATCGCCCACGGGTGGCGCGCGAGGCATCTCCGGCCTCGTCTATGCAAGCGTCCGCAACATCACGCGTGTGTTCGGCTTCGGGCTGGATGCTGCATTGGGGCAACTCAATCCAGTATCGGCACTCGACATCTCGTGGCCGGGCCGCGACGCGGTGCTGGCAGCACTCAACGGCGTTGTGGGAGATCATCTGGTCGCTTCGGAAAATCCGCTGGCCATTCGCATGCAATTGCGCCAAGCGGGCGAGCCGCTCGCACTCGACCGCCGGTCACTTGCTGCCCAACTCGAGCCGGCAGGCAGCAAGCTCTTAGTGCTTGTGCACGGGTTGTGCATGAACGACCTGCAATGGGAGCGCAATGGGCACGATCACGGAGCCAGGCTTGCGAAGGACTTGGGATACGTCCCACTTTATCTACATTACAACAGCGGTCGCCAAGTCGCCGCGAACGGGCGGGAGTTCGCCGACATTCTGGATCGCCTGCATCGAGCCTGGCCCGTACCCGTCAGTGAACTTGTCATTTTCGGGCACAGCATGGGCGGGCTCGTCGCCCGCAGCGCGTGTCACTACGCGCGCTCGGCGGACCAAGATTGGCTGCGCCATCTGAGCAAGCTCGTCTTTCTCGGCACTCCGCATCATGGTGCGCCTCTGGAGCGTGCCGGCAGCTGGGTCAACGCCGTCGTGGGCATCAGCCCCTACTTGGCGCCGCTTGCGAGGATCGGCGAAATTCGTAGTGCCGGCATCAAGGACCTTAGCCACGGACATATCACTGACGAGGATCTGGAAAGCAGGGATCAGGCCCGCGAGTTCGAGCGCTCCATGCAGCTACCAGCAGGGGTGGAGTGTTTCGCGATTGCAGCGACGATGGAGACGGTGGATTACGGCATGCCGCTGGCCGGAGATGGGTTGGTCCCCGTCACCAGTGCATTAGGCCTTCATGACAGCGCCGCGCTGACGCTACCGATTCCCGCGGAGCGTCAGGCCGTAATATTCGCCTCGAACCACTTCGATCTCCTCAGCAGCCGCAGAGTATATCGCCAACTGGAGGCTTGGGTCAGCAGCGGCTGACGGCTAACTTCCTTCCCCCGCGAGCCTGAAATAGGATTGGCTCCGCTCAAAGGGGCGCACGACAAGCCGCTGGAGTTCTTCTCGGATCGAGCAATATATGATTGATGATCTCGAACTTAGATGGACCACAATTCCCACTCGTGGTAGAATAAAAATATCAGGGCCATTTTCCCAGTTTGACTTGAATCGATGTTCGCAGTTTCTACCACTCGCAGGGCGGAATTCGAGTGCCGCCAAGTTGAAATCTTGGCACTTCTTCGCTCCGCCCAAGGAGTTCGTCATGGGCGACTAGGTACTGCTGGTGCCGGTCTGGATGCCGCTTGTTGGTTTCGTCAGGCCGATTCGAGTCACGCACGATCATGTGTTCCGCGCTGAGCACAGGTGGCGAGGCGCCGGCACCTCTCGCTGGCATCAGCGGACGGATTGCCCACTTTGAGCCCACTTTGAGCACAGCCAGAAAGGACAACCGGTGAAGCCCTCTTTGCAGCAAGCCGCGCTAACGACGCTCCGAGCCGATTTCAGGACCGCCATCAACTCTCCCGACGGAGCCGTATCCTTAGATGCTTCAATCGCTGCTCTAAGGACCAGAATTTCGAGCCAGAGCTTTACGGAGTATCTCTCGGTCTACTCGCTAAGTCGACTTCGAAGATTGGACGGTAGCCTTGCTCGAATTAATGCGATCAGCTTAGTGAAGTGCCCGATGGACGTGGGTGCGGCTGTCTCGTCGGTACTGCAGCACTTCGACGAGCTGGGCTTCACCATGCGGCAATCCGGGGGGCGGGCCGAAAGGATCGATGCCAGATTGTCGTGTCGCCCTCATGCCTGAAAAGCCCCGCAGTGCCTGGGGCGCGTTTGGTGTATATCGACGCTCGTGTGTCGATGGACAATTCATGCTCAGAGCCTGTGGAGCCTCTTGCCGTGGACAACGGGAGCACGAAATCCCATGGTGAAATTGCGCTGGTTGCCGATCGGGGTGGTCATCTTCTTTTCGCGCTGAGGAATGCTTCCATGCAAGGCAAATGCCCAAAGTGCTCTGCTGTGACGAACATAATGGTGGTGCCCCTTAGAGCCCGTCAGGAGGAGTCCGACTCAACCGTTCCGGTCCTTCAGTTTCTGTGCTGCCAGTGCCACACTATCCTTTCCGTTACGCTCGATCCGGAATGGCAGGCGCAGATCGTGGCGGGAAAGCTCAGGACGGTCGGCGAACGACTCGATGTCAGTCACTGAGTACCGCCCCTTCATGATAATCGCTCGTTTGGCCTGTGGAACGTACACAAGGAACAGCCCTGCGGTGCAGGGCGTTTGGTCACGTTTTCGCTGGGCCCAAGCCTATTATGAAAGAGCCTGGACGCGACGCAATCGAACGGAAAGCAAGGTCCGAGCGCGATGATCGAGGCTATTCTGCTCACCGCCGCGCGCGTGGTGACCTTTCAGGGGCAGCGAGTTCTTACAAGCGCGAGCGGCTTCTTTTTCGAGTGCGGCAACCAGCTGTTCCTGGTCACCAGCCGTCATGTCCTCATCGACGAGCCGAGCGGACACTTCCCCGATCGCATCGAGATCGAGCTGCATACCGACGCGCAGGATCTTGGACAGTCCACCGGGTTCTCGATCCCGCTCTATCGGAATGGCAAAAGCATCTGGCGACAAGCCGCCGACAGCGCCGGCGCGATTGATGTCGCCTTGATCGCGATCGATCGCGCATGTTTGCCAGCGACGGCGCTATATCGCGCCTTCGCTCCGGAAAATCTTCTCGCTCCGGAATCTTATGTCGAGGTTGGCCAAGCGCTTCTGGTCTTCGGCTTTCCGCTCGGTTTTCACGACACGCTGCACCACCTGCCCATTGCTCGCCACGCCGTGATGGCCTCATCCTACGGGCTTCGTTTTCAGGGCAGTGGTTATTTCCTAACTGATGCCCGCATGCACCGCGGCACGAGCGGAGCTCCCGTCGTTATGCGCGCAGGCCCGGCGATCGGCCGCGATCTGCCCTGGATTCTTCTCGGCGTGCATTCGGCACGCCTCGAAAGTGGTACTCGAGATGCTGTGTTCGACGAGGCTCTCGCGCTCAACAGCGCGTGGTACGCCGACATCCTCGTCACGCTAGCCGGCTCGGGAAGTCACGCTCAACCCTCTGTCTGGAACGGTTAGCAGGCTGTTGAACTTCTCGCCTGCTGACAGGCTCGGGCGAATATGATTCCGTTCCGGCTCCAGGTCGAGGGGGCTCGCATGCGCGGATCGGATGCCAGGTCGGGATCGCTGTTCTCGTACGTG
>WBZM01001910.1_pt2 | contig 12008 bp, 10 predicted proteins | sample 5204271 | NCBI WGS metagenome assembly WBZM01 (sample SAMN12344346, study PRJNA552823) | activated sludge metagenome | biome: Activated sludge suspended growth; feature: Nitrification reactor; material: Wastewater; isolation source: activated sludge from nitrification reactor of wastewater...
GTTAAATGCCGCTAGAGCTGTTGTTTGACCAGTGCCACCTTTATTAACTCCAAGAGTTCCACCAATATTATTAAGTGTTAAATTAGCTTCATTTACATCTATTAATGGATTTCCAGAAACTCCATTACCACTGCTAATTGATACCTTATTTGAATTTGCAGTGATTGTCCTTGACGAGTAGTTACCACCAGTTGTTTGAACAATAAATCCTGGAGTAGCATTTCCTATCAAGTTTTGAACTTGTTGTGGCTGATTTGATACTGGTTGAGTATCTGGAGTTCCTATACTAACTCCATTGACAAATAAAACTATCCAGTTATTTGATAAAGCTTCCGCCAATTCCGAAGAGTTCTGAATTTCAAAATCAGTTAATCCTTGATCTGTAAGATTATAACCAGTTGTTGGGTGAGTGATATTATTTCTAATTCCTAACCCTCCCAAAGATAAACCTCCAGGAGGGAGGTTAACTGTAGTATTTAATGTATAAACGGCCATTGCCTACTATACACTTACTTTCTATATCTGAAAAGCAATTTTACTCTTGGATTAGAAACATTTCCAGTAGTAGACGCTGCAACATAAATATCTAAAGCATCACTAGCATTGTAATCCGTATTAAGAGTTAAATCCTGATGAGTAGTTCCAGAAGGATAACTAATTGGGAGAGTAGTTCCTGATCCTCCAGAAGAAACATCATCTACATTTAGAGTAAAAGCTTCAGTGTTAGATGTGGAAGCGACTATCCCAACTAATGTCATATTTTGTTCAAGCTCTACTGGATTAGTAGACGTTGGAATTCCAGAACCAGTTCTTAGAGAAGTACCAACTCCGGCATTACCATTTCTGTCTGCCCATATCTCATGAACTTGAACGGAAAGCCACTTAGATCTTGAAGAGTCATAAGCCATTAAGCATTTAAGAGTAGAATCATAATACAAATGACCATCTGTAGGAGAAGCCGGTGCTGTACCTGTAGCAGTTAAACCCAAACTATCTACTGAAAGTTTGTTAGCATCACTAATAGTAACGCCAGAATTTTTAATTAACTTTCCAGAAGTTGAATCATATCTAGGAACTGCATTATCAGTAGCAGAAGCAGGACCTTCTACATAAGTAGCTAGTTCTGTAGCAAGAGTAGTAGGAGATACATAATCAGTACCATCTGTGGCTGCAGAAATACTACTACCATTTCCTTTAAGCATACCTGTTACTGTAGTAGTAATAGATATTGCTGGGGTTGTAGTTGGATTTGAAACAGAACCTGCAAAACCATTAGCAGTATCTACAGAAACAGTAGTTACAGTTCCTGCATTACTTGTAGAAATTTCTGCGTAAATAGAACCAGTCCATCTGTAAACCCTACCAGTATCTATAGCAACATAAATCTTACCAGTCTCGCCAGTAACTGGAAAAGAAGCTAAATCTGCATATTCAAGAGCATCATCTACATAAGAAGGAAGTTGAGCTGCAGGAACCTTACCACCAGCATCCAAAGTTGCTACTCCGTTAGCTGCTCCTTTTTCAGAAGATTCTATCTTTGCATTTAACTGAGTTTGGATAGAAGAAGTAACACCTTTAACATAACTTAACTCAACAAGAGATGGTTCTGTAACTTCATCAAAATGTACAGGTATACCGCTAGCATCTGATTTAAGAGCTCTAGATCCTAGAATAGCTGGAGCTTCAACAATTGCTCCACCTGTACTTTGCATTATCCTATTATTATTAAGGGCTGCAGATGAATTAGTACCACCTTTAGAAACAGGAAGAGTACCAGAAATATTTCCTAATGTAAGCTCAGTTTCTAACTGAGAAACACTCACATCAACATCTATTTCATTATTTGCAATATCATTTGTTACTGTAACTTTAGAAGAACCAGCATTTATATTCTTAAATTCAAAGTTAACACCAGTCTTTTGTTTAAAAACTCCTACACCACCACTACCAACATTTGATGCAGTATTTACTTCACCAATACCAGAAGAAGACCAAGTGCCATCTCCTTTAAGAAACTTGTTAACATCAGCAATTAGAGGAGCCGGAACTAAACCTCTAACGCCATCTACTAATCCAGTAGCTCCAACAAAATCAGGAACTGTAGAATTAGTATCAAATACTTGTACATCATCTATATAAAGTTCCAAGCTACCATCAGCTACAGCAGAAGCCAACTGAGAAGAATTTTTAATTTCTTCTGCAGTAATACCTAAGTCTGTAAGACTATAGTTACTTGTTGGGTGAACTATAGCTGCTCTGATACCCAAATCAGTTAAACTGATACTTGTTTGGGGAGCACCCGTTGTTGTAATTTTAAAAACTGACATTTTCTTTTATCTCCTCTTTTTAAATAGCAATTGAACTACTGGTCTATTAATATTACCAGAAGTTCCAAGTGAATGGATATAAACATCTATAGCATCCCCAGCTAAAAAGTTCTGATTAACAGAAGCAGAATAGTCAAAAGAATATAAGACACTACCACCCATCCCATCATCAATAATTTTTGTATAAAGGTTACCACTTCCTCCAGGAGCTATATCTTTAACTCCTATTGTCCAATTTCCAGCGGAAGAAGTAGTAACATTTATACCAATTAAACATACATCATTAGCTCCAACTTGAATAGGAGATGAAGAAAGAGATACTCCATTAGACTGTAAAGATATTCCAGCACCTAATAGACTATCCCTTGATACCATATATAAAACTGTATCAGCACTGAGCCATTTTGATCTAGAACCATCGTAATACATTTTACAATTCAATACTGAATCGTAGTAAGTATCTCCTGTTGTAGCGAATAAAGGAGGACTAGATAAAGGAGTAAATTGAATATCTCTTAACGATACCCTTATAGCTCCAGATATATTATTAGAATCATCTATAATAATTCCAGAATCTTGTATTATCTTGCCAGTTATACCATCAAATCTAACTATTGCATTATTGGAAGAGGTGCTAGAAGAAACTACGTCTCCACCTCCAGTAATAGCTACTTGAGTTTTTGTACCAGTGTCAGTTACAACAACGCCAGCACCAACAAAATCTATAGTAGGTCTTTGAGGAGCAGGAATGCTTTGGCCCTCTATAATATGGCCAGAACCCCCACTAAGGTTTATAAGATCATTAGAAAAAACATAGCTAAGTGTATTTGGTTCATTATTCGTTACCCTAAGAAAAATATCATTCCCAGTAATAACCAATTCTATTGGAGCATCAATATCTCCAAGTATTGCATATTCTGTAAGAGAAAATCCACTTGGATGTGTATGATCTCTTGATATAAATAACTCTGATCCATAAGCTTTACTAGGAACTCTTAAACTAGTTATATGTTTGGAAGAACCAAAAGCATTAACATACCCAATTAAATGATCATAATAAGAAGAAGGATTAATAGTTCCTGCTGTAGGATATATTACATTTGTACCTGTTAGATCTACTTCTTCCCAGTCAATAGCAGAAGTATCTCCAATTAAAGGATACCCTGGAAGCAATCTATAAGTGTTTGTATCATCAATTACATAGACAAGCATTCCTTGCTGTCTATACTCTGGACCTAGCTGATTTCTTTCAGCTAGAGATTGGACAATTCTGTAACCTCCCTTGGTTGAAACAAGTTCAGTTGAATCAGGTAATACTACCTTCTTGGCCTTTATGATGGCACTTTCAGACATAGGAATACCTCATTATATCAGGCATTCCTAAAAAGCGAAGAAAAAGTTTTAGATACCCCTAGCTGATAAATGTATATCACCAGAAGTACAATTAACTTTAAAAGCTGTAGGACAAGCCAATGTAACCTGAGTCTGCATAGAGACTGATCCGGGAGACCAAGGAACGGAATGAAGATTAGAAGGATCAGAGTATATTTTATCTAAAGGTTCAAACAATAATTCAACATCACCAGTACCTACAGAATCCGGACTAAGTGTAAGTATAAGAGTATTTGTCTTTCCATTAATTTTTCCTAGAGCTTCATACTGAGGATGTTTCTCAAGTGTAATCCATTCCGTAGATTCACCAGAAGATAGAACCACATCATACTCAAACTGAGCAGCCATACATTACTCCTAAACTACACCGTTGGGTGGGTTTAGTTAAATGATAACACAATTATTCAGGGATTAGCTCTTTAGAAGCATCTCTACCAAGTAATAAATAGTCCATTTCACAATTAGGAGTAACATTCAATAGTGTACTATATCTTACATATGCAAGTATACTTTGAGCCAAAGAAGCAGAATAAGAATCTAATTCACTTTCTACAGAACCTTTAAGTTCTACCTCTCCAAACTTACCTTTTGATCTGTCTTTTATAAAACCCTTGGCAAACTTAAAAGTTTCATTGAAAGAAGGTAACTGACCACTTTCTACTGCAGATGGAATTACATGTCCTTCTATCCTTTTAACAAGGTCTGGTAAAGAGTCCAAAGTCTCTGTTTCTTTACACTGACTTTTCATAACATCATGAATCATGGTCATTTCTAAAGGAGCATTAAGTGCAGAAATTTCTGCATCACATAAATCCAATATATTATTAATACTTAACCCATAGTTCTCCAAGTCTTTTTGAAGAACTCCCTTTTCTGCTAAAGTTTCCTTTAACTGCCCTTTAGCAACTTTAAACAAAGTTTCAGATCTAATACTAAGAGAAGTACTTCTGCCATAAATACCTTCAGTATTATAAAGAGAAGTTAAAACTGTACCAACATATAGATTAATATTAATCATATCTGACCAGAAAACTCTATGTAATTGAGAATTATATACAATTTTTATAGCAGTTATCTCATCAGTTATTTTTACTTTTATGATAGAAACATAACCAGGAGCAGAAAGAGAATCTGCGTCTATAGAACCACCTTTTATTTCTACCATCACCTCATCTTCTATATTTACTGGTCTATCTGTTAAAAAAGCTTTGTGAGCTTTATCGACAACATCCCCATATACAGATTTGTAATGAGTATATAGCATAGACCTAGGAACTCTTGCAAATCTTCGCATATATACAGAATATGAGTTTTTTATAAACTCTTCTACAGTACAAACTCTATCTATTTTAAAGCCACCTTTAGAAATAATTCCACCAAATGCTCTTCTTATATCAGACATTAGAACTTTTTCATAAGGTCTAAAAATAAGAAACATATCAAAAGCAAAACCATACTTACTAATAAACTTTTCTGCAAGTAACTTATCTATATCTACTGAATTCATTTTTGTTTTACTTCCTTCTTATTCTTCACTTTTAATATTTTAGGTGCAGAAAAAGTTTTACCAAGATTCCCAGGACAAGATGTATTGTAAGAAATACATGAACTACAGATATTATTAAGAACTTTAGAATCAATCATCATTATTTCGTCACATACTTTACATTCAAATCTTCCACACTCTGAAACATTTAGAATAGCTGAGCAAGAGCTACATCTAAAAAATAATCTTCTAGAAAGCCTTCTCCACCTAAGTTCTGTATCTCTTGTAATACGTATAAGCACATCTTCCAGTTTATAAGAAAGAGCTATGTTTTTTAATTTAACTTCTTCAGTAAACATATCTAAAGATTTAGAAAGAATAAGATCAGTATCATTTAAAGGATTCTTAAATAACTCCTTTAAAAAGACTTCAAGGTTAGAATTATAATTCTTATAATCATTATGCCCTTTATCTTTGACAGATAAAAGCTCTCTTAGTTTATTTATCATAATCAGACTATAACAGGACTACAAGAAGGAAGCAATCCATTTTCTGCCATTGCCTTTTGCATATAAGATAATTTTGGATAATATAAAATATCTCCATAAACTTTAGATTTAAACCATAAGTGACTAATATGCTCAGCAGGAATTAAATAGACCTTACTTCCTACAGACTCTGCCCATTTAATATTATGGTTATCCTGACCAAATAAAAAGCATATAGAACCTTTTAAATCTAACCTTTCTGCAAAAGACTTGTTAGATATAGTTATAGGAAATAGGCCATTTGCGAAACCGTGAACTGATTGGATATAATCCTTTTGCTCTGTGATAATAGTAATATTTACATTATCTCTATACATTGTCTTAAGAGAAATAACAGACCTAGTTACTTCAGAATCATGGTTTTTACTAACACCATCAAAGACTGTAATTATTTTTATCTGGGCCATTCTGGACTCTGTAATATATTATGATATAAAGAACCTTCTCTTTCTACAGTATAAGATTTCGTTTGTTGAAAAATCTCAAGCCCTAAAAAGTTAGATATTAAAGAACCATCTGTATCAAAGAATTTATGGGCTATAGCTTTCCTATCTTTAACCACTATTTCTGAAGATAATAATATAGATAACTTTCTAACACAGTCATTATAATCAAAACTCGTAACCCTTGAACAGAAATTATCATTATAGAAACCAGTACCAGACCCATCAACCTTCAGACCTTGGATTAGTACTAAACCTTCAGGTAAGTTTTCATAAGAATCACAAGGACCATTTTGAGTAAGAACTATAGTAGCTCCAGCTATCCATAATTCTGGTATAAAATAATGAAGACCTTCCTCAGTAGAAAGACCCATAAAAATATCTATATCTTTTATAGTATCAGACCATGGTCTTGTAGTTCTGCCTTCAAATACTACTTCAAATCCTGGATAATTGTTAATTCCCCAAGATTCTTTAAGCCTATTAAGATAATTGCTATTTGTAAAAGAATGAGCCGCTGTAGCCTTACATATTACTTTTACTTTTAAAGATGGATTATCATTAAAAGCTAAACAATAAGAGTCAAATAAAGCAGCTAATATAAACTCTCCATTTTTTCTACTTTGGGTATCAAACTGCAACATAATAGTTTTAGTTTTAGATACAATTCGTTCTTGTTCTTGAATCCACGATATTCCTATAGGAACAGGAAAGCTTTTGCCAGGCAAAGTATTCATTCCCTTTTTAATAAGCTCTGGCTCAATAGCTTTATGAAATCCACAATAGTATGTAGAATTAAGAACATCTAGCATATCTTTTCTTGGAGAAGGATAAAGAGCAAATTCACTAGAATGAGCAGAAGAAACCATTAGAGATTTACACCCAACAGCTTTGACCTTAGAGCATATTGTATATAGATTAGATATTTTAAAACCTTGCCATACGTTAGTATATCCACCCATATACATACCATTCACAGAAAGCATTATAACTAAGTCATCTTTTTCCACTATAAGTCTGTCAGCAAAAGATTCTGTAGTAAGCTTAAGATTAAAAGAACATAGCTTGGCAACTTTTGCTAGACTTATGCATAACCTTTCTACAAGTTGATACATTCCAGTACCAGGAGTAGAAAAAGCATATCCATCCGATATAATTAATATCAACTTTCTAGTTGCTTTTTCTTTTCTATAAGATACCTTACTCAAAGAATCCTTTTTTAAAGAATCCTTTCTACTTATATAATGATCAACAACAGAAGATAAAGTTTTTGATAAGTATTCTTTAAGAATAGAAAACTTAACATCATACCTTTTTTTAATAACGTTAAAACCAGTTTCCTCAGAATCAAATAACTCTTCTAAAACAACTTTTGACAAAGGAACTCCAGCATTATCTTTTTCTGAAAAACATATAACAGGATCTGAAGAAGATAATGCAAACTCCAAAAGATTATTAACATTTTGATAAGAAAACACTCTCTCTTCAGAAAGATAAGAACTTGCTATGATATTATGTTCTCCTGGAGTAATTAAAGGATCAAGAACATGCCACGTAATATCTTCAGTTATTGCTTTCTTTGCTATAAAAGCACAACGTATAGTATCTGGATGTATATCTAAAATACAAATATTAATCATATAATAAATACCATACTTTCAGTATTAGATTTTCTAGAAGCTGTCTTAAAAACTCTACTAAGTCTTTCAGTTATTCCAGGTATAGCAACATTTATAGTTGCATGACTTTTTAATTTAGACAACATACTATTTCTAGTATCTTTCCATTTTTGCATACTTTCATTTATACTGTGAACGAGATTCTTATAATTTGGAATTTCGAACTCTGTTATTTGAGATATCTCATCTCTAACATTACCAGGCACTTCTTTTTTCAGAGTAGGTACTAAAGTTACTTTCCCTTCTCTTGTATAGCTTCTATTAACTGGAATATTAGAACATATAATATCTATACCACTTCTACCCATTTCTCTTAGAACTAGATTATATCCTTCATCAAAAGCTGGCAGAACAAGAGTAGTAGATGTAAAAACGGCTGAATATAAATCTTTTGTAGATGGACCATCTATAAAAGAAATATTACAAAAATGATTAGAATAATAATTAAGACTCTTTTTTAAAGAAGAAGAACCACCAGTATGACTAATAACTTTTAAATCAACTGAGTTGTTATAAAGACAAGAAGCATCTAAACATGAAAGAAAACCTTCGTACATATTCTTTCTAATACTATGATTAGACATTATACAAACAGATGGTTTTACTATAGAAGAAAGATTATCTAATATATTCTTCATATTTAAATCTGAAGGAACTGGTTCTATAGGAACTGGCAAAAAGTCTTCTGTCTTAAGGCCATAATTTGTAAAAAAAGAAACTTGTTCTGGATATAAAGGAATTATTACTTTATCTTTAACCAAAGGAATACATCTTTCAAAATGCCCCTCTATAATATCTTGTTCATGGACAAGCATTTGTATATGTGTGATCTTTTCTAAAATACCAGAATAAATTGAAAAATCAACAGGCCTAAATAAATAAGCAATCCTTGGGCCTATAGTAATATCATTTTTTATTTCCTCTTGAAACTGTATAGCAGAGCAGACTACTATTTTTCTAAAATCAAGCTTCTTACACATGGAAGAAAATTGTACAGCACTTTTAGAGATAGAAAGGCTATCCATAGATTCTCTTATAGAACCAGGCCAGGGAGAAACAATATATAGAGATTTAGATGTCACTAACAAGACCTTTATTCGTTAACAATGTATAAAACTTATCCTTAAAAGAGGAAGGAGTATTTATCATGTCTTCAAGATCATCTCCTTTCTTTTGTATTCCGTCTATAAGTTTTTTTGGATTTCTTGTAATTCCATACCAAACTTGATTACCTATAGAATAAAAATAAGGAACTTCTGCTTCTAGTAAAGTAACTTTTTTCCCTCTAAGTTTTGATAAACCATCAAAAGGATATCCAACTGCTGTGTGTATAACTGGCTTATCTAATAGAAGAGATTCCCACAAAGGAAGACCATAGCCTTCTGCTGCAGGGAGAGAAACATATACATCTCCTGCAGACATAACTCCTTCCATTGAAGAATTAGAAATCCTAGTATTAAGTCTTATATTTCTAGTAATTCCAAGCCTTTGAGAAATAGAAACAATATCAGCTGCTCCATGTGGACTAGTATGAATTACTAATTTATCACAAGGCTTTTTTAAAAGATTAAACCTAAAATAAAGCAGCAGCTGATCTAGTCTTTTCCTTGGAGTATTCATTGCTATAGAATAATATATTCTACAGGTTGGTTCTACAGAGATAGACTTTCTATAATCAGATGCTTTTTTACTATCTATTAACCACCTATGAACAGGAGGTGTAATAGGTTCTGCTATATTTACGTCTTCCATTCTCATATCTTTTCTTAAAGCAAAATCTGTAGTTTCAGTAGCAGGTACAACTAAATCAAATTCTTCAAACAAAACTTTAAGATCTAGAGATTCTTCTTGATAAACTCCATTTTGATTTGAAATAGGAATATACCTATTCATAGTCTTTGCTTCTGATAAGTAATAATAGATTATTTTACAGTTAGTATCCTTTTCTTCTCCAACTACAAACCACATATGTTCAGGTTCACCTAAACAAATAACTAACTCTGGTTTCACTAATTCTTTAATATTATTCCATTCAGATGCAGAATTTCTTATTCCAAAGACTATTTCATCTATTTCCAAAGAATCATTTGCTTCTCTAGACTCTTTTGAAATAATAGTAGAAGTCATATTTGAAACTATAGATTCTGTAGGACTAACATGCACAGACCAAACATTATGGCCTTTAGAAATCAATAGAGAACAAATATTATGCTTAATCCATCCTAGACCAGAACCTTGTTTAGCAAGAGAAGGACCTACAACTATTACTTTCATATTTTTCTACCCTTTATAGCTTTAAGGCCTGCTGGAAGCTCTTGGACTTCATCTATTTCTCTTTCTTCTTCCATCTTCTTTTTAGCAAGCTTATCAGTCCTTTTGTAATGTTCAAATGACTTGTCTACTGAATAATTAAGAAAGCTGTCTAGTTCTTCTTTATCCATATTTGTAGAACCTTCAAGACTCTTTAATATACCTATTCTGTCTTCCCTTTGCTTTTTATTTATTTTTCCAAGAATACCCAAGTAAGAAAGGAGCTTTATAAAAGGATCTGTTCTGTACTTTTCTGTTTTATTTTTTGTATTAAGCTTGCCCATTAGAATGAATATTAGTAACAGACCACTTGCTAAGTGTCAATATAATTCTGGGAGAAATCAATGAAAGTCGAATATAATGAAGCTCTTTTACTTCTACAAAATAAGTTAAGAGAATATTTAGAAACAGAAGGAGTAACTGTTAATGCAAACAGGTCTTTCAAATGTGTTAATAAAGCAATGCACAAAAACTCAGATAGTAAACCTTCTGGATGGTTATACGAAAATGGAGACTTTCCAAACTGGAGATGTATGGCATGTGGAGAACATGGAGACATCTTTAATATAGCCTCTTTAATTCACGGATTGCCATTGCAAGGGAAAGGATTTATACATGAAACAATTCCTTTTGTAGCAGAAAGATTAGGAATGGAACTTGAAATAAAACAGGACGAAGAAATACCAAGCAATATTAAGCTTTCAATGGAAGCTAAAAAATTAATAAAAAATAACAAAATAGATTTCAAATTATTAACAGATGGAACTTTTGGATCAACGAGAAAATACAGAGCAGATTTAGCTAAAGCAATGGTAGAGGATTTTGATCTAGCACTATTACCAGAACCAGTAGACAATAACCCAATATTGCACCCTACAACACATCCTGGTCAGATGCCTATGTTGATTCCAGTAACCAAAGATGGAATGGTGTTAGGAACAATAGGAAGATATACAGAAAGTGCTGTCCAGCAAGGTGTTCCTAAATATAAGAATAGTATAAAGAACGAAGAATTTCCATATCCAAGTATTTTAAATTACGATAGGGGTTTAGCAACTTCTAAAAGAAGCAGAAGACTATATGTATTTGAAGGTGTATTCAATACCATTGCTGCTTATTCTTCTGGAATAAATAATTCAATTGGTATTTTAGGAGTCAATTTTAGGGTAAAAGATTTAGAGGAACTTGTAGTAGAAAGCGGAATAAGAGAAATAGTATTCTGCCTTGATAAAGATTTACAAGGAGCAGATAAAGCAATAGAACTGGGCAAGAAATTTCAAAGCCTAGGATATATAACTTTATTTTATAAATACAAAGATAAGACAAAAGATTATGATTTAGAATTTAATGATGATGAAAACTTCTCAGAAGAATTAAGAAACGAAAACAACTTAATATCATTAATAGACTATATTCTTTTTACAAAAGCAGACTATCTTTCAAAAACAGATATAAGCAACATGAGCAAGTTTGAACTTATCATGAATGACATATCTATGTTTGGGTCTGTCGTAAACGCAAAAAACTATGCTTATAGTATATCAGATTATTATAAATCTATAGGAGATGATTCTGTCCTCCCTGAAGATATTTTACCAAGAATAAAACAATCTCTACTAGATAAAAGTTCTCCACTGATTAGTAGACTCGATGACCTTGCAGGCAAAGCAGCTACTGGGATAATAAACTCTAAAACTGTTGAAGAAAAACTTTCCCATATAGAAAACCTTTACTCATCTTCAAAAAGAGCAACAGAGAATGTGACAACAGGGATTAAAATATCTGGTAAGAAAGACTTAGAAAGACTATTAACAGAACAAGAT
>WBZM01003580.1_pt1 | contig 12007 bp, 11 predicted proteins | sample 5204271 | NCBI WGS metagenome assembly WBZM01 (sample SAMN12344346, study PRJNA552823) | activated sludge metagenome | biome: Activated sludge suspended growth; feature: Nitrification reactor; material: Wastewater; isolation source: activated sludge from nitrification reactor of wastewater...
CACCCCCATCCCCCAAAATCGAAGTAGGTAGGAAAGTAATAATTCAAAAACCGCTATACACAAGGATTTGGAGGCAAATGAAAAATTTAATTCCCGAGCAAATCATCTGAATTTTGGCAAAGCCACCCCGAAAGGCAGAACTACCAAGCATTGTGACTATTAATCATCTACCTACTTCGGAGACCGCACCACCACCATCCCCCAAAAATCGTAGTAGGTAGGAAAGTAATAATTCAAAAACCGCCATACATAAGGTTTTGGAGACAAATGAAAAATTTAATTCCTGAATAAAATATCTGAATTTTGGCAAAGCCACCCCGAAAGGCAGTACCGTCAAGCATTGTGGCTATTAATCATCTACCTACTTCGGAGGCGGCACCACCCCCATCCTCCCCAAAAATCGTAGTAGGTAGGAAAGTAATAATTCAAAAACCGCTATACACAAGGATTTGGAGGCAAATAGAAAATTTAATTCCCGAATAAAATATCTGAATTTTGGCAAAGCCGCCCCAAAAGGCAATACCATCAAGCATTATGGCTATTAATCATCTACCTACTTCAGAGGCGGCACCACCCCCAAACAATAATTAGTTTTCTTATCGGCTATACTGTTTCTATCTTATTTTACTAATTGTTGGTAGCTGCACATCTTTTCACCTTAATAGTTTTAGAAGTGCATGTTGATATTTCCTTACCTTGATATTATCACTATTCATTTTGTTAAAATATTCAATAATTATCGTTAACTTATTTGTTACTTTACAGATTTAAATGCAATAACATATGGTACAAAGGCCTGGCTTCTTAAGACAATTTGCACGGGAATGGCCGCGCACCATTGCCTTGGTATTCATCTTGGTCTGTACACTAATGGCGTTTTTTGCATACCTCATCACAAGTGACAAAACACCTGATGTCAACAGACAAATTTCCGGTATCGGACTGAAAAAGCCCGGCTTTACAGTGACTCTACTGGCCTTCCCAAAACCAGGTATTTCTGACAATCCCTCTTTTCTGCATTTCCTGCTGAATGGAAAGGAGGACGATCACCGCTATCTGGCTGTGTCCAATTATAAGATTGATGGTGATAGTCTTAAATACAGCCTTTATGAGGAAGATGCCCACTCTGGAGACTTACCAGTAACTACGATACACAAGGTCAAGTGGTTATTGGGCGACGAGGTAATTAAAATTGACAAATCCAATCAGCTATACTCCATAACCTTGGAGGACGGTCGACATATCGAGTTAAGCGAAAACGAAGTGGATAGCCGGCTACAACAGTCCGGCATCATTAAAAGAACATATCTGCTGGGCACTGATTTGTTTGGGCGGTCACTGCTCGACAGGATTATTCTCGGGATCCGGTATAGCCTTTTCATAGGATTTCTTGCTGTCCTGCTTTCCATTACAATTGGTACGGTCATTGGTATGTTGAGCGGATATTTTGGAGGCAAGACAGACGATGTCCTCAGCTTTCTGATGAATGTTGCCTGGAGCATACCGACCTTGATTTTGGTTTTTGCCATAGTGCTGGTAACAGGACGCGGTATTCAGAACATCTTCATAGCAGTAGGCTTGACTATGTGGGTGGATGCAGCAAGACTTGTCCGCGGTCAGGTACTGTCCCTGAAAAAGGAAAAATATGTCGAAGTCGCCCGTACTATGGGTATGAGTACACCACGCATTCTATTCAGGCATATATTGCCAAACATGCTTGGCCCAGTCATTGTTATTGCGGTTTCCAACTTTGCCTCCGCTATCATAGTGGAGAGTGGCTTAAGCTATCTGGGCTTCGGTATACAACCACCCACTCCTTCTCTCGGCTCCATCCTGAGCGAAAATTACGGATTTATTCTGACAGGCAAGCCGATGCTGGCTATCATCCCGGTAGTAATTTTATTGTTGCTGGTTTTGTCATTTAACTTGGTTGGAAACGGAGTAAGAGATATCTTTGATGTAAAATCCAATTTACAACCCTGATCCATGGTGGACGATACTTTAATCTGGCAAAGTAAGGTAAGGAACCTCGAAAAGAACCTTTATTACAAGGATATACAGGTCAGCTATCTGTCCCAGATTACTCGTGAGATCAATGAAAATGCTTCTTCAGAACGCTTGTTCCATCGCTTTGCCGGTTTTTTGAGCACCGAAATGGCCGTGGATAGGATGTTGTTGTTGTTTCGGGATGATGATGGATGGAAAATTCGCTCAAGCATCGGTTTTGATGAATTGCCGGAACAGGATTTCGAACCAATTCTGTCATCCTACAATAGTCCCGGCTTCCTTTTGAAAAAAGACAAAAAAATGCTCCCCGGTATGGAATATATCATTCCGGTAAAGCATAAGGATACTGCAATAGCATATGCGTTGATCGGGCACTTTGGTTCCGAGTTGAGGACACATGACAATTATGAGTTTGTTGCGACCCTTGCTAATATCATTGCCGTAGCGATTGAAAACAAAAGACTCTTCAACCGTCAGTTGGAACAGGAACGCTTCAAGAATGAAATGAAGCTGGCTACAGAAGTTCAGCAAATGATGTTGCCGGGCAAATGGCCTGAATGCACTAGTTTTGAAGTTTCGTCGATTTATCGGCCGTTGTGGAATATAGGTGGTGACTATCTTGATTGTATCAAAATTGATAAGAATCGTACGGCTTTCTGTATTGCAGATGTTTCCGGAAAAGGTATAGCAGCAGCTATGTTGATGGCCAATTTTCAGGCGGTATTGCATCAGGTAATCAAGTCGAGTGTCGGCCTGGAGGATATTGTGCGCGAGCTTAACAGAGCGGTTATCCGGATAGCTAATACCGAGAAGATTGTCACCTTTTTTATAGGTGAATATAACAGCAAGACAAAAACGCTGCGTTACATCAATGCAGGTCATGTGCCGCCAGTCTTATACATGGATAGCGAAATACTATTTCTCGATCAGGGGACAACCCTGCTTGGAGCCGTGGAAGAACTACCTGACCTGCGTCCGGGCACATTGCATATTCATTCGGATGCAATGATCGTCCTTTATACCGACGGCATAACAGATCTTAAGGATCCGGGAGGCAGATCGTTTGAAGATGAGATCCTTTTTGATTTTGTAAGAAAGAATGCCGATAGAAAGGTAAGGGAATTCAATGATGGCCTGTTACAAATCCTGGAACAGTTTAATGATGCTGATAAGTTCCCCGATGATATTGCCGTTCTGACTTGCAAAATTTGTGCTTGAGACAGGGTTATTGAATCATCTTTTAATTTGTTGAAAAAATCTTGTTGTAAAAACATTGTACACTACTTCACCAGTCGGTGATGAGGTTTTCTTTGACAGGATTTTTTGCGCCCCTTATTATCTTTTACCTGATACCGGGATTAGGAGGGTTCAATAATTTGATTGCCTCTGGGAATACGCTGTAAATTTTTTATTTTCATTTTTTATGAATCTTAGATTCAACAAACGATCACATTCCGGTTAATAAAGCTCCCACGCCAACCATTAAACTAAGTGACAAGGTATTGAGGGCAAGATTTTTAAGCTCAGGATACAAGGCTACAGGGTCTTCATTGCGGAAGACAACAACGATACTTCTAATGATGCCGATAAATGAAGGTAGATAGAGCCAGTACTTCAGGCCACCACCCGACAGAATGCTGAAAGCAATCATGGCTAACATGGCTGTGATAAGAAGAATGGCGTGGTAGCGCTTGGCATTTTTGAGTCCCAGTTTGACCACAAGCGTATGCTTCCCGGAGGCGGCATCATTGTCACGGTCCCGGAGATTGTTCAGATTAAGCACTCCGGCGCTGAGGCAGCCCATCGCTATGGCAGGAAGGACGATAATCGACACCAAATTGTGGGTGTGCAGAAAGTAAGTGCCCAGCACACCAACCAGACCAAAAAACAAGAAAACAAAGATATCACCATAACCTGAATAGCCATAAGGATTCTTACCCATAGTGTATTTCATGGCTGCCGCAATGGCACCGATACCTATGATGAAGAGAATCAGACCATAGGTTATACGTAGTTCCCTGGTCCCGTTCATAATCAAAAGAATGCCTGATATAAGGGAAAGTGCAATGAAAGAATAAATAGCCTTCTTCATCTGGCCTTTGGTGATGTCTCCCGATTGCAGACCTCTCTTTGGCCCGATCCGATCCGCATTGTCCACACCACTTGCTGTATCTCCATAGTCGTTGGCAAGGTTGCTCAGTATCTGCAAAAAGACAGTCGTCAGACACGCCCAAAGGGTCACCATTCCATTATAACTGCCTCGATCATACGCTAAGGCGCTGCCCATAATGATGGTGGATAAGGCCAATGGCAGGGTATGCAGCCGGAAGGCAGTAAGCCAGGAAGAGATATTTGCCATGACAACCGGAATCAGGGGAATTTAGGGAACTTATCGAATCCAGGTTTTCTCTTTTCCAGAAAAGCATTTCGGCCTTCTTCTGCCTCTTCGGTCATGTAGATCAATCGAGTGGCCTCTCCGGCATATACCTGCTGGCCTACCAGCCCGTCATCGATCAGATTAAGGGCAAATTTGGCCATCTTGATAGCTGTAGGGCTCTTGGCAAGTATTTCCTGTGCCCATTCATAGGCTGTATATTCGAGCTCTTCATGAGCGATAACGGCATTGACCATGCCCATCTCAAAAGCCTCTTGCGCGGAATAGGATTTGCCGAGGAAGAATATCTCCCGAGCTCGTTTTTGCCCTATCTGACGGGCCAGATAAGCTGATCCGAACCCCCCGTCAATACTGGCTACATCCACATCCGTCTGTTTAAATATCGCATGTTCCTTACTCGCTAAGGTCAGGTCACATACCACGTGAAGACTGTGGCCACCACCCACTGCCCATCCGGGCACTACGGCAATCACTACCTTGTTCATAAACCTGATCTGCCGCTGTACGTCCAGGATATTGAACCGATTGATTCCATCACCTCCCTTATATCCAGTCTTTGAACGTACCCGTTGGTCACCACCGGAACAGAAAGCCCAGCCTCCATCCTTGGGCGAAGGCCCTTCACCACTTATCAGTACGACGCCAATTTCCTGTGATTCATGGCAAATGATAAGCGCTTCCAACAATTCGGATACAGTCTCCGGTCTAAAAGCATTCCGCACCTCCGGCCGATTGAATGCGAGCCTGGCGACGCCGTTGTGATACCGGAATGTGATGTCCTGATATTCTTTGACTGTTTCCCAGGGTATATTTTTCATCGTTCAATTCTTTTCTTTCAGATAATTCCAATATTGACCCAAAACTAACGGATTTTTGTCAGCATCAGTAAATATTTCCAGGATAGTTCTACCTGTATTTCCATCAAATAACCTTTTTAGTGCCGTATCAAGGCTTTCGTTATCGAGCGCCTTTAGGTAATTCCAGTCATGATGTGCCGCAATACGTTCGGCATCCAAATGCATTTCAGTCTCAATGAACGCCAACCTTTCGGCCGCCTTGTCCGGGCCTTCAATGATGCGGAAGATGCCTCCGCCTGCGTTGTTGATGACTATAATATTTAGATTTTCTATCCTAGCTTCATTCCACAGGGCATTGACGTCATAATGAAATGCAATGTCACCGGTGATAAGCAGGAATTTTTTATCGGGTGAGGCAGAAGCCGCTCCCATTGCTGTTCCCGTACATCCTTCGATGCCGCTGGTACCGCGATTACACTGCATGTCTGCGATGTGGCTATTGTCAAACAATTGTACATATCTAATCGGTGAACTGTTGGCAACATGCACTACCCAATCTTTTGGAATTGCCTGTACAATTCGGTTAAAAGCCGAATAATCACTGTATTCGCTATTTACTGTAAATTCATCGTGCAGTTGCTTTTTTCTTTCTTTTAATGTCTGCCATCGCTTATTGTAATCCGATGACGTCCCTGATACCGCTTGATTGAACTGATTCAAAAAGCCAGAACCGGAAAGGGGAATGGCGAGTGAGAGCGATTGGTAGGTGTCCATTAGTGCGTCAAAGCGATGTATATTCCAGTGATGAGAGGGACGATATTTGCGGAGGAGGCCCTTTATCCGTTTAGATACAACAGCATCTCCAATTGTGATCAACAGGTCCGGCATTAATTCTGCTGCGTCTACATCATTCAACCCTGTGATGAGCCGGTCGATGTTCTCGACAAAATGAGGATGGTGTACATTGGAAGTGGATTCTGTCAATACTACAACATTGTCATGAGCGGCAAGCTCTGTTAAGCCCGCTGATAATTCGTGATCCACATCATGTTGACCTACCAATACCATTACCTTCTTTATATTGTCAAATATTGCTGCCATCGTCTTCAAACTTCCGTGGTCCAACTGTCTGTCGAGACTCAATTCTCGGAATGTACGCACATTGGAGTCGTCCTCCTCCTCCGAAGTTATATATAGCGGTTCCTTCAAGGGTATATTGAAGTGAACGGGGCCGGGATCCGCCATTGTGGCTATATTCCAACCCTCACATAGGCAGCGTTCAATGTGCCACAGTTGATCGTATGAATCGGCGTCACCATTTAGATCATAACTATGGCGTATAAAATTTCTGTAGATGTGGCTTTGGCGGATAGTTTGCCCGTCTCCTTGATCGGTCCATTCTGCAGGTCTGTCGGTAGTAAGAACGATGAGTGGAATCCGTCGGTAAAATGCTTCGGATATAGCCGGTGCAAAATTTAGTGTCGCCGATCCACTGGTACATAGAATAGCCACTGGTCGGTGGGATTCGATCGCCTTACCTAGGGCAAAGAATGCTGCACTGCGCTCATCCCTTACACTGAGACAGTGGAAGCCACCATGCCTAAGGAAGGAAATCACGAAAGGTGCATTGCGTGACCCCGGGCTGATGATTACGTCCTGTAACCCCAACTTCGCCAAGGTTAGTACAATCTTACGGACACCTTTTTTATCTGAAAGTTCCATTTCTTTTTGTTTTAACGGGGATTGATGTTGTCAGCCATGGTTCTGCTCTTAAGTATCGTCTCCAGCCATTCTTCCTCCGGGTCAGAATTGGCAGTGATGCCTCCTCCCGCATATATTGCGATCTTGTTTTCTCCGACGTGCATACAGCGTAGATTGACATAGAGGCTAATGTCTTCTTCACTGTTCACTTCTCCTATGATGCCGCAATAGTATTGGCGGTCATAAGGTTCATACCTGCTGATGCACGCAAGTCCTTCCGCAACAGGAGTCCCACCGACGGCAGGTGTTGGATGCAGCTTTGCTATCAGGCTTTCCATATTATGTTCCCGGGTTGCCTCGAAGAGATATTCTGTTTTGAGGTGGGCGACCGTACCGGCCTCGATGGTAAATGGTCCATTCTTCTTCAATAACCTAAGGTCACAATCTGCAAAGACCTGCTCGATATGCCTTCCTACCAGCAGATGTTCTTCCAGTTCTTTTTCTCTCCAGGTGTATTCACCCGACGCTTGAAGTGCCTGACTCCCTGCCAGTGCTACAGTCGTGACATTATTCCCTTGTCGCTTTATAAGTAATTCGGGACTTGCACCCAACCAGGTGCCCTTCCGTGGATCGGATAGTAAATGGACGAAAGCATTTGGAAAAATTTCACAAAGACGGAGGAAACACTCGATGGGATTAAATCCTGTAGGCTTGTCTGCGTAAATGACCCTTGAATAAATGGCTTTCTTGAGTACACCTTTGGCGATTTCGTCGAGATAGGCTCTTATCCCCTGGAGGTATTCTGATTTGGAAGTCTCCAGGGGGAAACTGAGATAGGAGATAGGAATGCGATTGCGACAGGTCTTAAGATATTCAATAAAGTCTGAATTGAGATTCTGCCGGCTCATTGCTGTATATATCAATGGTTCAGCCGCTGATTCTTCACTGAATGGCCGTACGACAAATCTTCTGATAAGGTGAGGGCCTGCCACCTCCGAATCAATGGCGATGCGTTTGTCTTCATTGCCGGGTAAACGGTAAAGACAAAAAGGAATATGTTTTGACGCCAGGATGTGCGCTGCAGAAATGGCTGAGTCCACCTATTCTCAAAGATTTGATTGGCAAAAGTAGCAAGAATATGCGATTTGTAACTATTCACTTCTTCAAAATGACATGCAGACTCTAGCATACAAGTGCTTTCCTGCAATAAACACACCAACTATGTGAATGTCAATTGATTATAAATTTATTGTAGTGCCTAATTGAAAATGCAACTACTTGTACATCAGTGTTTTAGTTGTAAAAAGTGCGGAAGTCAGGAAAAGAGTTGTCCCTTTTGTGGTTTATAAAAATATCCTTTAAACAATCCGGTTCAGCGTACGGTCTTGAGATCCGTTATCCGTCTTAAATACGGCAGCAGAGCTACTGTTTAGATTAAGATTTTAAATAAATCCGACTGTTATTTACAACATTCAGGCGTAAGATTTCTTTGCAAGTCATACAGCACTCTATTTCTTTTCCAGGATCCGAGGGCATCGGTCCATGCAATCTCAAGGCCGGCCCGACCATCCAGAATACCTAAATGAATGATGTATGTAATCCAGAATTTGAAAAACGGAAGGACAATCATTGCGGGAAGAGTAGTTCTTTTACCCTTACGAAAGCGGTCCCTTGCTGAAAGTATTGCATAATCCTTCACCTTTCTAAGCCGTTGTGCATATGAATCATACGAATAATGGAGCAATTTGCCTTTCAGTAACTTTTGGGAATAGGAAGTATGAAATTTCAGTTTCTCATGGACAAATTCGCCCTGCCATCTTGCTTTTCGACGGTCAAATATTCGGGGGATACGATCGGGGTTCCAATGGCAGAAACGAATCCTGCGACCACAGTAGTAATTGGCTCTGTCCAGAATATAGATGGTTTCTTCATTGAAATCTTCGATAAGGATGTGGTCGATCAATTCTTCCGATAATACTTCATCTGCATCGAGGGAAAGTATCATATCGTGTTGCGCCATACTGTTTCCCACATTTTTTGTTGCGCTATAGCCCAGCCAATCCTGAAACACGACTCTGGCACCCATATCCCGGGCTATTTCGGGTGTATTGTCCTCACTGCCTGAATCCAAGACGATGATGTCGTCACTCACCCTGCGGGCAGCTCCAATCACTTCGCCAATGTGCCGTGAAGCATTATTGGCTATGATGACTACAGACAAGGGACGGTTCAAAACTCTAATGTTGATTTCAGATTACTCAACTATTTCTGGGATTAGGACCATATTGATTGGGGCCCTTCTCTCCACCTGTTAGGGCAATGTAGAAGTTATAGAAAGGAATAAAGAAAAAAATGCCTTTTTTGCCGACATCCTGCATACGTCGCATTCCTGTAGCCAAAAAGGGGATCAGGCCAATGGGACTGATATATAGAGGTAAAAACCGGAATTCGATGAGCTCACCTATATAGCCAAATACCAACATAAATGTGATAAAAAAAAGCATAGCACCCCAAAATTCGGTTCGACTGGCCCTGCCCTTTATATTGATCCATTTTTTAATTGTCTCCATCCGGCATTCATTTTAATTGATAATAACGGATTGCAAAAGTACAAATTAAAGAGATAAAATGAGGAGATTTTGAGCCGATTGGATACATGGAGAGATGCTCGTTTTCTTTCAGGCTCCAATGCAAAGTGAATTAAGGAACAATTAAACCGGATTTTTAGCTTTAAAAGACAGCCTCAATATTATATATCTTATAGAAAAAACTATGCTTACTACCGGATAACTAGTGATTAACCCAGATTACGCATTAGAAAAAGGGAAGTCAAAGTTTTGGGATTGATTCCAGAGCGAAGTGAACCACTTTCGTCGTTTTTTGACGAGTGCTATTTTGAGTACGATTTGGTCTTTAATTTTTTCAAAATATGCTCCTATAGCAAAAGTTCTGTACCGTAAGGTAGAAAGTCGTTTTTGCGTTTTTTCTTGTAAAATAAATTGCCTGAACAAGGACATTAAATTGTAAGCAATCATTGCAAATGTCAGTGCTGCTTCTGTTGCATAAAAACCTTTTAAATTAAAGCTGTCAAATCCGAAATCATACTTGAGTTCTTTGATATAATTCTCCGCATTAGCCCTACCTCTGTAAAGCCTCCACACTTCTGCGGCACTTAGATTCAGGCTTGTAACATAAGCACTGTAACGGTAATTTCTATGAGCCTCTTCTTCGGGAAAAAGGCTCAACATTTTGCCAGTTGCTTGTGGTCTTTCTTTGATTTTTTGCCTTACAATTACCAGTCTTCTGGCTTTGGTCCAGCTATCGCTTTGATAATATTGTTCGCAAATTTCAATGCCATCATCTAGACGTATCCAAGCCTTATGGTCTGCTATCAAACACTGAATGGGGTGTGTAAACTTGGCTGCAATGATATAATCTGTGTTTCGAGCCTCCAAATGATCCAAAATATCGGATTGAAAAAACCCACTATCAAGCCTTATCAATCCTACTGTTTTGTGTTGTAGCTTCTGTAATGTGTCTTCCAAAAAGGAAAGAAAATTATTGGCAGAAGAAGTATCACCACTTCGCAGCCACATATTAGCTACAAGGTTTACATCCGATACAAATGCAATAAGCGGATGGTGTGAGTTTCTGCCTTTTTTCTTAGGATTATAACCTTTTTTTGCACCTTCTACATCATTGCCATAGCGGGTAAGTATGGAAGAGTCTATATCGAGGGTGAAATGGTCAAAATGAAAATTGTCAAATATCCACGAGTAAAAATGTTGACTGACTGCTAAGTTTGTTACCTGATTGAACTTGGAAAAATAGCGTTTGAAAACATCCTGTGCAGGTACATTTTTCCAACCAAAAATACGAGCAAGTGCAGGATCTAATCGGGTCAATTCCGTATGCATAAATCGGTTAGCTCCGCACCAAATACTGGTAAAAAAACTTTCTAAAATCACTTCGGGAGCATATCCACGGTTTGAACCCGAAACAGGAAGATGTTCACAATGGGAAACAACCTGCGAAAACTGCATTTTGTCCAACATTTGCTTCAAAAATGCCATTCCACCCCAAGGTGTAATCTCTTTGCTAGTAAAGCTTACAGGGAAATCTATCATAAAAATGTGCTAATGCTAAGCGTTAGAAAATTACACCTTTTTTTTTAATCAAAAAAATCCTATTGCGTAATCTGGGTTTATGGACATCAAGATCATTGGCGGTGATATCTTCAACCTGTTGGAGAAGTTGAAGAACTTTGGGATTCCCATTCCTAACATCGTCATTACGACCGGATTTAATGAATACCTGATGACTGCGCTCAACGAGTATCACAACTTCATCGTTCAGTATCTTATGAAGCCATACAAGGAAGGGTGGGAGATGAAGCTGAGTAAGGCGATAGACGCTCTTCAGGCCGCCCGGGTGAGACAGATGATACTGGCTGAAGAAGTAAAGGCGCCGGCACCTGATGAATTTACCTTTGTGCATTCCAATAAGAGCATCATTCAGATAAGGTTTTCGGATGTGGTCTATATTGAAGCCGGGGGTGACGGCAGGTCGGGCATCAAGACACATCAGAGTTTGATCATGACCAATTATTCACTGTCCAAGTGTCTGTCTGATATCTTCCCCGCCTATTTTATGAGGATCAGCAAGTCGCACATCGTCAATATCCGACATATCCGGAAGATCGACAAGGAGACGAGAAAGGCGGAGGTCCTGGTCAATGGTCAGCCAAAGAAAATTCCCATCGGAGAAGCTTATTATAATTCACTTGTGCAAAGTTTGGTATGAGATAAGGAGAGAAATTACCATAAATGAGGTAATGTCGATTCATTACCTTATAGGGAGAGGGAATAAAGTATGTATAAGATTGGAGCGTACCCATTAATTTTTTACCTGATCAGTCTCTATCACCTCACCACCGTCACATCTCCTTTCAATAGCAGTTGCCTGCCGTCGCAGCCATCTACTTCAGTCATCCAGACATAGACGCCGGGATCCATTTGCTTGCCGCGATGGAAGCCTGTCCAGCCGAAATTGGGATCTTTTGGGTCGATGTCATGTTGCTCGCACATCAGGGCACCCCACCTGTCGA
>WBZM01003581.1_pt1 | contig 12006 bp, 14 predicted proteins | sample 5204271 | NCBI WGS metagenome assembly WBZM01 (sample SAMN12344346, study PRJNA552823) | activated sludge metagenome | biome: Activated sludge suspended growth; feature: Nitrification reactor; material: Wastewater; isolation source: activated sludge from nitrification reactor of wastewater...
GGGGTCGGCGCCGAAATCGCGGCGCTGGTGGCGGAGAACGCTTTCCCACGGCTCAAGGCGCCCATCGTCCGCCTCGGCGGACCGGATGCGCCGGCGGCCTCCAGCTTCCCGCTCGAACAGGCCTTCGTGCCCCAACCCGCAGGCATTGCCGCCGCTGCCGGACGTCTCTGCAGCTAATGGCACGCCTGATCTTCCAACATCCTGACACAGGAGATCGTCTCATGCATCCCAACTTCAAGCAGAAATCCGCCCTGATCGCCGCTGTCCTTTCCTGCGGGCTTGCTCAAGCCGGCAACGCCCTTGCCGAAGGCAGCAATCCGGCCCAGTTGAAGCGCGGCGCCCTTCTTGTCGGCATCGGCGGTTGCGTCGATTGCCATACGCCGTTCAAGATGGGCCCGAATGGCCCGGAGAAGGACATGGCCCGCGGCCTGTCCGGACACCCTGAACAACTCAGGTTGGGCAGCCCGCCCAAGCTGGACAGCGACTGGAACTGGGCCGGCAGCGCAACGATGACGGCCTTCGTCGGTCCCTGGGGAACCACCTACGCGGCCAACCTGACCCCGGACCGCGAGACCGGCATCGGCGCCTGGACAGAGAAGGATTTCGTGCAGGCGATGCGCACCGGCAAGCATGTCGGCGTCGCCCGCCCGATCATGCCGCCGATGCCCTGGCAGGCCGTCGGCCAGCTCCCGGACAGCGACCTGCGGGCAATCCACGCTTACCTGAAGGCGCAGCCGGCAGTGAAGAACAAGGTGCCGGAGTACGCCCCGCCGCCCAATGCCACTGCCAGGACAACTGCCGGCAAGAACCCCGGATAGGCGATTACCGCTGGCGAACCAGGAACAGTTCGGGATCGACCGGCGTGTTGTTGAGGATGACGGCCCAGTGCAGATGCGGGCCGGTCACCCGCCCGGTCGCGCCCACGGCGCCGAGAATTTCGCCCTTCCTGACCGGTTGACCGGAACGGACGTCGATGCGCGAAAGGTGCATGTAGGCGGTGATCAGTCCTTGGCCGTGGTCGATGAACACCGTGTTGCCGTTGAAGAAATAGTCGCCGGTATTGGCCACGACGCCGGCGGCCGGCGCCCTGACCGGCGCGCCGGTGCCGACGGCGACGTCGAGCCCGGCATGCGGGTTGCGCGGCTGGCCGTTGAAGACGCGGCGCAGGCCGAAGCGCGACGACAGCGGGCCATTGGCCGGCAGCGCGAAGCCAGTATCCGGCATGCCCTCGCTGAAGCGGCGCTTGACGGCATCGGTGATCTCGCGCTCACGGGCGATGCGCGCGAGATCGTCTGGACCGGGCTCGACCTTGCGCTTGTCCCTGATCGTCAGGCGCTGTTCCGGGTAATTCTTGACGTGAACGGCGACGCTCCTGCCGGTTGCGGTCGACCCGCTGAAAACGCCGATTTCCAGCTCCCCGGGCAGGGTATCGAGCGGAATGCCGAGCAGCGCGAACCAGCGCCCGTCCTGACGAACGACGGCCAGCGGCTGCTCGCCCCAGCGCGCCGTCGGCGCGTACTGGGCGGCGGGTCCGAGATCGACGACGGCAACGCCGCCGGGCACGGGTGAATGGGCGGGCAGTGCCCAGCCCGTGCTCCACGCAAGTCCCAGCGCCAGCGCACCGATGCTGCGCCGGGTTGCGCCCCTCAGAGCCTGGCGGCCTGGAAGGTGTTGCACTGGTTGATGTCGCCGGTCTCGAAACCGCGCTTGAACCAGCGGACGCGCTGATCGGAACTGCCGTGAGTGAAGCTTTCGGGGACGATGCGCCCTTGCGCCTGCTGCTGCAAGCGATCGTCGCCGATGGCCGACGCGGCATTCAGCGCCGCTTCGAGGTCGCCCGGCTCGAGAATGCCCTTCATGGTGTCGGTGCGCTTGCCCCAGACCCCGGCCAGGCAATCGGCCTGCAGTTCCATGCGCACCGACAGCGCGTTGGCCTCGGCCCGGCTCGCCCGCTGCTGGGCACGATGCACCTGCTCGGCGATGCCGAGCTGGTTCTGCACGTGGTGCCCGACTTCGTGGGCGATCACGTAGGCCTGGGCGAATTCGCCGGGCGCCTTGAAGCGCTCCTTGAGGTCGCGGTAGAAGGAAAGGTCGATGTAGACCTTCTGGTCGCCGGGGCAATAGAAGGGACCCATCGCCGCCTGGCCGGTGCCGCAGGCGGTCGGCGTCATGCCGGAGAACAACACCAGCTTGGGCTCGACATACTGCTTGCCGCTGGCGCGGAAGACTTCGTTCCAGGTGTCTTCGGTCGATGCCAGCACCTTGGACACGAATTTTGCCATCTGGTCGTCGGCCGGCGGCTTGTGTGCCGGCGGCGCGCGTTGCTCGACGGCGGGCATGCCGCCGCCGCTCAACATGCTGAGGACGGTCATTGGGTTGATGCCGAGGAAATAGCTGGCGACGAGCGCAATGGCGATCGTGCCGAGACCGAGGCGGCCGCCGCCCAGCCGCAGGCCGCCGCCCCCGCCGAAACCGCCACCGCGGCGGTCCTCGAGGTTGTCGCTTTCGCGTTGGTCATCCATGCGCATGGGGCGTCTCCTCAGCGGTGGAGGTTGATGGCGGCGCGCGTCTCAGCGGCTACCTTGCGCGCCGTGGCGGCAAAGTCTTCGTCCTTGCCGGCGTAAAGAATGGCACGGGACGAGTTGATCATCAAGCCTGTCGCATTCGCCGTGCGGCCCGCCTCGACGGTGGCCGCGATGTCGCCGCCCTGGGCGCCAATGCCGGGGACGAGCAGCGGCATGTCGCCGGTGAGCTCGCGGACGCGGGCGATCTCGGCCGGGAAGGTGGCGCCGACGACCAGGCCGATCTGGCCGCTGCCGTTCCATTCGCTGGCGGCGAGACGGGCGACACGCTCATACAGTTTTTCGCCACCGACATCGAGGAACTGCAGGTCCGAACCGCCCGGATTCGAGGTGCGGCACAACAGGATGACGCCCTTGTCCGCGAACGCCAAATACGGCTCGAGCGAATCGCGGCCCATGTAGGGGTTGACCGTGACGGCATCGGCGCCATAGCGCGCGAAGGCTTCGATCGCGTACTGCTCGGCCGTGGAACCGATGTCGCCGCGCTTGGCATCGAGAATCACCGGGATGCCGGGATGCTTCGTGTGGATGTGGGCGATCAGCGCCTCGAGCTGGTCTTCGGCGCGGCGCGCGGCGAAGTAGGCGATCTGCGGCTTGAAGCTGCAAACCAGGTCGGCGGTGGCGTCGACGATGGCGGAACAGAATTCGAGGATGGCGTCGTCGCGCCCCTTGAGGTGGGCGGGTAACTTCGCCGGATCGGGATCGAGGCCGACGCAGAGCAGCGAGTCGTTCTGGCGCCAGGCGGCGGCGAGCATCCGGGTGAAGGTCATGCGGCGTCCTTTTTCGCTTCGGGCGGGAGAAATCGGGAGAACTTGTCGGGCAGCACGCAGGTCTGCAGGCTGCGCTGGGTGAACAGGAAGCGGCCGTCGCAGACGAAGCCGAGTTCCTGCCAGTCGACTTCCTTGTTCAGCATCAGCGTGCATTCGATCAGATCGCGGCGCGAGATGCCGCGATTCTTCGTAAATAGCGCCAGCACGGAGCCGTCGAACGCGTTGCAGTCGTGCAGGAAAAAGGGTTCGCGCCTGCGGGTGCGGCCATTGACGTAGATGCGCGGATGCAGGTTGATCGGAAAGGCGCGCCCCCATTGCCACCAGTTGCTTTCGTCGAAGGGGCGGACGCGGCGGGCGAGCAGCTCGGCCTTGTGCTTCTCCAGGTGCGGATGCCTGATGCCGTAGAGCATGCGCCGCGTTTCGCCGGTATCGACGGTCTTCGAGCAGACGAACTCCATGTTGCCCTTGGGGTGCGAAAAAATGCTGTCCGCCCCCGAAACCGCGCCGACCTTCACCGAAAAGACATCGGCGAAGCGCACGCTGTAATTCTCGCGCAGGAACATCAGTTGCCCGTCGACTTCGGTGAAACGCCGGCCATCGGCCATCCGGCGGTCCATGCGCCCCTTCTCGAAGCGAAAAATGGCGCAGTTGGGGGTATGCTCGCCGAAGACCCGGGTATCGCCGGTCTCGTAGAAATGCGTGATGCTGCCCTGCTGGTAGAGCCAGGCATTCAGTTTCCGGGCCGCGGTCAGCTTGATGAACTCGCGCGGCACGATGAAGACCAGTTCGCCACCCGGCTTCAGGTGGCGGACGCACTTCTCGATGAAGAACAGGAAGAGGTTGCTGCGCGCATCGAAGAATCGGGAATTCAGGCGTTTCCGGGTGTCGACCGCGACATCCTGATAGCGCACGTAGGGCGGGTTGCCGACGATGGTGTCGAACTGCTCGCTCAGCGGGTAATCGAAAAAATCGCGGATTTCGGCGCCAGCCGGGGCGACGCGCGGGTCGATCTCGATGCCGACACAATCCGCATGCCGCTCCTTGAGCAACTGGAAGAACACCCCGTCACCGGCTGACGGCTCGAGCGCCCGCCCGCGGTTGCTGCACAGGGCGAGCATGAACTCCACCACCTGCTGCGGCGTGAACACTTGGCCGAGCTGTTCGACGTTACGTGTCATGCACCTCCGGACCACCTGTCCCCGGCCGCGCCTGCTCCTCCCGCGCCTTCTTCTCCCAGTAACGCTCGTTCTTGCTCGCGTCGGCAAAGCGGTAGCGGCCGGCGAGCTCGCAGCCTTTCATGCCGGGATCGCAGGGGAGGTTGTTGACCCTGGTGCAGCGGTCGTCAACTTCGTGCGGACAGCCCCAGCTTCCCGCCATGTCAGGCGCCCTTGCCCCAGGAATCCTTGAGCGTCACCGCCCGGTTGAACACCGGCTTGCCGTCGCCGGAATCGACGGGATCGACGACAAAGTAGCCGTGGCGCTCGAACTGGAAGCGTTGTTCCGGCCGCGCATCCTTGAGCGCCGGTTCCAGTTGGGCGGTGATGACCGACTTCGACTCGGGGTTGAGGTCGCCGAGGAAATCGCGCTCCGCTTCCGGGGCATCCCCTTCGCGCCGCGCGCCGGGCGCGGGAACGGCGAACAGGCGGTCGAAGAGACGGATTTCGCCGGCATAGGCATGGGCGGCAGAGACCCAGTGCAGGTTGCCCTTGACCTTGACGCTGTCGGCGCCCGGCGTGCCGGACCTGGTTTCAGGCAGGTAGTCGCAGTGGACCGCAACGAGCCTGCCGTTCTCGTCCTTGTCGCAGCCGGTGCACCTGACCACGTAGCCGTAGCGCAGGCGCGCCATGTTGCCCGGGAACAGGCGGCGGAAGCCCTTTTCCGGCACCTCCTGGAAATCCTCGCCCTCGATCCACAGCTCGCGGCTGAACGGGACGCTGCGCTGGCCGAGTTCCGGATGCAGCGGGTGGTTCGGCGCGAAGCACTCCTCGACCTGCCCTTCCGGGTAGTTGTCGATGACCAGCCTGAGCGGGTCGAGGACGGCGATGCGGCGTTGGTCGGACTCGTTCATGACTTCGCGCATGGCGTCCTCGAACAGTGCGTAGTCGATCAGCGAATCGTTTTTGGAGACGCCGATGCGCTCGGCGAACAGGCGGAACCCTTCCGGCGAATAGCCGCGGCGGCGGGCGCCGACCAGCGTCGGCATGCGCGGGTCGTCCCAGCCGTCGACGTGCCTTTCGTCAACTAGCTGGATCAGCTTGCGCTTGGAGAGCACGACGTAGCTCAGGTTGAGGCGCGAGAACTCGATCTGCTGCGGCAGAGGGCGCTGCAACAGGCCGCCCTCGGCGAGGCGTTCGAGCAGCCAGTCGTAGAACGGCCGCTGATCCTCGAATTCCAGCGTGCAGATCGAGTGGGTGATGTTCTCCAGCGCGTCCTCGATCGGATGGGCATAGGTGTACATTGGATACACGCACCACCGGTCGCCGGTGTTGTGATGCGCGGCGTGGCGGATGCGGTATATCGCCGGGTCGCGCATGTTGATGTTGGGCGACGCCATGTCGATCTTCGCGCGCAGGATGTGCGTGCCGTCGGCGAATTCGCCGGCCTGCATGCGCTTGAAGAGGTCCATGTTGTCGACGGCACTGCGGTTGCGAAACGGCGAATCCCTGCCGGGTTCCGTCAGCGTGCCGCGGTTGGCGCGCATTTCCTCGGCGCTCTGGCTGTCGACGTAGGCATGGCCGGCCGAGATCAGGTATTCGGCGAATGCCACCATCCAGTCGAAGTAGTTGGAGGCGTAGTAGAGGTTGTCCTCGCCGCCCTGCTCCCACGAACAGCCCAGCCACCTCACCGAGTCGATGATCGAATCGACGTACTCCTGCTCCTCCTTCTCCGGGTTGGTGTCGTCGAAGCGCAGGTGGCAGCGGCCGCCGTATTGCTGGGCGAGGCCGAAGTTGAGGAGGATCGACTTGGCATGGCCGAAGTGCAGGTAGCCATTCGGCTCGGGCGGAAAGCGGGTGCGGATCCGCGCCGGGTCGAGCGGGCCGGCGGCATGGTCGGCGGCACTGCCCGGGTGGCCGGCCCAATGCCGCTGCGCGTGCTTGCCGGCGGCGAGGTCGGCGTCGACGATGTTGGTGATGAAGTTGGCGGCAGGGGCCGGGGTGTTGGCGGGTTGGTTGGGGCTGCTCACGGTGGGGCCTCGGTTTTCGATCGCGCCATTTTAACCGGCAGACGCGATCAAACCGCTACAATTGGCCGTGATGTCCGTCCTCCACAACCTGACCGCCCTGAATTTTGTCGCCGTCGGCGTCGGCGCTGCCCTCGGCGCCTGGACGCGCTGGCTGCTCGGCCTTGCGCTCAACCCGTTGTTCATCGCGGTGCCGCTCGGCACGCTGGCCGCCAACGTGATCGGCGGCTATCTCGTCGGGGTAGCGGTCGGGTTGTTCCACATCAACACGCATTTCCCGCTGGCCTGGAAGTTGTTCGCCATCACCGGCTTTCTCGGCGGGCTGACAACCTTTTCCACCTTCTCGGCCGAAGTCGTCGAGCGCCTGCTCGCCGGCCAGCCGGCCTGGGCGATCGGTCTGGCCTCGCTGCATCTGGCGGGTTCGCTGACGGCGACCTGGCTCGGCCTGCTCACCGTCGGCGCGACCCGCATCTGGTCCTAGCCGAGCCTGGCGGCGCCGTCGGCAGCGGCCAGAACCCGTGCCCGGTGCGGGCGCGGGAGGCGGAGGCATCACGACTTGCCTCGCTGGCCGCCGAACGATCGCAGCCGGTTCCGAGGGGCTTGCGATCCTGTGCGGCAAGCGCAAGCCCCGGTCACGCCAGGTCAGAAACGACCGACGAAAGTCAGTCCGAACAGCGGTGCCGGATCGAAATTCTCTTCACGCACCCGGTCACCGGAGGAGTTTTCGACCCGCAGCTTTCCGCCCGCGACGACGCCACCGTAGAAGTGCAGGGCCATTTCGTTGCCCAGGCTGCGTGTCACGCGCACGAAGACGGGGACGCCACTCTCCTCGCCGATCCCGTTGCGCACGGGACCACTGTCGCTCAGACGGAAGCGCAGGCTCCGGTAAGCCGCACCGATACCCGCCGTCCAGTCGCCGTCGAAGCGAAAGTCGAGCTCGAGACCGGCCGGACCCGTCGGGCCGCTGGGCAAGGGATTGACCAGACGCCAGCGCTCGTTGAAACGCCAGTCGACGATCAGGAACGGGAATGCGCTGGTTTTCTCGATGCGCGAATATACGCCCGCGCCCAGACCGAGACGATTACCCCCCGCGAACTGCCTGACCCCTGACACTGTCGCTCCCCAGATCAGGGAATCTCCGGCATTCGCCCCGTTCTCCTTGACCCAGTCCAGGGAAGGGGCAAAGCCCAGGACCCAGCCGTCTCCCACCCCGAGCGAAAGCGGCACCGCCACGCCGTAGCGCTGCACGATGTTCCACGGCGCCACCGACCCGAAGGCGCGCGCGCTGGAGAACGAATAGTCGAGGTAATCGTAGTTGAGGGTGACTCCGGCGCGGTTCCCGGCGCCGAAATCGTAAGCCGTGCCGCCACGCAGGATGAGCCCGCTCGTCCGGTAATCCCCGCCCTGATCGAGGTTGGCGCCACTCTGATAGACCGCCGTCGCCGACGCGAAGGATTGCCATGGGCCCGGATCGGCGGCTTGCGTCGATCCGGCAACCGCCAACAGGGCGCCGAGCGCCGACAAGCTTGATACGGGCTGTGAACGCCAAGTCATGGAAACCTCTTCTCCGTCAGTATCGAACAGCGATGATAGCACCGGCCCAGCGCCTTGCGGATGGCGACGGCGTCAATTCCGGCGCCTGCCGGAATCCGGCAGGATCGACCGGCTGGACCCCGGCCCGCCGGGCGCCGAAAAGGCCGGCATCTGCCTAGCCGGCATGCCGACGCTTGCCCGCCACGGACCGACGCCAGGGGGCATTGCCGAACCGTTCGACCAGAAAATCCACCATCGCCCGAATCTTGGGGGAAAGATGGCGACCGCTCGGGTAGGTTGCGTAGAGCGGCACCGGCTCGACGTGGTGCCAGTCGCTGAGGATCGGGACCAGTTCGCCGCGCCCGATGGCGTCGGCGACGATGACATCGGTCAGGCGCGTGATGCCGACCCCGGCGACAGCCAGTTGCAGTACGGTCTCGGCATTGTTGGCAACGACATTGCCGTCGATATGGACGACGCGGACGCCATCGTCGGTATCGAACGGCCAGCGGCGCAGGACCGGCAGGCTGGTGATCCACAGGCAATTGTGGTGATGCAACTCGTCCGGCGTGCGCGGCGTGCCGTGTTGCGCGAGGTACGACGGCGCGGCACAGATCACGCGCTCCAGGCTGCAGATGCGCCGGGCGACCAGCGACGATTCGTCGAGCGCGCCGATGCGGATCGCCAGATCGACCCCTTCCTCCAGCGCCGCCAGCGGCTCGTCGCTGATCGTGATGTCGAGTTCCACCTCCGGGTGGCGTTCGAGAAACAGCGCGATCGTCGGCGCCAGCTGGTGCATGCCGAACGCCGACCCGCAATGCAGGCGCAGCAGCCCCTGCGGACGCAGGCCAGCTTCGAGCACCTCGGCCTCGGCCTCGTCCATATCGGCCAGGATGCGCCGCGACCGCGCGTAGAAGGCCTCGCCCTCGGGGGTAAGGTGCAGGCGCCGCGTCGTTCTCTGCAGCAGGCGCGCACCGAGCCGATCCTCAAGCCGGTTCACCAGCTTGGAAAGCGCCGATGGTGTCAGGCCCAGCTCGCGCGCGGCGGCTGAAAACCCGCCGGCATCGACGGAACGGACAAACGCGGTCATTTCAGCGGAGCGGCCCATAGCGGTATTATGGACCAGAATTCACAAATGTTTTTCCAGTTGCGCGGATTGTCTTTCCAAGCGAGGGCAATTAGAGTTTGACATGTGCCATGTTGCACTGAACCAGATGGAGTTAATGATGTACCCGATCGACATTCCCGCCATTGAACGCCAGGCCCGCGAACTACGCGCCGCGGAAATCCAGCGCATAAACGGCCTGTTTGCCGAGCGCACCCTACTGCTCACAAGACTCGCCGCCAGCAGCATCCTTGCCGGCGCGCATGCCATCAGCGAATTGCTGCGCCCCCTGTTCTCGTGGAATCCGCAAGAACGGCCGGCGTCGCTGTCGGCAAATTTCGCGCCCGCGGCCAGCCGTCTCAACGACGCTGCGCGCGCCCTGTTTTCCTGGAATCCGCAGGAGCGTCGCTCCTGAACGACAGGCCGCGAACGCTGCGGGAGATCTGACACGGGTCTCCGGCGGGTGATAGACTTGACGACGAACCAGGTCCATCAACCGCTACAGGAGACAACCATGAAGGATCCCCAACAAGACGCCGGCGTGCTGGCCGTGCTGATCGAGCGCCTCGAAAGCCAGCGTCTGCCAAGAGCCCTGGCCCTCAAGGAAAAGGTCGACCAGGGCGGGCGCCTCGACGACTTCGACATCGCCTTCCTGGAGGAGGTATTCTCCGACTCGCAGGAAATCCAGCCGCTGCTCGAACGGCATCCCGAACACCGTGAATTCGCGGCCAGGATAATGGCGCTCTACCACGACATAACCGAGAAGGCCCTGGCCAACGAGCAGGCCGGCGGCAAGGCCTGATCAGGAAAGCGGCGCGGCTGGCACCGACAGTGTCAGCCAGCGTCTCGCGCCGGCCATTAGTGGCCGATCCGCACTCGGCAACGGATGACGCGGAAGGAATTCGTCATTCGCGACGCTTGGCTGTCGTCGCCCGTTCACAGCACATAAAGCAGGATGACGATGAAATGCATCAGGCTGCCGGCGATCACGAACAGGTGCCAGATTCCGTGCCAGTGGCGGAAGCGATCGTCAAATGCGAAAAAGATGATTCCCACTGTGTAGAACACGCCTCCCGCCGCCAGCCAGACGAAGCCGGCGGTACCCAGGCTGTCCAGCAAGGGTTTTACCGCCACGAGAACGATCCAGCCCATCACCGCGTAAATGACCAGCGACATGATCCGCGCCTCGGAGCGCGGCTTGATCTCCTGCAGCATCCCGATCAGCGCCAGCGTCCACACGATGCCGAACAGCGACCAGCCCCACGGCCCGCGCAGCGTGATCAGGCAGAACGGCGTGTAGCTGCCGGCGATCAGCAGGTAGATCGACAGGTGGTCGAGCTTGCGCAGCACGGCCTTGGCCCGCCCGCGCACGCTGTGATAGATGGTCGAAATGCTGTAGAGCAGAACCAGGGTTGCCCCATATACGGCAATGGCGAAGACCTTCCAGCCATCGCCGCTGGCAACGGCCAGCGCCAGCAGCCACAGCGCCCCCGCCAGCGCCAGCAAGGCGCCGACAAGATGGGTCCAGGCGTTGAACTTTTCTCCGTGGTACATGGCTTGCCCTGTAGTGACTCTAGGCGCGGTCTCTGCGCGACACGCAGCTTAGCTGCTTGGGACAGCGAACGGTAGCATCGAGCCAGGTCGGGAGAATGGCACGTCCAGAGACCGTATCAGAAGAGGCGGGCCAGATGCGCAGCCAAATCGCGCTCATTGACGAACGTCAGGTCGTACATCGCGGTCAGGCCCTTGGCGTGTTCGTCGCCGACGCCAGTGATGCACAATATCAAGTTCCGGACGTCAATGCCAAGGCGTTTGCGCAGACCGAGATACTTGTCGATGTTGTGGCGGTATTCGCCGGTCTTGCATTCGATGCAGATCGGCAATTTGCCGTCGATCAGCATGAAGACATCGAGCTCATGGCTGTCGCCGTTCTGCAGCGTGATGCTCAGATTGCGGGCGCAGGAAAAGCGCATTCGACGTTCCCTGGCGTAGGCCAGGCAAATCATGAGCGCATACCATTCCAGCCATTCACCGTTGAAGAAGTCGCGGATAGTCGGGGCGGTTTGCAGAATCAGCCGGATATTGCTTTCCGGCCGATTATGAAAGCACTTGGCAACGAATGAAAAGTCGTACAACTGCTGGCAGAAGTTCGAAATTGCCTGCGCTTCCGCCGGGGACTTCTTGTCGAGATGGATGGTCGCGCTGGCATATTCCTTCAACTGTGCCCAACGAATGCGTTCCACCACCTCCTTCAGGCTGGATAGGTTGTTACCGATGAGCAAGGCCACTTCATCAAAGAAGCCGGTGGTGTCGACGCCGTGCACATTCGCCTGTACCTGAATCTGCTTCTTGTGAAACCAGTCGAAGATTGGCCCATGCTGAAGTTCGGTCGCGAACAGGTCGGTATTCGCGATGTCGATTTGATCCAGTATAGCGGCGCTGCCGTGCCCCGAGGATTGTCCTCCAGTTGCGGACCCCTTGAGGCGGGCAATTTCACGCTGCCCCTCGAAAAATTTGTCGAGCAACCTGCCGATGAAAAACATCGTGCCGTAGACCGGGGCCGGGTGCCCGCACCTCGGGCACGCCATGGTTTCACCAAGTTGGTTGTCGGGGTACTCCTGAAAGTGCGCGCACTTGTTGCAGCGGAAGATGGCCATGGCTGATCTCGGGGCAATTGGTGTTGGTATGTCCCGAGTATAGCGAGTAACGGGTATCCCCTTCACGCACGCCAAGCCGACTTGCCGTGAATAATGGAACTGTACGGTGCTGGGCCGACGGCAACGGCTTGCTGAGCCAAGCGGTAGAACAGTAATCCGCGTGTATTCGATCGACGGC
>WBZM01003583.1_pt1 | contig 12002 bp, 11 predicted proteins | sample 5204271 | NCBI WGS metagenome assembly WBZM01 (sample SAMN12344346, study PRJNA552823) | activated sludge metagenome | biome: Activated sludge suspended growth; feature: Nitrification reactor; material: Wastewater; isolation source: activated sludge from nitrification reactor of wastewater...
CGCTGTTACCGAAGAGGGCGGCGAAGTCACCTTCCTGCACCACATCGTGCCCGGCGGAGCCGACCGCAGCTACGGTATCCACGTCGCCCAGTTGGCCGGGCTGCCGCGCGACGTGATCGCGCGCGCCGGAGAAATCCTGCGCGACCTGGAACGCCACGCGCCAACGGCGGCCGTGGAGCCGAGCCGGCTGTCCAGCGGCCAGCAGATCGCCCTGTTCCCGGAATCCAGCCCGTTTCTGGATGAGCTACACCAACTGGACGTGAACGCGTTGACGCCGTTGCAGGCGATCAACAAACTGTACGAATGGAAACAACGCTACGCTGGCCAGCGCCCGTAGCCCGTCCCCCAATCATCGCGGAGCGCTATGAACCCCAAACCACGGAACGGGCGGCAGTCTGACGAAGCCCAAAGCGAGGAACTGCTGCGTGCCCGGCGCGAGCTGGCGCAGGTCACGGCCCAACTCCACCGGCTTCAGCAGCGCCGCTCGAGCCTGCTGGCAATGGCGGCCCACGACCTGCGAACGCCACTGGCGATCATTCAGGGTTACTCGCAGTTGCTGGCCGCGAGCCTATCGGCCGACACCGACGCCGCCACGCGCGAATACCTGACAACGATCGTCGGTCATTCGGCCGGGCTGGCCAACACGATTGAGAACCTCGTAGCCCTCGACCAGATGGAGCGGGGGGAGATGACGATCTCCACCATTCGCTGCGATCTGACCGAACTCGTCCTCTCAGCCCTGGCTCAGGTGGAAGGACTGGCAACGGTCAAAGGGCTTGTTATCCACTGCGAAACGCCGCCCGACCCCATCTGGATTTACGCGGACGAAGATCAGGTCGGCCGCGTCCTTTATAGCCTGTTCAGCCACGGCGAAAAATACGCGCGGCCCGGCGGCGACCTGCGAGTCGAGGTCACGGTCTACGGGGGATTCGGGCGCGTGACGCTGGCCGATCCAAGGCGGTTGCTGGCCGCCGAAACGGCGGCTCGCCTGTTTGACCTGGTCGAAATCGGTCACGACGGCCGCGGGGCGCTCGCGGGCACGGACATGGGCCTCGTCGTTGCCCGGCATGTGGCCGAAGCCCATGGCGGTGGTGTAGAAGCCGTGTCAAGCCCGGAGAAGGGAACCGTTTTCACGCTCTACTTGCCGCGCAGCGAGGCTTAAGGAATGGGTGGTGCACGCACATGAGCGATTCCGGAGCGCAGTCCGACGCTATCCCTTTTGACGACGACACATGGCAGCAGCTGCCCGACTTTCTAGCTAATCTACCTGAGCCGGTTTGCTTGTACGTCTGGGGCGACGAGGCGGGAACCGTGGCGGAGCGCGAGGCGGCGCAGTTGGCCCGCACGCTGGCCGGGCGCTTCCCCTTGCTCAGCTATCGCCTGTTTCCACGGCGGGAGAACTATCGTTACTATCCCGTTATCGGCGTTATGGCCGGCACGGCGGCGGAAGCCAGCGACTTTGGCGTGCGCATCATCGGCCTGCCCATCGGCTACCAGATGACTTCGCTCATCGCCGCCATTCAGGCTGTGGCCTTTCGCGGGCAGACGCTGGAACCGATGACGCGCATCAAGCTGGGCCGGTTGCCGGCCGATCAGGAGATCGCTATCGAGGTGCTGACCTCGGCCGAGGATGAGCTGGGCGGACTGGCGGCGAAAGTGGCGTTTGGCGCGGCGGCCGCCGCCGAGCGCGTGCGCGCCTTCCTGATTGTGACCGACTTTTTTCCCGAGGCGGCGCAACGCTATTCGGCGCTGGCGTTGCCGCACGTAGTCATCAACCGCCATATCCACTTCAGCGGCGCGCCCGACGAATCCGACCTGCTGCGCCACATCGGCCTGGCGCTGAAAAGGGAGTGAGAAGCGCGCGTCAAAGCCCAAAAGAACGGGAATAAAGGTGTCTAGCTCGCGCTCTTGGCGCTCCTGGGGCCCGGATGCTTAGTCCTGGGAATCGCTAGACTTGTGGCCGTTGGGCGCGCGGGCGACGGCAGCTTCGACGCGGCGCTGAAGGCGGCGCACGCGGGAGCGGCCGCGGGCCAGCATGTAGCGCACTCGCTTCCACTCGTGGTCGACAAACGACACCTGTGGCGGCGTAACGTCCCACTTCACCACCGACGCGCCCCAGGTCAGCCCGCCGCCGAACCCGACAAACACAACGTTGTCGTCAGGCTTCAGACGCCCCTCGCGTACAGCGTCGCACAAGGCCAGCGGGATGGACGCGGCTGACGTGTTGCCCGTCCGTTCGACGTTCAAATAGAACTTCTCCAGCGGCAACTTCAACTTCTTCGCCGAAGCCTCGATAATCCGCACGTTGGCCTGGTGGGGGATAATCAGCGCGACGTCGTCGAGGTTCAGGTCGGCCATCTTCAGCGCGTCCTGCACCGCCGAGGCGATGACATTGGTAGCGAAGCGAAAGACCTGGCGGCCGTCCATGTCGACAATGTTCTTGTGGTGACCGTTGCTGGAAAACTCCGGCCCAAGGATGGGCACCGGGTTGTGGTAGAGCGCGGGCAGGCAGAGGAGGTCGGCCCCGGAGCCATCGGCGCGCAGTGTTGTCGCCATGACTCCCCCGGGCACGCTCGAGCCCTTCAGCACGACAGCGCCGGCGCCGTCGCCAAAGAGGACACAGGTGCTGCGATCGCTCCAGTCAAGGACGCGCGACATGGTTTCTGCCCCGATGACGAGCGCGTTGCGCGCTGAACCGGTGGCAATGGACTGCGCTGCCATCTGCAGAGCGTATACGAAACCGGAGCAAGCCGCGCTAAGGTCGAACGCCGCCGCCCGCCCCGCGCCAAGATAATCCTGCACGACGCACGCCGTGGAGGGAAACATGTATTCCGGCGTGGAGGTGGCGACGATGATCAGCTCGACCTGCGAAGGGTGGATGTCGGCCACGGTTAAGGCGCGGGCCGCGGCCTCGAAGGCCAGCGTGGCCGTCGTTTCATGCGCGGCGGCGATATGGCGCTCGCGAATGCCGGTACGCTGGAAGATCCACTCGTCCGAAGTGTCGACAAACTGCGCCAGTTCGTCGTTGGTCACCGCCCGGTCGGGAAGATAGCAGCCCCAGCCGACGATATGGGCGTATTGCATCATTAGTTTCCGTTGTTGAGCAACAGTCTCGCAATATTGAAACCCTGCCTTCCGGCAACAGTTGCGCCCGCGATTGCCCGGCGGCTACAATCGCCATCAGATAGCGCGGGTTGTCCGGCCCGTGGTGACAGATTTGGCGGACTGGACCATTTTCAGGCGATGAACGATTCGACTCGAGCGCCGGGACAACGATGGGGAGTGGCCGCTGGGTGCGGTCTCATCTTGCTCTGCGCGGGCGTCGCCTTGCTGGGTTGGATGGGCTGGCGGCTGCTGAGGCCGGTTGCCCCTGGGGCAGCGCCCTACCCCACGCCGGCCGCCCTGCCATCTCCGGCTCCGCCGACTCCTGAGCCCGCCGATCGCCCGCTCGACGGCAAGCTCCAGCCGACGCCGCAGGCATTTCCCGCCGTCCCCGCATCCATCGACCAGCGGCCGTTGCCAGCGACCGCCCAGCTGGACCTCGCTCGCCTTTTCACGGCCACCTTGCCCGTACTCGACTACTTTGCCGCGGCTCAAACGCTGGGGAGGATGGACCCGGGTGAGCGAGTCGTCGCGCGGCCGGCAGCCCGCGTGGGTGACCGCGAGACGTTCTACACAGCCGACGGCGCGCGCGAGGCGGAGCTGGTCTACCAGGACGACCTGGCCGCCTACTGGGTCGAAGTTGGACTGGGGCTTAACCGCAAGGCGCTCGTCGCCGCCGCCGACCGGTTGCGCGGCCGCTATTACCCGTTGCTGCTCCAGAACTTCGGCCAGGAGTGGCGGCCCGGAGTGGATGGCGATCCGCATTTCACCATCCTCCACGTCCTTGGCCCGCCCGACGACACGGAGCTGGGTTATTTCATCGACGAAGACCAGTATCCGCGCTCGCTCTTCGACGAATCGAATGAGAGGGAAATGGTCTACCTGAATATGTCGCAGCTGGAGGTCGGCGAGCCGCTCTATGACGGCACGCTCGTTCACGAAATCCAGCATCTTATCCAGTGGAACCTCGACGCGAACGAAGAGCCGTGGCTAAACGAGGGACTGTCCCAAGTGGCGGAGACGCTCAGCGGGCTTGACACCGTCGACGCCGCGTCGTGGTTGGAACAGCCTTATGTCCGGCTCGACCGCTGGTCGGATGACGAGCCGGATGTCTACGCCCATTATGCCGGCAGCTACCTCTACTTGCTCTATCTGTGGGAGCAGGCCGGTGATCTGGCTCTGCGCGAACTGGCCCGCCACCCGGCTAACGGCCTGGCGGCCGTCCGCGCCGTCCTGGCCGGCCACCGGCCCGACCTGACCCTAGAACAGTTCACCGGTGACTGGGCGGCGGCCGTCTACCTCGACGGTGAGACCAATGATCCACGCTTCTCGCTGGCCAGAGCCTACGACCTGGGACCGGCGTTCCTGGCCGACCGGGCCCGGCAGTTGCCCTTTGCAACCACGGCCACGCTCAACCAGTATGCCGTCGATTACATTGACCTCGACTTCAGTGGCCCGGCGGTCGTCTCCTTCGCTGGCGACACGACTGCCCATCTTATCGACTCGCCCCCTGATGGAGGCGCCTTCTGGTACGCGTTGCCCGCTAACAGCAGCCGGGCGCAGCTGACGGCCGCGATTGACCTCACCGGTCTGAACGCGGCCAGTCTCGATTTCAGCGTCTGGCACGATCTGGAACCGGACTATGACTACGCCTATCTCTCGGTTTCGGCCGACGGCGGCCGGACGTGGGACCTGCTATCGCCGCCGGGCGCTGTCAGCGGCGACTACGGCCCGGCCTGGGGTGGGACAAGCGACGGCTGGGTGCCCCTCTCCGTCCCGCTCGACGCCTACGTCGGGCGGCCAGTGCTGTTGCGTTTCGACGTGGTAACCGACTTTGAGGTAACGGGTCGCGGTTTCGCTGTGGCCGGATTGTCCGTGCCGCAACTACCGGCCCAGCCGCCTTGGCGAGGAGATGGCTTTGTTGAGACGGGCGCGGCGCTGCCGCAGCGGTGGGAAGTGCGCGTGATCCGAAAAGGGGCGACACCCGAGGTGATTCCGCTGGCGCTGGACAGCCAGAACCGGGGGCAACTGGCGCTAGATATGGCCCCGGACGGTGGGGCACTGGTCGTGGTGCCCGTAACGCCTTTCGTTGACGAGGCGGCCGATTACTGGGTTGGCGTGGCGCGCTAATCGTTCATGACTGTTTGGCCATGCGGTACTGCGCCTCGAGTTCGCGCCGCTTTTCGTCACGCGCCGCGCGCGCCTCTTGCAACGTCAGTTGCCAACGCTCCTCCGCGTCGTGGAGAAGCTCCGGCCCGGAGGCTGGCGTGAACAACAGCGCCGTCACCGCACCCACCAGCGCGCCACAAATCGCGCCCGCCATGAAGCCCATTACTTTGCCCATTGCACCGCTCCTGTCAATTGAGTTGACCGTGATTGTAGCGGAATTAGGAAATTGGAATTAGGAATTCAGACGACGGGGAGCAGGTCTTTGATAACTGAGAAAAGGCTAAAGACCACGTTGATGGAGAAAACTTCCACAGATTTCACAGATTCGCATCTGTATTATCTGTGGATACTTCTTCTTTGGAAGGCGACCGGCGACTAACGATCGTCCGTCAACCAGCAACTTCCCGGAGGTATTATGTCCGAATACATCGAGATCGAGACTGAAACCGGCGATGATGGCATGATCCTGTTTCACACCAATCTGCCACTGACGGCCGAGGGGCGCGAGGAGATATACGAGTCGCCGGAAGCGCTGGACGAGGGCTCGCCGGTGGCCCAGGCGCTATCGGTCGTGACAGGCATCGAAGCGCTGACCATGAGCGGCGGTGAACTGGCCGTGGCCGCGGCGGCCGATGCCGACTGGCATGCCATTGTCGCCGACATCACCGCCGCTCTCAAGGACTTCTTTCTATAGGGACAGGTCGCCCAACCCCTACCAAAGTATGCTTGTTGTCAGTAGGACTGGGTCTCGGACCCGCTCCTAGACCGGGCTTGACTTGGTCTTTATCGCCAGCTGCAACTCGTCAAGCTGGCGCTGCAGGACGTGCGAGGGCGCGTCAGCCATCAGATCCGTCGCCTGCGCGGTCTTGGGGAAGGCCATGACCTCCCGGATATTCGGCTCCCCGGCCATCAGCGCCACCAGCCGGTCGATGCCGGGCGCGATGCCTCCGTGGGGCGGCGCGCCAAACTCGAAGGCTTCCAGCAAGTGCCCGAATTGGTCGCGGGCTTGCTCCATCGAGAAGCCGATGAGCGACATAATCTTGGCCTGCAACTCCTGATCGTGGATTCGGATGCTGCCGCCGGCGACTTCGAAGCCGTTGCAGACCAGGTCATATTGCTGGCTGAGGACGGCCGCCGGGTTCGTGTCGAGCAACGAGACGTGCTCCGGTTTAGGCGAGGTAAACATGTGGTGGCTCGGCGCAAAGTGGCCGTCCTCCAGTTCCTCCTCAAATAACGGGAAGTCGATCACCCAGGCAAAGGCCAGCTCTTTCTTATCCGCATACCCAAGTCGCCGCGCCAACTCAGTCCGCAGGGCGCTCAGCGCATTGTGGACGACGGCTTTCGTATCGCTGGAGATGAGGATCAGGTCGCCCGGCCCGGCGTTGAGCCGCTCGGTGATGGCGATGAGCTGGTCAACCGTAAAGAACTTGGCGATCGGGCCGCGAATCTCGCCCGTGTCCGGCTGGATGGCCAGCCAGGCCAGCGCCTTGGCTCCCTGCGTCCGGGCCATCTGCTCCAACTCATCCAGTTGCTTGCGGCTATAGGTGGCGCAACCGGGAGCGCAAATGGCTTTAACCGGCTTGCCCGCGGCAACGTTTTCGGCAAAGACACGAAAAGCGCTGTTGCCCACGATATCGGCGATGCTGACCAGTTCCATGCCATAGCGCAAGTCAGGCCGGTCGGTGCCAAAACGCTCGGTCGCTTCGGCATAGCTCAGGCGCGGGAACTGCTCATAAGCCAGCGGCACAAGGCTGACCGCCTTTACCATCCCGACCATGAGTTCCTCAATCAGGTTTAGCACGTCGTCACGCTCGACGAAACTCATCTCCATATCGAGTTGGGTAAACTCCGGCTGGCGGTCGGCGCGCAGGTCTTCGTCGCGGAAGCAGCGGGCGATCTGGAAGTAACGCTCATAGCCGGCGACCATGAGCAGTTGTTTGAGTTGTTGCGGGCTTTGCGGCAGCGCGTAGAACTTGCCCGGATGGACGCGACTAGGCACAAGGTAGTCGCGCGCCCCTTCGGGTGTGGATTTGAACAGGATCGGGGTTTCCACCTCGATAAAGCCGCGCTCGTTGAGAAAGTCGCGAATGAACTTGATCGCATTGTGGCGCAGCATCAGGTTGCGTTGAAGCCGCTCGCGGCGCAGATCGAGGTAGCGATAGCGCAGGCGGGTGGTTTCGTCAACGGCATCGTCGCGGTCAACGGGGAAGGGGGTCGTTCGAGCGGAGTTGAGCACCGTGACTTGTTCGGCCAAAACCTCGACCTCCCCGGTCGGCATGTTCGGGTTCTCCTGACCCGGCGGCCGCGGGCTGACCACGCCGGTCACTTGCACGACGTACTCGCTGCGCACCCCTTCGGCCGCGGCGAAACCCGCCGGTGTCCGACCGGAATCGACGACGACCTGGGCCTTGCCGCCCCGATCTCGCAGGTCGATAAAGATAACGCCGCCCATGTCGCGCCGGCGATTCACCCAGCCCGCGAGCGTCACGGTCTGACCAATGTGTTCGCTGCGTAGTTCACCGCAACTGTGGGTCTTCAGCATAAATGACTTCCTGCATAATTTGAATTTCGAATTGGGTCGGGCCCGCCACGGGCGTAGCCGGCATCCTTGTCCCCGCGCCGCCCAAGGCAACCGCTGATTCTAGCATAGCCTCGGGGGCGCGCCAAAAGCCGGAATGCTACGACCGTGCCGCCCGCCGTACCCGATCGGGCCTTACCCCAAGGCGATTATTTTGCAGAAACGATTCATAAAAATTGACAGTTATCTATATCACTGCTAGAATCCTCCTATACTTTTGCAAGACACTCTATCGTTATCGTCACGAGGACTGAAGGAAAATGGATGTTCAGCAACTAGATCAGGTGCAAACGGAGACGGTTTATCTGACCGACGCGGCCGCGGCGACCGTCCGCAACCTGTTGGTTCAGAAGAATGTGCCCGACTACGGCTTGCGCGTTTTCGTGGCCGGCGGTGGTTGCTCCGGTATGCAGTACGGTATGGCCCTCGAAGCCGAAGCCCGCGATTACGATCACGTCATCGCTCACGACGGTGTGAAGGTTTTTATCGATCCCACGAGCATGATGTATTTGAACCAGGCCACGATTGATTACGTGGACAGCATCATGGGCGGCGGGTTCAAGATCGAGAATCCCAACGCGGTGACCTCGTGCGGCTGCGGCACGTCCTTCAAGGCGAAGAACGGTGGCGGTTATGAGGGGCCGGCGGGCGGCGGTTGCGGCTGCGGCCACTAAGCGCAACGCCTCAAACGATATCAAAGGGTGGCGGCCGCCGGGCCAGCCACCCTTTTTTGTTAGGTAAATGCGCGGGGAAGCGCCATGAGCATTCGCTATTTCACCATTGAAGAGGCTAACGCCGTGTTGCCGGAACTGGAGCCGCTGGTGGGCCGCGTTCTAACGCTGCGGGCGCGCATTTCCAGCCGAAGTCGTCAAATGGGCGAGCTCTTGACTGACCTCAGCAGCGACGTAGGGGGCCCGTTACCCTCGCAACTGGCCGGCGAATTCGCTGAGCTGGAGAGACTGGTCGGCCGCATTCAGTCGCATGGCTGTGTGTTGAAGAGCCTGGAGGCAGGCCTGCTGGATTTCCTGTGCGAGCGCGAGGGGCGGGACGTCTTCCTGTGCTGGCGCTACGGCGAGCCGAGCGTCCAGTACTACCACGAATTACACACCGGGTTCGGCGGCCGCCGGCCGGTTTAGCGCGATCCGCTTGCTTGTTCATTGCAGCGGGGCGGCCAGTGGCCGCCCTTTTTGCTATCTGGGCAAATCGGACGAATTAGCGACAGATACTTGACAAAATATAGACAATACTTTAGAATGTCCAACAGTCAGTCACATAACAAACGAAGAGAGATGGGAAGGCGTGATAACGCTCCTTCCCCTGACTATGAGGAGTTGATAATGTACGACGCGAACCAGATGAACGGCCATAGCAACGGCAACGGTCGTGTGAACGAATTTGCGACTGCGCTGCTGATGAAGACAAACGGCGCGGTTGGCAGCAATGGGCACGCGCACGCCCACCAGGTGTTCCCGCCGATGATTGCGACGGCGGCCGAGCGCAAACAGGCGATCGAGAACGCTGTGCGCGACATTCTGGTCAACGTCGGCGAAGATCCGCAGCGCGAGGGCCTGCTGCGCACGCCGCACCGCGTGGCCAAGATGTGGGGCGAGGTGCTGGAGGGGTATGATATCGACCCGGTGGCTTTGGTCAACGGCGCACTGTTCGATGTCGCCTACGACGAGATGGTCGTTGTCAAAGAGATCGAGTTCTTCAGCATGTGCGAACATCACATGCTGCCCTTCTTCGGCCGCGCCCACGTCGCCTACATTCCCAGCGACAAGGTGATCGGTCTGTCGAAAATCCCGCGCATCGTCGATATGTTTGCCCGCCGCCTGCAAGTGCAGGAACGGATGACGCAAGAGATCGCCGACATGCTGGAGGAAGTGCTGGCTCCGCGCGGGGTAGCTGTCGTCGTCGAGGGGTCGCACATGTGCGGTATGATGCGCGGCGTGGAAAAAGAGCACACCCGGATGGTTACGACGGCCATGCGCGGCGAGTTCAAATCCGACCGCGACCTGCGCAATGAATTCATGGACCACCTGCGTCGCCCGAGCGGCGGCATTCAGTAGGTGCCCTACCTCTGGGGGACGATCGCCCGCGTCTAGAGTCACGGCGCGGGCGGTCTTTACGATTGCCCCATGCGGGTGCGGCGGAGGAAAATAACTGCCTCATCGTAGGAGGTCACTTCTCCCGCCGCCTGGGCTTCCTCCAACTGGGCGATCAGTTGTCCCAATTCTCTCCCTGGGCCCATGCCGAGCAGCTGCATGATCGCCTGCCCATTCAGGAACCGTACCGGCATCACCGTTTGTTCGCGTTTCTCATAGTAGTGCTCTAGCAACGTCGCGGCCACGTCTAGCAGGCTTTCCCAACTACCCTCGTGGCCCGGCCCGTCGTAGGTCGCCAGGTGGTCGGCCAGCGCCAGCAGGGTCACGTCGATGCCCGAAGCGTGGAGGGCACGGTAGTAGCGATAGACGGCGCGCGCGGACGGGGCGCGGCCCTCGGTAGCCAGAAGAAGCGGGCGCATGTGGCCGTCCACCGTATCGCGCACCCGGCGAACAGCCTCGCCGCTGAACTTAAGCCGGTTCAGCGCGGCCGCTGTGGACTTCGCGCCAGCCTCATCGTGGCCCAGGAAACGAATGCGGCCCGTTTCATCCACCGTCCGCGTGAGTGCCTTGCCGCTGTCGTGGAACAGCGCCGCCCAGCGCAAGAGAAGCCGGCTGCGCACCCCGCCGTCAAGCGTCTCGTCGAGATGGGCCACCAGCCGCTGTCGATAGGGAGCTAGAACGCGCCCGGCGGCCTCGGCCCAGGCGACGCTCACCACGCCACCATCTATCACCTGCTCTACCTCGACGAGATAGCGCAAGACGCGCAGGGTGTGGGGGAGAACGGCCTCGTGATGGGGTGGCGATTGGTCGAGGCCGCGCAGCGCAGCGACCTCGGGCAGCACGCTGTCGAGTAGTCCCCAGGTGTCCAGGCGCGCAATAGCCGGCGCCGGCGTGGCAAGCGCCAGCATGCGGCTAAGTTCGTCGCGAAGACGCTCCGGTGAGGTGCGCGAGGGAAGCGTTGGGCCGGCAGCCCGGACCGCGGCGAGCGTTTCCGCAGTGACGTTAAAATGAAGTTGAATGACGAAACGCGCTGCGCGGAGGGCCCGCACCGGGTCATCGCTAATCGAGCCGGCATGAATGGCGCGGACGAGTCCCGCTTCCAGGTCGGCCAGACCCCCGTGGTGGTCGATGACGTCGGCCCGATTGCGCCCGGCAATGGGCAGCGCTAGGGCGTTGATGGTGAAGTCTCGGCCGCGCAGATCCTCCGCGAACGACTCTCCGCGGTAACGAGCGATGTCGAGCGTCGTGTCGCCGGAAAAGATCCGCGCCACGTCGCGGCTCTCATCCAGGGCAAACCAGGGCAATCGCAACCGCCGCGCCAGCCGCTCGGTCAGGGCCGTTGCGCCGGTGGGGACGATGAGATCGATGTCGTGGCCGGGCCGGCCCAGCAGCGCGTCGCGCACCGCCCCACCCACGATGTGCACCGGCTGTGCTTCGTCCGCCAGCAGGGGGAGCAATCGATCGAGTAATGGGTCAAGCGCGAGCGGCATGGGTAAGCGGCGGTCGGCCGTCGCTCCTACTGCATCAGGTGCGCAAACACTTCCGGCTTTAGAACGGCGATATAGGGCAGGTTGCGATAGAGTTCGTCGAAATCGAGACCGTAGCCGACCACAAATTCATCGGGAATGTCAAACCCCACGTAGTCAACATCGACCTGAACTTCGCGCCGGGCGGGCTTATTGAGCAAGGTGCAGATGCGCAGCGAGGCCGGCGAACGCGCCATGAGGCTGCGGCGCATGTAGCCCAGCGTGCGGCCGCTGTCGATAATGTCCTCAACGATCAGAACGTGGCGGCCGTCGATAGGCGTCTTCAGGTCCATGATGATTTGCACCGCGCCGGTGCTGGTGATGCCGCGCCCGTAGCTGGAGATACCCATGAAGTCAAGACTGTGGGGGCGATGCAGAGCCCGGCTCAGGTCGCCAAGGAACATAAACGCCCCTTTAAGGACGCAGATGAGCAACAGGTCGTCGTTGCCGGCGTAGTCGGCCTCTATTTGGTCGGCGAGGACGCGGATGCGCTCCGCCAGCGCTTGTTCGTCGATGAGGATT
>WBZM01003584.1_pt1 | contig 12002 bp, 11 predicted proteins | sample 5204271 | NCBI WGS metagenome assembly WBZM01 (sample SAMN12344346, study PRJNA552823) | activated sludge metagenome | biome: Activated sludge suspended growth; feature: Nitrification reactor; material: Wastewater; isolation source: activated sludge from nitrification reactor of wastewater...
GGCGCGTCACGACCGCGAATTTGACGACGGCGAGATCGGCACGTTCGAGCAGATCGTGCATCGGCTGCACGACATGACTGAGACGCCCGACCTGACCAAGGCGCAGGTCGAGGCGCTGAAGTGCATTGCAGCCGGCGAACGCCACGCGGCAGCGGCGAACAGATTGGGCATCTCGGAAAGCGCGCTGAAGGCGCGGCTCAACTCGGCGCGCGTCCGGCTGATGGCGCGCACAACGGCAGAAGCGATACAGCGCGCGAAAGATTATCGCTTCATGTGAAATACTTGCGCGCCAGGGAACGGAACGGGGTTAAGGTTCAGAAAAGAAGAAACGGGGGTGGATATGCAGGCGACGACTCTTTCCTTCGAAAACATGCACAACCATGGCGAGCTTTTCGCGAACATGTTGCGTGCGCGGCGCGAGACGTTCATCGTCCGCGCGCAGTGGGATCTGCCCGAAGCCAACGGGATGGAGTACGACCAGTACGACACCCCGGCCAGCCGCTGGGTCGTTGTTCATGACGAAACCGGCCATGTGCTTGCCAGCAACCGGCTGACCCCCACCACCGCCAAATGCGGGATCTACAGCTACATGATCCGCGACGCGCAACGGGGGCTTCTGGATACCATCCCCTCGAACCTGCTGTACGAAGAGGCCCCGGTGTCGCCCGACATCTGGGAAAGCTCGCGCCTGTTCGTGGCGCATGACGTGCCGGCCAACATTCGCCGGACGGTGCATGCCCGGCTGATCAAGGAAATCGCCGTGGCCTCGCGCGCGCTGGGTGCGCGGATCTGCCTGACGCTGCTGGCCGCCAACTGGCCGCGCTGGGCGCCGCGGGTGGGCGTGGACATGACGGCGATGGGGCCGGTCATGGAAATCGACGGGGTGCAGAACCAGGTCGTGGCGATGAACTTCGCCAAGCAGTTCCACTAGCGCGGGCCTTCCGCCTGCCTGACGGGGGCGATAACCTGTCCCCATGTCCGACCTGTTCGACCAGACCGCTTCCGAACGTCCCGCCGCCCGGCGGCCGCTTGCCGATCGTATCCGCCCGCAGCGCCTGTCCGAGGTGATCGGGCAGGAACGCGCGCTTGGCCCCGAAGGGCCCCTCGGGGCGATGCTGGCTGCAGGCAATCTCTCGTCGCTCATCCTCTGGGGACCGCCCGGCGTGGGCAAGACGACCATTGCCCGCCTGCTAGCGCAGGAAACCGATCTGGCCTTCGTCCAGATCAGCGCGATCTTTTCCGGCGTGCCGGAACTGCGCAAGGTATTCGATGCGGCCAGGCTCCGGCGCGATCAGGGGCGCGGCACGCTGCTTTTCGTCGACGAGATCCACCGCTTCAACAAGGCCCAGCAGGACAGTTTCCTGCCGCATATGGAAGACGGCACCATTCTGCTGGTCGGCGCAACGACCGAGAACCCTTCGTTCGAACTCAATGCCGCGCTTCTGAGCCGTGCGCAGGTCATCGTGCTCGACCGGCTGTCGCTGGCCGATCTGGAACGACTGGCGCAGCGGGCCGAAAAGGCGCTTGGAAAGCCCCTGCCGCTGACGGGCCCCGCCCGCGATCAGCTTCTGGAAATGGCAGACGGCGACGGGCGCGCACTTCTGAACCTGATCGAACAGATCGCCGGCTGGCGTGTCGATGCCCCCCTGACGCCCGAGGCGCTTGGCGCCCGCCTGATGCGGCGGGCGGCGAAATATGACAAGTCGGGGGACGAGCATTACAACCTGATCTCGGCGCTTCACAAGTCGGTGCGCGGCTCGGACCCGGACGCGGCCCTTTACTGGTTCGCCCGGATGCTGGAAGGCGGCGAGGATCCGCGCTTCCTCGCCCGTCGTCTGACGCGGATGGCGGTTGAGGACATCGGCCTTGCCGATCCGCAGGCGCAGGCCCACTGCATCGACGCCTGGCAGACCTACGAACGCCTGGGCAGCCCCGAAGGCGAACTGGCGCTGGCCCAGGCGGTGATCTACCTGGCGCTCGCACCCAAGTCGAACGCGGGCTATGTTGCCTACAAGGCCGCCCGCGACACCGCCCGCCGCACCGGGTCTGAGCCGCCGCCCAAGCACATCCTGAACGCGCCGACGCGGCTCATGCGCGAACAGGGCTATGGCGAAGGCTATGCCTACGACCATGATGCCGAGGACGGGTTTTCCGGCCAGAACTACTTCCCCGACGGCATGCGCCGCCCGGTCCTCTACCAGCCGGTCGAACGCGGATTCGAGCGCGAGCTGAAGAAGCGTGTCGAATGGTTCGCCAAACTCCGCGACAAGCGCGGCGGCTGAGCTTTCCCCAGGGATGTCCACAGAAGATTTTCGCGCCCCGGCGCGCGCGACCAGTTTTCGCTTTACAGAAATGCGCTTTGCCTACACCATATCTTGTAAGGTCGGCGACAGGCAGCGCCGGACCTTGTAAAAACGCCTAACGGTTGGGGTGTCGCCCTGACCGGCACAGAAACAGAGGTCGGGCATGGCACTGTCGGAAGACTTCCTCGGTACCGAGGATCTGCATCCCATCGACATCGTCGAAACGCTGGCCGAACACCACGCCTGGGATTTCGACCGGGTGACCGACGACCAGATCGCGATGGCGGTCGAGGGGCAATGGCGCACCTATTCGATCACGCTGGCCTGGTCGGGCAAGGACGAAACCCTGCGGCTTCTGTGCACGTTCGAACTGGACCCGCCCGCCGAAAAGCTGGCGCGGCTTCACGATACGCTCAACCGGACCAACGACATGGTCTGGGGCGGCGGCTTCACCTTCTGGAATGAACAGAAGCTGATGGTCTGGCGCTATGGTCTGGTTCTGGCCGGCGGGCAAAGCGCCGGCCCCGAGCAGATCGACCGCATGATCAGCCAGGCGGTGACGGCTTGCGAACGCTTCTATCCGGCGTTCCAGCTGGTGTGCTGGGGCGACGACACCCCTGAACGCGCATTGCGCGTGGCAATTGCCGAAGCCTACGGCCGCGCCTAATCTCTGCCCCCGGAACAAGGGGGCGACCATGGACTTCAGGGAAATCGAAACGCGTGGGCTGGTCCTGCTGGGCTGCGGGCAGATGGGCTCGGCGATGCTGCGGGGCTGGCTTGCAAACGGGCTGTCACCCCGGGCGGTGCATGTGCTCGACCCCCGGCCTTCGGACTGGGTCCGCGCGCAGGGCGTCCACATCAATCAGCCGCTGCCCGGCAGCCCCGCCGTGGTCCTGGTCGCCGTCAAGCCGCAGATGATGGCCGAGGCGCTGCCGGCGCTGGCCGCGATGGGCGGCGGGGCGACCCTGTTCGTCACCGTCGCCGCCGGCACCACGATCACGACCTACGAACGGGTTCTGGGCGCGGCAACGCCGGTCATCCGCGCCATGCCCAACACGCCCGCCGCCATCGCCCAGGGCATCACCGCCATCACCGGCAACGCCGCCACCACCCCCGCCCACATGGACCTTGCCGAGGGGCTTCTGACAGCCATCGGCCAGGTCGTGCGGCTGGAGGGCGAACACCAGATGGATGCGGTCACGGCGGTGTCGGGGTCAGGCCCGGCCTATGTCTTCCACATGATCGAGGCGCTGGCCGCGGCGGCCGAGGCCGAGGGCCTTGCACCGCACCTCGCCATGACCCTTGCCAAGGCAACGGTCGCCGGGGCCGGGGCGCTGGCCAAGGCGTCGGACGAGCCGCCCGCCAGACTGCGGCAGAACGTGACCTCGCCGGGCGGGACGACGCAGGCGGGGCTCAACATCCTCATGGACGCCGAAACGGGGCTGACGCAGCTGATGACGCGGACGGTGCACGCCGCCGCCGAACGCGGCCGGGAACTGGGCAAATGACGGCAGCAAAGGACGATCCGGCCACCATCGGCTTCGACGATTTCCTCAAGGTCGACATCCGTGTCGGCCGGATCACCCGCGCCGAACCCTTCCCCGAGGCACGCAAGCCCGCCTACAAGCTCTGGATCGATTTCGGCGGGGACATCGGGGAAAAACGCTCCTCGGCCCAGATCACGCGGCATTACACGGTCGACGAACTTGTCGGCCGCCAGGTGCTGGCCGTGGTGAACTTCCCGCCCCGCCAGATCGGCCCCGTCCGCTCCGAGGTGCTGACACTCGGCGTGCCCGACGCCGACGGCGAGGTCGTGTTGATCGGCCCTGGCCAGGACGTGCCCCCGGGCGGTCGCCTGTTCTGACAGGGGCTCGTGCGCGCCATCCCGCCGGTCGGGCAAAGGGGCCTGCCCGGATGCGGAACAGGCCCGCGACCCGATGCGTTGGGTCGGCATGAAGCAGAAGGAGTACCGACCATGAACTGGGATATCGTTGAAGGCAACTGGAAGCAGCTCAAGGGTTCTGTCCAGGAACAGTGGGGCAAGCTGACCGACGACGACCTCGACGTGGTGGCCGGCAAACGCGACAAGCTTGCCGGAAAGCTGCAAGAGAAATACGGCTGGGCCAAGGACGAGGCCGAGCGCAAGATCGACGACTACTTCCGCGGCCGCAGGATGTGATCGTCGGGGCACGTCGACCGGACAAAGGCAAAGGGGGCCGTCAGGCCCCCTTTCTCATGGCAGGCCGCCCCCTTTTGGTCAGCGTCCCACCGCCTGCCGCCAGTGGCGCCGGCACAGCGATTCATAGGTTTCGTTGCCGCCGATCTGCACCTGCGCGCCATCAGTCAGCACCTGCCCGGCCGCGTCCTTGCGCACCACCATCGTTGCCTTCTTCCCGCAGTGGCAGATCGTGCGCACTTCACGCATCTCGTCCGCCAGCGCCAGAAGCGCGGCCGACCCGGGGAACAGTTCGCCCCGGAAATCCACCCGAAGCCCATAGGCCATGACCGGCACGCCCAGGTCGTCCACGGCGCGCGCCAGTTGCCAGACCTGATCGCGAGACAGGAACTGCGCCTCGTCCAGAAAGACGCAGGCCACCGGCCCTTCTCGCAGCCGCGCCGCGATCTTCTCGAAAAGGTCCGTCTTTCTGTCGAAAGTGTCGGCATCCTTCCCGATGCCGATCCGGCTGGCGATCCTGCCCGCACCGGCCCGGTCGTCGAAGCGGGCGGTCAGCAGATAGGTTTCCATCCCGCGTTCGCGGTAGTTGTAGGACGCCTGCAACAGCAGCGTGGACTTGCCGGCGTTCATCGTCGAGTAGTGGAAATACAGCTTGGCCATGGGCGCAGTTATCGCGTCTGCGGTCTTTCCTTCAAGCGGTTGAAATGGGGCAGGGGTCCGCCGGTCGGGAATGGTGGCAATCGGTTGCGCCCGCTCAATCCCCGGGGGCGCCGACGCGGCCTTTTTCCGGCGACGCGCCCGGCTCATCCTGTCGGAGAGCCGGGCCGCAATCAGCCGCAAGGTCCGCCGCACTTGTCCCGGTTGGCCCGGGCCTGTCCCCCAAGAACAGGCGCACAGCGGACCCCCACCCCTACCGGCGTCGGGGCGCCGGTAACTCTTGATAGCCCCGATCACTCCGGGGCGAACAAATGAATGACAAATGCGCGCCCGGCGATTAATGGGAAACAGGGACCGATTTTCCCCGATTTCCGTGGGTTTGCGGCCTTTTGTGCAGGATGGACGGGTAAGTCGGATGTCAGTGGGAACCTATCTCAAGCACCACACGGAGGCCCTGGTCAAGGACGTGGGCATCGAGGTCGCGGCGCGGCTGTCGGGCAAGTCGAAGGCCACGCTCGGCCGCTACTATTCCGAGGACGGCGACCACTCCGACCGCTTCATGCCCATCGACGTGGTCGCCGCCATCGAGGCATCGGCCCGCTTCCCGCATGTCACGGCGGCACTGGCCGACCTGCGCGGCATTACCCTGTCTTTCCACGACGAGGCTCCGCGCCCCGGCGGCGGGGTGAATTCCGACGTCGTGACGCTCAGCCAGCGGTTCGCCATCCTGATGGGCGAATACAACCAGTCGATCGAGGACGGCCGCATCTCGATCAACGAGGCCAAGCGCCTGCTGGCCGAGACGCTGGCGATCCAGAAAGTGCTGCTCGAAATGAAACTTCACCTCGAGGACGAGGCCGGCTGACGCCGGCCCCTCGGGGCGATCCGCTCAGGCCGCCTGTTCGCGCCGGGGGCGGCGCGACGGGCGATGGGCCGGGCGCTTCTTGGCCTCGGCGCCATGCGGGTTGCCATGCTGCTTCGCCCCGCCGGGTTTCTGGCCCGAATTCGCCGGGCGCTGGCCCGGACGCGGTCCGCGCTTGGCGATCGGGCCAAGCTCGACCGGGGGCTCGCCGCCGATGACCGGGATCTGCGCCTTCATGGTCTTCTCGATCTCGCGCAGGTCGGCGACCTCATCGGGGGCGCAGAAGGCGACGGCGCGGCCGTCACGCCCCGCCCGCGCGGTGCGGCCGATGCGGTGGACATAGTTGTCGGGTACGTTCGGCAGGTCGTAGTTGTAGACGTGGCGCACCTCGGGGATGTCGATGCCCCGCGCGGCGACATCGGTCGCCACCAGCACCTCGATCTCGCCCGCGCGGAAGGCGGCAAGCGCCCGTTCCCGCTGGCCTTGGCTTTTGTTGCCGTGGATCGCACCGGCCGAAAAGCCCCACGAATCCAGAAGCTTCATCAGTTTTTCCGAACCGTGCTTGGTGCGGTTGAATACCAGCGCCAGTTCACCCGGATGCTTGCGGACATAGTCCGCCAGCAGCTTTGCCTTTTCGCCCTGGTTGACGAAATGCACCCCCTGATCGATCTTGTCGGCCGCCTTGCCCGGGGGCGAGACCTGAACCCGCACCGGGTCCTTCAGGTAGGTGTGCGCCAGTTCTTCCATCAGCTTCGGCATGGTGGCCGAGAACAGCAGCGTCTGCCGGCGGTGCGGCAGCAGCCGCGCGATCTGGCGCAGCGCATGGATGAAGCCGATGTCAAGCATCTGGTCGGCCTCGTCAAGCACCAGGCACAGCACCTCGTTCAGCGTCACGGCCTTGCGGTCCAGAAGGTCGATCAGACGGCCGGGCGTGGCGACCAGGATGTCGACGCCGCGCGACAGCCGTTCCGCCTGCGTGTTGAGCGAAGCGCCGCCCACCACGCGGAACGTCCTGATCGGCGTGCCTTCCGCAAATTTCGTAATATTGTCGGTAATCTGGGTGGCAAGTTCCCGCGTCGGCGCCAGGATCAGCGCGCGGCAGGACTTCGGCGCCGGGCGCTGGCCGATGGTCAGAAGCCGGGTGACGATGGGCAGGCCGAAGGCGGCGGTCTTGCCGGTGCCGGTCTGGGCCAGGCCCAGCAGGTCGCGCCCGGCGACGATTTCGGGGATGCCCTGCGCCTGGATCGGCGTCGGCTCGGTCAGGCCGATGGCGGCAAGGTTCTTGGCGATGCGGGGATTGATCCCCAGGTGTTCGAACTTGTTCAATTTTCTTCTTTCGGTGTGGCCCGTCGCAGGGCCCGAAACATGAGGTGCCCGGACGCCTGAGCGGCGCCGGGGCGGTATGGCGGGGCGGACTGCATCGCAGCCCACGGACCCCCGGCGTGACATGGGAACCTGTCGTGACCCGGGCCTGTGTTTCAGACATGAAACGGCTGCTCACGCGGCAGCGGCCTTGGATCGTCATGGGGCAGATGGGGCTTTTTGCCGCGTCTGTCAAGCGTCGCGTTCGCAGATGGCATCCGTCTGGCATGCGCCGGGGCGGGTGCCGGCCTGTGGCGCTGGGGCCACGGCAGCGGCTCCTGCGGCAGGTTGTCGCATTATCTATTGGCCGACTCACGCGTCCGTGATATGGGGACGCACCCGAAACCCGAACCCGAGGAGGCGCTTGATGATGAATATCGTTGCCGCGACGCGCCGCACCGCCGGGATCGCTGCCCTGACCAGCTGGTATTGCCGTCTGTCGGCCTGACACCAGCCTGAGGTCACGGGCCCCTTCTTCCGGGCCACTCCTGCAACCCTGAACCCCGGTGGCGGGCGCAGTGCGCCCGCACGGCCGGTGTCCCATCCACCCCAACATGAGGAACCGGCCCGCCCGAAGGGTGCCCGGTCTGTGCACGAAGATGACATTTGACAGCCTGAACCACCGGGCCCCGGCCCGCCCCGCCATCGAAAGCCTGATCGCCGAACACGGCGGCTGGCGCGTGGTCGTCACCGTTGCCGGGGCATTGCTGCGCCGGCGACTGAAACCGCCGCCAGTGACGGCCGAGGATCTGCCGGTGCATATCCGGCGGGATATCGGCCTGCACACCGAGCCGCGCGGCAAGCGGTATTGGGAGGTAAGGTGAGGGAGTGGGCGGAAACGCCCATTCCGGTCACAGTTTGGCGCGTATGCTCTCGAATTTGCAGTAGAGTTTGAAGGAGATGGATTTCGATTTTATCTTTGCAGAATCATGTATTCTTCTGAAGATTGCTATTCTGAAGAAGCTATATTGTGAGGAAATCGATGGGATTCAGAAGTTTCTTGCTTGGAGCAATTTTGACGGTCACCGGCTGCGCCAGCGAGATAATGGGTGGCATGGTCGGTCAAGATGTTACCCAAGTTGTCACGCGATACGGCCCACCGATCAATGTTTTCGATCTTCCTGACGGCAGACGGGCGTTTCAGTGGCGAACTGACGATGCAATCGTTATGCCGACCACGACAACCTACAACGCCTATGGTTACGGCAATATGGTGTCAGGTAGCGCCATGACGACGGGCGGCTATTTGGGTAGTCAGACTTGTTTCTATACGTTGTATGGAAAGCCAAACGGGAAGAGTTGGACGATCATTGGATTTGAAAAGCCGACCCTTGCGTGCGAATAACGAGGTGCGGGTCTGGTCGAAACTGTAGCGAAGACCGCACCGCCCGACCCGTGGTTGGGTCGGGCGTCCCCCTCTGCTCTGGCTGATCGGCGACCTAGCGGATTGCGTTACACCGCATAGGGCGGAGGTATGTCACCCCTGCAGCGTCCTGACCCCGATGCCCTCGCCCCGCGCCTGCATCGCCTCGACCGCGGCCATCGCCGCCGCCGCCGTGGTGAAGTAGGGGATCTTGTCCATCAGCGCGACGGCGCGGATGTCGCGGCTGTCGCTGATCGCCTGGGTGCCGTCGGTGGTGTTCATCACCAGCGCGATGTCGCCGTTCTTCAGCCGGTCGACGATGTTCGGCCGGCCCTCGTAGACCTTGGCGACCGGGGTCGCGGCGATGCCGGCCCCCTCCAGCCAGGTCGCGGTGCCGCGGGTTGCGACGATCTCGAACCCCATCGCGGCCAGCGCGCGGGCTGCGGCGGCCAGCCCTTCGGTCTTGTCGCTGTCCTTGACGGACAGGAAGACGCGGCCGCCGTCCGGCAGATGGGTGCCCGCGCCGATCTGGGCCTTGAGGAAGGCCAGCGGGAAGGTGCGGTCCCAGCCCATGACCTCGCCGGTCGAACGCATCTCGGGCCCAAGGATCGTGTCGACGCCCGGGAAGCGCGCGAAGGGCAGCACCGCCTCCTTGACCGAGAACCACGGTGTCTTGGGGTCGGCCAGCGTCAGCGGGTCGGCATAGGGAAGCGCCGTGTCGGGGCCGACGTTGGCGGGATAGGGTGCGCGCATCGGGAAGTTCGACAACGGTTCGCCGGCCATCAGTCGCGCGGCGATCGAGGCGATGGCGCTGTCGGTCGCCTTTGCGACGAAAGGCACGGTGCGGCTGGCGCGGGGGTTGACCTCAAGCACGAAGATCTCGCCGTTCTTGATGGCGAACTGCACGTTCATCAGGCCGACGACGCCAAGCGCCAGCGCCATCTTTTCGGTCTGGCGCTTGAGCTCGGCCACCGTCTCGTCGGTAAGATTGTGGGGCGGCAGGCAGCAGGCCGAGTCGCCGGAATGGACGCCAGCTTCCTCGATGTGCTCCATGATGCCGGCGACATGCACGGACTTGCCGTCGCACAGCGCGTCGACATCGACCTCGATCGCACCGGAAAGATAGCTGTCAAGCAGCACGGGGTTCTTGCCCGAAACGTGGACGGCCGTGGTGATGTAGCGGCGCAACTGGTCCATGTCGCGCACGATTTCCATGGCCCGTCCGCCCAGCACATAGGACGGCCGGATCACCAGCGGGAAGCCGATGCGTTCGGCGATGGCGATGGCCTGTCCGTCCGATGACGCGATGCCGTTGACCGGCTGGCGCAGGTTCAGGTCGTGCAAGAGCTTCTGGAACCGCTCGCGGTCCTCGGCCAGGTCGATGGCGTCGGGCGTGGTGCCAAGGATCGGTATGCCCTCGTCATGCAGCGCATTGGCAAGCTTCAGCGGCGTCTGGCCGCCGAACTGGACGATGACACCGTGAAGCGTGCCGTTTTCCCGCTCGACCCGCAGGATTTCCAGCACATGTTCCAGCGTCAGCGGCTCGAAGTACAACCGGTCCGAGGTGTCGTAGTCGGTCGACACCGTCTCGGGGTTGCAGTTGATCATGATGGTTTCATACCCTGCGCCAGTCAGCGCGAAGCAGGCGTGGCAGCAGCAGTAATCGAACTCGATCCCCTGACCGATGCGGTTCGGGCCGCCGCCGAGGATGACGACCTTCTTGGCCGCGCTGGGCCGCGCCTCGCATTCGACCTCGCCCATCGCGGGGGATTCGTAGGTCGAATACATGTAGGGGGTCTGCGCCTCGAACTCGGCGCCGCAGGTGTCGATCCGCTTGAAGACGGCAGTGACGCCAAGATTGCGGCGCGCGCGGCGGACCTGGGCCTCGTCGCGGCCGGTAAGCACAGCCAGCCGCGCGTCGGTGAAGCCCATCATCTTGAGCTTGCGCAAGCCGTCTGCCGTGACCGGCAGGCCATCCCTGCGGATCTCGGCCTCTTGTTCGATAATCTCTCGAATGCGGGCCAGGAACCACGGGTCGAAGGCGGTTGCCTGTTCGATTTCGTCATTCGTCAGCCCGTGGCGCATGGCCTGCGCGATCAGCCGCAGCCTGTCGGGGGTGCGGGCTGAGATGGCCTTGATGACGGCCGATTTTTCGGGCGCGCCCTCGATGGCGATCTCGTCGAAGCCCGAAAGGCCGGTTTCAAGGCTGGCCAGCGCCTTCTGCAGCGATTCGTGGATGGTGCGGCCGATGGCCATCGCCTCGCCCACCGACTTCATCGCGGTGGTCAGTTCGGGCTTGCTGCCCGGAAACTTCTCGAACGCGAAGCGCGGGATCTTGGTGACGACATAGTCGATGGTCGGCTCGAACGAGGCGGGCGTCACCTTGGTGATGTCGTTGTCAAGCTCGTCCAGCGTATAGCCGACCGCCAGCTTCGCGGCGATCTTGGCGATGGGGAAGCCCGTGGCCTTGGACGCCAGCGCCGAGGACCGGCTGACGCGCGGGTTCATCTCGATCACCACCATGCGGCCGTCCGCCGGGTTGATCGCCCATTGCACGTTCGACCCGCCGGTTTCGACCCCGATCTCGCGCAGGACGGCAATGCTGCCGTTGCGCATGATCTGGTATTCCTTGTCGGTCAGCGTCAGCGCCGGGGCGACGGTGATCGAATCGCCGGTGTGCACCCCCATCGGATCGACGTTCTCGATCGAGCAGACGATGATGGCGTTGTCGGCACGGTCGCGCACCACCTCCATCTCGAATTCCTTCCAGCCGAGAAGGGATTCGTCGACGAGGATCTGGCCCACGGGGCTGGCTTCAAGGCCCGAACGGCAGATCGCTTCGTAATCGTCGCGGTTGTAGGCGATGCCGCCGCCGGTGCCGCCAAGGGTGAAGGCGGGGCGGATGATCGCCGGCAGGCCGACCTCCTCGATGACCGACATCGCCTCGGCAAGGCCGGCCTTGGTGTCATACTTGCCGTTCGCCAGCTTCGGCGACGACACGATGGCGGCGCGCGGGTTTTCCAGCCCGATGCGATCCATGGCCTCGCGGAACAACTTGCGGTCTTCTGCCATTTCGATGGCTTCGCGATTGGCCCCGATCAGCTGGACGTTGAACTTTTCCAACACGCCCATGTCGGCAAGCGCCAGCGACGTATTCAGCCCGGTCTGCCCGCCCATCGTCGGCAGCAGCGCGTCGGGACGTTCCTTCTCGATGATCTTGGCGACGATCTCGGGGGTGATCGGCTCGATGTAGGTGGCGTCGGCCATGCCCGGGTCGGT
>WBZM01003585.1_pt1 | contig 11999 bp, 8 predicted proteins | sample 5204271 | NCBI WGS metagenome assembly WBZM01 (sample SAMN12344346, study PRJNA552823) | activated sludge metagenome | biome: Activated sludge suspended growth; feature: Nitrification reactor; material: Wastewater; isolation source: activated sludge from nitrification reactor of wastewater treatment...
GATGTGGATGAACGCGTTGTTGCGGATCGTGCGCAGCATCGTCCACCCGGTGACCGGGTCGGTGCCGGTCAGGGTGCGCAGGAACTCGCCTTTGAGGGTGTGCCCGCAGTGCGCGACAGTGTCCAGTTCCAGGAACCCCGCCGTGGTGATCGGGTCGTCCATGCTGGTGCGGACCGGGACCGATGAGCGCAGGATGTGCGAGGGTGTCGTGGCCGACAACGCGTTCGGGTAGGCGCTGTCCTTGTGGGGTTTGAGGTACCGGTCGATGGTGGCGGCGGACATGGCCCGGACCTCATCCAGAACCTGCGGGGTGGCCCGGTCGGCGACCTTGCCCAGTTCCCGGAACCGGACCAGTCGTTCCAGCGTGTCGTCCATCACCACGGCCAGGTACTTGCCCGAGGGCTGCCCGGCCAGGCGCCACACCTCCTGCAGGACCACCAACGCGTCGTAGGAGTACTTGCGTGGTCGAGGCTTACGCACGACCGCTGCGGCCGGGCCGTGTCGGGCGGACGCGACCCGGATCGCCCGGCGGGCATGGTCACGGGTCCAGCCCGTGGTGGCTACCAGCGCATCCAGCAGGGCACCCTTGTCGGCCTTGCCCGCCTTGGCGTACTGCCGGGCGTACTTCTTGGTGATCTCACGGCGCGCGGTCATCGACAGCTCCTGGCTCACACCGGATCGAACCACGCGCTACGCGGACATCCTCACGTGAGGCAAGCGCTGACCTTCCCGGACCTATTACGTGAGTCTCGTCGCGGGGTGGAGTTTGGGCGCCATGGCGGCGAAACTCGTGTATGGCGGTCAAATATGGACATCATTGGCGAGGTTGAGCTACTCGTGGTCAACACTCCTCGCGTTACTCATCGGAGGCCGTTGGCCACGTGCTGAAGCCGGGCGCGCGGCATACCTGTGGGACACTGTGCCCGTGGCACGCGGTGACGGGCGACTGACGCACGATCTCTTGCCGGGGGAGAAGGGTCCACAGGACGCCTGTGGGGTCTTCGGGGTCTGGGCACCCGGCGAGGATGTCGCGAAACTTGCCTACTTCGGGCTCTATGCGCTGCAACACCGCGGGCAGGAGTCGGCCGGCATCGCGACCGGCGATGGGCACAAGGTGCTCGTCTACAAGGACATGGGGCTGGTCAGCCAGGTCTTCAACGAGTCGGCGCTGCAGTCGATGACGGGGCATGTGGCGATCGGGCACTGCCGTTATTCGACGACCGGTGGCTCGACGTGGGAGAACGCCCAGCCGACGCTCGGCGGCACCGACACCACGACGGTCGCGCTCGCCCACAACGGCAACCTGATCAACTCGGCGGAGCTGCGCGAGCTCATCGCCGCCCGGCACGGCGAACTGGACCGGCACCCCGGCGAGATCGGGCGCGGCAACACGACCGACACGGCGCTGGTGACCGCGCTGCTCTCCGACCCCGACCGCTCGCTGGAGGCCGTCGCGCTGGACGTGCTGCCGCGGTTGCGGGGCGCGTTCTGTTTCGTGTTCATGGATGAACACACCCTGTATGCCGCCCGCGATCCGCACGGGATCCGGCCGCTCGCGCTGGGGAGGCTCGATCGGGGCTGGGTGGTCGCATCGGAGACGGCGGCGCTGCAGACCGTCGGCGCGGCGGTGATCCGGGAGATCGAGCCGGGTGAGCTGGTCGTCATCGACGAGGACGGGCTGCGCTCGCACCACTTCGCGACTCCGGAGCCTAAGGGGTGCGTGTTCGAGTACGTCTATCTGGCCCGGCCCGATGCCGTCATCAACCAGCGGGTGGTTCACGAGGCCCGGGTGGCGATGGGGGCGCGGCTGGCCGTCGAGCACCCCGTGGCTGCCGATCTGGTCATCGGGGTGCCCGACTCCGGGGTGCCGGCCGCGGTCGGCTATGCCCAAGGGTCGGGGATCCCCTACGGTCAGGGGTTCGTCAAGAACGCCTACGTCGGGCGGACCTTTATCCAGCCATCCCAGACGTTGCGGCAGTTGGGCATCCGGCTCAAGCTCAACCCGTTGGCACACACCATCAAGGGCAAGCGACTGGTCGTCGTCGACGACTCGATCGTCCGAGGCAACACCCAACGGGCCCAAGTCCGGATGTTGCGCGAGGCTGGGGCCGCCGAGGTCCACGTCCGGATCTCCTCGCCACCGGTGCACTGGCCGTGCTTCTACGGCATCGACTTCGCGACCCGGGCCGAGCTCATCGCCACCGGTCTCGGGGTCGAGGAGATCCGCGCGTCGATCGGGGCTGATTCGCTGGGCTACATCTCCCTTGAAGGGATGATTGAGGCAACCGAGCAGTCGGGCGACCGGTTGTGCACAGCCTGTTTCACCGGGCGCTATCCGGTGGAGCTGCCCGAAGACGGTCGGATCGGCAAGCACCTGTTCGAGCCGTTGCCCATCGACCTGTCGCACTCGGCGCGCGATGTCGACCCGGCCCCCTTAGTCGACGGAAGCGGGCCTGGTGACGAGGCGAGGCTGCGGATAGGCGGCATACGGGTCGATGTGGAAGGCGTGTCCTACGGCGTCGACGGCGGCGCCCAGAACGCCCTTCTGCATCCGTGATCCTTTCGCCCAGTCGAGGTATTCGGCCATCACCATGCGATGGCGAACTACCTCGACTCGGCGGGAAGCCTAGGCTGGGGCCGTGACCGACACCCCCATCACGTATGCCGCGGCCGGAGTCGACGTCGAGGCCGGCGACAAGGCCGTGGAGCTCATGAAGGAGTCGGTCCGTCACGCGACCCGCCCCGAGGTCCTCGGTGGCCTGGGGGGCTTCGCCGGGCTCTTCGACGCCAGCGCGCTCGCCAGGATGGCCCGCCCCATTCTGGCCACCTCGACCGACGGGGTCGGCACCAAGGTCGCCATCGCGCAGGCCCTCGACCGGCACGACACGATCGGCTTCGACCTGGTCGGGATGGTCGTCGACGACATCGTCGTCTGCGGCGCCGAGCCACTGTTCATGACCGACTACATCGCCACCGGCAAGGTCGTCCCCGAGCGGATCGCGGCCATCGTCGGCGGCATCGCCCGAGCCTGCGAGCAAGCCGGCGTCGCCCTCGTCGGTGGCGAGACCGCCGAGCACCCGGGTTTGCTCGAGCCCGACGAATACGACGTCGCGGGTGCCGCTACCGGGGTCGTCGAGCACGCCGACATCCTCGGGCCCCACCGCGTTCAGCCTGGCGACGCGGTCCTGGCGCTCGCGTCTTCGGGGCTGCACTCCAACGGCTATTCCCTCGTCCGCCGGGTCGTCGCCGCTGCCGGATGGGGGCTGGACCGACACGTCGAGGAGTTCGGCCGCACGCTCGGTGAGGAGCTACTCACCCCGACCCGGGTGTATGCCGCCGACCTCCTCGCGCTCATCCGCACGCCAGGCCTCGACGTCCACGCGCTCTCCCACGTCACCGGTGGGGGCCTGACCGCAAACCTCGCTCGGGTCCTCCCGCGGGGCAGTTACGCCCGAATCGACCGCGCGACCTGGACACCTCCGGCGGTGTTCGACGTCATCGGCCGACTGGGCCGGGTGCCTCAGGTCGATCTGGAACGGACCCTCAACCTCGGGATCGGCTTCGTCGCGATCCTGCCCGCCGCCCACGCGGCTGCCGCCGAGGAGGTATGCCGTGCGCGCGGCATACCGGCGTGGGTCTTGGGAGAGGTCGGGGAAGAGGCGACGTGGACTCCCGATCCCCATGCTGAGGTGACCCGGGGCGCCAAGGGCGTCGACGGGGGTTCCGTGCAGGTGGTCGGAGAGCACCCGAAACCCTGAGGCGCGCAGGCCCATGGCTGGCCTACGGTGGGGCGATGATCGAGACGACCCCCTCGGGCGGCATGGATCCGGTCCTCGACCCTCCCGCCGTGCCGACCGCCGGCACCGAGCGTGAGCTGCTGCAGTGGTGGCTGGACTACCATCGCCAGACGCTGCGGTGGAAGGTCTCTGGGCTCACCCCCGAACAGCTCTGTGCGGCCAGTGCGCCACCGTCGCGGATGAGTCTGGCCGGGCTCGTGCGCCATATGACCGACGTCGAGGTTTGGTGGTTCGGCCGGGTCGCCGAGGGCGACGAGAGCGCGGTGGGGCGCTATCCCGGGGACGACGAGGACCTGTGCGAGGCGACCCCCGACCAGATCGCGGCGGACCTCGCGGCATACGAAGCGGCCGTGCGACGCTCCGACGAGGTGTTCGCCCGGCTGGATCTGGATGGGCTGGCCGCCTGGGAGCCGCGCGGGAAGCCGATCAGCATCCGGTGGATCGTCATCCACATGATCGAGGAATGGGCCCGGCACAACGGCCACGCCGACCTGCTGCGGGAACGGATCGACGGCGCCGCGGGCAGCTGAGGCACAACCGAGAGCCGTCGTGGGTCGGGCGTCGGTGGATCCCCGGGGGGCCCGCATGGGGTGCTGCTAGCGGACGAAGGCTGGTCGCTCAGCGACCAGCCGCCCACGATGCATAGTCATCGTCCACGTCACCGTCGTCGGCATCGTCGACATCGTCGACGTCCTCATCGTCGTCCGCCTCGTCGGCGTCAGCGAAGGACTGGCCGCCACGGAAGGTGGCGCTGTGAAGTTCGCGCTCAAGCGCACTCAGATCGGTGTCGGGAGAGAAGTACTTCAACTCCCGGGCGACCTTGGTTTGCTTGGCCTTAGCCCGGCCGCGCCCCATGGCGTGACCCCCTCATGCGTCTGCCGGGGCGGCATCGCCAGGCCCGCCAGTCACGGGGGTGTTCGCCCTATGACCAGCGGGTCGCCGCGGAGCGGCCCCGGGAAGTGTGTGTCTCCGTGGGGACAACGCTACCTGACGATGACGGTTCTGTCCGACGCGCTCCACCTGTCGGTCTTTTGCGGGCGTTTCGCCCACTCAAAGGCGCCTGGCATGCGAGAGTGTCCGGGCAGGGGATTGACGCGGGGTCATCCGAATGAGGTGTAGACAGAATGATGTTGGCAGCGAGCGAGGAACGAGACCCCTTGCTCACGCCTGGTGAAGTGGCGGCGCTCTTCCGAGTGGACCCGAAGACGGTCACGCGGTGGGCCAAAGCGGGCAAGTTGACGGCCATCCGCACGTTGGGCGGACACCGGCGCTACCGCAGCTCGGAGGTGTACCGATTGCTGAGCGGCAGCTAGCCAGGCGCAAGGGTCAGCCCGGAGCTCTGGGGAGCGGACCGGATCGCATCTTGGGTGGGTGACGTGGACGGCGTCCTCACCTCGTGATGGTGGTGCATGCGTGGGGGGTCGAGAGGTCTTCCGCGCTGCAGCCCGCCCACGAGGGGCTGGCAGAACTACAGTGACGCTCGTGAGCAAATCGAGCGAGACCGAGGTTACGCAGACTCTTCGGCTGCCCGGGCGCGCGGCTGGCGAGAGTGATCGGCGTCCCGCTTGGGTGGCATTGGCACACTCCAAGCGGGTCGTGTGGGTGCTGATCGCTGCCGCGTTGTCGTTGCTCATCGGCGTGTGGGCGTTCCAAGCGTTGGGCTCGTTCCTCTTTCTGCTGTTGCTGGCTTGGCTGCTCTCGATCGCCATGGAGCCGATGGTGGCCTGGTTGATCAAGCGCGGCCTCAGTCGGGGCCTGGCCTCCGCCCTCGTCCTGTTCGGGCTGATGGCCGTCACGGTGGGGGTCGGCGCCATGTTCGGGCAGGTCTTTGTCGCCCAGGCCCAGGAGCTCAAGGACGCCTTCCCTGATGCCGTGCGTCAAGCGGTGGAGTGGGTCAATTCGACGTTCAGCACGTCGTTCAACACCGACCAGATCTACTCGGCGCTGCCGATCACGCCGGAGAAGGTCGCCGAGTTGGCTCAACGCTTTGGCGGCGGGTTGCTGGGTGTCTTCGGCGCCGTGGTCACCTTCATCTTCAACCTGGTGACGATCCTCGTCTTTGCCTACTACCTCTCTGCCGACAGCATCAAGCTGCGCCAAACCATCGGGTCCTACCTGCCACCGCGCTACCAGCCGATGCTCATGACGATCTGGACCATCGCGGTCGAGAAGACCGGTGGCTACGTGGTCTCCAAAGTGATCCTGGCGACCATCTCGTCCGCGGCATACGCGATCTTCTTCCTCATCATCGACGTGCCGTTCTGGCTGCCGCTCGGCGTGCTCATGGGGATCGTCGGCCAATTCGTCCCGATCATCGGCACTTACATCGGGGTGGTCGTCCCGGCCCTGTTCTCGCTGCTGAAGGACCCGCTCGACGTGGTCTGGATCGTCATCTTCGCGACGATCTACCAGCAGATCGAGAGCTACTGGCTGACCCCCAAGATCAGCAATCGCACCATGGACGTCCACCCGGCCGTTGCCTTGGGCTCGGTGTTCGTCGGCGTCGCGCTCATGGGGCCGATCGGGGCGCTGATAGGCATCCCGGTCGCGGCCGCCGCGCTGACCGTCGCCGACACGTTCCGGAGGCGGCACGAGTTGCTGCCCGAGTTGGAGACTCTGCAGGACGACGACGGCGAGGGCTCCGCCGCCAAGCCAATCGGCAGCGCCACCCAGCCCTCGAACCAGTGACCCGCCGATGAGCGAGTGGGCCTTCCGCGGGCCGTTGCCCCCGGACCGGTTCGACATGGCGCGCTATTGCCTGGAGCTGGGCGATGTCCGTCCCCCTCAACGGCTCGGGCTGGTCGTCGTCCACGACGCCGATGCCTCCCCGGCGACCGACGAGCAGTGGACGTTCGGCGAGTTGGAAGGAGCAGTGCGCCGGATCGCCGCGGGGCTCCTGGACCAGGGTCTGCGCTCGGGTGATCGGGTTCTCCTGCGAATGGGTAACACCAGCGACGCCGCGTTGGTGTTCTTCGGGGCCATCGCGGCCGGCCTCATCGCGGTCCCGACCTCGGCGATGCTCACGGGCGACGAGGTGGCTGCCCTGCTTTCCGACGCCGCCCCCAGCCTCGTCGTCGCGGCTCCAGAGCTCGCGGGGGAAGTGCCGGACGGCATACGGGTCGTCGGTCCGGACGACGTGGCCCGGTGGCGCTGCGACCGGGCGCCCGCTCCCTGGCGGGACAGCCGGGCCGATGACCCTGCGTTCATTGTCTACACGTCGGGGACCACCGGGGAGCCCAAGGGCGTGCTGCACGCGCACCGCTCCGCATGGGGACGACGGCCCATGTATGCCGGGTGGCTGGGTTTGCGCGCCGGTGACGTCATGCTCCACGCAGGTGCGTTCAACTGGACCTACACGTTGGGGGTCGGGTTGACCGACCCGTGGGCCACCGGGGCGACGGCCGTGGTCTACAACGGTCCTCGGGATCCGTCAGTGTGGGGGCGGCTGGTGAAGCGTTGCGGCGCAACCATTTTCGCGGCCGTCCCCGGAGTTTATCGGCAACTGCTGGCGAGCGGTGCGCTCGCCCGGGACGACCTGGCGACTCTGCGGCACGGCCTCACCGCCGGCGAGGCGCTCTCCCGAGACCTGTATGCCGCGTGGCAGGACGCGACCGGCCTGCCGCTCTACGAGGCGCTGGGGATGAGCGAGATCTCGACCTACATCTCCTCCGGGCCCCCCGTGCCGACCCGCCCGGGCTCACCGGGCAAACCTCAGGCCGGGCGCTGCGTGGCGATCCTGCCGGCCGACCCAGCCGACCCGACCGATAGCAACGAGCCTCTGCCGCCGGGTGAGACCGGCCTGCTGGCGGTGCACCGCACCGATCCCGGCCTGCTGTTGCGGTATTGGGGCAAGCCCGACGAGGATGTCGCGACTCGACGGGGCGACTGGTTCATCGGCGGCGACCTGGCCCACCTCGACCCCGACGGCTATGTCATCCACCACGGCCGGGTCGACGACGTGATGAACGCCGGTGGCTATCGGGTGTCGCCCCAAGAAGTCGAGCACGTCCTGGCGGGAGCTCCGGGCGTCGCCGAGGTCGGCGTGACCGAGGTCGAGGTCCGGCCAGGCGTGCGGGTCGTCGGTGCCCTGGTCGTATCAACTCCCGACGGGTGCGACCCCGAGCAGGTGCGCAAGTTTGCCGCGCTGCACCTCGCGGCATACAAGGTGCCGCGGGTGATCCGGCTGGTGGACCGGCTACCCCGCACGGCCAACGGCAAGTTGCTGCGGCGGCAGCTGACCGGCTGATCAACGGACCGACGACCGCGCGCCTAGGATCGGCGCATGGATCTGGGAAACCTGCTGGGCGGCATTGACACTGACGCCATCGCTGACGTCGTCAAGGTGGTTGTGGACAACCGGGCGATGATCGAGCAGCTCGGCCGACTGCCTGAGCTTTTCGGTCAGTTCGCCGACAGCCTCGACGGAGCTGGACACGAGGCCGGTGTGGCCGCACTCGCCCTCGTCGGTGCGGACGGGGAGTCGGGGGCGCGGGGTGCGTTGGCCTCGGCGGCGACCGCGCTCGCGGGCATCGTCACCACGCTGGACAGCGGCATTGCCCGGATCGCCGACACCGCGGAGGGCGCCGCGAAGGTGCCGCTCATGGGTGGTCCCGCCGCACACCTCGCCGAGGCTGCGCGGGACATGGGCGAGTCGACGGCTCAGCTTGGCACGCTTGCCGCGTCGATGGGGGCGATAGCCGCCGTTCTCGACGAGGTTGCGTCAGCCCTTCGCAACGTGGGCGGCCACCTCACCGACACCGGAGCCCAAGCCCGCGGTTTCGTCTCCACAACCTGACCACGCAGCCTGACCGGTATGCCGCCCCCCTCTGGTGAGCGGACGGCATACGGGATCGTGGGTGTGGCCTGTGCTCGTGTCCGCGGGAGTCGTCGGGGGCGAGCTGTGTCCGACATCTAGCAGGTGCGCCCCGCGGCGCACATAGGATGCCGAGGTGACCGTCTCCCTTCCACCGCTGTCGCTAGAGGACAAGTTCACCGTCGATGAGGGGATCATCCATCTCACGGGGGTGCAAGCCCTGGTGCGTTTGCCGCTCGTGCAACGACGGTTGGACCTGGCGGCCGGGCTCAACACGGCAACCTTCATTTCAGGCTATCCGGGGTCACCGCTGGGCGGCTACGACCTGGAGCTGCAGCGGCGCCGGAGGTTGCTGGAGGAGCACCACATCATCCACCAGATGGGCGTCAACGAAGAGCTCGGCGCGACGGCCGTCATGGGCAGCCAACTGGCCATGCAGCTGCCGGGGCCCCGTTACGACGGGGTGCTGGGCCTGTGGTACGGAAAGGCCAACGGCTTCGACCGCGCGCTCGACTCGTTGCGGCAAGCCAACCTCGCCGGGACGGTTCGGACGGGTGGTGCGCTGGCGCTCGTCGGCGACGACCCGACCGCGAAGTCTTCGCCGACGCCAGGGGCGAGCGAGGTGGCCGCCGCCGCGATCATGATGCCGATGCTCTATCCGGGCGATGTGCAAGAGGTGCTCGACCTCAGTCAGCACGCTGTGGCGCTGTCGCGCTCGTGCGGGTTATGGGTTGCGCTCAAGATGTCGACGACGGTGGCCGATGGGTCGGGGTCAGCGGTCGTGTCACCCGGTCGGGTGCAGCCGGTCCTGGTCGATATCGAGCTGGACGGACGGCCCTATGTGCACCGACCGTCCACCCACATGTACGGCGCGCGGGTCATGGAGATGGAGCACTCCATGGTCTATGGCCGGATGCGCGCGGCCTTGGCCTATGCCCGGGCCAACGACGTCAACCGGATCACGCTGCGCACCGACGCGGACCGGATCGGGATCATCTCGAGCGGCAAGACCTATTTCGAGATGCGTCAGACGCTGCGCGAACTAGGGCTGGACGACCGGGAGCTGCAGCGGCTCGGGGTCCGGTTGCTGCAGCTGCGGATGCCCTATCCGCTGGAGGGGCGGATCGTTCGGGAGTTCGCGGCCGGACTGCAGGAGATCCTCGTCCTGGAAGACAAGCGTCCCTTCGTCGAGCTGTTCGTCAAGGATGAGCTCTATGGGCTGCCCGACCGGCCGCTCGTCCTGGGCAAGCTCGACGAGGACGGCACGTGGCTGGTGCCGATTCATGCCGAGCTCGACACGGTGTCGATCGCGCGGCTGGTGGCCGAGCGGCTGCTCAAGCGGGCCGCCCCCGGTGAGCTGCCGACGTTGGAGGAGCGACTCGAGCGGATCACCCGGCCGCGCTCGTTGGCGCCGCTGGCGATGTCCCGGACGCCTTACTTCTGTTCCGGCTGCCCGCACAACTCGTCGGTCGCGGGCGTGCCTGCCGGGACCACGGTGGGCGCGGGGACCGGCTGCCACGTGTTGGCCGTCTTCATGCGCCCCGACGAGGTCGGTGACATCCTCGGCATCACCGCGATGGGCAACGAGGGCGCGCAGTGGATCGGCGCGTCGCCGTTCTGCAGCCTCCCGCACTTCCTGCAGAACCTCGGCGACGGGACGTTTGCCCACTCGGGCTCGCTGGCGATCCGGGCGTCGGTGGCCGCCGGCGTGAACATCACCTACAAGCTGCTCTACAACGACCACGTGGCGATGACTGGTGCGCAGCCCGCCATCGGCATCTCGGGCGTGCCGGATCTCGTGACGACGCTGCTGGCCGAGGGGGTCCGCCAGGTCATCGTCACGACGGAGGACATGAACCGGTATGCCGGTGTGCGACTCCCGGACGGCGCTGCGGTCTGGGACCGGTCCCGGTTAGCAGAGGCCGTGGGTGTGTTGTCGGCGGTCGAGGGCGTCACCGTGTTGGTGCACGACCAGGAGTGCGCGACCGAGAAGCGTCGCCGCCGCAAGCGCGGCTCCCTCGAGGAGCCCAAGACCCGGATCCTCATCAACGAGGCCGTGTGCGAGGGGTGCGGCGACTGCGGCATACAGTCCAACTGCCTGTCCGTGCACCCGGTCCAGACCGAGCTGGGACGCAAGACGCAGATCCACCAGCCGTCGTGCAACGTCGACTATCGGTGCCTGGACGGCAACTGTCCGTCGTTCGTCAAAGTCGTGCCTGGGACGGCGCCAGGTCGTCGTCGAGGGGCGTCGGCCACGCTGTCCGTCGGCGACCTGCCCGAGCCCACGCTGGCGGTGCCCGCCGACGAGTTCGGCCTGCGGATCGCCGGGATCGGCGGCACGGGTGTCGTCACCGTGGCGCAGACGCTGGCGACCGCCGCTTTGTTGGATGGGCGGTTCGTGCGCGGATTGGACCAGACCGGCTTGGCCCAGAAGGGCGGCCCGGTCGTCTCCGACCTGCGGATCACGACCACGCCGATGGACCAGGCCAACAAGCTGACGGTGGCCGACTGCGACCTGTTCCTCGCCTGCGACATCCTCGTGGGCGCGCAGCAGCACCTGCTGACGGTCACCGACGCGGAGCGCACGATTGCGGTGACATCCACGGCTCAGGTGCCGACCGGGCAGATGGTCGTCGACACCCAGCTGGCCTTCCCTGACGTCGATGTCCTGCTCAGCCGGATCGATGCGTCCACGCGCTGCGGGCTCAACGTTTCGCTGGATGCCCCGGGGATCGCGGAGCGGCTCTTCGGCACCGACCAGGTGGCCAACCTCTTGCTGGTGGGCGCGGCATACCAGGCGGGCGCGTTGCCGTTGCGGGCGGAGTCGATCGAGGCAGCGATCACCCTCAACGGGGTCGCCGTCGAGACCAACCTGCAGGCGTTCCGGCGTGGGCGGCAGGCGGTCGCTGACCGGGCTGCGCTCGACGAGCTCGTCGGCGCTTCGAGGCGGCCCGCGGGGGCGACCGAGGCTGGCAGCTCGGACGCTGGTTCGGGTTCGAGGCCGGGGATCGTGCTGCCGCGCGAGCTGCGTGCGATCACGGATCTCGTTCGCGCAGAGCCGGGTTCGGAGCTCGCTCGGATGGTCGCGGTGCGGGTGCCCATGCTCGTGGAGTATCAGGACGCGGCATACGCTCGCCGGTATGCCGTGCGGCTGGAAGCCGTGCGCGCGGCGGAGGTTTCGCGGGTGCCGGGCAGCAGCGCGCTGGCTGAGGCAGTGGCGTTCTCGCTGTTCAAGCTGATGGCCTACAAGGACGAGTACGAGGTGGCGCGACTGCATCGGGATCCGGCGTTCCAGGCTGACCTGGCCGAACGGTTCGGTGACGACGCGGCATACTCCGTCATGCTGCTGCCCCCCGTGCTCAAGGTGATGGGGCTTAAGCGGAAGGTGG
>WBZM01003586.1_pt1 | contig 11995 bp, 7 predicted proteins | sample 5204271 | NCBI WGS metagenome assembly WBZM01 (sample SAMN12344346, study PRJNA552823) | activated sludge metagenome | biome: Activated sludge suspended growth; feature: Nitrification reactor; material: Wastewater; isolation source: activated sludge from nitrification reactor of wastewater treatment...
GCATAAAATTGAAATTGAAGTAAAAGTTATGTAAACCGATACCGACAAAGTCGCTCGGTAATTAAACCGTCAAAATCCCTTGGTAATGACACTTCTACAACTTAATTATGGGTTAAATCAGAGGGATCAAAAAATGTATCTTGCTTCTCCTTAGTTTTATAACGTCGAGTCATCATGTTAAAAATATTCTCGGCCGCGACACCAATTTTTTCTCCATTGAAATTTTTAGTGAGGCCGGCTACTTTGTTGACGTTGGAAGGTTTACGAGCGCCGCTGCCGACACCAGCTCTATTGTTCTGATCTATTTCATTTGCGCTTGTATACTTAGGGGCACCGCTACTGCCGCCCTCTCGATATCCATTCTCAGGGGTTGCAGCTCCAACAGCAACAATATCGTCTTTCTTAAATCCCAGTTTTTTCATAGCCTCTGCTTCAAACGCGCTATTAGCCGCCATGGCACTGTCAATTGCAGAGGTGGGAAAACCAGCTTTAGCCATCGCCTCTTTACTGGTAAGACTTTCTGGATCATATTGTTTACCATCAGGACCCGTCAGAATTCCAGATTTGGGATCCATTTTGAATCCATTTAAACCGTTGCCATTACTACCCATCAAGTCTTTTTTGATCGAAGCAAACTTTTTAGTATCAACAAGCCCATTCACCTTGGGATCAGTAGAGGGTTTTTCACTTGGATCTAACGGATTTATTTCCTTTCCCGGATTTCCGTAAGGATTAGAACCATCATAGCTGCTCGTATCTATTCCTGTCAGCGCAGCTTGGCCAGAGGCTTTTCCATTTTTAGAAGCTTGCTTAAATGAAAGAGCACCCATTCCAAAATGCAAAACAGCTTTAACACAAGCCATTTTGTTATGGGAACTACACTTAGCTGCATACATTGCTCCCATGGCCATATTCGCAACACCTATGACTTGGCTCACCGCTTGGGACTTATCATTTTGTTTTTTTGCTATGTTAGCACTGTCATTCAACTTTGGAGCCGTCGTTTGGGCCAGCAATGTTGTTGAGAAAAAACAGAATAAGGTGATTAAACTAATTAACTTATTTAAGTTATTTCTTGTCTTTACTCTCTTCATAAATTCCCCTTCTCTGAAATCTCGTTTAAATATTTTTAGTGTCATCTTAACTCTGTCCTTGTTTTTGCCATCGACTTCAGTTTGATTCTTTGACTTCATCGACCTAACAAGCTCGCTCGATTTTCATTGTAGCGTACTTTGATTTTATCAAAATTTGATTTTCCTGCATTCGAAGTCACTTGATCTTTCCAGCTGCCTCCGGCCAATTTTCCTTTGAAACCATTGGCTGTCGCTAATTTTCTTAATTGGGCTTTGTCCCCAGATCCGTAAGAGCCCCCACCAAAGCCAAATCTTCCGCCTCCGCCTCCACCTTCGGTTCCCAAAATATTGGCGTTACTGAGGGCGCCTTTTTTCTCGAGGTCGCCATCTTTGGCGCCTCCATCAGAGCTTCCAGTGAGGCCCGCACTGCTTCCGCCGCTGCTGCCATAGGCTCCCGAACCAGAGCCATCATTTTGATTGGACTTTACTAGGTCATTTGGAAATTTTTTATCCGTAGCCGATCCCGGAGCATTTGATAGAAGAGCATTCCGACCGCTACCGCCAGAAACACCTCCCGCAGAACCCGATGACATCGTGGAATTAGTAGCTAAGGCCGTTGAAATGCCTTCACAGCCTTTAAGTCTAGGATTGGCCTTACAAATACAGATGGGCTTATCTGCATTGGTTGTGACAGCGCAATCTACCAACCCATTTGCATTCAAGCACTCTGCTTTGGCGGCATTCTCTGGCTTTGTGCAATCTGCCTTCTCCTCTGGAGTCTTTGCAGCGACATCTTTGGCTTTTGTTTGTTTCTCGCATTTATCCGCCATCGCTTTCGACTGCGCCAAGGCCCCCAAATTAATCGCCGCCAATCCTAACAGGGTCGTGATATCCATCTTGCAAACCTTCGCCTTAGCCGTAACCGTCCCTCCCGTAGTAGCACTATCCTTCTCGGCGATGGCATCTAAGGCCTTAACAGTATAGAGATCATTGCTACAATCGGCAGCTTTTAAGGGATTAGTTCCTGAAAATGCATCTACACAATTAGTTAACTCTGTTTTCGCAGCCCCTGAAGCTGCATTGAACTTTTCAAGATCTTTAACCGCAGAAGAACATGATATATCACAAGCTTTTTGAACTGTTCCACAAGCAAGAGTGTAACCAGCCATTCCCAACTTTGCGAGATTCATTGCTTTGCCAAATTTATTGCATGAATCCATCAGACCTTGAGCAACACTCATTAATCCCTGAATTTGTGATATGGTTGACAATAAATCGGCGTTTGATTCTGGATTACAAATGGGAGCTGCCATATCATATTTACCATTACAAGAGGTCGCAGAGGCCTTGAGCTCTAAGCAAGCAGCTTTTAGTTTTTGAGTTTCGACCGTGATTAATCCTTCGCACTTTAACGTGGTTAAGTGCGAAGGATTTCCTGAAGCAATTAAATTTGCCTTGCTAGCCTCTCCAGCTGGAGAGGAAGCCACAGCGGGAGCAGCAGAGGCAAAGTCGTCTTCAGCCGGGGCAGGCGTTTCTGCATTCGCAGAAAAATTTCCAAAATTCATTAGAATAAAAGCCAATAGAAATGGATATAAATTGGTTTTCATTAATCCCCCGTTTTCTTATATAATTATCGGACTAAAGCATGAAAACTTATAGGGAAATGTTGGAAATAAATAAAAAATCTCATCTTGATACAAAGATTTAGCAATATTTGAATTTTACCGTGTCATCGGTTTTATCAACTGACTTGAAACCATACTAAAAAGGTGGTTCTAAAAATCACTTGGGGGATTCATAATGATGGATTCGACACTACCAGCGCCGCCTGCTTTGATGGGACTAAAGAGAAAATCTTTGGAAATTATTTTTACGGAGTAGCCAGTTCTTCCACCTGTAACACATTCTCCGGGCATAGATTCATTCTTGTTCAAAAAAGCAGAGTTTTCTTGTGGGTCGGTGTAGGTCTCCTTTGTTGTGAGCGGAGATTGGCAAGAACCAAAATAACCATCAGCGGCCTCTTCATAATCGAATAATGATTTATTCGACCAAGATGTTAATAAATGAACGGGATTTAATACAGTGTAGGTTAGTTTCGATTGAAAATCTAAAAGGGGTTTTGAGATATCAGCTACCATTTTAATCTGGTCTTTGACGGAAAATTTTTCCAAAGTGGGATGACCAATACGAGCTCCCAGATCAGGTCGAATAAAACTTTCGTCAAGGCCTATGGCCTTGATCAAACCATCTTTGAGTTTTTTATAATAGTTTTCATAGAAATTGGGTTCGATGGAAAAATAGGCCAAATCAAATTGATCTGGGGCAAGTCCTGCAATTTCCAAAACACGCATTCCAGATTCTTTGTCCTCTCCCGTGTTCCAGGCTAAGATATCTTTTTTAGTATTGGTATCAATTCCATCCCCCACATTGTACCAATCCTCGAGCCTTGGCGCAGGATAACCGCCTGCATTGATAAGAATATTATCTGTAGGAGAAGAAGCGGTGTTTTCAGTACGGTAGGGTGTATTGGGGTGTAAATTAAAAAAAGCTTTTGTCATGTGGGCCAATGTTTTCCAAGAGGTCAAGCCATAGGGATCACCGATATATTTAGAGTAATTCGCAATTCTAAGTGGATTTGCAAAAAACTTGACGTCACTTCTTAGCGTGGCCAAATCTTTCACGCGCAAAGGGAGTTGCGTGTCAGTTCTGTCATTAATATCACCCGTGGATTCAGGTGAGCTCTTGCTCCAATTTTTATAGTACCAAGGTCCAATGCGGCCACCAAAAGGTTTTGCAAAAGCCGAAGCGGTGAGAGTCAAATTGCTAGGAGCAAATGGAATTTTGGGATTAGCACTGGCTTTAAACCCCACATAGGCTTGGCACCAAGGGTTTTTTTCCATCCCTATGACAAAGCGGAATTTATCATCATAAAGAGATAGTGTTTGAGCAATATATTTGATACGTTCTTTTATCTCTGGATTATTTTTAAGAAGTGTAAAATACGATTCAGGTAAAGATTTCTTATTATTTACATCGTCGACGTTAGAAATATTTACTAAATCAAAATTTTTGGGCCTAAAACTTACCTGCGAAGTGTTCTTATCATCACAGTTTTCTAAATCTAAATAAAAGATGGAGGGAAAGACTCGTACTTCTGACAGCCAGGGAGCAGGAGTTTCTGTGTCAGAGGGAATATTGCCACAACCATTGTGAGCTAAACTGTTGTACATTTCAAAACTTAATTTAGTGGACTCTTTATTTGCTTCGGTGAGATTTCGTTTAAGAGTTTCTTCGGCGCCTGCGAGTACTGATTTTCCTTCAATGTCTAGAAAATCGTTTTTTTGCCGACTCATGCTTCTTGAAATTCGAGATATAGAGACTCGTCTGACATATTGATCTAATTGATATCCGATCATGAATGACCCTATGGTCATATAATTATATGGCCCCATAATTTCACATCGCCTTAATGCAGAGTCTTTCATGTTCCTCGTAATTTCTTTTGTTACACTTGCAATTCTAATGAAAGAAGCGACTACAGGCGGAGGGGTAAAAAGACGAATAATTTCTTGCGCAATCCCAGGGCTAAGAGTTCTTTTGCAGGTGCTTTCGTCTTTAGGAACAATTTTTTCGTTAAAAGGAGCGTAGGTTATACAAAATGGGGGGCTCAAAAAATTGCCTAAGGCCGCATCCGGTCCATTGGGATCGTTGGAATATTCAATATCCATTTCTGGCTTGATTCTTCCAATTAAGTGATTATAAGGGTGAAAGTTATCATCCCCCGCAGAGCCTAGAACACGGTAGCGCCAGGAAAGGAGTTTCCAACTTTGTCGCATTTGGTAGTTTATATGGGCGATGGAATTTAAAAGTTCAGCTTGCTTCGAAGCTGCGTAATAGGCGGCCATATCAACGGAGCTTTGAAGATTTATTTTATGATTAACAAGTAGGCCGACGTTGATGATCATGGCAAAAAATAAAAAAAGAACTTGAAAGCTTAAAGCGACAAATAGAGCCACCTGTCCTTTGTTGCCAGTGATAAAACTCTTGTTACTTTGCAATAACTTCATTGTTTTTGAATTTACCTTTGGTATCTATTCTAGTTAATAATTAAAAAGATTCAAGAGATCATAAGATCAGGACTATCCAGGACCAACCAAGACCTTAAGTACCCGTGCGATATTAAACTAGACAATTACTTGATTAATTATTTTACAGTTGAGAAAATCAAACACATGACAACATTAAAAAAGCAAAAAATTATGAAAAAATTAAATTCTCTAAAAATAGTTAGGACCATGGTCTTGAAATTACTTTTTGGATTTCTACTTATAAGCTCATTCTTAGTTGCACGAGCGCAGGCGACCAAGGAAGTTCTTTTTGAGGGGTACTTTAAGATCAATATTAATAAACAACATTTGGGTTATCTAATCTCTAAATACGAGTTTGATCCTATCTCTAAAAGATTTTTTGCGACTATTTTTACCAAGACCGGAGCCCTGGGAGACAATATTACGGAAAGTGTTAAGGCAGTAAGTGATGCTAATTTAGCGCCGATAAATTATGAATACCTCTCGTTAAGCAGTGAAAGAGGAAAAACCACTTCTAAAAAAATTGAAGCCACTTTTAGATTCAAGAAAGAAACTACGAAAAAAAAATTACCTTCAAGTAAAAATCCAGCTAAAAATAAGTTAACTCTTTTCGCAACAGTCATACAAGATGGAAAAATGTCAAAGCTGGAAACGGATTTGCCAGAAGACACTTTTTTGAGCTATTTTTTAGCTTATTTAATGTTGAAAAGTAAAACTGGGATACAGACAAATTCAAACTATGAATATAAAGCCATAGCTGAAGAAAAGGCGAAATTAACCAGTGGAATTTCCTTTGTAAAAGCGATAGAGGATTTCAATGGCTATAAGGCCTATAGAATTGAAAATGAATTTGATTCACAAAATTTTATTAGCTATCTCACGGATCGTGGAGAGCTTTTGGGTGTGATCAACCCTAAATTGGGAATAGAAACAGAACTGATGGCGAAACCCAATGAGGCGGTAGGAACTTTTCCGTTTCCCACGGCCATCTTAAAAACCTTATTTGGAGAAGTTCCTTTAGGGACAAACAATATCGTGTCTAAAACATTGAAGAAAGAGGCTTTGAGAGCAGTGACTCAGCCCCCAGGATCCAAACAGTTTGGAACTCCTGAAGGTACTGAAATTGTTAGCAAGCCAGGAGGAAGTAACAACAAATTTGATAACAAGCATGACAGTCAACAAACAGATGCGAGTGATCAGGAGCTACCCATGAAAGTTGAAACTCTTGAGAAAAAAATTCCACTCGAGAAATGAAGAAAGATAAAAAGGACAAGATAAATGAATAAAAATTTTGGTCAACTTATGATTATTGGTATTCAGGGAAAGTCACTTTCAGAAGATGAAAAGAAATTTATTATCAATAATAATATTTCTGGCATTATTCTTATGGGAAGAAATTGTGAGTCACCTAAACAGGTCCACGACTTGTGTGCAGAGATTCAGTCCTTAAGATTTCATATGCCTGACAAAGCTCCTTTATTTATTGGAATTGATATGGAGGGAGGCCGTGTGCAACGTTTAAAATCTCCCTTTACTCTGTGGCCTCCAGCAAAAAGGATTGGGGAACTAGACAATGCCAGTATTTCCTTTTTGTTTAGTCAGAAGATGGGAATGGAATTAAAAAGTGTTGGGATTAATTTAAATTTCGCACCTTGTGTGGATATTTTTTCAAATCCACAGAACACAGTTATTGGCGATCGAGCCTTAGGGACTGATCCTGAACAAGTAGGTAAGCACGCTTCGGCGCTTGTCAGGGGTTATATCAAATCTGAAGTCATCCCTTGTGTAAAACACTTTCCTGGCCATGGAAATACCTTCATCGACTCGCATGAGGATCTACCAACTGAAGATGCAGAGCTCAAACGATTGGAAGACTTTGAACTCATCCCTTTTAGGCGGTCTTTCAAAGCGCGAGTCGAAATGTGCATGACGTCTCATCTTTTATTTCCTAAGATTGATCCCGAATTCCCGGTAACTTTTTCAGAGATCTTTATCGAAAAGGTTTTGAAGGAAGCTAGTCGTTTCCGTGGTCTTGTTATCACAGATGATCTTGATATGAAAGCCCTAACAAAAAACTATTCTCCAGATCAAATTCCTATATTAGCTTTGCAGGCAGGTTGTGATTTGTTGCTTTATTGCAATGAGCCCCTATCGCCGCCAAGAGCGTTAGAAGCCTTGATCGAGGCTACAGCGCAAGGAGTGCTGGATGTCAACCACCTTGAACAAGTGGCAAATAAAATTATTGCCTTTAAGAAAGAAAAAATAATAAATCCTGATCCTATAACTTACGAAGAGGCTTCTAAAATTGTTGGTTGCGAGGAGCATCAAAAAATTTCAGAAGCCGTAAGAACGGGAGTGATTCCAGAGGGGCTACTGCTTTAGTACTCCATTGCAGGCGACACAATTGACTTCGGTGCCAATCCAATCATTTAGATCAAAGGACGTTTCAAACTGATCCTGGGCAACTTGCGAGTATTTATTTTTAAAGAAATTGATTCCAGTAATTTCTTCTAATTTTCTGATAGAGAGAGCTCTTTTTTCAAAAGGGTCTCCGTCTTCCTTTTCATCTGTTTGTGGATAGAGAAAAGCAATCCCATGGTGTTTGCCATTTTTATAGTAGACTAAAACTTTATAATAATATTGTGGAACACTCACGCAGGATTCTAAGCGGTCTAATTTTTGAGAAAGAACGGGACCCGTATAGACTTCCAATTCTTGATTGCCACAAGCCCACTTTCGAATGTGATCTTCTAGTTTTTGCCACGTGTTTTGATTTAAGCCAGGTGTTTGCGGTGACATATTGGTCATGAAAAAAGATTCCTTGTTAATTCCTTGATCCCATAAAAAATCTCCAGAGGGAGCCATGTGTCCGCGATCAAATCCAGAGCCTTTAAAGCTTTTTTCACTGAGGATAAATTCTTTAGGAACCCCTGCCTTAGTTAAATGATAATCTGAATAAAAACCTTTGTCCCTTTTGCCGCAGCTGTTTTCTAAATTAGATCGATGAATACGATGGTAAACCCAATTCGGGTTAAGGTGATAAAAATTATAAGACACCTCATAGGCTCCATGTTTTATTGAAAAGCTATAGGCATTGAATGAATTTTTCTCATCTTTATCATCCTGCTGTTGATCTGCGTTTGCGCCCTTAAAAAGGTTTGCGCCCCTGAAAAGATCAGGACGGCTTTCGAAATTGTCATTACATTTTTTATCAATGTCTTCTTGATTTTCTGGGATGACCAGATTTCTTTTTGCAGATATTTTTGGCATTTGTAATGGGGGAAGAACAGCAGAATTAATTTGATCCTCAGCTACACGATCAGCTCCTTGATCAGCTACTTGATTAACCTCTTTTCGGGTTTGCGCATTTGAAAATGAAGAATTTACTAGCAAAACACATAAAACAAAATAGCAGCAAGCTAAGCTATGTTTGAAAAAACTGGCCCTATTGATTGAAAAGTATTTATTCGAAAGCATAACTCTCCTTTAGATTTTAAGATAACTTTGCAAAAGTGATTAAATTCAAATTGAAGTTCAAATTCAACTTCAATAACATCGTCATAAATTTCTATAGATTGGTAGGTTTTTTTTAATTGAAGTAAAAAATACAGTCTCTCTTAGACTTGTGATTCGAATAGAAGGAATAAGAAAAATTTTTCAACACCAGTATTTTAAATATTAAAGCTATTCAAACATTCAGTATTGATTAAATTGACCGATTTAAAAGAAATTGTCTAGACTGAACCAATGCAAATGGAAAAAAGAAAACTGACTTTTTGGCCGCAAGTTTCATTGATCTTTTTTATTGTCTCTGGGGGTGCCTATGGCATTGAGCCCTTAATCCACGAGGTTGGTACCAAATGGGCGGTATTGTTAGTCCTGTTGATGCCGCTCTTTTGGGCTCTTCCGATAGCGGCGATGGTTGCGGAGCTTTCCTCGACTTTGCCTGAGGCTGGAGGTTATTACACGTGGGTTCGCAGAGGGCTTGGACGATTTTGGAGTTTCCAAGAGGGCTGGTGGACACTTTGCTATTCTGCGGTTGACCTTGCAGTCTATCCTGTTTTGTTTGTGACATATTTAGCTTTCTTCTTTCCTTCGCTCAATTCGGAAGAACCAAATTGGCAGCTAATAAAGTGGGGACTTTGTGTGGCCTTTATTTGTTTTTCTTTGCTGTTTAATTTACGAGGAATTCGCCTGGTAGGATTGAATGCCCTCGTGAGTTTGGGTTTGGTCGTTGGCCCTTTTGTGGGACTTTCGTTATGGGGTATTTTTACTGGAACCTGGTCCCAACTTTTTCAGGCTCTATTCGTTGGTACTAAGCAAGAAGTTAGTTTTATGAATATCGCTGCAGGCCTGGCAATTATTCTTTGGAATTATTGTGGTTGGGACAATATTTCAACTTACGCTCATGAGGTCGAACATCCCGAAAAAAATTATCCAAAAACTTTATTGACGGCGATGATTATTATCGTCCTTTCCTATTTGCTGCCCATGCTTGCCGGCTTAAAAACAAGTATTGATTCTGAGGTGTGGAATCGCGGGTGGCCAGCCATTGCAGAGTTGATGGGAGGGCCTCTATTAGGAATTATCGTTGCCATTGCCGCACTTTTATCCGCATGGGCACTTTTTAATTCACAATTACTTTATATTTCTAGACTCCCCATGGCCATGGCCAAAGATGGATTGCTTCCAAGAGTTTTGAGCCAAACGTCAACAACCACAGGAGCTCCTACGATGGCATTGATTCTTATGGCTCTTCTAGCCATTGGTTTTTCGCGCCTGTCTTTCACAAAACTGATGATCGTTGATATTTTATTTTATACGTTAGGAATCAGTTTAGAGTTCATTACCTTGATCGTGCTCAGACAAAAAGAGCCCCATCTTAAAAGAGGGTATAGGATTCCTCTTGAAGGAACAGGTCTTAAAATAATGTCGCTCTTTCCTATGTCCTTTGCCTGTGGAATTGCATTGTTCTCTGTCCTAGGTTCTGAAGGATCCTTCACGCAAATCCTATTGGTCCTTGGGGGCGTAGGTCTTGGTTTTATTTTGTATTTTTTATTTCTGAGGAGGAAGAGGTAATGGCCCTTTCCAATCTCTCGATTTGCATTTCAAAGTCTCTGATATTTTGCCCCTAACTTGAATTACAATTTTTTCTTTATTTTCAGTAATGTTGAGTTTGTTTCATTAGGTGACAAGGCGATTTTGAGACATCTTTTCACAAACTCACCGCTTTAAGACAGCGCCAGTGGGTCTCTAGGAGCTTATCTCCTTACACAGCGGACGTAATAGCCTTCAGACTTGGCCAAAGAGTATGAAAAACCATTAAAAAAATTCACTCCGTTCGAATTCGAAGAATGAAACTCTGACGCTGACCAGTATATACCTCCAGATGATGTTACAAAGTTTCGAATGGCATTTCGGCCCTGATACAAAATATCCAATTCGCTCATGGCTGGTAAATACCAATCGGCGTGACCATCTTGATTAAGATTTTCACAGGTCGTGGCAGCTGCGTACGGCGATCCCACGTCACTGCTTGCAAACAGCCCTGCCGAATTGGATTTTCCCAAGATGCCGCTTATGTACCCAGTACCTACCCAATTCCCTGTGCCATTGTTCCAGCTCTGTACAAGCCTTGTGCCGGTGCAGGTAGAGCTATTCCAAGTTTGGCCATGATCGCATCGAGTGGTGAACATCTTCGCATTCGTATCAGGGCTTAGTCCGGCGAAAATGGTACCGTCAACGCAGACAGTGCCTATAGGCGGCGTGGTGCCTACACAGTCACCACCGGCGGTGGAAACATTCCAGATAGTTGCTGTGCCTCCGACGATAACCGTCGCCCCAGTCGTGGCCCCTCCAGCAGCATCGCTCGTCTGGCGTAGTTGCATATACTGACCGCTCACAATCGAACTTGGACTGGACGTCCAACCTTGAACAACACTGGAGCAACCCGCATCGCTACAAATTTGAATTTCAGGCGAGCCTGCTCCAGAGGTCGTTACCGGCACATTGCAATTAAAGCCGGTGATTTGGATAATATCCGAAGTCACTTGAGTGCTTGTTGTCTGATTCGTTTGATCTGAAAAAACAAAACTAGTTGGGGTTGCATCAGTGCACGCTGCTGCTTGAATCAAATTCCAGCTGGCGCCGTTGCAAAACTCAAGAACATTAGACGTGTTGTTATAGCGAATGGCTCCCTTCGTGCTGACCGAGCAAGAAAGCCCTGACTCGCCAACAATGGCCTCTCCACTCACTTGCAGCTTCGCCGCCGGGGACGAACCTCCTATCCCAACGTTACCATTTGCCAGCACGGTAATTCCTGATCCCGTCGTTGAGTTCGATTGAATTCTTGCCACAGTCCCTGTTGTGGAAGCACTCTGATTAGCAACATTGAGAAGTCCATTTGTCGAATTGAACGAGGCACTGGACGATGTCAAGTTCAGCAAGGTTCCTGTAGTGAGTGCATTTGCAGTCATGGCCATTGGCGTCTGCGTGGTGGCGGTCGACCAATTCCAGGTTTGAGCGTAATTAGTATTTTCGATATTGTTGCTACCGGCCGCCGCAGTCAGCGCAGAAATCGCACCACCCCCACTCGCGGCTTGCCATGAGGGAGCGGTGCCCGCTCCGTTGCTGGTGAGCACATAACCACTGGTACTCGCTGGCAATCGCGAAAGTGCCGAGCTAGATGAGGCATAGAGCAGATCTCCGATGGTGTAGCTGGATTGTCCCGTTCCTCCATTAGCAGCGGGAACAGCGGCGGTCCAGCTCAGCAAACCACCTGTTGAAGAAGTAAGTACTGATCCTGCCGTGGAAGCCACACTCCCTGGCCAGGTG
>WBZM01003587.1_pt1 | contig 11994 bp, 12 predicted proteins | sample 5204271 | NCBI WGS metagenome assembly WBZM01 (sample SAMN12344346, study PRJNA552823) | activated sludge metagenome | biome: Activated sludge suspended growth; feature: Nitrification reactor; material: Wastewater; isolation source: activated sludge from nitrification reactor of wastewater...
GTCGCGTCCGGGGTGCAGCTGGTCATCCGAGCGCAGCAAGCCAGCGGATGCACCGACCACGCGCGCAAGCCCGAGCGCAGCGAGGTGGGGGTGGTCTGGAGGGGGCGCTCCGCGATCCCCCCTCCAGCGAGGGACGAGCGGCTTGCCGTGAGTTCCTCAGCAGCCGAGCGCGGCGAAGCCGCACCGATTCATTCGACCGAACGGAGCGAGGGAGCGCAGCGACTGAGCGAGAGAGGGAGAGAGCGAGCGCAGCGAGCGCTCACCCTCCTGTTGCCCTCGCCAGGGTGCCGAGGTACAGCTCGATGACGTTGGGGTCGGCGAGCAGCTCGCGGCCGGTGCCCGTGTAGGCGTTCTGTCCCTGGTCGAGCACGTACCCGCGGTGCACCACCTGGAGGCAGCGACGGGCGTTCTGCTCGACCATCAGGATCGCCACGCCCTCGGCGTTGATCGTGCGGCAGCGGACGAACACCTCGTCCTGCAACGCGGGCGACAGGCCGGCGCTCGGCTCGTCGAGGAGCAGCACCTTCGGCTCCATCATGAGCGCGCGGCCCATCGCGACCATCTGGCGTTCGCCACCGGACAGGGCGCCGGCGCGTTGTGCGGCGCGCTCACCGAGGCGCGGGAACAGCGTGGTGACGTAGTCGTAGCGCTCGGGGAACCGCTTCGGTGCCAGGTAGCAGCCCATCTCGAGGTTCTCGCGGACGGTGAGGCTGGGGAACACGTTGCGCACCTGGGGCACGTAGCCGACACCGAGCGCGACGAGCTCGTGGGCCTTGCGACCGGTGATGTCGGCCGACCCGAGCGTGACCGTGCCCGAACGCACCGTGCACTGACCGAGGATCGCCTTCAACAGCGTGGACTTGCCGGCACCGTTCGGGCCGATGATGCCGACGAACTCGCCCGCGTGCACCGTGAGGTTGCAGCCGTTGAGGATGTTGACCTCGGGGATGTACCCCGCGACGAGCTCCTGCGCGTGCAGGACCGTCTCGGTGGCCGCCGTGTCGCTCATCGCTCGTCCTCCAGCAGGCTCCGGCCCTGGTGCATGCCCAGGTAGGCGTCGATCACGGCGGGGTTCGACGAGATGTCGTCGGGTGTGCCTTCGGCGATGACCCGGCCCTCGGCCATCACGATCACCCAGTCCGAGATGTCGTGCACCATGTCCATGTCGTGCTCGACGAAGAGCACGGTCATCCCTTCGTCGCGCAGGCCGCGGACGTGGGCGTTGAGGCTCTGCTTCAGCGCCGGGTTCACGCCGGCCATCGGCTCGTCGAGCATCACGAGGGTGGGGTTGGTCATGAGTGCCCGCGCCATCTCGAGCAGTTTGCGCTGGCCGCCCGAGAGTGCCCCGGCGTACTCGTCGCGCATGTGGTCGAGCTTGAACCGCTTCAGCAGCGTGTCGGCACGTGCCTCGATCTCGGCCTCCTGCGCCTTCCACGTCGCGGGGAGCAGACCGTTCCACCACTTCTCGCCCTTCTGGCCGGTGGCACCGAGCTTCATGTTCTCGATGACCGGCAGCTTGGTGAGGCTCTTGGTGAGTTGGAAGGTACGCACCATGCCGCGCGCGGCCATGCGGTGCGGGGCGACGCCGGCCATGTCGGCGCCGTCGAAGCTCCACGTGCCCGTGTCGGGCTTGTCGAACCCGGTGAGCAGATTGAAGAAGGTGGTCTTGCCGGCGCCGTTCGGACCGATGAGGGCGGTGATCGAGCCGCGCTGCACCTCGATCTTCTCGACGTCGACGGCGACGATGCCGCCGAAGGCGCGCCGGATGCCGGCGGCCACGAGGATCGGGTCGGGCTTGGAGGCGCCGGGCTCGGGCGCCACGTCGGCCAGCGCGGCCTTGGCGACCCGAGCGGCCTCGGAGACCGGTGCATCGGCGATCACGGCGTCGCCCGCGGCGGCGTCGGCACCCACGGCACCCACGGCACCCACGGAGAGGTCATCGTCCTTCAAACGCCATCTCCTTCTTGTTCCCGAACAGCCCTTGCGGTCGGTACACCATCAGCAACACGAGGAGCAGGCCCATCACCATGTAGACGACCACTCCGATGTCGGTCGACTGGATCACGGTGAAGTCGCCGACTCGGACCGGCTTGTCGATGATCTGCCGGAGGAGGCTGTCGAGGAACGAGTAGATGAACCAGAACAGCATCGGCCCGACGATCGACCCGGTGACCTTCGCGACGCCGCCGAGCACCAGGCCGGTGAGGACGAAGAACGTGAGGTCACGGCTGAAGTTGTCGGGCTGCACGTTGGCGTTGCCGAGGGCGAGCATCATGCCGGCGAAGCAGCCGATGACGCCGCCCAGCACGAGGGCCTGCATCTTGTACGAGTAGACGTTCTTGCCGAGGCTGCGCACGGCGTCCTCGTCCTCGCGGATGGCCTTCAGCACGCGACCCCACGGGCTGCGCATGAGGAGCCACACGATCGTGCCGAAGATGGCCACCAGGGTCCAGCCGACGATCAGGTTCCACAGGTTTCGCCCCGAGAAGGTGAAGATCCAGAACCCGTACTCGCTCGCGCTCTTCAGGCCGAGGCTGTTGCCGAGGTCCTGGTAGGCGTTGGCGAAGCTCTTGAGGCCGTCGGTGCCGCCGAACTGGTCGCGGAACTTCACGGATCGCACGACGAGCCGGATGATCTCGGCTGCGGCGATGGTGACGATCGCGAGGTAGTCGGCTCGCAGCCGCAGTGTCGGGATGCCCATCAGCACGCCGAGGAAGACCGCGTAGATGATGCCGATCGCGACACCCCACCAGAGCGAGATCTCGAAGACGGTGACGGTCTGTCCGACGCCGTAGGCGCCGGCGGCCATGAAGCCGGCCTGACCGAAGTTGAGCAGGCCGGTGTAGCCGAACTGCACGTTGAGCCCGATGGCGGCGATCGCGTAGTAGCAGGCGTTGAAGCCGATGAACTGCAGGATCGCCGTCTCGAGGACTGCACCGATGTCCATGGCGCCCCCTTAACCGACTCGCTGGGCTCGTCCGAGGATGCCTTGCGGCCGGACGAGGAGGATGAGGATGAGGATGAGCAGTGCGGGCGCCGTCTTCAGCTCGGTCGGCACGCCGACCAGGGTGGAGGTCTCGACGAGGAGTCCGACGACGAACCCGCCGACGAGGGCGCCGTAGGCGCTGCCGAGCCCGCCGAGCGTGATGCCGGCGAACATGAGGAACAGCAGCGCCGTCCCCATGTCCCACGAGACCTGCTCGTCGAGGCCGCGGAACACACCGCCCATCGCGGCGAGCGCACCACCGGCGACCCAGATGATGCGGATCACCTTGTTGCTGTCGATGCCGGTCGACGAGGCGAGGTCGGCGTTGTCGCTCACCGCACGGGTGGCCTTGCCGAGCCGGGTGTACTGCAGCGTCAGTGCGACGGCCACCAGCACGATGATCGCGAGGATCGTGACGACGAGGTCGCGAGGCGTGATCGTGATCGGTCCGAGCTTCTTGCCGACCTGGTTGGTGTAGTTCAGGTAGGGCTTGTCACGACCACCGAAGCGCCACAGGAAGAGGTTCTTCAGCGCGATCGACATGCCGAGCGTGATCACCATCTGCGAGATCAGACCGATGCCCCGCTTGCGGAACCTGGCGAATGCGAACCGGTCGGCCGAGTAGCCGAAGAGACCACCGAGCACCACGGCGATCGGTGCCGCGATCAGGATGTGCAGCCCGAGGTCGTTGAAGAAGTAGGCGGCCATGGCACCGAAGGTGACCATCTCACCGTGGGCGAAGTTGGTGAGGCCGGTGGTGCCGAAGATCAGCGAGAGGCCGACGGAGCACATCGCGATGATGAGCCCGAGGCGGATGCCGTCGGCGATGCGCTGCGACACCCGCTCGAACCCGGAGGTGCTCTCGCGCTGGCTCTCGCCGGTGAAGAAGTTGACGATCCGCTTCGCGGTGACGAACGACTCCTCGGTGATCTGCTGCTCGGGCGGCGTCTCGCTCGAGAGCGCCTTGCCGTCGGGCAGCGTGCTCTCGTCGATCCGCACGGTGTAGGCCCCGCGGGTCGGCACGGCGATCAGTGCGATGCCCTTGTCGTTCGTGACCGCCGTCCCCACCTCCGCGCCGGAGGCGTCGAGGACGGTGATGGACACACCGGGGACGGGTTGGTTGTTCGTCTTGCCGTTGGCGTCGCGTTGTTGATCCTTCACCTGGGCCTGGATCGACACGTCGTCGGCGTGTGCGGGCGACCAGGTGCCCGCTCCCACGCCGAGGGCGACGAGCAGCCCCAGGAGGATCTGGATCACGCGACGCCGGCGACTGAGCTGCTGGGTTGCCCCCACGACCGGCTGGATCACGGGCGGGAACACTAGGGGTCGCGGCCCCATTGCTCAAGGGTTCGTCGAGGTTGTCGACGAACCCGCGCACACGTCACCATCGTTCGAGAGATGCTGGTGATGTACGCTCGACGCATGCGTCGACTCCACGTCCCGTCCGCGGTCACGCGGATCGTCGCGTCCACCGCGATGGTCCTGGCGGTCGGCTGCAGCGACTCGTTGGCCCGCACCACGACCCCCGCCTCGACGACGTCGGAGCCGGAGCTCGAGGTGCCGACCGGTGTGCTCGTGGCGGTCCCGCAGCAGAACCGCGAAGACCCGGCCAAGGGGCAGTTCCAGGTCGAGATCGTCAACGGCACCCGCGAGCGCTTCGACGTGAGCTCGGTGCAGTTCGTGTGGGACGGGTTCACGACGCCGGTCAGCGAGCGCGACTCGATCGTGGTCGGCGGCCAGACCATCGACTTCCCGGTGCCGTTCCCCGGTGCCGCGTGCGTCGGCGACGGCACGATCGAGACGATGCCGTCGCTCGACGACGCCGTCGTGCTGCTCGGCGCACCCGACGGGTCGGTCCGCGAGGTCCCGGTCGTCGATCGTTGGCACCTCGCCCGGCGGCTTTACCTCGACGACTGCCGGCGGCAGGCGATCAGCGACGCGGTCACGATCGAATGGGCCGATCTGCACGAGGAGGAGTTCGAGGGCCGCCCGGTGACGGCCGGGGTGTTGCGCCTCACGCGCGGCACCGGCGAGGGCGAGATCCGCGTCGAGGACGTGTCCGGCACGATCCCCTACGAGTTCGACGCGCTCGACACCGACGTCGGCGAGACCGTGGCCGTGCTGCCGCAGGACGTGTCGTCGGTCGAGGTTCCGATCCGCTTCCTCGAGGGCCGGTGCGATCCCCACGCGCTCGCCGAGGTGAAACAGCCGCACCAGTTCGTCGCCCAGGTCGATCTCGGCGGCGGCGAGCTGCTCCCGTTCGTGATCGTGCCGGACGAGGCCGACTGGGTGCCGATGCGCCTGCGTGCCGACGAGGCCTGCGTGATCACCGGACAGGTGGAGTTCGTCGGCGAGGCGTGACCTCGCCGTCACCTCCCGTACTGCGACGCGTCAGCTTCGGTGACGGGCGCGGTACGCCCGCGCCTTCTCACGTCCGCCGCACGCCGACATCGAGCACCACCTGCCGCTGCGGTTGCGCGAGGTGTCGAGGAACACCCAGTCGCAGTGCTGACAGGCCTTGAGCCGCGACCACGTGCCGTCGATGTCGGCGGTGAGGATCGACGCGACGAGGGCGCCGGCCACCTGCTCCCCCACCGATCCATCGACCGGCCGGAGCACGAGCGCCCCGGCGTCGACGCCGACCCGCAGCTGCACCCGCGCGAGCACGGGCTCGAGCGGATCGAGCCGGCGTTCCACGATCGAACGCCAGATGCGGTCGCGCATCTCGGTGAGCAGCGCGAGGTCGTGAGCCGTCGCGTCGGCGCACGCCCACCCCTCACGTCGCAGCCAGCCGTCGAGCTCGCTCGTGCTGCGCCACGCGTCGCCTCCCTGCTCGCGGTTGACGGTGTTGCAAAAGCGTCGCACCGGCTCGAGCGCCCCGGCCGAGCCCGGCGCGTCGGGCCAACTGCCGTCGGGGAGCGGCAGCCCGACGGAGTCGACCGGGTGCGGAACCGTCGTCACGGCCACATCGTACGCAGCCGTCGTCCGGCGACATCGCCGGCGGGTACGTTCGGCGCCATGGACAGCCGCCCCGCCGACACCACGCCGACCGATGCGCCCGCGCCGGTGCGCACCCGCGTCTCCGACCTGCTCGGCATCGACTACCCGATCGTGCAGGCGCCCATGGGGTGGATCGCACGATCGCAGCTCGCCTCGGCCGTCAGCCGCGCCGGCGGCCTCGGCATCATCGAGACGTCGTCGGGCGAGCTCGACGCGGTGCGCGACGAGATCGTGAAGATGCGCGACCTGACCGACCGCCCCTTCGGCGTGAACATCGCCCAGGCGTTCGTGCGCGATCCCGCGATCGTCGACTTCGTCGTCGCCCAGGGCGTGCAGTTCGTCACCACCTCGGCGGGCGACCCCACCAAGTACACGGCGCAACTGAAAGCGGCGGGGCTCACCGTGTTCCACGTCGTGCCGACGTTGGCGGCCGCGTTGAAGGCGGTCGACGCCGGCGTCGACGGACTGGTGGTGGAAGGCGGCGAGGGCGGTGGCTTCAAGAACCCGCGCGACGTGTCGTCGATGGTGCTGTTGCCGCTCGTGCGATCGAAGGTCGACGTCCCGATCATCGCCGCCGGCGGCATCACCGACGGCGCATCGATGGCCGCCGCGTTCGCGCTCGGTGCCGAGGGTGTGCAGATGGGCACGCGCATGGTGAGCGCAGCGGAGTCGCCGGTGCACCAGAACTGGAAGGACGCGATCGTCGGTGCCGCGGAGACCGACACCGTGTTCCTGAACCGGTTCTCCCGGCCCGCACTGCGGGCGTTGCGCACCGAGCGCACCACCCGGCTCGAGCACGACGACCATGTGCCGCTCACCGAGTTCGGGGCCACCCGCGAGCTGTACTTCGGCGGCGACCTCGAAGCGGCGATCGCGCTCACCGGTCAGGTGGCCGGACGGATCGAGGACGTGCGCAGCGCGGCCGACATCGTGCACGGCACCGTCCGCGAGTTCCGCGAGGTGCTCGCCGGCCTCGCCCGCTGGGCCTGACCGGGCCGAGGATGTTGGCGCCGCCCACCCGGGGTGGCTAGCATCTCACCCAAGCGGAGATCTCACTGCTCGTTCGTCGACCCCGTGCACCGATGGTGTACCGATCGGCGGAGCGGTTCGGTTGGAGGTCGGAGCCCATGACGCTGGTCACTGTGAGGAAGAGCCTGACGGCGGTGTTCGTCATGTTCCTCGTCATCTCGTTCTGGCAGAACCCCTCAGCGTCCGCGAACGTGTTCAGCGACTTCGTCGGCGACGTCGGCGGGTTCTTCTCGTCGATCATCGACAAGACCGCCGAGTTCCTGCGGGCCCTGTTCTGAGTCGGGTGCCGAGGTCTTCATCAGCTCGACCATCCACACGGTGACGACGTACAGCGCCGTCGCGAGGGCGAGGTGGATCGCGACGAGTGCGACCGGGATGCCCGAGAAGTACTGCAGGTAGCCGACCGCCCCTTGGAGCACGGCGACCCCGATCCAGGCGTAGATGGCGTTCTCGAGCACGTCGCGGTCGGCCTGACGGTGGCGCAACCGCCACATGAGCCACGCCGCGACGGCCACCGTGAGCCAGACCGACACGCTGTGCACCCGGGCGGTCTGGCCGATGTCGAAACCGAACCGGCGCGCCTCCTCGTCACCCGCGTGAGGACCGGCACCCGTGACGACGGTGCCGATCGTGATCGCGATCGACGTCATCACCGCCACCGCCCACACGTGGCGGCGGATGGGGAGCGACACGCGCGGCACACGCCGCGCGTTCGGGAGACCGGCCCGGTACACGAGCACCATCGCGTTCGCGATCAGGACCATAGAAAGCAGGAAGTGGCCCTGCACCGCGACGGGGTGCAGGTCGACGAGCACGGTGATGCCGCCGAGCACCACCTGGCCGACCACGCCGGCGACCAGCCCCCACGACAGCCACGTGAGGTCGCGCCGCCGGGGCTCGAGTCGCACCGAGCCCGCGACGGCGAGCGCGACACCGAGCGCCACGAGGCCGGTGAACAGGCGGTTGATCTGCTCGACCGCGGCGTGGGCCGACGACACGTCGATGATCTTCGTGTCGTTGCAGTTCGGCCAGTCGTCGCAGCCGAGACCCGAGCCCGTGAGACGGACCAGACCTCCCGACACCACGATCACGGCGAGGAGGGCGAGTGCCACCACGCAGATCGCGCGGTAACGCTCCGGGGACAGGCGCCGGCGGCTCACGAGCGTCCAGCGTACGACGGGCCGGTCGGCGGCGCCCAGGCCGTTCGTCCCGTGATCGAGTGGCTACGGTCACGCGCGTGCTGACGAGCTACGACGACTACCCGATCCACCAGTCCTCCGTGCCGATGGCGTACTCGGCCACCGGCGACGCCAACCAGTACGACCGGTACTTCTTCAACGGGTACTCGCCCGACGGGTCGTTGTACTTCGGCGCGGCGATGGGGCTGTACCCGAACCGACACGTGGCCGACGCCGCGTTCTGCGTGGTGCTGCCGACCGGTGACGGCTCGACGCACGAGCAGACGTCGGTGTTCGTGTCGCAGCGCGCACCCGTCGACAAGTTGTTCGCGACCGACCTGGGCGAGATCCGGGTGAACATCCTCGAGCCGCTCCGGAAGGTCCAGGTGCTCGTCGACGCTCCCGAGCAGGGGGTGCGCGCCGACGTGACGTTCACGTACCGCTCCCCCGTCATCGAGGAGCCTCACTTCTTCCTGCGGGCGGGCAACCGCACCGCGTTCGACTACACCCGCCTCACCCAGTTCGGCTCGTGGACCGGATGGATCGAGGTCGACGGTCGCCGCTTCGACCTCGACCCCACCGAGATCCTCGGCTCGCGCGACCGTTCGTGGGGTGTGCGGCCGGTCGGCGAGACGGTGGCCCTCGGGGGGCCGACGGGTCTGCCGCAGTTCTTCTGGCTGTGGGCGCCGGTGAACTTCCCGTCGTGCTCCACCCACTTCGACGTGAACGAGTTCGGCGACGGCAAGCGGTGGCACGAGGTGGGTGCGATGGCACCGGTGGGCGACGACGAGCCCTACCTGTCGCGCACGGTCGAGTACCGGCTCGAGTGGCGACCCGGCACACGGTGGGCGACCTGGTTCGAGTACGACCTGATCCAGTGGGACGGCACGGTCGACACGGTGCGGCTCGAGCCGATGTACGAGTTCCACATGAGCGGCATCGGGTACGGCCATCCCGAGTACGGCCACGGCCATTGGAAGGGCGAGAAGTCGCTGGGCGGCGATCGTCTCGCCACGCCGGTCGACACGCCGTGCGCTCGCGAGCACGTGCACATCCAGGCGCTCTGCCGGGCCACGCTCGTGAAGGCCGACGGCTCGACGGAACACGGCATGGGCATCCTCGAGCAGCTCGCCTTCGGCCCGCACCCGACCGGCCTGACCGGCATCCTCGACCCGTACCAGGGCTGAGCCGTCGAACGACGCCGGTTGCGTCAGGTGTGGCGGATGCTCATCCCGCCGTCGACCGGGATGATCGCCCCGTTCAAGAAGCTCGCGGCCGGCAGGCACAGGCTCAGCGTCATCTGCGCGACCTCCTCGGGATCGCCGTAGCGCCGCAGCGGCACACGTCGCTTCGCGTAGAGCGCCTTGGCCTCGTCGTCGATGCCGCTCGTCATCCCCGTGTTGATCGGGCCGGGGCAGATGCAGTTGACGTTCACGCCGTGACGACCCAGCTCGACGGCGAAGCTCTTGGTGAGCCCCACCACCCCGGCCTTGGTGGCCGCATAGGCGGCGAGGCCGGCGGTGACGACGATCGACTCGGTCGAGGCGATGTTGACGATGCGCCCGCCACCCTCGGCCTCGCGCAGGAACGGCAGCGCGAGGCGGATCAGCCGTGAGTGTGCGGTGAGGTTGACGTCGAGCGTGCGGGCCCAGTTGGCCTCGTAGGTCTCCTCGTCCTGGAAGGCCGAGTTGATCAGCGAGATGCCCGCGTTGTTGATCACGACGTCGATGCCGCCGAACGCCTGGGCCACGCGTGCGACGAGCGCCTTGAGCGAGTCGTGGTCGGCCACGTCGCACACCACGTCGATCGCCGCGTCGTCGCCGTGCACCGAGCGGATCTCGTCGGTGACCGCGAGCACCCGCTCGGGATCGAGATCGACGACGGCCACGCGCGCGCCCTCGTCGGCGAACAGGTGTGCCGTCGCGCGACCCATGCCCGACGCGGCACCGGTGACGATCACCCGCCTGCCGGCGACCGAGCGCGAGAGCTTGGTGAGCCGACCGCTCACGCGTCGGCACCCTTCGACCAGCGGAAGGTGCCCTGCATGCCGTAGGTCGCCAGGTACAGGGCCCGCTCGGGGTGCACGGCGACGAAGCAGGTGCCCTCCTGCTCGGGTCCGCCCGGTGCGAACAGGTTCAGGTCGTAGTCGAACACGCCGGTCCACAGTCGACGCTTGGTGTCGAGGTCGTCGTGCACCGACGCGGTGCCCCAGATCTCGACGCCGTCGCCGGCTTCGGTGACCTGCCAGTGCAGCGCGACGTTCGGGTTGGCGGCGATGTTGCGGGCCTTCACCGAGGCGCTGCCACCCATGATCCAGAGGGTGTCGCCCTCCCAGCACGGGTGCACCGGCACCACGTCGGGCTTGCCGTCGGCACCGACGGTGGCGAGATGCGCCCATGGCGACAACGCCGCGGCCTTGGCCTTGATGTCCTGCAGATCCATGGAGGTCCCCTTCACTCGACGTTCCGTCGCCCGTCCGGGGCCCCCTCGGGTCCCCGTCCCCCGGGCGGATCGGACGATAGCGTTCGTCGCAGTGAAGAAGCAGACGGTCGAAGAGCGCCGCAACGAGATCCTCGAGGTCACGTGCCAAGTGGTCATCGAGCGCGGCTTCGCCGGCACCCGCATCAGCGACGTGGCCAAACGGCTCGACGTGTCGAGCAGCCTGATCCACTACCACTTCGACTCGAAGGAGACCCTGCTCGCCGAGGCCTTCGCGCACTACGCACAGAACGACCTGGTCGAGATGGAGGGCGAGATCGCGTCGGCGCCGACCGCGACCGCGCAGCTCGACAAGCTGATCCAGAACATGGTGCCCGAGGGCAGCGACGACCTCGAGTGGATGCTCTGGATCGACGGCTGGGGCGAGGCGCTGCGGAACCCGATGATGAAGAAGATCAGTCAGCAGCTCGACGAGCAGACGACCGATCTCCTCGAGCGGGTGCTCACGCAAGGCGTCGCGGCCGGCGAGTTCCGGTGCACCTCGCCGCAGATGTCGGCGATCCGGCTCACGGCGCTCGTCGACGGCCTCGCCGTGCAGTTCGCCGCCCATGACGGGATGATGGACCGGCGCACCCTGATCGATCACGTGCGCACGGTCGCCGCGGCCGAGGTGGGGCTCACGCTCGCCGACTTCGAGGGCACCGCCGGTCCGGTCGGTGCCGTCGATGCGATGGCCGCACCGGGTGCCGCCACCGAGTCCGCGCTGCGCCAGCTCGTGTCGCGGTTCGGCGATGCCATCACCCGCCACGACACCGACGGTTGGATGGCCACCTGGGCCGACGAGCCGACGTGGACGCCGGCGCCGGGCAAGCCGGCCGTCGGCCTCGACGCGGTACGCGAACGGTTCGAGGCGGCGCACAAGGGCGCTGCATGGACCGTCCACACGCCGGGTACGTGTGTGTTCGAGGTGAACGAGCACGAGGGCACGGGCGCCGGTCGGGTGACCTTCGACGAGCGCTCGCAGGCCAAGCGTGGCGGTGCCACGCATCTGATCGGCACGTACACCGATCGCTACGTCCGACGCGACGGTCAGTGGCTCTTCGCGTCGCGCGACCTGCACGTCATCTCACGGGGCTGACGCCGGCTCAGGGGCGCACCTCGTAGAACGCGTTGACGCTGTGGTCGACGTCGAGCTTGCGGAACCGCGTGAAGCCGGCGGCCGCAGCCATCTCGCGGGCCTTGTTCTCGCTGAGGCCGAGCGTGCCGAGGCCGGCACCGCCCGGCTCGCTGAGCGCCGACGACATGCAGCTCAGCACGCTGATGCCGTACATCAACGCGGCCATCGGGTTCTTCTTGGCGTTC
>WBZM01003588.1_pt1 | contig 11992 bp, 12 predicted proteins | sample 5204271 | NCBI WGS metagenome assembly WBZM01 (sample SAMN12344346, study PRJNA552823) | activated sludge metagenome | biome: Activated sludge suspended growth; feature: Nitrification reactor; material: Wastewater; isolation source: activated sludge from nitrification reactor of wastewater...
CTATTGAACAAGGTCGAACTGACGATCGACCAACATCGGGCGGTTCGCCACTATTGCCAGGACCGCGGCATGACCTATCTTTGCACCCCCTGGGACGAGCCCAGCGTCGAGGTACTCGCCACCTTTGACGTGGCCGCCCTCAAGCTCGCCTCGGCCGACCTGTGCAACCCCTATCTCATCCGCAAGGCCGCCTCCCTGGGCAAGCCCCTGCTTCTTTCCACCGGCATGTCCCACGAGGACGAGATCATCCGTGCCGCCTCCCAAGTGCGGACCCTGGGGGTCCCCTTCGCCCTGCTCCACTGTAACAGCGCCTACCCAGCGCCCGAGACCGACATCCAGCTAGGCTACTTGACCCGCCTGGCCGAACTGCACCCGATTATCGGCTACTCCGGCCACGAGCGCGGCACCGCCATCTCCATCGCCGCCGTCGCCCTGGGGGCCAGGATCATAGAACGACACCTCACCCTCGATCGCCGCATGGAAGGTCCCGACCACCTGGCCAGCCTCGAACCCCAGGAATTTGAGATGCTCGTCGAAGGTATCCGCCAGGTCGAAAAAGCCCTGCCCTGGACCGGCCCAGGCCGGCAGGTCAGCCAGGGCGAATTGCTCAATCGTGAGAATCTCGGCAAGAGCGTCGTGGCCGCCCGCGACATCAGCCTTGGGGAGACCTTCACCGCCGCCGCCCTGCGCGTCGCCAGCCCAGGCCAGGGGCTTCCCCCCTACCGGCTCCAAGACTTGCTTGGCCGCCAGGCCGGACGGTCGATCCGCCGTGGCGACTTTCTGTTCGAGAGCGACCTCAGCGACAAGGCAAAACCGGATCGCGCCTACCACATCCCCGTCAAATGGGGGGTGCCGGTGCGCTACCACGACTTCCGGCAATACCATGAGTGGGTCCAGCCCGATCTGTTCGAGTTCCATCTGTCCTATCGTGATCTGGCCATCGATCCCCGGCCCTATCTCGACCAGACCGCCTGTACGCGGTTGGTGGTCCACGCCCCCGAACTCTTCGAAAACAGCGAACTGCTGGATCTGGCCGCGGACGACCTGGCCTATCGGCGCCGCTCCATCGACAACCTGCAACGGGTTGTGGCCGCCGCCGAGGTCGTCGCCGAGTTTTTCCCCCAGGCCGATGCGGTACTGATCGTGGCGAACGTGGGCGGCTTCTCCGCCGACCAGCCCCTCCCAATCGACCAGCGCCCCAGGCTCTACGAGCGTTTCCACCACGCCCGCACCCAGATCGACTTTGGCCGCACCGAACTGATTCCCCAGAACATGGCCCCCTTCCCCTGGCACTTCGGGGGCCAGCGTCATCAAAACATCTTCATGATGCCCGAGGAACTCGCCGCCCAAGCCCAGGGGTTGAAGCTGCGTCTCTGCCTCGACCTGTCCCACCTGCAGATGATGTGCAGTCACTTTGGCCTTGATTTTCAGGAGGCCCTGGCCCTGCTGTTACCGCACTCGGCTCACCTGCACCTGGCCGACGCCAAGGGGATCAACGGCGAAGGGGTGGTCATGGGTACCGGCGACATCGATTGGGACAAAACCTGGCAACAGATCTGCCGATACCCGCACATGAGTTTCATCCCTGAAGTCTGGCAGGGTCATAAGGATCATGGGGCGGGATTCTGGTCTGCCCTGTCGTTCCTGGCCCAATTACGAACTGGGGCCAGCAATTGAAATCTTGTAAACCAAATCCATGGTCCCGACTTACTTATTAATGCCCTCGCTAATAAAGCACAACCCCTGGGTTCAACCATGAAGCTTTCCGACTATGTCATGGCTTTTATCGCCAACCAGGGCGTCAAGCACGTCTTTTTCCTCCCTGGGGGCGGGGCCATGCACCTCAACGACTCCATGGGCCGTTGTCCGGATCTTGAGCATGTTTCCATGCTCCACGAGCAGGCCGCCGCCGTGGCCGCCGAGGCCTATGCCCGGGTGACCAACAACCTCGGGGTTGCCATGGTCACCAGCGGACCCGGCGGCACCAATGCCATCACCGGTGTCGCCGCCGCCTGGCTGGACTCCACCCCCTGCCTCTTCCTCTCCGGCCAGGTGAAAAGGCCCGATCTTCAGCACAGTCCCCAACTCCGGCAACTGGGCGTGCAGGAAATCGACATCGTCTCCATCGTCAAGCCCATCACCAAGTACGCGCTGACAATCCTGGAGCCTTCCTCGATCCGCTTCCATCTGGAACAGGCGGTTTATCTCGCGCGCTCCGGCCGTCCCGGCCCCGTATGGATCGACATCCCCCTGGACGTCCAGGCCGCCCAGATCGATCCGGATCGTCTGGAAGGATTCAATCCGCCTGAACCCGGCGGAGCGTCGCCCGCGGCTCTCCGCGACCTTGCTGCGCAAACCATCGCATTCCTCAATCAGGCCGAGCGCCCGGTCATCCTCGCCGGCAATGGAATCCGCTTGGCAGGGGCTGAAAGGCTCTTTGCAGAATGCGTCGAACTGCTAGGCATCCCGGTGCTGACGACCCGCCTTGGCGTCGACCTGATCGCCGCCAGCCACCCCCTGTGTTTCGGCATGCCCGGCGCCATCGCCTCGCGTTCAGCCAATTTCACGCTGCAGAACAGCGACTTTCTCCTCAGCCTCGGCGCCCGCCTCGACATGCAGCTCCTCGCCTATTCGCCGGAGCGCTTCGCTCGCGCCGCGCGGAAGGTGATGGTTAACATCGATGCGGAGGAGATCAACAAACTGGGTGATCTCATCGATCTCGGCATTGCCGCGGACGCCGCCGCCTTTCTGCGGGAATTGCTGGCCCAGCGCGATTCTATCCAGCGGCGGGAACGTTCAGCCTGGATCGAGCGTTGCCGGCACTGGCAGGCCCGCTATCCCTTCGTGCAGCCCGACCAGTATGGTCCGGGACCCGGCATAAGCATGTATGCCTTCTCCGACTACCTAACACAGCAACTCAGCCCCGGGGACGTGGTGCTGCCGGGGAGTTCCGGATTCGCGGCTGAGATCTTTCTCACCGCCTTCAAGTGCAAGCCGGGGCAACGGGTCTTCCACAACAAGGGCACCGGCGCCATGGGCCTGGGCCAACCGGCCGCCATCGGCGCCTGTCTGGCCGCGGGACGCAAACGCACCATCTGCGTGGATGGCGACGGCGGTTTTGCCATGAACCTCCAGGAACTGGAAACGGTCAGACGCTTGGCTTTGCCCATCAAATTCTTCGTTATCAATAACAGCGGGTATGCCTCAATTCGTGCCTCGCAAAGAAACTACTTTGACTTTCTTGTCGGAGCCGATGATGCCAGCGGTTTGTCACTACCCGATTGGGTAAAAATAGCCCACGGATACGGGTTGCCAGCTCGTCGAGTATCCTCCCCGGATAAACTCTGCGAAGAGATAAAGGCCACTCTTACTTTGCAGGGACCTGCAATTTGCGAAATTGTCGTTATCCCCGATGAGCCGCGTATACCACGCGTCGCCTCGGCCGTCCGTACGGACGGCTCGATGGCCTCGCGGCCGCTTGAGGATCTATTTCCTTTCCTTGATCGGGAAGAGCTTAGAGAGAATATGTTAATTCCGATCATCGAGAATTAAGTAGACGGCATTATGTCCGGAACATGTGAAGCTACACTCAAAGAACAACTAGACCAATTGCTTTCCGAGCCTATGGATGTTGCTAAGGAACGGGCTCGCACGACATTCGATAAGGTAGCCGAGTCCTGTAATAATCGGTTCGTGCTTATCGGTGCCGGTAACATGGGGCGCCGTATCTTGGCCCAGCTAAGGAGTGAGGGAATCAAACCGATTGTGTTCACTGACAATCAAAAGAGTCAATGGGGCAACACAATTGATGGGTTAGACGTCATACCCCCAGAAGAAGCCTCGGCGCGCTTCGGTGATAATGTTACTTTTATCGTCACGATCTATAATAATCATCATAGCTTCCCAAATACCAGGGATCAATTTTTGGCACTGGGTTGCAAGAAAGTTATTTCCGTCATTCCAGTGAGATGGAAGTACTACGAAAATTTTCTTCCCTATTTTCGCGATGATCTTCCACAAAAGGTTCTAGCGCAAACGGGCCACATCCGTGAAGCTTTCACATTATTGTTCGACGAACCATCGCGTCGGGAGTTTGTCGCTCAAGTGGCGTGGCGACTTCATGGAGATTTTGATATTCTGGGTACACCAGATCCCGCGCAAGAGTATTTTCCGAAGGACATTGTTCTACTCACGGCGAATGAATTTTTCGTAGATGTCGGCGCCTATGATGGCGACACAATTCAACAGTTTCTCAACCTTTCAGAGGCTAAATTCTACCGGGTCATCGCGCTCGAACCTGATACATGCAATTTTTCAAAGTTGGTCAAATATATTTCGGAGTTACCTGCAGAACTAGCTGATAAAATCGTGCCGCATGCATTGGCTGCCTCTAACCGTACATGCCGGCGACGTTTCAGGAATGGTGAAGGACTAGCAGCTACCCTGAGTGACAAGGGTTTAACCGAGGTCAATTGCGTAACCCTGGACGACCTGCTCTTGGGACAGCATCCGACCTATATAAAAATGGATATCGAAGGTGCCGAGATCGACGCGATTGAGGGTGGCATTCGCGTTATCCGAAAAGAATCTCCTGTTCTTGCCGTATGTGCGTATCACGCACAGGATCATCTTTGGAATATTCCTATTGCGATTCATAGAATTAACCCGCAGTACGCCCTCTTTCTTCGCCCACATATGACGGAGTGTTGGGACACAGTATGCTACGCTATTCCACCGGAACGGATGTTGTCATCCTAAAGGTCCACGCTGGTTCGTATAGTGCTGCAATGCAAAAGGGATGCAGATGATACCTATAAATCTCATGTCATTTGCAGAGTTCGAAAAGACTCTTTTTTCTGCCCAAAACCGATTAAATCGGAGACTCAGAACCCTAGAAAAACTAGCAGCAACTGATCGCATCTACCTTTTTGGGTTCGGCGGCAAAGGCAAGGCTTTGGCTTGGCACATCGCAAATTGCGCAGGGACCGAAGTTATAGTTTTTGATTCCAGCCCGGAAGTCCGGGATGAGGCGAGGAAAGATGGCTTCCAAATTGTCAGTAGCTTAAATGAAATTCGTCAAACTGACTACGGGGTGATTCTCGGTGCCTGCCAAGCGCAACTGAATCAGGCTGCCTTGGTGCAGACTAATCATATTTATTATCAAGAAGCGGCATATTTATTTGATGCTCCACATCTCGCAAATAAGGCGCGAGATTTTTCCAACTGGGTGTTAGGAAATATTGAGGCGCTCTATGGAATTTACGCTTCAATCCATCCGCAATCGCGAATCGTCCTTTCGAGTGTATTGAGCTTTAGGCTATCACTTGATCCACACGACCTTCTTCCTTGCAAGAATGCCAATAACGATATGTGGTTTGACGTTCCCGAGCAGCATTCCCGACGGAATTATGCAACTTTTCTGGACATCGGTGCCTATGATGGCGATACGCTGCTGCAAGCCCAGCGTAGATTATCGGTAACTCGCGGAATTGCAGTCGAAGCGAACGCCTCCTTGTTCGACTCAATTACGCAAGTGGCACGATTCTATCAGAATGGGATCCAGATCTTGCCTCACGCTGCCTGGTCCCACAAGTGTCGTCTACACTTTTCCGAAGTCAGAGGTGGGATGATTTCAGTTTCAGAGGCAGATGATGGGGAACTTGAAGCGGCCCCGATCGATGAAAGTTTGAACGAACCGGTTGATCTTATGAAAATGGATATTGAGGGCGCAGAGATTCCTGCCTTGACGGGATGTCTTGGTATTCTTAAATTGGGTCCTGATCTTGCTATCGCGGCATATCATCGCCCTGAAGATCTGGTGCAAATTCCGGCTTTTCTAAGTAAGTTTGGCTATATTAGTCCATCCTTCGATTTGCACGTTCGTCATTATAGCGAATGTTTTGATGATACGATTCTATATTTTTTGAGAATCAATTCGGAGGCGGGGAGATAATGAATTTTCTTAGTGTTATAACGGGTACCTATAACGAGGTAGAAAATGTCCTCGAACTATATGAGAGGATCTGCCAGACCTTTGCAGAGAAACTCCCAAATTACACTTTTGAGTTGATATTTATCGATAACGCATCAACGGACAGTACCGTGGAAGTACTCAAGGGTATTGCCGCCACGGATAAGCGTGTGAAAATCATTGTCAACAACCGTAACTTTGGCCAAATTCGTTCGGGATACCATGCATTTCTTCAAGCAAAGGGAGATGCGGTCGTTGTCATGGTCTCCGATCTTCAAGATCCTCCGGAGATGATCCCTCAATTTGTGAAGAAGTGGGAGGAAGGTTACAAGATTGTTCTCGCCCAAAAAACCAACAGCAAGGAATCACCGATTTTCTTTTACATTAGGAAACTATACTACAACTTAATCAATAGATTATCCGAGATCGAACTCGTTAAGAACGCTACCGGCTTTGGACTTTATGATCGAAGGGTCGTTGAAGACGTTCGGAGGATCAATGATCCTTATCCATACTTTCGCGGCTTAATATGTGACTTAGGTTATGAACGGGCGTTATTACCGTTTACCCAACCGGCAAGGACGCGTGGATTCACCAAGAATAACTGGTACACGCTCTGGGATCTTGCCATGCTTGGCATCACGAACCACTCAAAGGTGCCGTTGCGATTAGCTGTTTTTGCAGGTCTTATTGTTGGTTCTTTCAGTTTTTTTGTCGCATTTATATATCTAATATACAAGCTAGTCTTCTGGTCAAGCTTTCAAGTGGGAACAGCCCCGCTGGTTATAGGCATGTTCTTTATTGGTGCAGTCCAACTTATATTTATCGGCCTGCTCGGTGAATACATAGGGGCTATTCACACACAGGTACTCCACCGTCCTCTGGTGATCGAGAAAGAGAGAATCAACTTTGATTAAGGTTTTCTACCTTACGAATACCATACGCGGGTCTTTTCAGGATTAGGTCAGGCAACGGCTGGATGATGACTCCAGTAAAGGTTTTGTTGACCGGAGGTACCGGTTTTTTCGGGCGGGCTTTGCTGCGCACCTGGCAGGCACAGGCAATTAAGGGAGCTGCGGTTGAGCGGGTAACGGTACTGTCACGCGACCCGAATTCCTTCCTCTTACGCTATCCAGGTTTTCAAAATGTCCCCTGGCTCACGTTCCACACAGGTGATATATGTGATCCATCTTCATTGCCTTTGGATAAACCCTTCACGCATGTTCTGCATGCCGCAGCGGATTCGGTCCCCGGGTTTGGACTGACGCAATTGGCCCGCTATCAACAGGTCGTCGAGGGAACCCGAAATCTACTCCAATTTGCCGCTACCGTCGGCGCGCGCCGATTTCTATTCACTAGCTCCGGCAGCATCTATGGTCCCCAGCCCCCGGAGGTCGAAGCCCTGTCAGAGGACTGGCCCGGCAGCCCGGACCTGCGCACTCCGGCCAATGCCTACAGTCTGGGCAAGCGGGCCGCTGAGCATCTATGCGCGCTGTATCAGGATGCCTATGGGCTCGAGGTGGTCATCGCACGGTGTTTCGCTTTCGTGGGCCGGGATCTGCCCCTGGATGCCCACTTTGCCATCGGTAATTTCATCCGCGATGCCCTGTTTCGCGATGCCATCGATGTCGTCGGGGATGGCTCCCCGCTGCGTACCTACCTTGATCAGGATGATCTGGCCCAATGGTTGTTGACCCTCCTGGAACGGGGTCGGCCGGGGGAGGCTTACAACGTGGGTTCGGACGAGGTCATCAGCATCGCGGAGCTGGCTCATCTGGTGCGTGACCTGCTCGCACCACACAAGCCGGTGATCATCAGGGGGCAGTGCACGGATAGCCAGGGCCGCAACCGTTACGTCCCGGATATCCGCAAGATCAAATCCGAACTCGGCCTGGGCGTTTCCATCCCCCTGGCCGAGGCGATCCGTCGGACCGGTGCCGCTCACCGGGCGCCACTCATCTCATGAAGGCGCTTCTTCCCCCGGCGCTGCGCACCATCCGTCATCCCATGGACCTCTGGCGCCTACGCGAATTGCGCTACCTGCTCGTCGGCGGCTTCAATACGGTTGTGGGCTATAGCCTGGGGGTCTGGCTCTATCTGACCCTGTCGCCAACACTCCATATCCTGGTCATCGCCATCATCGGCAATATCCTTGGAATTACGATTTCATTCTCGACCTACAAGCTCATCGTCTTTCGCACCCGCGGGCATTGGCTTTCGGAGTATCTGCGCAGTTACCTGGTTTATGGCGGCTCCGCCCTGATAGGGATCATGCTGCTGTGGTACTTAGTGGATGGCCTGCGCTTGCCAATTTGGCTGGCCCAAGGTCTGGTAATACTGCTTACGGTCATTACGTCCTTTCTGGGCCATGACCGCTTCACCTTTCGTCGTCCCCAAGGCGGCCCTACCGAGTGATGCTGTTATCAGCATCTTGGGCGAATACATTGCCTCCATCCATACCTATGTGCGCAACCGCCCGGTCGTGGTCGAGCGGGAGCGGATCAATTTTTGACGATTGGCCCGCTTATCCTCAGTACCCTATCGCACTCGGGGTGGCCATGCCGGGTAACCCCAACCGCCTGTGCTAGACTTTTCGTCATGCGCCACCCCATCGACCCCAAGATCGACTGCGTCTTCAAAGCCCTGCTGGGGTCCGAAGACAACCGCGCCCTCCTGATACACTTCCTCAACGCCCTGCTAGGCGCCGAACTGCCGGCGCCGGTCAGCGCGGTCGAGATCCTCAATCCCTACAACGAGCGCGAATTCCTCGACGACAAGCTCAGCATCGTCGACGTCAAGGCCCGGGACGCCCAGGGGCGGCTCTACCAGGTCGAGATCCAGATCCTGCCCCATCCCGACCTCCCGGCGCGCATGCCTACACCTGGGCCGACCTTTACAGCCAGCAACTGCACAGCGGCCAGGACTATGGCGAGCTACGGCCCACCTATGGCCTCTGGCTCCTCGGTGAAGACCTGCTGCGGGACGAACCCGCCTATGCCCATCGCTACCGGCTGCGCGACGAACGCGGCCGGACCTGGCTCGAACACGGCGGGATCAGCCTCTTCGAGCTGAACAAATTCGCCGCCCGCGAAGTCGCCACCGAAGAGCAACGCTGGCTCAAGTTCTTCAAGGACGGCGAGCGGTTGGACGCCGACCACCTGCCCGACTGGATGCAAACGGACAAAATGAGGCAAGCCATGAGCACCCTAAAGCAATTTTCCGACAAAGAGCGCGCCTATGACGCCTACCAGGCGCGGCAGAACTACCTGCGCATGCAAGGCTCCATCGAACGCCGGCAGCGGGAACTGGTGGCGGCCCTCGCCGATGAACGCGCGGCTCTCGCTCAGGAACGAGCGGCCCGGGAGGCCGCCGTACAGGAAAAAGAGGCAGAACGTCGAGCCAAAGAGGGCGAGCGGCAGGCGAAGGAGACCGAACGACTGGCGAAGGAGGCCGAACGACTGGCGAAGGAGGCCGCGCTGCAAGAGATTGAGGCCGAGCGCCAGGCGGAAGAAGCCGAGCGCCAAGCAAAAGAAGCCGAGTGCCAAGCGAAAGAAGCGGCCCTGGCCGAGATCACCCGACTTCAGGCCTTGTTGCGTGGTGATCTCCCTTCAGACCGTAAATATAAATCGCCTCTGGCGGGAAAGCGGGCGGGTGACGACCAGGGGGGCGAGGAGGGTGATCGCGGCTGTATTGCAGACGCTGGCCTCCCATTCAGGGCCGCAGTCAGCCCCGCCGGCCCAGCGCCACTGATCAGGATGCTATTGGTTTTTCACCACCACCAGCGTCCTGCCCACCTGATCCCCGCCGAGCATTAGGTGCCCCATGCTTCATCGCCACCTCAATCATCAACGCTTCACCCTTGCCGCCATCGATGACCTGATCTCTCGCGGTCGGTGGCGGGATTGGGCCGACCTGCGTCAGGCGGTGCTGACTGATCCTGCGCTGTTGGATAAAGTGGAGCGGGTGTGTCGCCCGTACGCTGCCGACCCCTACGCTCAGCGCTACCACTTCTGGCTGCACTATGCCAAAGAACACCGTGGCTGGTCGGCCCTGGCGGTGACCTGCTCATGGTAATCGTCATCGATATTCACCTCCCAGATGGCCCGTTTGCTGGCCGGGCCGCTAGGGCCACCTCAGGCATCCCGGGCGTGCGGGCCGTCCGGGCCGTTTGCGGCGCCCCGGGCATCCTGGGAATTCTGACCATCACCGGCATGCAGGCCATTCGGAGTGTTTGGGATGCCCCCGGTGCCCCGGCCATCCCGGCCATCCCGGTCACCCAACCAGTCCGCCAGGATGGCCTCCGCCGCGTAGCGCGCCGTAAGCATGGAATGGTCCTGATTGTTATAGCGGTGCATGCCATTGCGCCCGATGAGGAACAGATTGGGGATGCGGTCGGTCCAGTCGCGGATGACGCCAAACTGGCCATAGCTGCCGTAATAGCCCGGATAGGCCTTGGGGGTGAGCAGGACCAGGCTATCCAGCAGGTCCGCGGGGTCGGCGAGGCCCAGGCTGGCGAGCTCGCCCAGGGCAAATTCCCGCAGCGCGTCGTCCGTCCGGGACCAGAGCGCGTCGCCCTCGCGGCAAAAGTACTCCATGCCGATCCACACCGTCTGGGGGTCCGCCACCAGCCAGGGGCTCCAGTTGTTGAAGAATTGCAGCCGCCCGACCTGGACGCGGCGGTCCTGGATGTCGCACCACGGGGGCCGGCGCCACGTCGCCAAAAGCGGCGATCAGCTCCCTGACCGGCATGGTGGAGATGACATAGTCCGCCGCCAGGCGCTGGCGCTCTCCCGTCCGGGGATCCTCGACCGTCACCGCCCGCACCCGACCGATGTCCAGCTCCAGGTCCATCGCCGCCGTCCGCACATCCTCCTCGCCAGGGTCGGTAGCTCCCCGGCGCCCACCCTCCAGCTCCAGGCCCACCGCCCGCTGCCAGAGGCGGATCTCGCCCCCGAGGGCGACGACCTGTGCCGCCACCGTCTCCCACATCTGCCCCGGGCCGAATTTGGGGTAGAGAATGCGCTCGATCAGGCTGGTGTTAGTCGCCCCCGCCGCCCCCAGCGAGCCCGCTGCCTTCGCCAGGCCCAGCGACTGGAGTGGCGCCTTTAGGGCATGGATCAGGGCGCGGGTCACGCTCAGCCCCTTGATACGCTGCGCCCCCTACTCGGCGCTGATCCGGGTACAGGGCACGCCCCAGACCTTCTCGGTGTAGTGCTGAAAGAAGGTCTCGTACAGCTCCCGGCCGAAGCGGATGAGCAGAAAGTCCTCCAGCGACACCTCCGGCCGGCGGGGAAAGGCCCGCGCCCTGGCGTAGCTGGCCAGCATGCGCCCGACGCGCAGGGGCCCCAGTTTGAGGGCGGTATCCAGGTTGGCCTTGACCGGGTAGGAAAAGAACCGGCCCTCGAAATAGATGCGCGACAGGCGGTTGCGCACCAGCATGACCTGGTCGGCATCCTCCCGCCCCGCGTGGCCGCGCACGGTCCGGCGCGCGTTTTGGTAGCTGATCTCCAGTTCCGGCCCCGGCGCCAGTTCCGGCACTGACGATGGATTCGGCTCCGGCTTCCGCCCCGACCCTGGCGTCGGCCCCGACACTGACCCCGAACCCGACTCCGGGCTGGCGATGGGCAGGATCCCCTGCCACCAGTCCATTACCCAGTCCGACTTGGAAAAGAAGCGATGGCCGCCGATGTCGATCCGGTTGCCCTTGAACTGGACGGTCTTGGAGATGCCCCCCAGGTCGCCGCTGGCCTCCAGCACGATCACCCGGCACCGAGCGCCACGCAGCAACTCCAGGGCCGCGGTCAGCCCCGCCGGGCCGGCGCCGATGATGACAATCGTTTTGTTATTCTGGTTACCGATGGGCAGGGAGCAGTGGGACATGGCACACAATCACCTCAATGGATGGCGAGGCTTACATCCAGTTACATTGATCTGGATCAATACCGTTGACGGGTGCTTAGGCTAGCTTTATGGACCAAGTGTTTTCTTTGTATAGAAAGCGCCCAAAACCACCATCTTGAT
>WBZM01003589.1_pt1 | contig 11990 bp, 11 predicted proteins | sample 5204271 | NCBI WGS metagenome assembly WBZM01 (sample SAMN12344346, study PRJNA552823) | activated sludge metagenome | biome: Activated sludge suspended growth; feature: Nitrification reactor; material: Wastewater; isolation source: activated sludge from nitrification reactor of wastewater...
AGATCCGCCGCCGCATGACCGCCGTCGTCGAGAGCTTCTACGACATCGGCGAGGCCCTGCGCGAAGTGGTCGATCGGAAGCTCTACGGCGTCGCCGGCCACACGAGCTTCGCGGCCTGGCTCGGCGCGGAGGGGATCCTCTCCGAACGCCAGGCGGCCAAGCTCATCGCCGTCGCGCGCAAGGTGCCCCGAACGCACGCCCTCGCGCTCGGCCCGGAGCGATCGTACGCGCTCCTGTCGTACGCCGAGGCCGCCGAGAACGACACCGTGGCCGCGCTCCTCGCGCCGGGCGCCACGGTCGCGGGGAAGCCCGTCGCCGAGGCGTCGGTGCGCGAGATCGAGGCCGCGGCGCGCGAGGCCCGCGCGAGCCGCCGGGGGGGACGTCCCCGGACGGAGGCCGAGCGCGCCCGCGCCGCCGAGGACGCGGCCATCACCCGCGCGCTGCGGGCCGCGCTGCGCGACCTCGGCGTCGGCGGCGCCGCGGTGCGGGTCACCCGCGCGCAGGTGCGGGTGGTGCTCACGCGCGCGCAGGCCGCGAAGCTCGCGGCGGAGTAGCGCCCCCGGCGACCGACGTGACCTCACGGGCGAGGTCGGCCTCGTGGGGCCAGGAGGCCGAGTACGCCCAGGTGGTGCAGCTCCGCGCGGGTGACCCGGAGCGCGCGATCGCGCGCTACCAGCGCCTCCACGCGGAGACTCGATCGCCGCGGGCCCTCGCGCTCATGGGCGTGCTCGAGGCGCGGCTCGGGCGCTGGCTCCTGGCCGAGGAGCACATCGCGTCGGCGCTCGCGGCGCGCGACTCCCCCTGGCTGGCGTCGCGGCGCGCGGCGCGCGGCGCCAACCTCGAGCAGGTGCGCGGCCACCTCAGCGATCTCCTCGTCGTCGCCGACGTCCCCGGCGCCGTGCTGCGGGTCAACGGGGTCGAGGCGGGCCGACTGCGGCTCGCGCGCGGGGTTCACGTCGCCGTGGGGCAGTTGATGATCGACCTCGACGCCCCTGGGCTTCGAACACGTCCGCCAGCCCGCCCTCGCGACGCCCGGTCGGACGCGCCTCGAGGTCTTCATGGTGCCGACCGTCGACCCGCCGCGGGGCCGAGGCGTGCCGATCGGCGGCGTGGTCGTCGCGGGCGTCGGCGTCGCGTCCTTCGCGCTGGCGGGGGTGTTCGCCGGGCTCGCGCAGGGTGCTCGGGAGGGGTGCACCCTCGACGGGGCGACGGACACGCTCCGTTGCCCGACACCGGCGCTGGTGACCCAGGCGGAGCGAGGTCGGGGCTACACCGTCGCCGCCAACGCGTTCATCGTCGGCGGCGCGCGCGCGACCGTCGGCGGCGGCGTGTGGATCGCGGTGTCCATGCTCTCGCGGGGCGCGCCGGGCCGCGCGCGCGCGGCTCACCGTCGGGCCGCAGGTGCTCGGTGGAGCGCTCGGGGTCTCCGTTGGCGGCGTCGTCTGAGGGCCACGCCGGCCCGTTGGGCGGATCATTGACGCACTCAACCTCCCTGCGGCGAACTCCGCGGAGCGGTCACAGTCGACGCCATGGAACACCACCCCATCCAGCCGGTGGTGCCCGGTCAGGCCCTCTCGCGCTCGCGCTCCTCGAGCGTGGCGACGAGGATCGGCACCGTGAGCCGGTCCTTCGGCCTCCCCGCCTTCGTCTGCAACTCGAGGACGTGCCCCCGCCCCAGCAACGCGGACTCGGTGGGCGACAGCATCCGCGCGTCGGCGCGCTTCACCGCCCGGACGTCGCGGAGGATCTTACGGGTGCCGTACTCGCTCCGTCGCTCCCGACGCGGCCGGGCGATGTCACTCGGCCCGCGGCGCCAGGTCGCGCCTCGCCCGCTCGCGTGCGGTGACCCACGGGCGCGTGATACAAACGCCCCCCCGCATGTCACGAACCGTTCGGGCCAAGAGCCAGCGCGTCCGCTTCTGCGCCAAGGGCTTCATCGACGGCGACCACGGCGCGCTCCGCCAGGTCCGCGCGACGCGCGCCGCCGTCCAGCAGGCCGCCCTGGTCGCGCGCCGCGGCGACGAACCGCCGCCCGCCGTCGCCCCCGACGCGGTGCCCATCCACGTCGACGCGCCGAGCCCCTGCGTTCACTTCCCGGCGACGGCCGACGACCTCCGCGCCGTCCTGAGCGAGCTCCCCGCGGGCATCGCCGACGGCCTGCGCGGCGTCGAACTCACCGCCGGCGCGCAGTACCCCGACCTCCCCGGCGACGAGGCGACGGCGTACCTCAACCGCCACCTCGATCCGTTGACGGGCCGCCGCGGCTACCAGCGCGGTCTCCCCGAGGTCTACGGCCGCCCCACCGACTGGGACTACGACCCCGCCACGGCCACCGTCCGCGTCTACGGCTTCGTGTACGCGCCCCCCCTGCGCCACCACGCGGTGAAGGCGCTCTTCCTCCGCCACCACATGCTCGCGGGCTTCGTGAAGGCCCTCGCCTTCCACCACACGCGCGCCGACCGCCTCGCCCGCGGCCGTCGCATGTCCCACGAGCCCGCGCGCACCCACCGCCGCGCCCGCGCGCTCGCCGACGCGTGGATCCGCGACGTGGTCTCGCCCTACCTCGCCCGCGTCGCGCCCGACGCGGTGGCCCACTTCGAAGCGTGGACGCTCGCGCACGGCGGCGTGGCGCTCCCCCTCCATGTGCTGGAGACCTTCGACGACGACCTCCGGCCCGGGCAGGTGGTGATGGGCGGGCTGGAGACCCTCGCCGCCCTGCTCCGCGCGATCGACGAGGGCGAGGGCGCCGCCGCCACCCGGCGGTGCCTCGCCTTCTGGCTCCACTACGACGGACACTTCGCGCTCGCGCTCGCGGCGCTCGACCGGCTCCTCGCGGACGCGCCCGACGACGCCGACGCGCGAGCGCTTCGGGCCCACGTGCTCGCCCACCTGACGCACCCGCACGACGAGGCCCTCCTGCGCGCGACGTCCGCGCGTCCAGCGACGCCCTGAGCGACGCCCTCGAAGACCTCGTGTACCTCCCGGCGACCGAGGCGCTCGCCCGCTTCCGCGCGGGCACGCTGTCGCCCGTGGAGCTCGTCGCCGCGCTCACCCCCGTCCGCGCGTGCTCCGCGGCGGGGGCTGGTCCGTCGAGTGGCCCCCCTGGGCGCGTGCGGCGTATCGCTACGCCGTCCCCCCGGAGTCTCGCAGCTCGATCATCGGGTTTCGCTGCGCGCGAGGAGGCGGTGTAGACGGCGGGTGACGTCCGTCGAAATGGCGCCGGGGTCGAGGACTCCCGTTGACGAGGCGGGGCGTTGGATTGCCTCCCCGCCGCCCTCGCTACAGCCCCAGCCGGCGGAACTCCGCGGCCATCGTGAAGTCGGGGTTCACCTCGTTGTCGAGCGACGTCATGCGCGCGGCCTCGCCGTAGCACTCGACCATCCAGAGGTACTGGATGCGCCGCACGCCCGGCCCCGCGGGGAAGCGCTGCGTCACCTCGACCCGCACCCGCAGCGCGTCGGTGAAGGTTAGCTCCGCGAGCCTCACCTCGCCGCGCGCGTCCACGGTCACGTCGTAGTGATCGCGCGACGCGACGGGGGTGTTCTGCACGGTGGAGTCGACGGTGGTGGCGTCGGCCGTCCACGCGGCCCCCACGCGCAGCGGGAAGCGCAGGAGCCCCACGGGGACGTCGTAGCGGACGAGCGTCCCCTCGGCCTCCGCGGCGCCGGCCACGCCCAGCAGCTCGACGGCGGTGTCGGTGGCCCGGTACACCCCGAGGTTGCCCGCGCGCGGGTCGAGCCGCGCGGCGTACTGGGCCGTCGGGAAGCGCGCCGCGAACCACTGCCCCCGCGCGTCGAGCAGCGTGAGCGGTGCGATCACCCCCGAGACGTCGCGGAAGTCCCACGCGCGGGTGCCGTCGGCCCGCATGGTGCCACGCGCGTCGACGCGGGCCTGCGTCCCCGCGGGGTTCACCCGGTAGCGCGCCTCGACGCCGGGGAGGAAGAACACCTCGGCGCGGTCGATCACGCCGTCGCGGTTGCCGCGGCACGAGCCCGCGTCGGGCACGTCGGGCAGCGGGATGAAGCCCCCGCCGTCGGGCCCCGGCTCGACGGGCGACGGCGCCGCCGCGCAGCCCATCACGCACACGAACGAAGCGAAGCAGGCGAGTCTCATCGGGTCAGTACCGCCAGGCCATGACGAGGTGGAGCGCGTGGGCGGGCGACGGGTCGACGCGCGCCGGGAGGTTGGCGAAGCCGGCGAGCGGGAGCAGGAGCCCGTAGTCGAGCCGCGCGAAGAAGCCGTGCTCCTGTTCATACATCGCGCCGAGGTTCACCTCCACCCCGAGGGGCGATTTGCCGGCGGGCGTGCTGTTGGCCTCCACCGCGAAGCTGGTGATGACCGCGCCCTCCAGCGTGAGCATCGGCGCGACGCGGTAGCGGGCCATCGGGCGGATGTACACCGCGTCGGTGATCGTGCCGATGATGCGCCGCCACAGGATGAGGTCGACGCGGTAGTCGGGGTGGAAGCGGAAGTTGTTGATCGTCGTGTCGCGCGGCGTCCGCGTGAGGTCGAACTGGAGCCCGTCGAGGTCGCCCGCGCGCGCCGCGGTGGCGCCGGGCCGAGCGCCGAAGCCGGGGCGGTCGTCGCCCGACGCGAAGCCCGCCTCCAGCCGAGCGAAGAAGCGGTCGCCGCCGCGGTAGTCGATCCGCGCGACGCCGCCGAGCTGGCGCCCGGTGAGGGCGATGTCGAGACGGACGGACGGGTCGAGCGAGGGGTTGCGGATCGAGAAGTCGACGTACGCGGCCTCGGCCTCGAGCGTGACGGGCCCGACGTCGAGCCGCAGCCACAGGTCGGCCACCCACGCGGAGAGGTCGCGCGCGATCGCGTTGGTCATCGTCGGCTCGGCCCCGGTGGCGACGTCGTACGACTGCCAGCGGTGGCTCCCGACGAGCCCGAAGTTGAAGGTGGTGCGGCGCGCGGCGAGGCGGCGCTGGCGGGTGGCGGGGAGGTCCCAGCGGGAGACGGCGAAGGCGACGGTGCTCACGTCGTCCTTCGGGTCGAGGTCGAAGGGCGGGCGAATCTCCGGCCGCACGACGTCCGAGGCCGGGCCCGGCGCGCTGATCTCGTACATCGCCGTCCAGAGCAGGCCTGCGAGCGGCGTGGTGAACGCGACGCGGTCGCCGACGTCGCCCCAGTCGTCGTCGATGCCGTTGCCGGCGTTGACGAAGAAGCCCGTCCCCCAGTCGACGAGCGCGCCCATCCGCCCCGCGGTGAGCACGCCGAACGGGAGGAGCACCTGCCCGTAGAGCTGCCGCAGGTCGAGCGGCCGGTCGGGGCTGCGCTGGTTGACGACGCCGCCGGCGAAGTCCCCGTCGGGCGTCGAGCCGAGGCGGAGGTTGTCGAGCGCGTGGAGGCGGCCGCGGATGGAGACGCCCCAGCCCACGTCGATGGCGACGTCGAGGCGGAGGCGCATGTCGGCGTTGGTTTGCGTGTTGGAGGCCGTGCCGGTGGTGTAGGGCGTGGGCCAGAGGGCGCGCATCGAGGGCGTGGGGCCGCGGCCGAGGTCCCAGTTGTGCCCGAAGTCCCCGCGCGTGCGGAGGAAGCCCGAGACGCGGATGCGCTGGTCGGCGTCGCCCGCGGTGTCGCGCGGGGGCTCGGCGATGGGCGTGACGCCGGGCGCGTCGTGGTAGGGCTCGGCCTCGCTCGCGCGGTGCTCGTCGCCCGCGCCGCGCGTGGTGGGGGGACGCTCCTGCGCGAAGGCCGTCGCGGTGGCGAGGCATGCGGCGACGGAGAGGGCGACGCGCTTCACGGCCCCTCCCCTTCGAGAAACTCCCGCACGAGCGAGCGGGTGGCGCCCGCGGCCTCCACCATCGGGAAGTGCCCCGCGCGCGGAACCCCGACGTAGCGCGCGCGCGGCAGCTCGTTGGAGAGCCGCTCGCCGAAGCGCGCCAGCGAGACGTGGTCGTTGACGCCCCAGAGCAGGAGCGCCCGCTGCTGCACCGTGCGGTAGCGCGACTGGAGCTGGCGGAAGCGCTGACCCCGCGCCGCGGCGAGGGCGGCCCGCGAGGTGCCGGGGCGGTCGAACGAGCGCTCGATCGCGTCGACGAGCTCCTGCGAGACGATCGAGGGGTCTTCGAAGGCGGCGGGGAAGCGGTCGGCGGGGCGCTCGGTGTAGTACGCGCTGAAGAGCATCTCGCCGACGCCGGGGAGCGCGGCCCAGCGGAAGAAGGGAGGGATCTGCTCGTCGTAGATCCAGCCCCCGATGAGGACGATGCGTCGGACGCGCTGCGGGTGCTCGAGCGCGAGGGCGAGCGTGACCGAGCTGCCCCACGAGTGGGCGACCACGTCGACCTGCGGGACGTCGAGGGCGGCGAGCACGTCGTCGAGGTCGTTGGCGAGGGCGACGGGCGAGTAGTCGCCTTCGGTGCGCGACGACCAGCCGAAGCCCGGGAGGTCGACGTTGATGGTGCGGCGGCCTTCGCGCAGCGCGGGTTCGAGCGGGTCCCACACGTCGTGGTTGCTGGCGAAGCCGTGGACGAGGAGCACCGGGATGCGCCCCGGCCCGTCCTCGCCGCGCACCTCGGTGTAGAGGGCGCGGCCGTCGCCGGCGCTCGGGTCGAGGCGGGCGCCGAGGGGCTCGCCGGGCCGCTGCCACGACGCGCACCCGCCCGCTGCGGCGCACAACGCGAGGCTAGAGGCCCAGGCGGCGATACTCCGACGCACGGCGAAGCTCCTCGGAGGTCTCGTTGTCGACGCTGGCGATGCGGGCGACGACGCCCCAGCACTCGGAAATGAACGTGAAGGTCCGCCGCGTCACGCGGAACACCGTCAGCGGAATCGACTGGTCGAGGTCGGTCCGCATCCGCAGCGCGGGGAACCTCCCCGCGGGCGTCCACACCTCGCCCGCCGAGTCGATCACGTTGGCGTAGCGGGTGACGTTGCTGAGCGGGGTGAAATTGACGAAGCCCGTCCCGTTGACCGTCTGCTCCCACGACGCGCCCACCCGCAGCGGGAAGCGGAGCACGGCGACGGGCGGCGTGAAGCGGAGGTTGGTGCGGTTGGCCTCGGTGGAGACGGTGCCGAGGAGCTCGAGGGCCGCGTCGCTCACCCGGTAGACGCCGAGGAGGTTGGTGCTCCGGTCGATGACGGCGGCGAAGGTGGCGTCGCCGTAGCTCGACGCCCACCACATCCCGCGCGGCGAGAGCACCTCGTCGAGCACCCGCGTGTCCGCCGCGTTGGCCGCGGAGAAGTCCCACACCCGCGCGCCCCCCGTCGCCGCCGCCGCGGTGTTGATCGACTCCACCGTCGTCCCCGGGCGGTTGACCGCGTAGATCACCGTCGCCCCGAGGAGGAAGGCCATCTCGCTGCGGGCGATCATGTTGTCGCGGTTGCCCGAGCACACCGCCGCGTCGCCCGCGGGCGCGTCGGGCAGCGGGAGGAAGTCGTCGGTCACCGCAGCGTCGGAGGGCGACGTCAGGTCGCGCGGGGCGTCCTGCTGCACCGCAACATCCGAGGCGTCCCGCGGCGCCGACGCGTCGGGGCCCTCGCGGGGGTCGACCTCGCCGCCCGCGCAGGCCGCGGTGAGGCACACAAGCAACGCCGTCCTTCTCAGCACGCGGCGCAGGGTAGGGCGGCGGCGGAGACGGTGTCAACGCCCACCGCCCGAACCCCCGAGCGAACCCGGTGCGGCCCACGTTGCTGCAACGCAACAAATCGCCCTTGACCGCCCCGCCGGCCCGGGGGTACTGGTCGTGGGAGCATCACCCCCGAGAAGGAGACGCCGCGATGATGACGACCGCCTGGGACCTGTGGAAGAAGGGCTTCGACGCGTGGGAGGACGCCACGGCGCGCTACGCCGAGCAGATGCTCCGGAGCCCCGCGGTGCTCACGCCGTCGGGGTCGATGTTCACCGCGCTGATGAAGACGAAGGCGGCCACGGACAAGCTCGCCGACGCCTGGTGGAGCGCCTGGGGCCTCCCGACCCGCCGCGACCAGGAGCGCTCGCTCCACGCGCTCAACCAGATCCAGAGCCGCCTCGCCGACCTCGAGGAGCAGATCGCCGACTTGAAGTCGACGAAGCACTGACCCGCCCAGCGCGTGTACGATCGCGCCGAGAGAGCAACCCCCATGGATGTGACCCCGTTCCTGGAGCTGATGACGGCTCCGCAGGTGGTGTTCCGCTGGCTCGACGCGCGCCGTGAGAAGCCGCGCTTCCTCCTCCCGCAGCGCGACGGATCGTGGTCGCCGGTGACGTGGGGCGCCTTCGCCGACGAGATCCGCGCGGTGGCCTCCTACCTCGCGGGCGGTGACCTGCGCCCCGGCGACCGCGCCGCCGTCTTCGCGCCCAACCGCGTCGAGTGGGCCTCCGCCGCGCTGGCGATCCAAGCCGCGCAGGGCGTGATGGTGCCGATCTACCCCGCGAGCACCGCCGAGCAGGCCGCGTACGTGGCCTCCCACTCCGACGCCCGGGTGGTGTTCGTCGACACGCCCGCCCTCCTCGGCCGCATCTTCGAAGCGTGGGACGCCTACGCCCACGTCGTCCGCATCGTCACCCTCGACGACGGCCTCGACGCGGGTGCCGTGCTCGCCAGCCTGCGCGCCAAGGGGAAGAACGTCCCCGACGACGCCGCCGTCGCGGGCCGTGTGCTCCGCTGGGGCGAGGTCCGTTCCCGCGGCGCCGCGCGCGACCAGGAGAGCCCCGGCGCGTTCGAGCAGCTCCTCGCGACGGTCGACTTCGACGCGCCCGGCATGATGCTCTACACGTCGGGGACGTCGGGCAACCCGAAGGGCGTGCCGCTCTCGCACCGCAACGTCGGCACCAACACGCAGGACTGGCTCCGCAACAACGCGCCGCTGCTCCCCGAGGCGGGCGTCGACGTGCTCTGGCTGCCGATGAGCCACATCTTCGGCTTCGGCGAGATGGGCCTCGGCAACCTCCTCGGCTTCACCACCTACATGAGCGACCCGGCCACGGTGCTCGCGCGCCTCCCGGAGCTGAAGCCCGACGTCTTCATGAGCGTCCCGGCCTACTGGGAGAAGCTCGCGACGCAGGCGATGGCGGCGCCGACGCCCGAGGCCCAGCGCGAGAAGCTCGCGGCCATCACGGGCGGACGGCTGCGCTTCTGCCTGTCGGGCGGCGCGGGGCTCAAGCGGGAGATCAAGGAGTTCTTCCACGAGCATGGGGTGCTGATCATCGAGGGGTACGGGCTGACGGAGACGTCGCCGACGCTCACGCTCAACCGCCCCGACGCCTTCCGCTTCGACACGGTGGGCAAGCCGATGCCCTCGGTGGAGCTTCGCCTCGCGGAGGACGGAGAGATCCTCGCGCGCGGGCCCAACGTCTTCCGCGGGTACCACAAGGACGAGGCCGCGACGCGCGAGGCCTTCACCGACGACGGGTGGTTCAAGACGGGCGACGTCGGGCGGTGGACGGAGGACGGCTTCCTCCAGATCATCGACCGCAAGAAGGACATCCTCGTGACGGCGGGCGGGAAGAACGTGCCCCCCGCCAACATCGAGATCCGCTTCGCCGACGACCCCCTCGTCGCCCACGTCGTGGTCTACGGCGACGGGAAGAAGTTCCTGGTGGCGGGCGTGTGGCCCAACGAGGCGGAGGTGGCCGCGCGCCTCGGCGCCGAGCGCACGGCGGCGCGGGACGAAGCGCTCCGTACGCTGCTCGCGGAGTCGGTGGCGAAGGTGAACGGCCAGCTCGCGAGCTACGAGTCCATCAAGCGCTTCGAGGTGTTTCACGAGCCCCTCACGGTGAACGCGGGGCTGCTCACGGCCTCGCTCAAGGTGCGGCGCAAGAAGGTGTACGAGGCCTTCCGCGCGGCCTTCGAAGCCCTCTACGCGGAGCCCCGCGCGTGAGCACGGCGGCCCCCGACGACCGCGGCGCGCTGCGCCTTCGAAACCTCCTCGGGCTCCTCACGCGGCCGAAGCCCGTGGTGGGCGCGACGCCCGCCGACGTGGTGCTCCGCGAGAACAAGATGGAGCTCCTCCGGTACCGCCCCCGCGATGGCGGACCGAAGCACCGGACGCCCGTGCTGATGGTGCCGTCGATGATCAACCGGCACTACGTCCTCGACCTGCGCCCGGGGTCGAGCTTCGTCGAGTACCTCGTCAACGAGGGCCACGATGTCTACATGATCCGCTGGGGCACCCCCTCGGCGGAGGACCGCTACCTCACCTTCGACGAGGTGTGCGACGGCTACCTCGGGCGCGCGGTTCGTCACGTGGCCCGCACCACCGAGCGGCGCAAGGCGCACGTCCTCGGGTACTGCATGGGCGGGACGATGGCGGCGATCCACACCGCGGTGCGGCCCGAGTACGTGGCCTCGCTCGCGACGCTGGCGGCGCCCGTTCGCTTCCGCGACGAGGCCATCCTGTCGACGTGGGCGGCCAACGAGAACTTCGACATCGCCGCGATGACCGCCGCCCTCGGCAACGCGCCGTGGCAGTTGCTCCAGGGCACCTTCCTGATGCAGCGCCCGACGATGTCGCTCGCCAAGCTGGTGGGCCTCGTCGACCGCGCGTGGGACGCCGAGTGGCTCGACGCCTTCCTCGCGCTGGAGACGTGGGTCAACGACAACGTGTCGCTCCCGGGCGAGGCCTTCCGCGAGTACATCGAGCGCCTCTACCGCCACGAGTCGCTGGTGGCCGGGGAGTTTGCGCTGTCGGGCGAGCGCGTGCGGCTGGAGAACCTCCGGTGCCCGCTGCTCGCGGTGACCTTCGAGCACGACCTCATCGTGCCCTGGAAGAGCGCCGTCGAGCTGGTCGAGCGCGCGGGGTCGGCCGACAAGGAGCGCCTCCACCTGAAGGGCGGCCACGTCGGCGCGGTGGTGTCGCGCAAGGCCGCGCAGGGCCTCTGGTCGAAGCTGTCGGGGTGGTGGGCCGCGCGCGACGCCGAGCCCGTGAGCGCGGTGAGCGAACCCGCGGCGGAGAGCCCGGTGGTGGCGGCGCCGAACGCGCCCGCGCTCGACGACGCGCCGCCTGCGGCCGCCGCGACGAAGGCGCAGAAGGCGCCCCGCGCGCAGCCGAGCGCGCGCCGCGGGAAGAAGTAGCGCCGCCTACCCGAGCATGTGCCCGGAGCCGAGCAGCGACCAGCCGCCGTCGCACACCACCACCGCGCCGCTGACGTACGACGCCGCCGGCGACGCGAGGAAGAAGGCGACGTCGGCGATCTCCTCGGGCGTCGCGTAGCGCCCCACGGGGATCGCCCCCGCGAGCTTCTCCTTCGCCTCCTCGCTCGGCGTCAGGCGCTTCATCCCCTCGGTGCCGTCCACCGGGCCCGGCGAGATCGCGTTGACCCGAACGCCCGCCGGGCCCCACTCGATCGCCAGCACGCGCGTCACCATGTCGACGCCGCTCTTGGCCGCGCAGACGTGCGCCTGGAGGGCCGTCGGCATGAAGGCCTGCGGCGCCGACACGTTGATCACCGCGGCGCCGGGCTTGCGCAGGTGCTCGAAGGCCGCGCGGCAGGCGTTGAAGGTGCCGAGGAGGTCGATGTCGACGACGGCCTTGAAGCCGTTGGCCGACATGCCCACCGCGGGCGCCGGGAAATTCCCCGCCGCACCGCACACCAGCACGTCGAACTCCCCGTGCGCGGCCTTCGCCTCCGCGAGCCGCGCGGCGAGGGCGTCGTAGTCGCGCACGTCGGCGGTGAGGGCCATCACCTTCGCGCCGCCGTAGGCCACCTTGCGCAGCCCCTCGGCCGCGGCCTCGGCCTTGTCGGCCTTGCGCCCGAGCACCGCCACCGAGGCCCCGGCGCGCGCGAGGCGCTCGGCGATGGCGAGGTTGATGCCGCTGGTGCCGCCGGTGACGAAGGCACTCTTCCCGGCGAGGAGGCCCTCGCGAAACACGTCCGTCCGCATGGTCGTCATAGGGCGCGGAGACTACCCCCCGCGCGCGGGCGCTGCCTACCGCGGAACGCGCTACCGACGCGCCTCGGGCGTGCCCACGGCGCGGCGGAGGCGGGCGAGCGCGACGCGGAGGTCGACGTGCGCGTTCACCAGGGCGAAGCGGGCGCGGAGGAGGTCGTTCTCGGCGTCGGT
>WBZM01003591.1_pt1 | contig 11978 bp, 9 predicted proteins | sample 5204271 | NCBI WGS metagenome assembly WBZM01 (sample SAMN12344346, study PRJNA552823) | activated sludge metagenome | biome: Activated sludge suspended growth; feature: Nitrification reactor; material: Wastewater; isolation source: activated sludge from nitrification reactor of wastewater treatment...
AGCGACCAATAATAGACAGACAACCGTAAACAAGGGAAATAGCGCGCCAGATGGCGAAGCTGTGGGATCTGCTTGATGGGCGGCGCGGGATGACGGCCGATAGGCGCTGAACACGGCCAGGGCGGCCAAGAGAAGCAGGCTGGCCAGGGAAAGGGCGTTGGCGGCGGCGCGCAGGGGCGTGTTGGCAAAGGCAAGCTGGAAGGTGTGATCGCCGGCGGGGAGAACGACCGTGATCAACCCTTCTGGCTGCGTGAGGCTGGTGGGGAGCGAACGGCCGTCTAGCTGCGCCTGCCAGCCGGGGAAAGCGAAGAGATCGAAAACGGCCGTAACCTCTTCTGCGCTGTGATACTGCAGGCGGGTGTGGGTGAACTGCTCTTGCTGGTCCTGAATCACAAACTCTGCGGGCAGTTGGGCGGCATCCAGGCGAGAAATAAACCCATCGGGCGGCGCGGCTTCATAACGTGGGATAAGGCTGTCGGATGGCGGCAGCTGCTGCACGGTGCGCGGCAGGTAATCGGCAGCGGCCGTTGTGCCCAACCAGCCCGTTTCAATTTCAAAGCGAATCGTGTCCAGGGGCGTCAGGCTGGCGGGTAACGGCGGCGCTGATGCGGGGAAAAGCCAGGGAAGGGCAAAAAGAGGCAGCGCCAAACAGATGACCGACAACCCATAACCGACGATGGCTGACGGATAACGGACAGCCAGGAGCGCCTCAAGAGTTTGCAGGCCGAGGGCGGCCAGCATGGCCAGGCTGATGGCTGCTGGTCCGAGAAAGCGCCAGGGAAACTGCACAAACGCCAGCAATGGCACAGCGTCCCAAATGGGCTGGCTGGCGGGAAGCGTCATGAACAGGCAGGCAAAAGTGACAAGCGTGAGGGCAAGGCGGTGATATTTACGAGATTGGAGATTGGAGATTGGGAAATTGACGGCCGTTTTTTTCACCGGCAGCCAGGCCAGCAGCGCCAGGATGATGGCCGGCCAACCCAGGCTGCGAGGAATGGCAGGATTGACCTGCCTGGGGTCGGCCGTTTGCGGCCAGGCGAATAGCTCGCGCCAGGAGAGGAAGTGGCTGGTGTAGGCGAAGTTGGCGGTGGCGGTGAGGTTTTCAATTTGGACGTAGCTCTTTTCCAGGAAGGCGGGCAGCCAGAAAAAGGCTGAAAGAGCGAGACCCAGGAGAAGCGCGAGAAAAAGATTGTGGATTTTGGCGTTGGGCGTGCGGATTTGCAAGAGCGCGTAGGCCAGGAGAATGGGCGTGCCGATAAGAGCAGTGATGTTATGGCTGAGGAGGAGAAGCCCATAGAAGATGGCAAGATATCCGAGGGCGGTCCGTGCGGCGCGCGGCGGGCGGCGGGCGCTAAAATCCTGGATGGCCCAGAGCGCCATCACCAGCCAGGCCAGGCCCCACAGTTCGGCAAGGGCGGCGCGGTGATAGGTGTTGTAAAGTATGTACGGGGAATAGATGGCGGCGAGAACGGCCGTGACCCCCGCCCAATCACTCCCCCAAACCGCCCGCGCCCACAAAAACATACCTGCCGCCAACACCAGCAAAGCCAGCCCATAACTCATTTGCAGGGAAACAGTCAGCGGCAGGCCCAGCAAACGCGGGATCAGGCTGACATAATAACTGAAAGGCGCATAAAAATTGAAGAGAGGAAAACCGAACCCATACCCCAGGTCAGGCGACCAACGCGGAAACAGGTCGCCGCCCTGCACGGCGCGCTCTAATTGGGCCAGCCGGACAAAGTGCAGCAGCCCATCGCCGCGCCAGGGAACGAGTCCGCGCAGCATCGGCTGCCAGGCGAGCAGCAGCAAAACCGCCAATAAACCTAACCATAAAAACGGGATGCGGTAATGGACGAGAGAGAATCTTCGCTCAGTCATGGCCTGGGGGTTCAGGCAGGCGCAGGATTTCTTGAACGTGGTAGACGGTCTTATTTTGGGTTTCGTAGTAGGTGCGGACAATGAGTTCGGCCAGCAGGCCCATCACCAGGAATTGCACGCCCAGAATAACCAGCAGCACGCCGAGGGTGAGTAACGGCCGTTCTCCAATCTGCATATCATGAAATCCAACCCGCCCGCCTTGCACGCCGGCCCACACCTTCAGCGCTGCCAGGTAAACCAACAGCAAACCACCCAACGCGCCTAATGGAACGCCAATCGCGCCAAAAAAGTGCATCGGCCGGTCGCTGTACTTGCGCAAAAATAAAATGGTGAACAAATCCACAATCACCCGAAACGTGCGCGAAAGCCCATATTTTGCCTGCCCGGCAACCCGTGGACGGTGATTGACCGGCACTTCCGCCATGCGAAAGCCGGCAAAACTAACCATTTCCGGGATAAAGCGATGCAGTTCGCCATAAAGGTGCAGTTCGCCAACCACTTCGGCGCGAAAAAGGCGCAGCGAGCAGCCACGGTCGCGCAATGGCACATGGGAAAGGCGGGCGATCAGGCGGTTGGCAAAATAAGAGGGCACTTTGCGCAGCAAAAAAGCGTCCTGACGATTTTCGCGCCAGCCGTTCACCACGTCGTACCCTTCATCGATTTTTGCCAGCAGTTTGGGGATGTCGGCCGGGTCGTTTTGGCGGTCGGCGTCCAGGGTCAGAATCAACCGGCCCCGGGCGTGGTCAAACCCGGCGGCAAAAGCGGCCGTCTGGCCATGATTGCGGCGAAAACGAACCACGACCACGCGATCGTCAGCCTGATACAGCGTTTTAAGCAGCTCGAAGCTGCCGTCGTTACTGCCATCATCCACAAAGATGATTTCGTAATCGAGGTGTTGGTCGGCCAGGGCGGCGGTGATTTCGTCCAGCAACGGCCGTACGTTCTCTACCTCATTGTAAACCGGGATTACCAGACTCAGATCTTTATCGGGCATAGCCTGTTGATTCTAACACGCTCAAAACCAAAGCAAAAACGACTGCAACCACTTCCCTCTATTGGGGTTTAACAAACACAGAGTAGAATTATAACGTAGTGCGTCATAAGATTTTTATATTTGGGACTTGTGTTTGGGGGAAAGGCGCGATTGGCGCGGCCTACAAACCAACCGACGACCTGATAATCAAGGCTTCTGATATGAACATATCGCTCATCAGCACAGTAAAAAATGAAGGGGAAGCGATACGGCCGTTGCTCGATTCGCTCATCCAGCAATCCATCACCCCCGACGAAATTGTCATCTGCGATGGCGGCTCCACCGATAACACCCTGGAAATTTTGGCCGAATACAAAACCTGGCTGCCCCTAAAAATCATCGTCGCCCCCGGCGCCAACATCAGCGAAGGGCGCAATCGGGCGATTGCCGCCGCCGCCGGCCCCATCATCGCCGTCACCGACGCCGGTGTTGTCCTTTCGCCCTACTGGCTGGAAGATCTCACGCGCCCCATCCGCGAAGCCAACGCCCAGGTCGTCAGCGGTTGGTTCGAAGCCGACCCGTTCACCGATTTTGAAGTGGTCATGGGCGCAACTGTGCTGCCGGAGCGAGAAGACATCAAACCCGAAAATTTTCTACCCTCCAGCCGATCGGTCGCCTTCCAAAAAAGCGCCTGGGCCGAAGTAGGCGGCTATCCGGAATGGCTGGATTACAGTGAAGATTTAATTTTTGACATGGCCCTGCGCGAAAAATATGGCGCGTTCCCATTTGCGGAAACGGCCGTGGCCTACTTCCGCCCGCGCGGCAGCCTGCGCGCCTTCTTCCGCCAATACTACCGCTACGCCCGCGGCGACGGGAAAGCCAATCTCTGGGCCAAACGCCACGCCCTGCGCTACCTCACCTATCTGATCGGCCTCCCCTTCATCTTACGCCTCATCTGGCAAGAAAAAAAAGCCGGTTGGCTGTTTCTGCTGCTGGGAACCGGCTTCTACACACGCCGCCCCGCCGAACGCCTATGGGTCAACACCTGGGGCTGGCGGCCGCCTTCCCGCTTGCGCGCCTTCGCCCTCATTCCCATCATCCGCCTGGTGGGTGATGTGGCAAAAATGCTCGGTTATCCCGTCGGGCTGCTTTGGCGGCTGCGCCAACAAAATCAGTTTCGCCAAAAAGAGCCAGCTTAACAACTGCTCAGGCTTGCTTGACGCTCCCCAGGGCCAATGCTAAGATTTGTAAACCAGCCGGCGATAATCGTCGGCTTTTTTATGCAAATTTTGCGCCATGGTTATTAAACGTACGCCGCCACGCTATCCCCGTCAGGGGCCATCTTGCCTGCTAGTCCTATTCGTCATCTTTGGCGTACTCTTGGGCATGTTTGTCATTGTCAACCGCGACGAAGTGCGTGATGTAATCATCCCCACCCCTACTCCTGAACCGACCCGTTCCGCCACCGAATACGCGCTGCTCGCCGACCTGAGCGAAGGGGACGGCGAATACCAAAAAGCCATCGAATTTTATGAAAACGCCATCCGCCTGGATGCGTCCAAATCGGAATTCTTCATTCGTCTGATCAAATTATTGGTTGACACGCGGCAGCCGGAACGCGCTCTGGAGGTAGCCGAGCAGGCCACCGTATTGGCCCCGGAAAACGACGCCGTGTGGACCGCCGCCGCCTCGGCCTACATCACCAACGGCGACCGGCTCCTCGATTTAGGTGATCCCACCGGCGCAGATTTGCAGTATGCTCAAGCCGTGCAAGCTGCCGAAAAAGCCATTGCCATCAACCCGCAAAATGCCACCGCATATGCCTATGCCGCAGCCGGCCTGGTTTTGCCCAATGACCCCAACAAATTTAGCCGGGCGCAAGAAATGGCCGACATCGCCATTGCTGTCGATCCAGAAAATGCTACCGCGCGTTACTACATGGCTACTGTATTAGATTATCAGGGCTATTACGAAGCCGCGCGTGAAAATTATCAGTTAGGCCTGCAATATGCTCCTGATAATCCCAATCTGTATTTTGGCCTGGCGTACAATTTTTTTGGCACAGGCAATATACCGGAAGCGATCCTCAGTTTTGAGCAGGCGATTGCCGCCGACCCGGAATTTGCCGCCGCCTATGATGGGCTGGCGTATATGTATTTGCAATTAGGCCAGGACCCTTTGGCTGAAGAAAATGCTCTGGAAGCGGTCCGGTTGAATCCAAATGTGGCGCGAGCACACGGCCGTTTAGGCGAAGCCTATTTCCGCCAATTCAACTACCCCAACGCCATCGAATCATTAGAGCGCGCTGTGTCCCTCTATGGCGAGGCCACCGACCTCAACGCCCGATTCTTCCTCATGCTCGGCAACGCCTACATCCGCGACAGCCTGGACAACTGCGCCAAAGCCACTCCGCTCTTCGAGCAAGTCATCTCTGTCAGCCTGGCCTGGCGAGAAGACGCTGCCGCCGGGATCGAAGAATGCCGCCGCGCCCTGCCTGGCAGCTAATCCCCTCATTCTTTCAGCCCCACAACCCTTAGCACTCTCCGCCATAGACTGCTAAAAAATCCTTGACAAGCGTCTAAACTATGCTAGAATTTCCCTTGATGCGGCTAGCACTCTAAGCGTGCGAGTGCCAAATTCCCAACGAATTACCTGAAAAAGGAGATACAGCATGTCCATGAATTTAAAACCGCTTGCCGACCGTCTGGTTGTTGAGCCAAAAGAACGCGAAGAAGTAACCCCATCTGGTCTTGTCCTGCCGGAAACGGCCAAAGAAAAACCGCAAGAAGGCGAAGTCATCGCCGTCGGCCCCGGTCGTCGTGATGATGATGGCAAACGCATCAAGATGGATGTCAAACTTGGCGACCGTGTCCTCTATGCCAAGTATGGCGGCACAGAAATCAAGATCGACGGCAAAAAACTGTTGATTCTCAAAGAATCAGACGTTTTGGCAATCATCGAGTAATCAAGCGTAAGGAGATAATTTTAAAATGGCTAAGCAACTACTTTTTTCCGAAGATGCCCGTCGTAAACTGAAAAAAGGCATCGACACTGTAGCAAATGCAGTTTCCACCACCCTCGGTCCCAAAGGCCGCAATGTGGCCATCGACAAAAAATTTGGCGCCCCCACCATTACCCACGACGGCGTCACCGTAGCGAAAGAAATCGAACTGGAAGACCCCTATGAAAACATGGGCGCCCAGTTATTCAAAGAAGCGGCAATTAAAACCAACGACATCGCCGGCGACGGCACCACCACCGCCACCGTTTTGGCCCAGCACATGGTCCACGAAGGTCTGAAGAACGTAGCCGCCGGGGCCAACCCCATGCTGCTCAAACTGGGCATCGAAGCCGGGACGACCGCTCTGGCCGCTCGCATCCGCGAAATGGCTGTCACCATCGACAGCGTGGAAGAAATTGCTTCCGTCGCTTCCATTTCCGCCCAAGATCGCGCCATTGGCACGCTCATCGCTGAGGTAATGGACAAAGTCGGTAAAGACGGCGTCATCACCGTAGAAGAATCACGCGGTCTGGAATTTGAAACCGAATACGTTGAAGGTATGCAGTTCGACCGTGGTTACATCAGCGCCTATTTTGTGACGGATGCCGACACCATGGAAGCCGTGGTTGAAGACGCCTACATCCTCATCCATGACAAAAAGATCAGCTCCGCTCAGGACATCGTCCCGATTCTGGAAAAACTGGTCCAAATTGGTAAGAAAAACCTGGTTGTTATTGCGGAAGACATCGACGGTGAAGCGCTGGCGACCCTGGTTCTGAACAAACTGCGCGGCATGATCAATGCCGTCGCGGTGAAAGCCCCCGGCTTCGGCGACCGCCGCAAAGCCATGCTGCAAGACATTGCCGTCCTGACCGGCGGTGAAGTTATCACCGAAGAAATGGGCCGCAAACTGGAAAGCGTACAACTCAGCGACCTGGGCCGCGCCGCCAAAGTTGTGGCCTCCAAAGACGAAACGACCGTTGTTGATGGCGCTGGCGAAGAAGCGCAAATCAAAGCCCGCGTCGAACAAATCAAAGTCGAAATCGACCGCAGCACCTCTGATTATGACCGGGAAAAATTGCAGGAACGTTTGGCCAAATTGGCCGGCGGCGTGGCAATTATTCGCGTAGGCGCGGCGACTGAAGTTGAACTGAAAGAAAAGAAACACCGCGTTGAAGACGCCCTGAGCGCCACACGCGCCGCTGTGGAAGAAGGGATTGTTCCTGGTGGTGGTGTTGCCCTGTTGAATGCGCTGCCGGCTCTGGATGACGTCAAAGTTGCCGATGGCGACCCGACTACCGGCGTCAACATTCTGCGCCAGGCTCTTCTGGCTCCCATGCGCAAATTGGCTGAAAATGCTGGCATGAACGGCGACGTGATCATTCAGAACGTACGCCGCGAACAGGCCGAAAAAGGCGACAGCAAGATCGGCTTCAACGTCCTGGACGGCGAGTATGTGAATATGATCAAAGCTGGCATTATTGACCCGGCCAAGGTAACTCGCGGCGCGGTGGAAAATGCGGCCAGTATCGCCTCGATGATTTTGACAACCGAAGCTTTGATCACCGACCTGCCGGAGAAAGAAGCTCCGATGCCGGCTGGTGGCCCGCCTGACATGGGTGGTATGGGCTTCTAATTCGGTTAACAGTGGATAATTGATAATTTGAAAGGCCCCTCCCCGGAGGGGTCTTTTCTTTTTGGGCAGGTTTTAGTAAACTGGCAAAGATTGGAGGCATTACTATGGGCGAACAATTGGTAAAGCAATTGCTTCCGCATCTGGATAAGGTGACCTGGCCAACTCATCCAGCGGTGACGGCGCAAGGACGCGAAGCATACGCGATTGGTTTGGATAAAGTGGAAAGCTATTCTGGCGATCCACGAACCTTAGCTGAGGCGCTCCGCATTTTTGTTTCAGGGGGATCGGCGCCGTATGCTTTTGCAGGGGCGGCGTATGTTTTGTTGGCGGCATCGCTAGAGACGGATGGATCTTATTTTCCGGCCGGGCTGGATAAGGCGATGATGTGGCTGGAAAAGGCGCAAGCGTTGGAACCGGATCTGACGGATATTAATATGATTGAGGCCTTTGTGTATGTGTATCACGGCCGTTTTCCAGACGCTCGCCTTGTATTAGATTACCTCAAAGGGCAGGAACCGGATAATTACCACGTCTTGCTGGCCGACGTGGCCTATTGGCAGCAAATGGGCGACCCGGAAAAGACCACAGCCGCGGTGGGAACGGCCGTAAACGCAGCCCAAACACCCCCACAACGCCTCCGACTGCGTTCCCAACTCGCCGACTTTTATCTGTCAGTTGGAAAACCTGACGACGCTCTGGCCATCTACAAAGAAAGCGTCCATTTCGATCCGCAAAATCCCCTGCTGTGGCACAAAGTCAGCGCAGCTTACTTCCAGAAAGGCGAGTTGGAAGAAGCCGAACGCGCCAATCAACAATCGCTGCGCCTGGGCAGTTTGCCGGCTGCCCAGCAAATGGCCGAGCAAATCAAAGCCCGCCGCAAGGGAGAATCTGGTATTTTAGGCCTGGGTGGGTTGTTCAAGCGATAGAGGGCATCGCTGCCTGTAAAAAAACCAGCACTTTTGCCAGTACTTCCTCTGGCGTCAGACGGCTGGTATCGATATAAAAATCGGCGTGGGCATGGGCGTGGGTCAGACGCTGGTGTTGCATGGCCAACCGCTCCGGCCCGCCATGCGTGTTAGGTCGTCGCGCTGCCAGAGCTGTAAAATCCAAATCGAGATAGATCAAAATATCCGGGTTTGTCAGGCGCTGCCACATGGCTGGAACGTAAGAATGTTCCTGGGCGGGCTGGCGCACGTGATAACCAAGACCTCGAAGCGCTTTGCCCAGGGTGCTTTTTCCAGCGCCGCATGGACCCACAAGCGCGATAAGGGGAGGCTCAGAGGGATCATCAGACATAGTTATGTTAATGGTAGACGGACGTCCAGCCGGCGAATATCGTCGCCGGTGTCGGGGAGAACGGCCGTTACCAGCACACTGATGTCGTCTTTGGGACGGCCGTTTTCAATCACCAGCGCCTCACTCAACAGCGAGTCGGCAATCGTGCGCGGCGACCAGATGCCTTCCCCTAACATACGCCCCACCGCAGCCAACGGATCATACAAATAATCGCCGCTGGGGTTGCCCGCGTGACGCAGACCATCCGTAAACACCACAATCAACACCCTTTCTTCAATGGGAATCTCCGTGATGACCGGCTTGGTATTTTGCCGCACACCCACGCTCTGCGATGGTTCATCCAGCAAATAGAGGCCGTTAGCGGGCGTATGAACAATCACCGGCGCTTCGTTATTGCGTGAAATGACGAACGTTTTGGTGCGGGCATCGGCCGAAAGGATATTCAACGTAGAACTAACTTTACCGCCGCGATAGGTGAACAAGTAATCGTGCGCCGCGCGCGCCGCCGCGCCATCACGCACACCTTCGGCCAACAGTTGGATGGCTTTACGGGCAACAACATTGCTGATCGCTTTGGCCGATTTGCCGCTGCGCTGCCCATCGGCCAACACCAGGGAGATACCGCCATGCGGCCGTTCGATCATTTCCAGCGTATCCCCACTTTCACTAGAGGCATATTTACTGACTTTGGCAACGGCAAATTGTACGTCCATACATCTTTTCCTTTTTGAAGTCAGGGCTGATTATAAGCGCTATCTTGGCAGTTTTAAAATCGGGCACAGCCACAGAAATGCAAAGAACTACAACACAGCCGCTTAGCTCTTCTGTGTTATCTCGTTTTCACAACAAGTTTGCCGCTACGAAATCTCTCGCCCGCCGGTCACATTGAGCGCCTGTCCCGTGATGAAGCTGGCTTCGTCCGAGACCAAAAAAGCCGTGAGGTTGGCAATGTCGGCAGGTGTTCCCAGCCGCCCAACGGGAATTTTGGCCGCCAACGCCGCGATCATGGCGTCTTTGTCCTGGCCGGCCAGCAAGGCTTCCATTTGCATCCCCCACTGCTTCATTTCCGTGTCCACATCGCCGGGGAGAATTGCATTGACGGTCACGCCCTGCAAGGCTACCTCTTGCGCCAGCGATTTGGTGAGGGCAATGACGGCCGCTTTGCTGGCCGCATAAGCGCCAACGTTGGGTTTGGGGCGTAGGGCAGCGATGGAGGCCATGTTAACAATACGGCCGTGTCCGCTCTCCAATAGCAGTGGCAATGCCTTCTGGCAGCAAAGGAAAGTGCCCGTAGCATTGATTTCTAACGTGCGCCGCCAAGCCGCTTCTGCCTGGTATTGAATAGATGCCGGGCCAACGGCCGTGCCCGCATTGTTCACCAAAATATCCAGCCGCCCAAACACTTTCTCCGCTTCCCCAACCAACGCTTCCACCGAAGCCGCGTCGGTCACATCGACCCGCACGGCTACCGACCACACACCCAGCGCTTCACACGCCTCAGAGACGCCCACCAACTCTTCCCAGGCCGCATTACCCGTGTTTGGCAACTCCGACACCGGCGCGCAAATATCGCCCACCACCACATGCGCGCCGCTGGCCGCCAGTTTCCGGGCAATCGCCGCGCCAATACCGCCCTTGCGCCCGGCTCCCGTCACAATTGCTACACGATCTTTTAAGTCGTACATGATTGCTCCCTTTGGGATGGAAATTGGAGATTTAGCGATTGGCAATCTCCAATCCCGGATCTCCAGTCCTGATTGACTGACAGTTCCTGGAATTTTACCGCGGAGAGCGCAGAGAACGCAAAGAAGCAGAGGCGCAAAGATTTTTTGTTTTTTGATAGGGACGTTTCAGACTGAAAGGGAGATTTATAAGAGGAATACTTTGCATCTTTTCCCCCTTTGCCCCTTCGCGTTGAGAGTTTCTAAACTACTAAGATTTGCAAGCCTACACGAGAGGCGGCGCCTCGTTGCCCGCCTCGATGATGGCCCGCCGGACATCGGTGGTGAGTAATATAAGGATGCCGATGACAAAAAAGGCGGTCAGGGGCAGGAGTGCGGCGCGGGCACTGCCGGTGATCTGCACAGCGAGCGCAAACACCAATGGGCCAATCCACGAAGTGCCTCGTTCGCTGATTTCATACAGGCTGAAATAGGCCGATTCCTGGCTGGCGGGGACCATTTTGGCGAACATGGACCGGCTCAAGGCCTGCGAACTGCCCAGCACCAACGCCTCGACGGCCGCCCAACCCCACACCTGCGCCGGGGTTGTTAGCCAGCCAAAAGCGTAAACGAGCAGCCCCGTCCAGCCCAGCAGGGTGATCATCACCGTCCACTTTGCGCCAATGCGTTTGGCGATCTGGTTAAACCCAATCGCGCCCAGGGCGGCCACAAACTGGATCATCAAAATCACGCCCACCAATTGCTCCGGTCCCATGCCAAACTCGGCGGCGGCAAAAATGGCCGCGACTGTGTTCACCGTCATGATGCCGTCGTTGTAGATGAGATAGGCGATGAGAAATTGCAGCGTGCGCGGGTGATGGCGGAACATGTCGCGCAGGGTGTGGACAAACTGGCGGATGCTGTGGGTGAAGAAATTTGCGCCTGGCGGCAGGGCAACGGCCGTGTCCCGCACCACCAATCGCCGCCGGGGATAGACCCAGGTGAACAGCAGCCACCACACCCCGGCGCTGGCCAGGGAGAGACGAACGGCAACGGCCGTGTCCGCCAGCAGTTGCAGCAGCGCCAGATTCAGCGCCAGCAGCAGCCCTCCGCCCACATAACCATACGCAAACCCCAGCGCACTGACCCGGTCCTGGTCCTCCGGGCGGGCAATATCAGGCAAATAGGCGTTATAAAAGACCACCGCCGCCCCAAACGAAAAATTCGCCAGGATAAACAACAGCCCGCCCACGACAACCCAATCGCCGCCGCTGACCAAACCCAGAAGAATGGTCGCCGTGCTGCCAATGGTGGCAAACGTCAGCAGCAGCCGCTTCTTCAAATTCGTAAAATCGGCCAGCGCGCCCAGCAGCGGCAGAAAGGCCACCTGCAAAATCACCGAAAACGTCACGCAAAAGGGGTAGAAAGCTTCCGGTTCAATCTGGAATGGGCCAATCGGCAGGATGCTGCCCATCCGGGCGGCAATCAGCGCTGCCAGGTAAGGCCCCAGAAACGCCGTGACCACCGTCGTCG
>WBZM01003322.1_pt2 | contig 11977 bp, 8 predicted proteins | sample 5204271 | NCBI WGS metagenome assembly WBZM01 (sample SAMN12344346, study PRJNA552823) | activated sludge metagenome | biome: Activated sludge suspended growth; feature: Nitrification reactor; material: Wastewater; isolation source: activated sludge from nitrification reactor of wastewater treatment...
GTTGAGAAAGTGGGTATACAGGTAGACCACCAGGTCGGTGCAGGAGAGGGAGGCCCCGGTGAAGCAGCCTCCGTCGGTAGACAGGCGCACAATATGCTCGCGAACGCGCAGCGCCATATTTTCTAATTCGTTCAACTCTTCTTGGTTCATTATTGGTTCTCTGTTGAAAACTGGGATTGTCCTTCTCGCAATTGTACCGGCAGCAAGCCGATGTCACCGGCTCTCCTGAGGTTCATGAATCTTGGGATGGATCTTGGGCGGGTTTCTGAACCTGGTCTTTATGCTTGTCGGGTCTGGACCGACGATACTGTTTTGAGTTCGCCCAAATGATGGCGGTACCAATTGACGCCGGCATAACGACTGTTCAGCGCTTCCACTTCCGGGTGTGTCGCCACGAATTTCAGGATGTCTTCCAGGCTAAAGTGTCGATCGGGCGAGTATAGCGCATCATACACAGCGGCTATAAATCGGTAATCCTCCTCATAATCAATTGTCCAGCGATGGCTCATTGAATAATCCAGGCCTGTTTCCCATTCGATATTCCCGAGCCGGAAACGGTCCGGGTTTTCCCACAGAAAGGGGGTCGTGTGTTCACGTTCCAGCGGCCGGGAGGCCTCGCGCCAGGCCGTCTCCAGCGCCGCCATGGTGATGATCTCAACATCGTTGCCGTCGGGATAAGTGGCCGGATGCAGATTGCTGAAGTAGTCAAATGTTTGGAGATGTAGCTCATAGGCGGCGATGACGTGGTCAATGAGGCGCGGATCGATCAGCGGGCAATCGGAAGGTATTTTGATGACGGCGGTCGCGTCGAACAGCCTGCCGGCTTGATAGTGCCGGTCGAGCAAGTCATTTGTATCGCCGCGGAAGCACGCTAGCCCCTCTGCGCGGCACAACTCGACCAACGGATCATCGGCCGATTCTGTCGTGGTGGCCACGACGACCGTCCCAACACGTTTCGCCGCCAGCACCCGTTCTGCCATCCGTATCAACAGCGGTTTGCCAGCCAGGGGGCGCAATACTTTGTAAGGCAGGCGCGTTGAACCGGTGCGGGCCTGGATGACGGTAACGATCCCGCCGCTAGGCTGGGGCATAGGTCAGGAATTCCTCCCATTGGACAGGCTCGCCCAGCAAGATGTGGCGACAGACGCGAGCGATGTTTTGGCCCGAAACGCCGCCATTTTGCATCGGGGCTAACTCTTTCAGCATCTCCAGATCGAAATATGAGTGAACTTCCTTCCCCAGAGCGATGCCCGTATAGACAACCGTCGAATATTGGCAGACGAGCGCATCACAGTTGGCGATCATATGATCGATATTGCCGTCCGTGTAGATAGGCACATCGCCTGCCACCTCGCGAATCTCCCGGATCGCTCGCTCGAAATTCTCGTTAGGATGCAGCTTGAAGATCATCGGCCGCCCTGCAGCGATTTCGACGGCATTGCGTAGAAATTTCTTGCGGTTATCGAACTTATAGGTCTCGCGCGCGTCGGAAGTGGCCACCAGAACAAAATTTCGCAGAGGGAAATCGTTTTCCTGATAGGCCTCACAATTGTCGTAGTTGGGAATGCCGGTCACTACCAGCTTCTCCGGCTTCACGCCCTTGCGAATGAAGAAATCCCGATATCCCAATGAGGCAACACAGAAATAACGGTACTGATTCGATAGACCATTCGTCGATGTGCTGGCCAGGTAGCGGGGCAGTTTGAACCGCCGGACGAGGTGATACATAAACCCCTCCGGATCGGTCATTCCTTCCTGAATAAGAATGAATGGTCTTTTGCGCAAATTCTTGGGGACGTAAAGATCGGTCGTGGCGACGTAAAGGTCGTATTCTCTGGCCGCGCCCCGATAGTCTATCGGCAGATTATGGAGGTGCAGATATGCGTCCGTTTGGCGGCGGAAGTTGCCGCCCAAAACCGTAAAGTTGAGAATGTTCGAGTTGCTGGCCAAGATGTTATAAAGCCCGTCGGAATAGAAGGGGCTGAACCAGCAATCAAACTCGTCTTGCAGGTGGCGGGCGACGGCGTGGGTCATGCGCGTCATGTTCAGCGACCCGCCGATGAAGAGTATCTTCTTGCGTACCATAACCGCGTTAGTTTACCCCTTTGCCGGGGGGATTCCAACCGGGACGTGTTAACGGTTTGCTAAATATTCTCCATAGAGCCGCATCGCGTGTCCATTGGGATCGTGATAATACTCTTCGGGCGTTATATCCAGGCTGACCGATCGCGTGGCCTGTCGAACGACGGGTGCAGTGGCGGCGAAGCGTTTGATAACATCGGCATGGGGTTTGAGCGAACCGTCGGGACGCACAAGCCCAAAGAATCGCTCGTGGATGGACTCTTTGCAAGGCGGCCGATCCCAAAGCGCCGGCACGTAGTCCGCAAAGCACCACAGTATGGCTCCTGTCGCGCCGACCTCAACAAGCCGCGGGAGTACCTGTTCGAAGTACCCGGCCAGCGCTTCTTCCGAAGCCATAAATTGAGTCCGTGGCCGGCCATAGGCGGTCCATTCCCAGACGGCCGACGGTTCGCCCGGTGAGTTGGTACATCCCCCGAATTCTTCCATAAGCGTCGGCTTGCCGGAAAGGGCTGAGGTCAGGGCGCAGGTGAATGGGACAAAGTCCACATCCAGCGGTTCGCGCGCCCACGGCATGTACATCGGATAGCTGTGCATGACGGCGAAGTCCAGTTCGGCGAAGACATCGTGGATGCGCAGATTATTATCGCGCACCACACTATCGATGTGGAGGCCACAGGTCACGGGGTGGGTGGAATCGATGGCGCGAATGAGGTCGGTCATGCGACGCACCCAGGCTCGTCCGGCCGCGGGGTTGGGCGGCCAGGCGAAGAGGTCCGGCTCGTTCCCCAGATTCCAGAAGCCCACGCCCGGATGCTGGTGATAGCGACCGACGACTGTCCGCAGCAGCAACTCGGCCGCGGCGATGGTTAGCGGGTCTGTATACGGATTGCTGTAGCCGACATCCACGACCTGGCCACCGCTAACCAGCTGGTTGACGCGGGCCGGCAGCGGCTGGTCGGGCGCAAGCATCCAGCGTGGAGCCCAGTTCGGCCCGCTCATGTGGCCGGTGAAAAACGTAATATCCAGCTTCAAACCCAGCTCAGCGGCGATGTCGAGGACCGTGCCCAGATTGTCCAGCGCCTCGTGATCGATCTGATCAGGCGCTGGTTGCCAATCATCCCATAACAAAAAGATGCGCACGATGCCCATACCCAGATCGCGGATAATGGCGAACTCCTCGCGCACTTCTCCGGCATCAAAATCCGACCACCAATACATTGCCTTCCGACGGGGCCAGTAATTGACTCCCAGGACAAATGGTTGTTTCTCTGTCATCATGATCTAGATCTCTGGCTGTGGTTCAGAGGGAGTTTCCATTGACTTCAGGGTGATGCGGTAAAATCCCTCAGCATAGGCAAACCCAACCTTCTTGCCGGTTTCGGCCGCCCATTCGCGAATCATATCCGCCGGGTTCCAGCCGTTAAGCTGGCTGACATGCTTGTTGAGCGCCTCTATCTTCAAATCAATCGTCTCGGTGATGTCGACGTAGTGATTGGCGCGCTCGCCAAAGGTGACGAAGACGTAATCTACCTTGTGGCCGGCCAGCCCCTCGGCAGCCAGGTCAGGATAGAGCAAGCTCATCTCGGCCGCGGGAAAGACGGCATCGAGCGCGGCCGTCCCCGCGGCGCGGTGGTCAGGGTGGTTGATATAGTTTTCGCTGGGGAAAAAGTTCGTCGGGTCGGTGCAGACCACGGCGTCCGGCTTGTGCCGGCGAATGAGACGAACCAGGTCCTTGCGAAGCTCAAGCGTCGGTTGCAGAAATCCGTCATGATAACCAAGGAAGATGCACTCCGCGCCGGCCACTTCGCCGGCGGCCGTCTGCTCGGAGCGCCGAATCTCGGCCAGTTTTTCCGGCGTCATGCCGGCCTCGTGACTGCCAACGTTGCCGTCGGTGATGACAACATAGATGATCCGGCTACCCGCGCGCGCCCACTTGGCGGCTGTGCCGGCGACTCCGAATTCGATATCGTCGGGGTGGGCGAATATGAACATCGCCGTCTTTGGAATGTATGCACCGCTCATTGGCTACCTCTCGTTGAATGGTTAGTGTCCCGCGTATCTGGATATAGAAGGGGAACTAGGTTGCTCTCGTATTGTTACGTTCTGGGATATTGCGCGATGATGTGCGCCTCGTCAAGGGTATCGTGATTATTATCTCGGCTGTTAAGAACTGGCCGTTATCGATAGGCGCCTCAGAGCGTTATGGTCTGTGTTGTTCATTTCGGCCTTGGCCTAACGAATCATTCAACGAGCCTGATCGAGCCGAATAATGCGCGGTCGAATTCCTGGACCCGATCGGAGCCAAGAGCGACGAGCGCCTTATAGACACGGTCAACATCGGCGCGAACCCTGGCCACATCCACCCCCCGGCAGACATCAGGTAGCGGATCGAGCCATTGCCGAACGCGCAGCAACATCTTGACCGCGCCGCGGTAATTGCCGTGCTCGATCTGATAGTAGGCGATGCCCACTTGCAGGATTCCCCGATAGAGATCCCGGCCTGTCCCTTCATCGATGACCCAGGCTTCCTCCAGTGCGTCGTGGGCGGGATAGTATTCTCCACGATTGAACTGCTCAATTCCCTCGCGGGCTAACGCCGACAGCGGTTCCGCACAGGCCACGGCCAGAGCGGCGCGGTCGGGAATGCGTGCATAACGCTGGAGCAGGGTGGGCATATCGGCTGTGAACCGTGAACGCGCCAGAACTGCGTCCGCCCCCGCGCTCTTGGCCGCGCTCATGGTGCTTACGTCTTCATGCGGCCCAAAGCACATGATGGGGACGCGACGGGTGGCGGCCGCGGATTTGAGCGCAGCAATCCAATCGCGCCACGGAATGGCGGCGTTGTTGAGATCGAATAGCAAAAGCGCCGGCTGCCACATGGCGACTTGCTCGAACAGGCGGCCTTCCCGGCCGTGGAGCAACTCGCCCAGTGGCTCAGGGGTCTTGCGAATATCGATGGAATCGAGTTGGTCGGCCGTCTCGATCCAGACGACTTGATAGCCGAGGTGATCAATCACCTGTTGTATGCGCATGGTAAACATCAAATCGGCGACGAAGGCGACGACGAGAGGTTTGGGGGTATCAGATGTCATTAGTTGTACAACGTCATCCTTCGAACAGGCCGGGAGCATTCAGGCCCGTCCAGTCGTCTATTCGCCGCGCGATTTCAGGCGAACGGGTTGTAAACCGGCACACCAGGCGATAGCCAGACGAGAAATATATAGCGACGCTCGCGGCCGTCTTTGTCCTGGGTGACATGAGGGACATAGAATAGCCGTAAGTCCCGCGAATCATAAAGCCATAATTGGTCATTCAGGGGCCGTATCTGCGTCGATAGCGGATTGCGCGGGTTTTGCAACAGGTGATCGACTGCGCCCTTCACGGCTTGCAAATTGGGCTTGCGAAATGCCGGAGGAATATTTTCCAGCGGACGCAGGAATACTCGCGCGACGCCAACTTCCCAACGGGGTGGATCCATGTATCGGCCACGCGGCGTAAAGTCGGGATCCCATAAAGCCTTGAGGCGGTCGGCCAGATAGGCCGGATGGGTATGCAGCCAGAAGGGGTGGCCGTTCCCGGTGGCCAGCCAACGGTCGAATGCCGGCCACTCCTCTAAACCGCTTCGGATTGCGGCCCGATCGACGGCGTTAAGCGCGTCAACGTCAAGCGCCGGCAGAGGTGAGCTGGTGAAAGCGATCTCGTTCGCAGTCAGTACGTCGGCGAAGGCGCCTAACACCTTATTGTGATGGGCGATAATTTGCTCGGCCGTCAGTTGGTCGCCACGCGTGCTGTGCGCGTCGGACGCTAACGTGACGGCATATTCGAGGCTGAAAGCGCGACGGCAGGTCGTATCGACGTCATACTCGGTCAACATACCGCTCAGCACCAATCGCCTGATCCCTCGCGCCGCCAGTTCCCCTGCCAGACTGGTCTGATAAAAAGAATCAGGTGTGTGCTTGTCAATGACAGGTTCATCCGGTAGGGGAGAAAGTCGGGGGTGGATGGGCCAGCCGGGTGAGTGCGGCTCATCCACATCGCCCGAACCACCATTGTGTCGCAGAAAGATGACCGGCGCCCCGGCCGATCTCGCCCGACTAATCAGCGATTCCAGCGTGGCGAGGACGGCGTCGGCCTGAAATACAGGATCCGGTTCAAACAGGTGGCATTGTGCGTCAATTACCAGCAGGGCAGTGTCCATACGCATTCCTCTCGACAGGCGGATTATAGCCCGGATCGACACGTATGCAGAATTAATCACCTTCAGCCGGCCGCGCTATAATCTATCAGTCGGCTGGTTATTACACCCACCCAGCCTGAAGTCCAATCCTTTGCCCGCGAAGCACGAGGGAAAAATTGACCACTCGACCTGCTTATACCCCGCTAACTTTTAAACCCCTGGCCGCGCCGACCGCAGTTGTTGAAGTGGGGGCGGCGCGATTTACGGTGCTCACGTCCCGTTTGATTCGCATGGAGTATGCCGCCGATGGTCGCTTTGAAGATCGCCCTAGTCAGGTATTCTGGTATCGCCGCCAGCCGGTTCCGAAGTTTCAGGTCGAGCGCAACGGCCCCGGACTCGCGCTGACGACCGAGCACCTGCGCCTGGAGTACGCGGGTGATAACGCCCCGTTTGAAGGCGGTACGTTGCAGGTTGCTCAATTGCCCGGCGGATTTGTCTGGCGGCACGGCGACCCGACGACCGGCAATTTGCTAGGCACGGCCCGGACGCTGGACAGGGTGAGTGGCAGCACGCAACTCGAACCGGGTCTCTTGTCGCGGGACGGATGGGTTGTTGTCGATGACAGCCGGACGCTGGTATTTGACGAGTCGGGCTGGTTGTCACCGCGCGAGGGGGCGGCCGGTTCGCAAGATCTGTATATTTTCGGTTACGGCCGGGAATACCGCGAGGGGTTGCGCGCCTATCACGCAGTTAGCGGGGCGGTTCCCTTGCTGCCGCGCTGGGTGTTGGGCAATTGGTGGAGTCGCTATTGGGACTACAGCGATGAACAGTTACGCCACCTCATGACCGAATTTCGCGATCACGATATTCCACTGTCTGTATGTATTGTTGACATGGACTGGCATTTGGTCGATGTGGGCGAAGGCGTTAACGGGTGGACGGGCTACACCTGGAACCCGGAACTGTTTCCCGACCCACCTACCTTCATCCAATGGCTTCATAAGCAAGGGCTACGAACGGCGTTGAATCTTCATCCAGCGCTGGGTATTCGGCCGCACGAGGCAATGTACGCGTCGATGGCCGCCCGGTTGGGCATCGATCCGCAATCAGCTCGCGCCATCCCGTTTGATATCGCCGACCGCGACTTTACCGCTGCTTATTTTGAATTGCTCCATCACCCGCAAGAGGCGATAGGCATTGATTTCTGGTGGATGGATTGGCAACAAGGCACGCAAACCGCCGTAGCCGGACTCGACCCGCTCTGGTGGCTGAATCATCTTCACTATTACGACCTTGGGCGAGAAGGCAAGCGGCCATTTGTATTTTCGCGGTGGGGTGGATTGGGCAATCATCGCTATCCAATCGGCTTTTCGGGCGACACGGTCGTCTCGTGGCAGTCGCTGGCATTCCAGCCTTATTTCACGGCTACGGCGGCGAACGTCGGCTATGGATGGTGGAGCCATGACATCGGTGGACATATGCAGGGAATCGAGGATCGCGAACTCTACACGCGCTGGGTGCAGTTTGGCGTGTTCAGTCCTATCTTTCGGCTACATAGCACAAAGAATCCTTTCCATGAGCGGCGGCCGTGGGGTTATGACGCCGAAGTTTTGCATATCACGCGCGACGCTATGCAACTGCGTCATGCGCTGATCCCGTATCTCTACACCCTGTCGCGGCTCAATGAGATTGACGGGCTGTCGGTTGTCCGGCCGATGTATCACGATTATCCCGATTGCGAGGAGGCATACGCCTGCCCGCAGCAATATATGTTTGGCCCTGATTTGATCGTCGCGCCCTATACACAACCGGTCGATGGCGACACGAGGCTGACTCGCCAGGCAGTCTGGCTGCCACCAGGAAACTGGTATCACTTTTTTACCGGGGAACACCTTGCCGGCGATGCGTGGGTGTCGCGTTATGGCGGATTAGATGATGTACCCGTTTTTGCGCGGGCGGGCGCTATCGTGCCGTTAGGCCCGCGTGTTGGGTGGGGCGGGCTGGAAAACCCGACCGAAATGCACCTCCACATTTTCGCCGGCGACGACGGCCGATTTGTGCTCTATGAAGATGACGGCGAGACGACCGCTTATCGGGATGGCGAATTCGCTCTCACCCGTTATGAGCAGCGTTGGGATGGCTCCCGCCTGCTGGTTACATTATCTCCGCCCAGTGGCGCGAGCGCGCTTGTGCCTGACACCAGAACGTATTATCTGCATATCCACGGAATTAATTCGCCCGGCCAGGTGTCGGTTATGAGCGAGGGCGCTTCCACGCCTCTCGAATATGAGTATGACACAGGCAATGAGCAAGCGATCATCGGACCAATGATTGTTGACTCCGCTATCCATTGCCGGGTAACTGTCTCACCCGTTGAAGGAAGCGCCATGTTGTCACGGCGCAGTCGCCAGCAGGAGACGATCCAACGCCTGATCCGGGCCTTTCGCATGGATTCTCTGGCCAAGGTGTGGCTTGTGTCCCGGTTGGATGAGTTGACTGCCAGCCCCGAGCGGCTGGCTGATTTCGGCATTGATCTCGCGCCGTCCCAGATGCGTGCTTTGATCGAGGTCACTCAGGGTGTCGGCGCAAACCTGGTGGAGGACAAGGCGGAACCCAATTTACTGGTCTTGTGGAATAACGATGAAAAGCCCGGATTTCGTCACCACTTCGCCCAACTGCGGCCGGAGAAGTGGTTTGCCGGCGAACGATTCGGATCGTCATCAGGTATCACACCTCGCTTCCGGGCGATCCGTCCCGAGGGCGATCGCTGGCGGTTATCGGTCGATTACTTTGGATTGCAAGCCGTTACCTTTAACGGAAGCAATAAATCGGATTGATCTTTTAGGGGTGTATATCTATAATTTAGAAGTTAATTATCTATTTTCAGACTTTTTCAGGCATAACCTCTACATCAAAATTGATTACTGTGAAAACTTCCTTCGGCAACGCGTACCAGGCGGCGAGATGGCCTGAGCACCGGGGGGTGCATTAACCTTGTCCGCTTCCATCTCGGAGCCTCCGAGTTCTGTCCCCACTTCGCCCTTCCAGCACCAGATGGCCGATGGCTTCCGGGCCACACATTTTTTGTCCAGGCTGATCCGTGTCCCGGATCGGTATCCATACATGCCCTATGATGACCAATTGGTAGGAAGGCGGCAGGCGGCTGAAAAGAGTGCCGGTTATTCATGACGATTTTTGTCGCGATCGCCATCATCATTTTGACCCTTTTTACGACGGGTTTCTTCGTGGCCGCTGAATTCGCCACTGTTTCGGCGCGCCGCACGAAGATCTATCAACTGGCTTCGCAGAACGATTCACTGGCCAAGTTGCTATTACCCGTGCTGGAGGATAGCCGGCGGCTTGAACACTACGTCGCCGCTTGCCAAATAGGGATCACCATCTCCACCCTCATTCTAGGAGCGTTCGCGCGGGAATCAATATCTGGCCGCTTAGCCGGCCCCATCACCCAGCTTTTCGGTGATTCGCTAAGCGTTGCGGCGGCCGGTCGGTTGGGGCAAGCGCTCTCGATTGCGGTGGTGCTCATCCTTGTCGCCGCGCTGCAGGTGATCCTGGGCGAACTGTTTCCCAAATCGCTGGCCTTGCAATATCCTGAGTCCATCGCGCGGGCCGTCGCCTGGCCGATGCGTCTGGCGCTGCTGGTGTTTTCCCTACCAATATGGCTCTTCACAATGACTGCGCGATTGATTCTCCGCTTGCTGGGTCAAAGGGAACAAGATTTCCTGGGACGAGCCCACTCGCCGGAGGAAATTGAGTTGTTGGTGACGACCAGTCATGAGGGCGGATTGCTCGATGATAACGAGCGGCGGCTTCTGCGCAATGCGTTGCGCATGCGTGACCTGACCGCGCGGCAGGTCATGGTTCATCGCACCCGTATCGCAGGCGCGTCCGTCGATACGTCGCCGCTTCATTTGATGGAAATGGCCATTGTCGCCGGATATTCGCGCATTCCTCTCTATCGTGACTCGATCGATGACATCGTCGGCTTTGTCCACGTTAAGGATGTCTTCCGCTTGCATAACGAAGGGATAACCGAAGTCAGCAGCATTATTCGTGATGTGGTCTACGTGCCGGAGACGCTGCCTATCAACGACGTCTGGGATCAGCTGGACCTGCAAAATCGCTACCTTGCCATCGTTTTCGACGAGTTCGGCGGCACTGCTGGCCTCCTGACGCTGGAAGATCTGATCGAGGAGATATTCGGCGAATTGCAGGATGAATTCGATGACGAAGCGGCCATTATCGCGCGCGATAAGGAAGGGCGAATCTACCTGCGGGGCGACTTGCTCATTTCGGATGTGAATGAGTATCTGGAACTTGAGCTGCCCGAAGAGACGGCCGATACGTTGAGCGGTCTGGTCTTCAGCCTTTTGGGTCGCCCGCCGGTGGTAGAAGACGAAGTGTGGATCGAAGACGTAATGATTCGGGTGGAGACGATGGAAGACCTGGGCGTGGGCGAGGTATCGCTGTTACTCCCGCCGAGCAACGCGGATTCGCATTTCACGGAATGGGATATAGCGGATCATGAGTAGGTATATCCTTTTCGGTTTGGGGTTACCCGGCATTGGTTTGGTCGTCGCCGCCGCGTCGGTTTTGGAAGCGCTGCCTTCGCCTACTACCCTGATCGTGCCATTCTTTTTCATCCTGATGTTGATCCTCATCAACGCAATATTTGTGGCTGCCGAATTTGCCATCGCCGGGGTTCGCGATACCGAGTTGGAACAGCTTGCCGATGAGGGTAACACTGTCGCCGGGAATGTGTTGCGGATTCTTGGGACCCGGTCGCGTCTCGACCACTACGTGGCAACCGCGCAATTGGCTGTCACGCTGGCCTCGTTGAGCCTGGCGATGTATGGCGTGCCGACCATTGCCCGGTTTGCCTCTCCTTATCTGGCATCGACGGGGATGAGTTCGGGGCTGGCGGCGTTCCTTGGTTATCTCGTTGCCATCCTAATCCTGGCCTACCTTCATGTCGTGATTGGTGAGTTGATTCCGAAATCCTTGGCGATCTCAAACCCGTCCGGCACAGTTCTGGGTCTGGACCGGATTATGCGCCATACCGGCGGGATATTCAGCTATCCTGTTCGTTTCCTGAACGGAATCGGGAGCCGGTTGTTGCGCGCCTTTCACATTCCGTCGGCGCAAGGGCAAGCCCGACTGATGGCCGCCGAAGAATTGGAATTGATCGTGGCCGAAAGCGTCGAGGGCGGGCTCATTGAGGATGACGAACAGGAAATCATCCGCAACATCTTTGACTTTAGCGAGCGTACCGTCGGTCAGGTGATGACCCCCCGCCGGAAGGTTCAGACTTTTCCCGTTGATTGCGAGCCGAAAGAATTGATACGGACCGTTACCGAGAGCCGACATAGCCGTTTTCCCGTCTATGAAGGCGATCTCGATCACATTGTTGGCATCCTGCATCTGAAGGACCTCATTCGCCTAACGCTGGGGCCGGAGGGGCCGTTTGACTTGCGACTAATCTTGCGCGCCGCACCGGATGTGCCGGAGGATTACCGGGTTGATCGCTTGCTGGCCGCATTCAAGCATGAGAAACTCCACATGGCGATTGTCCGCGATGAATTCGGTGGGTTGGCCGGAGTCGTGACCCTCGAAGATTTAGTCGAAGAGGTTGTCGGCGAGGTGCGGGACGAGTTTGACGTCGAGCACGAGCCATATGACAAAATCAGTCCCGGCGTGCTG
>WBZM01003592.1_pt1 | contig 11976 bp, 10 predicted proteins | sample 5204271 | NCBI WGS metagenome assembly WBZM01 (sample SAMN12344346, study PRJNA552823) | activated sludge metagenome | biome: Activated sludge suspended growth; feature: Nitrification reactor; material: Wastewater; isolation source: activated sludge from nitrification reactor of wastewater...
GCCGAACCCCGCGATGGGCTGGCGCGCCATCCGCGTGGGGCTCGAGAAACCGGGCGTCCTGCGGATGCAGTTGCAGGCGCTGCTGCGCGCCGCCGCCGGCCGGCCGCTGGCGGTGATGTTCCCCTTCGTCAGCGAATTCGGCGAATTCCGCGAAGCGCGCCAGCACCTTCTGGACGAGGCCGACCGCGAAGGGCGGCTCGGCCATCACCTGCCCTCGGCGCTCGACATCGGCGCGATGCTGGAAACCCCCTCGCTGGCCTATGCGCCGCGCGCCTTCTTCGACATGGCCGACTTCATTTCCATTGGCGGCAACGACCTCAAGCAGTTCTTCTTTGCCGCCGACCGCGAAAACGAACGCGTCCGCCGCCGCTACGACACGCTCAGTTCAAGCTACCTCGGCTTCATCGAGCAGATCGTCGCGCGCTGCGCCGAAACGGATACGCCGCTTTCCTTCTGCGGCGAGGATGCCGGCCGCCCGGTCGAGGCGGTCTGCCTTGCGGCGATGGGGCTGCGGACGCTCTCGATGCGGCCGGCCTCCATCGGGCCGGTCAAGCACCTCATCCGCCGCATCGACCTGACCGAGCTGCGCCGGATCATCGACGCCGCGCGCGAGGCGGGCGATCCGACGGTGCGCCCGGCGGTGATGGATTATCTCGCGCGGGCGTGACCCGCTGCCCTAAGCCCGGGCAAGGCGGGCGCGGAAGGCGCCCAGCACGGCCTCCTCGCCATGCGCCTGCGCCAGCCGCTTCAGGCCGAACCGCACCTGCGCCATTTCCTGGTAGTATTCCATGAAGGCGTAGTTGACCCCGGCGCCCGCCGCCGCGCCCAGCACGGGCACCATCTGGCTGGCCAGCTTCTGGCTGGCCGCCGCCGCAAAGCGCGGCGCGATGCGGGCAATGACGGCGTGCAGCGTGGTGCCGTTGATGCCCAGCCGCGCGCCCAGAAAGGTGCTGTTCACGCCGTCGTCGCGCACCCCCGGCCCGCCCGAGCCGAAAATCTCAAGGCAGGTCAGCCGGGTTTCCTCGGACACCGGATCGAAGCCGTGCTCGGCCGCGATCTTCTGCATCGCCCCGAAGATCAGCGTCACCGTCGCCGGCAGTTCGATCAGCGCCGAGGGCAGCCCGCCGGCACCGCCCGCGGCACCGCTGGTCGCCGCCGCCAGCCGATGCGCCCAGGCGCCGACCTTCGGCATCGCCGCATGGCCGCCGATGGTGCGTGCCGCGCGGTAGCTCTGCTCCAGCACCGCCCCGGCGCCCGCCTCGATCGAATCCTTCACCCTGTCGGGCAGGCGTTCCAGCCGGTTCTCGATCGTGCCGCCCAGAAAATTCAGAAGCCGCATCGCCGGCCCCTGCGCGGCCGCCATCCGCCGGGCAAGAGTCTCGATCTCCTGCAGGGCGGGCTCAGGCAGGTCGATGCGGGTGCTGCGGTCGGCCACGTTCGGCTCTCCTTTGACGGGACACCGTTCAGAAGATGGGGCCGCGCGCCGCCGGGTCAAGGAAGGCGGGGCCGGGCGCCGTCACGGCGTGAACTTCTCGACCTTGCCCCGCACCCCGCTCCAGGCCCCCGGCTGAAGCTCCAGCCCGAGGATGCGGTCGGGGTTGGTCGGCGGCGGCATGTCCACCCCTTCCAGCTTCTCGAAGCCGAAGCGGCGGTAATAGGGCGCGTCCCCCACCAGCAGCACGCGCTCCCACCCCAGCCGGCGCGCCTCGGACAGGCTTTCATGGATCAGTATCCCGCCCAGCCCCTCGCCCTGATGGGTCGGGTGCACCGCGACCGGCCCCAGCAGCAGCACGCGCCGCCCGCCGACCCGCACCGGCCAGTAGCGGATGACGGCACACAGGATCTGGTAATCGTCGCGCAGCGTCAGGCACAGTTCGCGCACCGGCGGCACCCCGTCGCGCAGCCGGTAGGACGACAGCGCCGTGCGGCCCGGCGCAAAGCACAGGTCGTAAAGCGCCTCGACCTCCCACCAGTCGGCCTCGGTCTCTTCCTCCAGCCGGTACATGCCGCGCGCCGCCCTGCCCCCGAATCTTCTTGAATCGCGGGTAACACGCGGGCAGGTCAGGGTAAACCGCGAGGGAAGGATACGCGCATGTTCTACCGCCCGTCCCAGGGCCACGGCCTGCCGCACAACCCGTTCAACGCCATCGTCGCCCCCCGCCCGATCGGCTGGATCGCCACCCGCGGGTCGATGGGCGACAATCTCGCGCCTTATTCCTTCTTCAACGCCGTGGCCTACGTCCCGCCGCAGGTCATGTTCGCCTCGACCGGCCGTAAGAACTCGCTCGCGAACATCGAGGAAACCGGCATCTTCGCCGTCAACATCGTCGAGGCGGCGGCCCATGCCCGCATGAACGCCACCTCGGCCACCCTTCCGCGCGGCGTCGACGAATTCGCCGCCGCCGGCATCGCCAGGGCCGAATGTGCCACCATCGACTGCCCCCGTGTCGCCGACGCGCCGGCAACGCTTGAATGCGTCCTCACCCAGATCGTTCCGCTCAGGGGCCGCGACAACTTCCTCATCCTCGGCGAGGTGACGGGCGTCCATCTGCGCGACGACTGCCTGCGCGGCGGGCGGTTCGACCTGACCGCCTTCCACCCGGTGGCACGCTGCGGCTATCATGACTATGCGATTGTCGAGCGGCTGATCGAGATGCGCCGCCCCGACGACGGCCCCGCCTGACCACTCTGCGCAGGACACCCCGCCATGCCGATGCCCTGGGCCTACCGCCACGCCACCAAGGACTGGCAGGCCTTCCTGGCCGACGCCAAGGATGGCCTCCGTCTCACCAGCGACAATGCCGCCTATACGGCGGTGCAGGGCGTCCTGCTGACGTTCCGGGCGCGGCTGTCCTTGGAACAGGGGCTGCGGTTCGCCGACCTTCTGCCTGCCGTGCTCAGGGCGATCTTCGTCGCCGGCTGGGATGTGTCGCGGCCTCCGCTGCCCTTCGGCCCGCGCGACAGCCTGACGGCCGAGGCGCAGGCCCTGCGCCCGCATCACAACCAGACGCCGCCCGACTGCATCGAGGCCGTTGCCCGCGCCCTGCGCCGCCAGGTGCGCCAGCCCGATTTCGACCGGCTGCTCGGACAACTGCCCGAGGGCGCCGTTGCATACTGGTCGGTGCCCGGCGCCGACCCGCGCGACCTGGCCCGGCGGATTTTCTGACAGGATGGCCGGCCGGGACGCACCGTCGCACAAACATCCAGCCGCGTCGTTTTCGGACTGGTCATCGGCAAGGCTTGCGCGCAGGGTCATTCCGCGACGGGGCAGCCATCCAGCGGGGAACGCAGCATGTTTCTTTCGGTCTTCGACATGTTCAAGGTGGGCGTCGGCCCGTCCTCGTCTCACACGATGGGGCCGATGGTCGCGGGCGCGCGCTTCCTCGACGCGCTGCGCGCCTCGCCCTTCCATGCGGTCGGGCTGAAGGCGTCGCTCCATGGCTCGCTTGCCTTCACCGGCAAGGGCCACGCAACCGACCGCGCCACCATCCTCGGTCTCGCCGGGTTCCTGCCCGACACCTACGACCACGACAGGGCCGAGGCGGCGCTGGCCGCCATCGCCGAAACCGGCACCGTCACCCCACCCGGCCTGCCCACGCTCGCCTTCCGGCCGGACACCGATCTCGTGTTCGACTACCGCGAACGCCTTCCCGGGCATTCCAACGGCATGATCCTGATGGCGACCGATGCCCAGGGCGATGTGATCCTGCAGGAAACCTACTATTCCATCGGCGGCGGCTTCGTCGTGACCGCGGCCGAACTCGCGGGCGCCGACAAGACGGCCGCGGCGCCCTCGGGCGTCCCCTACCCGTTCGAGACGGCCGCCGAGATGCTCGCGATGGCCGCCGCCTCGGGCAAGTCCATCGCCGCGATGAAGCGCGCCAACGAACTTCACTTCCGCAGCCCGGCCGACGTCGACGCCGGCATCGCCCGGCTCTGGCAGGTGATGAACGGCTGCATCGAACGCGGGCTCAGGGGCGAGGGCATCCTGCCCGGCGGGCTGAAGGTGCGCCGCCGCGCCAAGGCCATCCACCAGGCGCTGCTGGCCGAACGCGGCCTGAACCTCGTGCCGCCCCACACGATCAACGACTGGATCAGCCTCTATGCGCTGGCCGTGAACGAGGAAAACGCCGTCGGCGGCCAGGTCGTCACCGCGCCGACGAACGGTGCGGCGGGCGTGCTGCCCGCAGTGCTGCGCTACTGGCTTGATCATGTGCCCGGCGCCTCGCCCGCGCGCATCGGGGAATTCCTGCTGACGGCCTCGGCCATAGGGGGCCTGTGCAAGCACAACGCCTCGATCTCGGGCGCCGAGGGCGGCTGCCAGGCCGAGATGGGCAGTGCCGCCGCCATGGCCGCGGCCGGGTTCTGCGCGGTTCTCGGCGGCACGCCCGAACAGGTCGAGAACGCCGCCGAGATCGCGCTCGAACATCACCTCGGCATGACCTGCGACCCGGTGAAGGGCCTTGTCCAGGTGCCCTGCATCGAACGGAACGCGCTCGGCGCGATCAAGGCCGTGTCGGCTGCCTCGCTGGCCCTCAGGGGCGACGGCCAGCACTTCGTCCCCCTCGACGCCGCAATCGAGACGATGCGCCAGACCGGCAAGGACATGCACGAGAAATACAAGGAAACCTCGCTCGGCGGCCTTGCCGTCAGCGTCCCGAACTGCTGAACCGGGGTCAGCCTCCCGGCGACAGCCGGTAAAGGTGGAAACTGTGGGTGCTCTGCGGCGGCAGAACGGCCATCAGCCCCAGCCGTTCGATATCCCACCCCGGCCCCCAGAATCGCGCCAGCATCCGCAGGTTCAGCGTCCAGTCCGCAAAGTGGTCCACCCCCCGTCCGGTGACAAGCTCGCCAAGGCGGGCGGCGGCGATCGCCCGCCGCGCCCTGGCGCTGACCACGCCGTCAAGGTTGACGACCGTCACATCGGGCCTTGCGTAATAGGCCAGCGCGCCGCTCTGCATCGCGCCCACCACCGCAGCTTCGGGCAGCCGCGCCATGATCTCCTGCGCGACTTGCCGGTATCCCGTGACCCCGCTGAAACGCGCAAAGCCCCCGGCTTCGGCACGCTGTTCCAGCCCCGCAAGGCCCGCGACGTTCAGCGTCAGGGCCGCCGCCGCGATCGCAGGCGGCAGCCACCGCGGACCCACCAGGCGCGATCCTGCGCGCTGCAGGAATTCGGCGCCAGACACCGCCGCCGCGACCACAAGGCTCAGATAGACAAGGTTGAAATAGCGCTCGAAGAACCAGTTGGCGGGCAGGTAGAGCGTATAGAACAGAAAAAGGGCAAGACCGGCGACGATCAGGACCGTCGCGGCATCCACCCTTCTCAGCACCGCCGCCCGGACAAGGTTGTCGCTGGCGCAGAAGGCCAGCACCGCAAGGACGGCGGCGCCCTGCACCCGCGTCGCCGGAACGCCCAGAAAGCTGACCGCATCCGCCCCGCCGCGCAGCGCCGCCCCGGCGCTCAGGTGCAGTTCGCGATGAAATTCCACGATCTGGCGCAGGGCCGCGCCGCTTTCGGGCAGGATGCCGCCAAAGGTCGCAAGCGAATAGCCCCACCACGGCGCCACCGTCGCCAGTGCCGCCCCCACGATCAGCGCATTCTGCCGCGGGCCGAACCTGCCCAGCCCCCACAGTCCGAGCAGCCCCACCAGAAAGCAGCTGTCGATCCGCGCCAGCATCGCCAGCCCGGACGCAAGACCGGCGGCGATGAAGACCGCGGGCCGGCTGTCACGGCGCGCGCGTGCGAAAAGCAGGGTCGCCAGCAGCAGGCAGAACGAGGCCAGCGACGTCTCCATCCCGTTCATGTCATTGCCAAGGATCACGGGCGAGGTCGCAGCAAAGGCCATGGCGAAGGCGGCGGCCAGCCGCCGCCCGGTCAGGTCATGGACGATCGCGCCGACAAGACCGGTATTCAGCGCACCGAAGATACCGCTCGTCAGGATCGCAATGCGCACCGGCACGTCCGGGTCGCCGCCTGCCAGGAGGGCCGGCGTCAGGATCAGCGCGATCAGTGGCTGAAAACCCGATGTCAGCTCGATGCCGTCGGCGCTGGGCCCGAACCCCGCCGCGATATTCCGCGCGATCGACAGGACGTAATAGGTATCGTCGGGCAGAAACAGCCGGTCCAGCGTCGCCAGGTCCATCACGGCGAACCACAGCCGCACCGCCGCCGAAACCGCCACCCCCAGCAGGATCAGCATCAGCGGCGTCGTCAGGCGTGACAGAGGCGGTCTTCCGGATCGGGCAGCAATGGTCATGGCACTGAAATGCAGAATGAAATCGTGTGCAGCCTAGTACCGTCCGGCCGGGCTGGCAAGCCGGCCGGACGTGCCCGCGCCGCCCGGCCGCTTTGGGCATGGACGTCCGCGGCACGCCGGGTTACCCATGCCCGACCATGACCCAGCACCCCGACCGCATCCTTGCCGGCGTCGCCCTGATGATAGGCTTTTGCATCATCGCGCCGCTCATCGACGTCGCCTCGAAGCTCGCCGCGCAAGAGGTGCCGGTGGCGACGGTCACGCTGGCCCGGTTCGTGACGCAGGCGCTGCTGATGGCGCCGATCCTGCCCCTGATGGGCCTTGGCTTCGGGATGGGCCGCCGCGCCATGGCGCTGACGCTCCTGCGGTCGGCGGTGTCGGTCACCTCGACGCTGTGCTTCATCGCGGCCGTCAAGGTCATGCCCATCGCCGACGCGCTGGCCATCGCCTTCGTCGAACCCTTCATCATCCTGCTGATAGGCCGCTTCTGGATGCACGAACAGGTGGGGCCCCGCCGGCTCGCCGCCTCGGTGGTGGGCTTCCTCGGCGCGCTGCTGGTCATCCAGCCGTCCTTCAGCCATTTCGGCGCGGTGGCGCTGCTGCCGCTCGGCACGGCTTTGTCCTTCGCGCTCTACATCCTGGTGACCCGGTCGCTGTCGCGGCACATGCATCCGGTCGCGATGAACTTCTGGACGGCCGTCGTCGCCGCGGTGCTGTGCCTGCCGGTATTCCTCTTGGGTGAACTGACGGGCGAGCCTGCTTTCGCCTTCGTCTGGCCGCAGGGCCTGAACCTCGTGTGGTGCGCCTGCGTCGGCCTCGCAGCCACGGTCAGCCACATGTCGATGACCTACGCCCTGCGCTACGCACCGTCGTCCACCCTTGCCCCGCTGCACTATCTTGAAATCGTCACCGCGGCGCTGCTGGGCTACCTCGTCTTCAGCGACTGGCCCGATGCGCTGACCTGGACCGGCATCGCCGTCATCGTCGGATCGGGGCTTTACATCATCCACCGCGAACGGCTGACGGTTCGCGCGGCACGGCTGGCGACCGTGTCGGTCAGCGCCGAGCCGCGCTGAGCCCGCTCAGACCAGCGCGGCGATCGCGGCGTCCAGCGCGCTGCGCGGCAGGATGACCAGCATCCCCTCGCCGTCAAGCCGCAGATCGACCGGCCCCGTCGCCTCGTTCGAGGTGCCGACGCGCCCGTGCGGCGCAAAGTCGAGCCCGGAAATCGGCCAGCGCAGCCCCTCGCTTTCGCCCGCGACCCGTGTCATCGGGAAAAGCGACAGCCGCGTGCCGGCGGAAAGGTCCAGCCGCAGGCGCAGCGGGCTGGCAAAGATCACATCCTCGGGCCCAAGGATCAGGCAGCGCCGGGCCGTGTGGCGCACCAGCGCGTTCCAGACCGCCAGCAGGTGATCGACCCGCGCCCCCGTGAAGCCCACGCCCAGCATGAACGGCGCCGCGATGCGGGTCAGGCATTTCTCGAAATCGGTGCTTTCCTGTTCGGCGATACGGTGCACCCGTTCGGGTGGCAGCGCAGCGCGCACCTCGGGCAGAATCGAATCCAGATCGCCGATCACTGCCTCGGGCAGAAGGCCGAATCCGGCCGCCACATTGGCGCCGCCATCGGCTGCCACAAGCACCGGAGCGATGGAAAGCGCCGCCTCAAGCTCGCCGGGGCGTACTTCGCCCCCGCCCAGCAACGTTACTGGCCTGTGTGATTGGACAATAATCCGCGACATGGCGATATTGATGCAGATTGCGGCAAGGAAACACAATCTCGGACCGAAAAATACCTTCATTAAGCCTGACTCTGTTCATCACATCGAACCAGTTCCGGTTCGATTGTTCGATCAGAGGCTAAGGGCGAAAGAGAGCATCCCATGATCGGTGCCAACAAGATCCTGACGGTTTCCTATGGAACCTTCTCCTGCACGCTCGAGGGGTTCGACGAGCCGTTCTCGACCATGAAGGCCATCGCCGAGTATTTCCGCGATCTGGCCGCCGAAGACCGTTACTTCGGCGCAGAACCTCCCACCCCTGACGCCGAGATGCTGCACCGCATCGCCGAGCGCGAGATCCACCGCCGGGTCGAGGCCAGAATCAGCCAGAACGGCGTCGTGCTGCGCCCCGAGGGCCTGGCCGCGGAAGAACCCGCCCCGGTTCCTGCCGCCGCCCCCCGGCCCGTCGTGGCCGAAGCGCCCGCACCGCAGCCCGTTGCACCCGCACCGGTTCAAGCCGCCCCCGCCGCGCCCGCCCGGCCCGGGATCGAGGACAGCATCGCCGCCAAGCTGCGCCGCATCCGTGCCGTCGTCGCCGAGGCGCAGGCCACCCCGGTGGCTGCCGCCGCCGTCGAAGCCGCCTACGAAGAGGAAGAGCCCGCCTCCGGCCTGAACGGCTATGCCGAGCCGATGGACGACGACTTCGGCTTCGTGCTCGACATGGATGCAGGCCCCGACATCGACCTGGCCGTGCCGCAGCGCCTGACGGCCGCGGACGAGAGCGCCGGAATCGAGGAACCGGCTGTCGCGGAACAGCCCGAAGAGCCGATGGCCGAAACCGCCGCTGCAGAGCCTGGCGAGTTTGACGATGCCGAAGCCACGCAGGCCGAACCGGCCGGCGAGGCCGGGGAAATCGCCGTGGCCGCCGACGACTTCGGCGACGGCTTCGAGGAAGACGAGGCGGAAACCGCGCTCGCCACCCACGAGACCACCGGCGAAGCCGAGGCCGAGGCGGAACCCGCCGAACCCGAAACCGCCGATTTCGACATGGCCGATTTCGACATGGCCGAACTCCTGCGGGCCGCCGCCCCGGCCGAGCCTGTCCCCGCCGAGGCCGAAGCGCCCGAGCCCGTCGCTGGCGACCTGTCCGCCACCCCTGCCGAAAGCCTCGCCCTGCCGCCGCTGGTCCTGTCGGCCGCCGAGGCCGTCGCAGCGCCCGACGACGTGACCGTCGCCGTGGAAGCCGACGACGAAGACGAATCGGCCTGGGAAGACTGGCAATCCGAAGCCGACGAGGCCGAGGAAGACGGCGCCGAAGCCGGCGAAATGGCCGAACTGGCCCCCGCCGAGGAAAACGCCTACGACGACGAAGACGAATTCGACGACCTGCGCGCCGACGCAACCGCCGGCGATGAAGCCGAGGCCGAAGTCGACGACAGCGCCTGGGCCGTCTCTGACGACGACGCCGGGGCCGAGGAAGACCTGCGCGCCGTCCTGACCGACGAAGCCGGCGAAGACAGCATCGCCGCCGCCCAGTCCGGGGCAGATGCCGACGCGATTGCCGCTGCCCCCGAGCAGGCCCGGGAAACCGCCTACGACGAAGACGAAGGCGACATCGCCGCCGCGCCCGAACCGCGCTCGTCGCTCGCCTCGCTGCTGGCCCGCGCCAAGGCCCGCGTGCTCCATGCCCGCGCCGAAGACACCGGCCATGCACATCCGGCCGCCGAAACCCCCGCCGCGCCGGAAGCCGAGGAAGACGACAGCGCCATCCTCGCCGGGATCGAAGCCGCGATGGATTCGGCCAATGCCCCCGCGCCGCAGGCCGAGGACACCCGCAGCCCGGAAGCGGCCGAACTCTCGCGGTCGGCCGCCGAAGCCAGGGCGCTGCTTCAGGCCCAGGCCGAAGACGGCGGCGAGGTCGAGCGTCTGATGGAAGAAGCCAATACCAAGATCGAGGGGGCCGAAAACCGCCGCCGCTTCTCGGCCATCTCGCATCTCAAGGCCGCCGTCGCCGCAACCGTCGCGGACCGCCTGCTCAAGCCGAAGGACGCGCCCGCCGAGCCGGCCGAACCCCACACGTCCGACCTCGAACGCTACCGCGACGACCTCTCGCACGCCGTCCGCCCCCGCCGGCCCGAGGTCGAGCCGACCCGCACGACGCTGCGTCCGGCTGCCGTCAATCGCCCCGCGCCGCTTGTGCTCGTGTCCGAACAGCGCGTGGACCGCAGCCTGGAAGCCGACGACCAGTCGGTGGTGCGCCCGCGCCGGGTCAGCACCGGCAACGTCGCCCTTTCGGACGACGATGCCGAGGGGCCCGATCTCGAACCGCTCAGCCCCGAGGAAGCGCGCAGCTTCACCGAATTCGCCGAACGCCTGGGCGCGCGCAGCCTGCCCGAACTGCTCGAGGCCGCCGCAGTCTATACCGCGACGATCGAGGGAATGGCGGACTTCTCGCGCCCGCACCTGCTGCGCCAGGTCAACGCCGCCTCCGACAGCGACGACTACAGCCGCGAGGATTACCTGCGGTCGTTCGGCACGCTGCTGCGTCAGGGCAAGATCCAGAAGGTGCAGCGCGGCCGCTTCTCGGTGACCGAGGCCTCGACCTTCATGACCGAAGCCCGCCGCGCCGCGCACTGACGCCCGGCACCGGCAAGCCAAAGCGAAAGGGGCGGCCCCGCCGGGCCGCCCCTTTTCGTTGTCCGGGCTGTCCCCGTCAGTCCTGGCCGGGTGCGTCCGGGTCGGCCTGCCCGACACCGCGGAACACCTTGCGGAACGGCAGCGCCCACAGGAACCCCAGCCCGACATAGACCGCAACCTCGATCCAGATCGGCTGGCGCCCGAAGCGGGCATCCAGCCAGTTGGTCAGCGTCACCGCGGCGACGATGTAAAGCGGCAGGCCGACCAGCAGGATCAGCAGCGACAGCCGCCGCCGCGCCTTGTAGGACAATGCCATCGGGTCAGTCCGCGAAGGGGTCGGTGACAAGGATGGTATCGTCACGCTCGGGGCTCGTGGACAGAAGCGCGACCGGGCACTGGATCAGTTCCTCGATCCGGCGGACATACTTGATCGCCGCCGCCGGCAGCTCGGCCCAGGACCGCGCGCCTTGTGTGCTTTCCTGCCAGCCTTCCATCTCCTCGTAGACCGGCGTCACCCTGGCCTGAAGCGCCGCGGCGGTGGGCAGGTAGTCATAGGTCTTGCCGTCGATCTCGTAGCCCGTGCAGATCTTCAACGTTTCGAACCCGTCCAGCACGTCAAGCTTGGTCAGCGCGATGCCGTTCACGCCCGAAATCGCGCAGGTCTGCCGCACCAGGACGGCGTCGAACCAGCCGCAGCGGCGCTTGCGCCCGGTCACCGTGCCGAATTCATGCCCGCGTTCGCCCAGCCGCTGGCCGTCGCCATCCGTCAGTTCGGTCGGGAACGGGCCCTCGCCCACGCGGGTGGTGTAGGCCTTGACGATGCCCAGGACGAAGCCGATGGCGCTGGGCCCAAGCCCGGTGCCCGTCGCCGCCATCCCCGACATCGTCGTCGACGACGTGACATAGGGATAGGTGCCGAAGTCGATGTCCAGAAGCGACCCCTGCGCGCCCTCGAACAGGATGCGCTTGCCCGCACGGCGGGATTCGTTCAGCACCTTCCAGACCGGCTGCGCAAAGGCCAGAAGCTTGGGCGCGATCGCCTTCAGCTTCACCGTCAACTCGGCGCGGTCGATGGGGTCCGCCCCCAGACCCTGCCGCAGTGCGTCGTGGTGCGCCAGCAGCCTGTCGAGCCGCGATTCCAGCGTCTCGTCGTCCGCCAGGTCCGCCACGCGGACGGTGCGGCGGCCGACCTTGTCCTCATAGGCCGGGCCGATGCCGCGCCCGGTGGTGCCGATCCTGGCCTTGCCGGCGGCTTCCTCGCGCAGGCGGTCCAGATCCTGGTGCAAGGGCAGGATCAGCGGGGTATTCTCCGCGATCATCAGGTTGTCGGTCGAGATCGCCACCCCCTGCGCCGCCAGCTT
>WBZM01003593.1_pt1 | contig 11974 bp, 12 predicted proteins | sample 5204271 | NCBI WGS metagenome assembly WBZM01 (sample SAMN12344346, study PRJNA552823) | activated sludge metagenome | biome: Activated sludge suspended growth; feature: Nitrification reactor; material: Wastewater; isolation source: activated sludge from nitrification reactor of wastewater...
CGAGTTCGCGTTCGCGGTGTTCGCGCTGGGCATCATCGGCACCGGGCTGCTCGCCGTGCCGGTGCTGGCCGGCTCGGCGGCCTATGCCGTGAGCGAAGTGGCCGGCTGGAAGGCCGGGCTCTCGCACGGCTTCCACGAGGCCCGCGGCTTCTACGCGATCATCATCGCGGCCACCGGCATCGGCACGCTGATGAGCGTGTTCGAGGTCGACCCGATCCAGGCACTGCTGTGGAGCGCCATCGTCAACGGCGTGATCTCGGTGCCGATCATGGTGGTGATGATGTGGATCGGCCAGTCGCACCGGCTGATGGGCGACCTGACGATCACCGGCCGGCATCGGCTCCTCGGCTGGTCGGCCACCGGCCTGATGGCCGCCGCGGTGCTGGTGATGCTGCTCACGGCCTGAGCCGCGCTCGCGCGGCTCAGGAGCGTACGCAGACCCCGGAGGATTCCGGCAGCGCCGAGCCTTCCTTCTTCTGCATCAGCGCCACGCCGTTGCGCACCGCGACGACCTCGGCGAGGATGGACACGGCGATCTCCGCCGGTGTCTTGCTGCCCAGGTCGAGCCCGATCGGACCGTGCAGGCGGTCGATCTCCGCGGGGCTGAGGTCGAACATCGCCAGGCGCTCCTTGCGCTTGGCGGTGTTGCCGCGCGAACCGAGCGCGCCGACGTAGAAAGCCGGCGACTTGAGGGCCTCCAGCAGCACCATGTCGTCGAGCTTGGGGTCGTGCGTCACGGCGATCACCGCGCTGTGCGGGTCGAGTTGCAACTCGGCGACGAGGTCGTCGGGCATCGCCTTGCTGAAGGTGGTGTTCGGGATGTCCCAGGTGAGGTGGTATTCCTCGCGCGGGTCGCAGCAGATCACCTCGAAGTCGAGCATCAGCGCCATCTGCGCCACGGCACGCGAGAGTTGGCCGGCGCCGATGATCAGCATGCGCCAGCGCGGGCCGAACAGCGCGCGCAGCTGGCGGCCGTCGAACTGGAAGGCCTCGCCGCGGGCGGCGGGCTCGATGCTGACCGCGCCGCTGTCGAGGTCGAGCCGGCGCGCCACCAGTTCGTGGCGCGCGGTGCGCGCGAGGATCTCGTCGACCCAGGCGGTGTCGGTCAGCGGCTCCTGCACCAGGCGCAGGTTGCCGCCGCAGGGCAGGCCGAAGCGCGCCGCCTCCTCCTTGGTGACGCCGTAGGCGATCAGCGAAGGCTTGCCCACGCGCTCGCCCTGGCGAACGCGGTCGATCAGGTCGTCCTCCACGCAGCCGCCCGACACCGAGCCGACCACCAGACCGTCGTCGCGCATCGCCAGCAGCGCGCCGGGCGGGCGCGGCGCCGAGCCCCAGGTCTCGATCACGGTCACGAGCCAGGCCGCGTGGCCGGCAGCGCGCCAGTCGCGCGCCTGTTGCAGCACCTGGAGGTCCAGACTGTCCATGGGCTTCGCTCCGTCGATGCGCGATCAGCGCTTGAGCCACCAGATCGCCGCGAGCAGCACCACCGCCCCGACGATCCACCACATCATCTTGCCGCCGCCCGCCGGTGCGGCCGGTGTGGCCTCGGCCACGGCGCCCTCGGCCGGCGGCGGCGCCACCTTGGCCTCGAACGCGGCAAAGAAGTCCTCGGCGATCTTGGCGGCCGCGGCATCGATCAGCCGCGAGCCGACCTGCGCCATCTTGCCGCCCACCTGCGCGCGCGCCACGTAGCTCAGCTTGGTGCCGGCACCCTCGGGCGCAAGCAGCACGTCGGCCGAGCCCTTGCCGAAGCCGGCCACCCCGCCCTGGCCGTCGAAGTTGATCGTGTAGCTGGTCGGCGGCTTCACGTCGGTCATCTTCAGGTTGCCCTTGAACTTGGCCGACACCGGGCCGACGCGCACCGCCACCAGCGCCTGGAAGGCATCGTCGCCGGTGCGCTCGAGCGATTCGCAGCCGGCGATGCAGGCCTTGAGGGTGTCGGGGTCATTCAGGCCGGCCCAGACCTTGTCGATCGGTGCGGGAAGGATGCGTTCGCCTTTGAGTTCCATGGGGTCGGGTCAATGCAGCAAGGTGGAAGGGTTCAGGGCCGGCCTTTTCAGGGCCTGCGCCAGGTCGGCCAGGCTCGCGAGGTTGTGCACCGGAAGGAAGCGGTCGACGTGCGCCAGCAGCGTGCGGATGCCCTCGGCGCGCGGCTCGAAGCCGGAAAAGCGCAGCAGCGGGTTGAGCCACACGACCTGGTGCGCCATGCGGTGCAATTGTCCCGCAGCGCGCGCGAGCGTGCCGTGCTCGTCGCGTTCGAGCCCGTCGCTGACGAGGAGAACGGCCGCGTTGCCGCCGAGCACGCGGCGCGCCCAGCGGTGGTTGAACTCGTCGAGGCTGGTGGCGATGCGCGTGCCACCCTTCCAGTCGTGCACGAGTTCGTCGGCCTGCTTCAGCGCGACGTCGGGGTCGCGGTGGCGCAGGCAGCGCGTGATGTTGGTCAGCCGCGTGCCGAACACGAAGGTGTGCACCTTCAGGTGCCGGCGCGTCAGGCCATGCACGTAGTGCAGGAAGAGCCGCGAGTAGCGCTCCATCGAGCCGGAGATGTCGAGCAGCACCACCAGCGGCGGGCGCTCGCAGCGCGCCTCGGTGTAGGCCGGCGCGAGCGTGTGCGGCTGGCGCGCCATGCCCTGCAGCGTGCGGCGCAGGTCGAGCGTGCCGCGCACGCTGGCCTCGTGGCGACGCCGCTTGACCGGCAGCACCGGCAGCGGCGCCTGCTCGGCGAGCCGCTTGGCAAGCTCGTACTCGGCGGTGGTCATGCTCTCGAAGTCGGCCTGCGCGAGGCGCTCGCGCTCGGAGAAGCTGAACTCGGTCTCGAAGCGGATCTCGTCGTGCTTCGCCTCGTTCTCGGGGCGCGCCTCGCGCTTCGGCGCCGGGGCCGCGAGCGCCTCGGCGAGCCGGTTGGTGCGCGGCGGAATCTGCTTCTCGCCGCGGCCCTGCACCTTGGGCAGCAGCGCGTACATCATCTGCTCGAGCAGCTTGGGGTCGCGGAAGAAGGCGTCGAAGGCGGCGTCGAAGATCGTCTGCTGCTCGTGGCGCTCGAGCATCACGGCGGCGAGCGCGGCGCGCACGTCTTCGCGGCGGTCGAGGCCGACGGCCTCCACCGCTGCGATCGCCGCGAGCACGCGGTCCGGTCCGACGGACAGGCCGGTGTCGCGCAGGATGCGCGAGAAGTGGACGAGGTTCTCGGCGAGCATCGTCGTCTCAGTCGAGCAGCGCGCGCGCCTTCAACTCGTCGAGGATCTTCTGCGTATCGCCACCACCCATGCGCGCGATGTCGTCCTGGTACTTCAGCAGCACGCCCAGCGTGTCGTGCACGGTGGCCGGGTCGAGGCGCATCGCGTTGAGCGCGACGAGTGCGTTGGTCCAGTCGATGGTCTCGGCCACGCCCGGCGCCTTGAAGAGGTCGAGCGTGCGCATGCGCTGCACGAACTCCACCACCTGGCGGTAGAGGCGGTCGGCCGCGCCCGGCGCCTTGCGGCGCACGATGTCAAGCTCGCGCTCGACGTCGGGGAACTCCACCCAGTGGTAGAGGCAACGGCGCTTCAGCGCATCGTGGATCTCGCGCGTTCGGTTGCTGGTGATGATGGTGATCGGCGCGGCATCGGCGCTGGCCTTGATCGCGCCGAGCTCGGGGATGGTGATCTGGTTCTCCGCCAGCACCTCGAGCAGGAAGGCGTCGAAGGGTTCGTCGGCGCGGTCGAGCTCGTCGATCAGCAGCACCGGCGCGCGCGGCTGCGTCAGCGCCTGCAGCAGCGGCCGCTCGATCAGCATCGCGCGCGAGTAGAGCGAATGGGCGAGGCGGTCGCGGTCGGCCGAGTCGTGGATGGAATGTGCCGCCTCGGCGAGGCGGATCTCCACCATCTGGCGCGCCACGTTCCACTCGTAGGCCGTCTGCGCGACGTCGAGACCTTCGTAGCACTGCAGGCGCAGCAGCGCGGTGCCGAGCGCCTGTGCCAGCGTCTTGGCCAGCTCGGTCTTGCCGACGCCGGGCTCGCCCTCGAGGAACAGCGGGCGGCGCAGCGAGAGCGCGAGGAACAGCGCGGTCGCCAGGCGCCGGTCGCAGACGTAGTTCTGCGCAGCCAGCAGCTCGATCACCGCATCGACGGACGCGGGAAGCTTCAACTCGGTGGTGTCCAAGGCAATCGGGGTCGTGGTGTCGACACGCTAGTGTCGCCCACGACCCCGCCAGGCGTTCAGCGCGCCAGCGCGGCGGCCACGGCGCGCGAGGCCATCACGCTGATCATCGCGGCGCGGTAGGCGGCCGAGCCGTGCAGGTCGGCGTTCAGGCCGTCGGCGCTGACCTTCACCGCCTTGGCGGCCTCGGGCGTGAAGCTCTTGGCGAGCGCCTCCTCGATCGGCTTGCAGCGGAACACGCTGCCCGCCCCGCCGGTGACGGCCACGCGCACGCCGCTCGCGGTCTGCGCGACGAACACGCCGATCAGCGCGAAGCGCGAGGCCGGCTGCTTGTACTTCACGTAGGCGGCGCGCTGCGGCGTCGGGAAGCTGACCGAGACGATCAGCTCGCCGGGCTTGAGCGCAGTCTCGTACAGGCCCTTGAAGAAGTCGTCGGCCGCGATGCTGCGCTGGTGGGTCTTGATCGTCGCGCCCAGGCCCACCACGCCGGCCGGGTAGCAGGCCGCCGGGTCGGCATTGGCGATCGAGCCGCCGATGGTGCCCATGTTGCGCACCATCGGGTCGCCGATGCCGCCGGCCAGCTCGGCCAGCGCGGGGATCGCCTTCCTCACGTCCGGCGAGGCCGCCACGGTGGCGTGCGTGGTCGTGGCGCCGACCACGACGTTGCTGGCTTCCATGCAAATGCCCTTGAGCTCGGCGATGCCGCCGAGGTCGATCAGGCGTTCGGCCGAGGCCAGGCGCAGCTTCATCGCCTGCACGAGCGTCTGGCCGCCGGCCAGGAAGCGCGTGTCGCCCTGGGCGGCCGCTGCGGCGGCGGCGGCGCTGGTGGGGCGCTGGTAGTCGAAGGTGTACACGGTCGTCTCCTTGGAAGCGCGGCCCGCTGATCCTACACATCCGCCGCGCCCCGTGCTGCCATGGGGTCGGCGCTTTCAGCGCGCCCCGGCGTTCGGGAAGAACAGCTGCTCGCCGCCGATCTTGTAGTCGGCGATGGTCTGCTGGCCGGCCGGCGAGACCACCCAGTCGGCGAAGGCCTGGGCGAGATCCTTCTTCACGTGCGGGTGCTTGGCCGGGTTCACGACGATCACGCCGTACTGGTTGAACAGGCGCTTGTCGCCCTCGACGAGAATGGCGAGATCGGCGCGGTTCTTGAACGAGAGCCAGGTGCCGCGGTCGGCCAGCACGTAGGCGCCGGTGGAGGCGGCCATGTTCAGGGCCGGGCCCATGCCGCAGCCGCATTCCTTGTAGCCAGCCATCGCGGGCTTGTCGAAGCCGGCGGCCTTCCAGTAACGCAGTTCGGCAGCGTGCGTGCCGCTCTTGTCGCCGCGCGAGACGAAGTCGGACTTCGAGGCTGCGAGCTTCTTCAGCGCCTCGTTCACGTCCTTGCCCTTCACGCCGGCCGGATCGCCCTTCGGGCCGACCACGACGAAGTCGTTGTACATGACGGGTCGGCGCTCGATGCCGAAGCCCTCGGCGACGAACTTCTCCTCGCCCACTTGGTCGTGCACGAACAGCACGTCGGCATCGCCGCGGCGGCCCATGTCGAGCGCCTGGCCGGTGCCCTGCGCCACCACGCGGATGTCGATGCCGCTGGCCTTCTTGAAGGCCGGCAGCAGGTGCGCGAACAGGCCCGACTGCTCGGTGCTGGTGGTCGACGACATCACGATGGTCCTGTCCTGCGCGGAGGCGCCGGCTGCGACGAGCGCCGAGGCAGCGGCGGCGAGCAGGCGTGCGAGGAAACGGGGGGTCATGCCATTTCTCCTTTGAGGAACTGTTGGGCGCGGCCGGTCAGGCCGCCGCCGAAGAATTGCGCGGTCGGCAGGTCGGCGTGGATCTCGCCGCCTTCCACATAGACGACGCGCGTGGCCAGGCGCTTGGCCTGGCCGAGGTTGTGGGTGCTCATCACGAGGGTCATGCCATCGGCAGCGAAGCCGGCGAGCAGGGTCTCGACCTCCTTCTTGGCCGCCGGGTCGAGGCTGGCGGTGGGCTCGTCGAGGAACAGCAGCGCCGGCTGCACCGCCCAGGCGCGCGCCAATGCGAGGCGCTGCTGCTGGCCGCCCGACAGCGCACGCGCCGGCCGGTCTTCCAGGCCCTGCAGCGAGACGCGCTCCAGCGCGGCAGCGATGCGCGCGCCCCAGTCGGCGCGCGGCACACCGGCGAGCCACAGCGCGAGGCGCAGGTTGTTGCGCACCGTGAGCCGCAGCATGAAGGGCCGCTGGAACACCATCGCCTGGCGACGTGCCTCGGTGGCCAGCTCGCGCCGGCCGCGCAGGCGCAGCAGCCCGTGCATGGCGCGCAGCAGCGTGGTCTTGCCCGAGCCGTTGGGCCCGACCAGCGCGACGAACTCGCCGCGCGCCACGGCGATCGACACGCCGTTGAGCGCCTGCACCGCGCCGAAGCGAATCGACACCTCGTGCATCGAGATCATGCGGGGGATCGTCATTCAGCGCACCCCCGCCAGCGCCGAGCCGTGGCCGCGCTGCGCCAGGCCGAGCAGCAGGTTGACCAGGCCCACGACGCCGAGCAGCACCAGGCCGAGCGCCATCGCGAGCGGCAGGTCGCCCTTGCTGGTCTCGAGCGCGATGGTGGTGGTCATCACGCGGGTGAAGCCGTCGATGTTGCCGCCGACGATCATCACCGCGCCGACCTCCGCGATCGCGCGGCCGAAGGCGGCGATCAGGATGGTCAGCACCGCCCAGCGGTCGTGCACCAGCATCAGCAGCGCGCACACCAGCGGGCGAGCGCCGAGCGACTGCAGCTGGTCGCCACCGTCGCGCAGCGAGTCCCCGACCAGCTGGCGCGTCAGCGCGGCAATCACCGGCAGCACGAGCACGGTCTGCGCGATCACCATCGCGGTGGGCGTGAAGAGGATGCCCCAGGAGCCCAGCGGCCCGCTGCGCGAGAGCAGCAGGTAGACGATCAGCCCCACCACCACCGAGGGCAGTGCCAGCAGCGTGTTGAGCGCCCAGGTCACGATGCGGTGGCCGGGGAACCGCGCCACGGCCAGCCAGGCGCCCAGCACCAGCCCGAAGGCGGCGGCCACGAGGCAGGCGGTGGCGCTGACCTGCAGCGACAGGATCACGGTCCGGACGAGCGCGGGTTCGGCATGCAGGATCAGGTCGGCAGCGGTTCGGACGCTCTCGGCAAAGGCACTCATCCAACTTCTCTCATACTCATGCGATTGTCCCAGCCGATCGGCACGACCGACCATATGAAGCGATATGCATAGGGTGCACCTGACCTACACGCTCAGCGGCGAGCGTTCGCCGCAGCGCGACCTGCACCACCCCTTGATGGCGATGCTCTCCGCGGTGCACGACACCGGCTCGATCAGCGGCGCGGCGCGAGCGCTCGACCTGTCGTACCGCCACGTGTGGGGCGAGCTCAAGCGCTGGGAGGGCGAGCTCGGCCAGGAGCTGGTGGTCTGGGTGAAGGGCCAGGCCGCCCTGCTCTCGCCCTTCGGCGAAAAGCTGCTGTGGGCCGAGCGCCGCGCGCAGGCGCGCTTGGCGCCGCAGATCGAGGCGCTGCGCAGCGAGCTGGAGCAGGCCTTCGCGATCGCCTTCGACGCGAGCAGCGGCGTGATCCCGATCACCGCCAGCCACGACGATGCGCTGCCGCTGCTGCGCACGCTCGCGCAATCGCAGCACAAGCTGCACCTCGACGTGCAGTTCACTGGCAGCGTCGACGCGCTCGCCGCCCTGAACGACGGCCGCTGCCTGATGGCGGGCTTCCATGCGCTGACCGAATCGCCGCAGCGCTCGCCCACCGCGCGCGTCTACCGCCCGATGCTCAGGCCGGGGCATCACAAGCTGGTGAGCTTCGCGCGGCGCTCGCAGGGCCTGATCGTGGCGCCGGGCAACCCGCTCGGCCTGGCCTCGCTGGCCGACCTGACGCGCCAGGGCGTGCGCTTCGCCAACCGCACGCGCGGCAGCGGCACGCGCGTGGTGCTGGAGGAGCTGCTGGCCGCGCGCAAGATCCCGCTCGCGGCGCTGCACGAGCTGCCGCAGGCCGAGCCCTCGCACCGCGCCGCGGCCGAAGCGGTGGCCAGCGGCAGCGCCGACGCCGCCTTCGGCATCGAGGCGGCGGCACGCGCACGCGGGCTCGACTTCGTGCCGCTGGCACGCGAGCTGTACTTCCTCGTCACGCTGCAGCACGCGCTCGACCAGCCGGCGGTGAAGACGCTGCTCACGCTGCTGCGCAGCGAGGCCTGGCGCGCGCAGCTCAATGCGCTGCCGGGCTACTCGGCGGAGAACAGCGGCGAGGTGCTGTCGCTGCGGCGCGTGCTGCCGTGGTGGAGCTACCGCACGCCCAAGCGCTGAGGTGCCCAGCGCGCCTCCAGGCGTTCGCGGGCCGCGGGATCGACGTTCACCTGGGCCAGGTCGCCGCGCACGTGCGGCAACGCGAGCAGCCGCGGGTCCATCACGCGGAACCACAGCGGGGGGAAATACGCCAGCGTGAACATGCCGAAGTAGCCCGAGGGCAGCTGCGGCAGGTCGGGAAAGTGGCGCAGGCTCTGGTAGCGCCGCGACGGGTTGGCGTGGTGGTCGGAATGGCGCTGCAGGTGGAACAGCGCGAGGTTGGTCACCAGGTGGTTGGTGTTCCACGAATGGTGCGGCTGCGGCGCCTCGTACTGGCCGTTGGGCAGCTTCGCGCGCAGCAGCCCGTAGTGCTCGACGTAGTTGGCCGAGGTGAGCTGCCACCACGCCACCACGTTGTGGATCGCGAGGAAGACGATCATCGCCGGCCCGAACGCGGCGATCAGCCCGAGCTGCAGCACGGCGCTGATCGCGTACGACTGCAGCATCGTGTTGCGCGCGCTCCAGGGCGAGAAGCCGAGCGAGGCGAGCCGCTGCGACTCGAGCTGCCAGGCGCGGCGGATGCCGCCGGGCAGCTCGCGCAGCGCGAAGCGGTAGATGCTCTCACCCATGCGGGCACTGGCCACGTCTTCCGGCGTCGACACCCAGCGGTGGTGGCCGCGACCGTGCTCGACGGTGAAGTGGCCGTAGGCCGGCACCGCGAGGATCAAGCGCGCCAGCCACTGCTCCAGCCGGTTGTGCTTGTGGCCGAGTTCGTGGCCGGTGGTCAGGCCCATGCCCGAGTTCGCGCCGGCCTCGTAGGCGAGCATCGCGAACGCCCACCACGGCAGCGCCTGCGTGCCGGCCCACCACGCGCAGACGATCAGCGACACGAAGTACAGCGGCACGCTCAGCCAGGTGAGCCAGCGGTAGTAGGTGTCGGCCTCGAGCTGCGGCACCACCGCTTCCGGCGGGTTGTGGCGGTCTTCGCCGATCAGCGCGTCGAGCAGCGGCATCAGGCCGTAGCCGATCAACAGCGGCACGGCCAGCCAGAGCGGATCGCCGAAGTGCGCGTGCAGCGCCACCCCGACCAGCGGCACCAGCGGGTAGACCACCGAGAGCAGCCAGGCGAGGCGCTTGCCGTCGCGCCACTGCACGCGCTGGCCGTCGGGCGTGGTGGCGACGTAGGTTGCGGCGAGCAGGCCCATCGTCTTGCGCCGCGCTCGCCCGCAGGCTAGAGCGCGCAGCTGCGGAAGCCGCAGAACAGGTCGTCGCGATCGGGCGGCGCGAAGTGGCGGAACTTGGCGCTGCGCACGCGCGAGCGCGTCGCGAACGAGGCACCGCGCAGCACCTTGTGCGAACCGAACGCCGCCTGCGAATACTCGCGCAGCGGCCCGGGCGCGAAGCCCGGGTAGGGGCGGAAGGTGGTGGCCGTCCACTCCCACACGTCGCCCCAGCGGAAGCCCCGGCTCGCCCCCTGGTGCGCCGCCACCTCCCACTCCACCTCGCTGGGCAGGCGCCGCCCCGACCAGCGGCACCAGGCATCGGCCTCGTACCAGGCCAGGTGCATCGCCGGCTGCGCCATCGGCACGCGCATCAGCTTGCCGAAGCGCTGCGCCAGCACCCCATGGCGCATCTGGTCGACGTGGCGCGGCGAACGCCGGCCCTCGCGCTGCAGCCACTCCCAGCCCTGCGGATGCCAGTACTCCTGCGCGTCGTAGCCGCCGTCTTCCACGAACTCGGCGAACTGCTGCCAGCTCACCGGCTGCGCGTCGATCTCGAACTCGGGCACGTCGACATCGTGCACCCACTTCTCGTTGTCGAACACGAAGCCGCCCGGCTCGCAGCCCAGCGGCCAGCAGGTGGCCGGGAACAGCAGCGCATCGCGCGGGTTCAGCGCGGCCGGCGCGGCCAGCAGGCCGGACTCGAAACCCAGCGTCTGGCTCATCTGCGCAAAGAGCTCGCCGCGCAAATCTTCGTGAAAGAGCGCGAGGCGGTAGAAGTAGAGCGCGTCGTCGTCGTCTTCCGGCGTGGCGTCGAGCAGTTCGAGCGTGGTCTCGAGCGTGTCGACGAGGAACTGGCGCGTCGCCTGCAGTTCGGGCAGCTCGACCTTCCAGCGCATCGCGTGCGACACCTCGGCGGGGTCGAAGCAGCGGTCGGCATCGGTGAGGATCGAGGGCAGCCGCGCCTGCGAGGGATCGCAGCGCGCGCCGCGCTGGCGCTGCACGTTGCGCGCGATCCAGCGCTCCTGGAACCAGCCGAGGTGGCCGAGTTCCCACAGCGGCGGGCTCAGCTCGGGCTGCTGCGGCACCCCCATCTCGGAGGATGCGAGCGCGCGCTCGAAGGCGGTGATCCAGCGCAGCGTGTGGTTGCGCGAATCCATCAGCGCCAGCGACAGCAACTCCCGCCCCGCGCGCCGCATGCGCGCCGAGTCGATGGAGGGGGCTTCGATGTCGAGCACGGAGTTCCTCGCGGCGAAGCCATTGTGACACCGTGGCGGCGCCCGGCGGAAAGCGCGCGGCACTGCTATTCTTCCGCCCCCTTCCCCGACCATGGCCGGCATCCACATCACCGACATCGAGTCCGCCATCAACTGGTGGCGGGCGCGCTCGCCCTCGCCCGACGGCATCACGGCCTGCCCCGAGGTGCTGGCGCTCGCCGAGGTCTACGGCACGATGGTGTGGCGCCACGACCTGCACCTCGACGAAGACCTGCTCGACGGCGCCGCGCGCGAAGCCTGGCTCGCCTGGTACCGAAGCACGCCCGATGCGCCGTGCATCGCGATCTGCTCCACCAGCCAGGGCGACGACCTCTGCAAGGGCTGCGGCCGCACCTTCGACGAAGTGCAGCACTGGCCCGTGATGACGCCGGGCGAGAAGCGCGTCACCTGGCGGCGCATCACGATGGAAGGCACGGCGTGGCGCTTCAACCGCTATGCCGAGCGTGCCACCGAGATTGCCGCCGAAGCTGCGGCGAAGGCCGCCGCGTGAGCCGCGCCGAGCGGCTCGCCGCCAGCGCGAAACGCATCGCCCCTCTCGCCTGGCCAGTGTTCGTCGGGCAGGTGGCGGTGCTCGCCTTCGCCACCGTCGACACGATGATGGCCGCGCGCGCCAGCGCCACCGACCTGGCCGCGCTGGCCATCGGCGGCGCGGTCTATGCCACGGTGTTCATCGGACTGATGGGTATCGTGCTGGCCATCAGCCCGATCGCCGGCCAGCTGTACGGCGCGAAGCACTACGAGGCCTGCGGCGCACAGCTGCAGCAGGCCATGTGGCTGGCGCTCGCGATGGCGCTGCCGGGCTGCACGCTGCTGCTCTTTCCGCAGCCCTTCCTCGACCTCGCGCGGGCCTCGCCCGAGGTCGCGGCCAAGGTGCGAGGCCACCTCGCAGCGCTCGCGGTGGCGCTGCCGCCGGCGCTCCTGTTCACCGCCTTCCGCGGCTTCAACACCGCGGTGTCGCGGCCGAAGATCGTGATGCTGGTGCAGTTGGGCGCGCTGGCGCTGAAGGTGCCTCTGAACGCGCTGTTCGTGTTCGGCGCCGGCCCGG